>Ga0181516_10000071_pt1 | contig 103572 bp, 70 predicted proteins | sample PEATcosm2014_Bin_25_FD_121104 | JGI IMG/M metagenome (GOLD analysis project Ga0181516, IMG submission 121104) | Peatland microbial communities from MTU Mesocosm Facility, Houghton, MI, USA - PEATcosm2014_Bin01_10_metaG | ecosystem: Environmental > Terrestrial > Soil > Wetlands > Peat | place...
AGCGCTCACGCCCGATCAGGTATACTTCAACCGCCTGCCAGAGTCCCTGGCAGCCTAAACCGAGAACAAGAACTTCCACTTAAGAAACAACAAAAACTGTCCGAACAACCGGGACCACCTCAACTTCTTGGTATCTGGATCAATATAGTTAACGGATTGCCTAACCTCAAATCCAGCCTCGCGAAATGCAGATGCAGTTTTCATCTCTAAGGGAAACCCACCTTTAAGCAGCCAATCTTTGACGGATTTCACCATTTGCTCGTTCTGTGTCATTCGTTCAGTCATATTTGGGACACTAATACTCTTTCAGCGGTCCTGTCTATGCGGCAACCTCTAACCGCGTAATCCTGGGCCGCTTCTTTTGCGACGCTTGCCAGATGTCGTAACCAGCCTGCATGTCGTACCAGAAGCTTGGATGGGTTCCGAGAGCGTCGGAGAGGCGCAGTGATATATCCGCTGAGATGCCCGATGCGCCAGTCAAGACACGAGAAAGCGTCGTGCGCGAGACATGGAGATGCCTCGCCGCGATCGTTACCTCCATCGCGCCGAGATATTCGCGTAGAACCTTGCCTGGATGAGGCGGATTGAACATTTGTGTCATGGTGTTAACTCCCTTACGCGGCATCGACCATTTCGATGCGCAGGCGCTTGCCGACGGCGCGAGCGGCGCGAGCGATGGTTTCAAGGTGCACTGCGCTGTTTTTCGGATCAAGAAGGCGGTCCAACTGGGAGCGGCTGGTGCCCATCCGCCCAGCCATGGCTTTCTTGCTAATGTGGCCGGCTTTCATTGCTTCCGCCAGTTGCCAGGCGATGACACGTTTGATTGCGGTTGCTTCCACTTCGTCGAGAAAGCCTTCTTCTTCCAGAAAGCTGTCGAAGGTGGATCCGCTGTGGTCGAAGGTTGTGGTCATTTCAGTCCTTCCATGTGTTTCCGCATATGCTGGCGCGCAAGTTCGAGATCGGCTGTTGGAGTTCCCCTGGACTTCTTCACAATGCCATGCAACAGCACCATTCGCTGCTTGCTGTCAATGTAGAAGAAGACCCGAACAACGCGGTTTCCGGGCAACGACGTCCGTACCTCATGCAATCCACCTCCCAATGGTCGGCAGGTTGGCATTCCAATGGGCCAGCCAAACTCCACGGTCTTGATATCTTCTCCGACCGATCGACGATCGCTCGCCTCCATGGCTCTCAACCAAGATCGAACCGGCTCACTCCCTGCCTCGGTACGATAGAAGATGGCCGGTACGCGCTTGAACTGATCTTCGGCTACTGTACCACGCGTGGTACTTTCTTTCAACGTGGGTTTTGGTGGATCGGAGGGGCCAGTTTTCACTGTGTTCTCCTTTGGATCGCAAGTAGGAAAAAAGAAACGCCCCAGGTCTCTTTCGAGGCCCGGGGCGTTCCTGGTTCAAGTGATGCGCTTGCTGGACGGCGAGCCGAAGGCGGCTGCCCCACCGCAGGTGCCTACAGCAGCGTCGGTTCGTCTTCCTTCAGCTCTTCCGGAGGAATGATGACCGCGGCCGCTACCTTGTCATCGCTGTCGAGGTTGAGCAGGCGGACGCCCTGGGTGGCGCGGCCGGCTGCGCGGATAGTTTTGGTGTCGATGCGGATCATCTTGCCGAACTGGCTGATGACCATCAGTTCGCTGGTGTCGTCCACTAGCTGGATGCAGTTGACGCGGCCGATCCGCGGGGTCACGGCCATGTTCTTGACGCCTTTGCCGCCACGGGTTTGCAGGCGGTACTGGTCCACATCGGTGCGCTTGCCAAAGCCGTTTTCGGTGATGGCGAGAATGCGGTATGCGCCCTCGGTGTGTTCCTTGGGAGTGATGGCTACGCCCACCACGAAGTCGTTCTTGGCCAGCTCGATGCCGCGCACGCCGTAGGCCGGGCGTCCCATGGAGCGGACGTTGGCCTCGTCGAAGCGGATGGCCATGCCCAGGTGTGTAGCCAGGAAGACGATCTCCGAGCCGTCGGTGAGGCGAGCTGCGACCAGTTCGTCGTCCTTGTCGATGCCGATGGCGATAATGCCGCGGGCCATCACATTCGAGAAGTCCTTGAGCGCCGTCTTTTTGACCGTGCCCTTCTGGGTGCTGAAGAAGATGAACTTGCCCTCTTCTTCGAGGTCGCGAACCGGCAGGATGGCCTTGACGTTTTCGCCGGGCTGCAGGTTGAGTAGGCTCTGCATGCTCTTGCCCTTGCCGGCGGCGCTTACGTCGGGAACTTCGTAGACCTTGAGCCAGAACACGCGTCCGGTGTTGGTGAAGCACAGCAAGTAGGCGTGGGTGCTGTCGACAATGAGCTGCGAGACGAAATCCTCGTCGCGCGTCTTCATGCCGGTGCGTCCAGTGCCGCCGCGGCGCTGCTGGCGATAGATCGAGATCGGCGTCCGCTTCAGGTAGCCCTGGTGCGAAACGGTGACCGCAACCTGCTCGTCGGCAATCAGATCTTCCAGCTGGAGTTCTGCCGATTCATCCACGATCTGGGTGCGGCGTGCGTCGCCATAGCGCGCCAGCACGTCTTCCAGTTCCTTGACGATGACCGCGCGCAGCTTGATTTCGCTGGCCAGGATGGCTTCGTACTCGGCGATCTTGGCGCGGACTTGGGCCAACTCGTTGAGAATCTCGTCCACCGAGAGCTGGGTGAGGCGATACAACTGCAGTTCAAGTATGGCGTCGACCTGGCGCAGGCTGAGACCAGCCTCTTCGTGTGCCATCCGCTCGCGCCCCAGATTGATGAGGACCTCGACGCCCTTGCTCCAGGCGTAGAGGTTTTCGCGGGCCTCGGCGCGGGAACCGGATCCGCGAATGATGCGGATCACGGTGTCCAGATTGTCGAGGGCAATCTTGTAGCCCTCAAGGATGTGCTCGCGCTCGCGGGCCTTCCTCAGCAGGAAGACCGTCCGGCGGCGAACCACATCGATGCGGTGATCGATGAAGCAGTTGATCGCCTGGTCGAGACCCAATTCCCGCGGCTGGTTATTCACCACCGCGAGGAAGATCATGCTGAAGCTCTCTTGCATCTGGGTGTGCTTGTAGAGCTGATTGAGAATGATCTCCGGCTGTGCGCCGCGCTTGAGTTCGATGACGATGCGCATGCCGTCGCGATCGGAGTGGTCGTTGACGTCGCTGATCTCGTCGATGATCTTGTCGTTCACCAGTTCGGCGATGCGCTCGATGAGCTTGGACTTGTTGACCTGGTAGGGAATCTCGGTGACGATGAGCGCCTGTTTTTCCTTGGTCAGGTTCTCGATGGCCACCTTGGCGCGCATCATGAAGCGGCCGCGTCCGGTCTTGTAGGCCTGCGGAATGCCGCTCTTGCCGTAGAGGAAGCCGCCCGTGGGGAAGTCGGGGCCCTGCACGTGCTTGAGGACGATTTCCAGAGCGGTGTCGCGGCTGGCCGCGGCCTCCGCATTCTGCACCAACTCGATGGTGGCATGCAGCACTTCCGTCAAATTGTGCGGCGGAATGTTGGTAGCCATGCCAACGGCAATACCGCTGGAACCGTTGACGATCAGGTTCGGAAAGCGGGCCGGCAGTACCGTCGGTTCCAGGGTCGACTCGTCGTAGTTCGGCGTAAAGTCCACCGTCTCCATGTCGATGTCGGCCATCAGGTCGCCCGCCAGGCGCATCAGGCGGCATTCGGTATAACGCATCGCCGCCGGCGGATCGCCGTCCACCGAGCCGAAGTTGCCCTGGCCGTCGATGAGCGGATAACGCAGCGAGAAGGGCTGCGCCATGCGCACCATGGTGTCGTAAATGGCCGAGTCGCCGTGGGGGTGGTACACACCCATCGCCTGACCCACCACCTTGGCGCACTTGGTGTACTTCTTGTTGTGCTCCAGGCCCATCTCGCTCATCGCGTAAAGGACGCGGCGATGCACCGGCTTGAGTCCGTCGCGCACATCGGGGAGGGCGCGGCCGATGATCACCGACATCGAATAGTCGAGATAGGAGCGGCGCATCTCCTCTTCGATGTTGATGGAAATGAGGTTGGTGCCGCTGGGCGGTGGATTGCTTTCGAGAGGGAGCTGGGGGTTCTGATCTTCTGCCATAAGGTTTTCTGAGCCCGCCGGGAGGCGCCAAAATCTATGAAAAGCGTTCCGAAGGTCGCTGCGCTAGGATCCGCAGGCTACGCTTCTATTTTACGCTTTCAAAGCCCTTTTCAGCAAGGTGAAAGGATGCAAATAAGTCCTTATATACCTTGAATTTAAAGCGCCTTGATTTAGGCTCCGCGGAGGCCTCGCCCGGATGCTGCTGCACGGGTGGTGCAAGGCCTTGTTTCCGCTTCGCCCCCGGAGTTTCCGGCGTCTGTCAAGTACTCCTGTTGGAATGTGGGAACTAAGGAGCTTGCAGGGGGTTTCAACCCTCTGAAAACAGGCCCAAAATGTAAACAGGCCCAAAATGTAAACAGGCCCAAAATGTAAACAGGCCCAAGACGTAAACGGGCCAAAATGCGACGCTTCGCAGGCAGCGGAAAAACTCCTTGGGAAGGCAAGAAGCGTCAGGGCACGACTTCAGTCGTGCCGATAAGGCCAACAGAATGAAATGGGCTTTAGCCCCTGCAAATGCGCATTCCAGCGAACCGCCCGAATGCGTGCCCTCATTCCGCAGCCTGTTCAGACCCAGAGTTTGGGTGCCCCAGTCCGGGGTCCCTGCGGACTGGTCTTTGTCCGTGGGGTGGAGATCCCTCGCTTTTGAGGACTTGGGAAAGCGCAACTCCAGCGGCAATGGTACGAGCAGGGCATCCTAAAGCAGTTCCGGCAGGCTGCGCAGGCAAAGAACCGCCTGCAAAAGCAGCAACGACCCGGCCGCCGCCATCGCCCAACGGCTCTTGGGACCTTCGCAGGCGTCGGCAAATACGCCGCCGATGAAGGTCAGCAGGAAGGGCAAAGCCCACAGCCACGGACTGCCCGCAACGCCCGTCAACATCGACGGGAACAAAAGCAAAGCGCACAGCAACGGAGCCGTGTTGCCGAAGTAGCGCGAGCGCCTGACCCCGCAATAAAGAACCAGCGCTGCCGCCGTCGCGACGGTAACTCCTGCATTTGCAAACGAAGAGAAGAAGCGCAGCGCCGGCTCCGCGGAGAAGTTGAGCAGGACGTTTTGCGCGCGAAAAAGAAATCCCATTGCATTGGCGGAGAATCCATAGCAAACCAGCGCGAAAACGATGGAGCCGCCGGCGGCGATCGCCACCACTGGGAAGACTTGGCCGCGCCGCTCTTCCGCCACCCACAGCATGAACCCCAGGCCGATCAGTGCAACCAGCGGCAGGGCAATCAGATGCGACGTCACGGCGACGCCGAAGATGGCCGTCAGCAGCACGATGCGGGGACGCCATTTGCGCCGCGGGCCCTGCATGGCATGGGCGACGCCGATGCAGGTGTAGATGCCGCCATAGACGGCCAGCGAGGCCAGGATCTCGGGATTCGGCGTGACGCAGGCGCTCAGCACCGCCGGCGAAAAGCAATAGAGCGCGAGCGCGGTGTATCCGCCCAGGTTGCCATAGAGCCGCCGGGTAACCCACCACAGCCCCGCGCCGAGCAGCGCGCCGGCTCCCAGAAACGGCAACCGCAGCAGCAACAGGATGTGGGTCAGCTGGTGGCGCAACTCCCATGTACTGAGTGTCCTGAGCACCGCGCCGGTCGGGGTTGCACCGACCTGCACCACCCGGTCTTCGGGCTTGCGAAAGACGTCGAAGCCGCGCTCAACGAGCAGATTGACGCTCAGCGGCAGGCCGGCCAGCCGGTAAGCAAGCACGCCGTCGTGGATATTCCCGCAACTGGTAAAGTAGCCGGCCACTGCGCCGGGGCTTTCCCACATCTCGCGTCCGCAGCGTGCGTATTGGTAGTCGTTGTCGCTCAGTTTCTGGCGGCTGGTGATCCACATCCCCTGGGCCAGAAACAGGAAGAGCAAACCAGCCGCGATTCTCTGCGGAAGGTTGAAGCGGAAGCGGCGGATGCGGCTGAATCGGTGGGTCTTCATGGGTGAGCGGAACCACTTCAGTCTAAACGCTGCGACTCATGGCCCTCCTCTGCGTTAGTGTATTTAAGAATCTGAAACAGGCAAGGATCGCGTCGTGTCAATACATCAACTCGTAGGTCTTTTCGCAAAGATCCCAGCATTTGTCTGGATCGGGCTTGCTGTCGTCCTGATGGGCTGGGTGCCGGTCAAGTTCCGTCAGCTGCTCCGGCGGAGCCGCGCTTCGGAGGCCGAGAGTTGGCCGGTCTCCGAGGGTGCGGTGCAAAATGTCGACGTTCAGCCGTTCTCCAACCAAGACCAACTCAACCTTGGTTGCGACGCCACCGTCGTTTACTCCTATAGTGTTCTCGCGGGCGCCGAAACCGAGTATTACTCCGGCGAATACCGTCGCACCTTCTCCAGCGAGGGGTCGGCCTGGGACTGGCTGCGCACCCTCCAGAACAAGCGCATTCCCGTGCATTACAACCCCAGACGCCCGAAGATCTCGGCAGTTCGCGAAGAGGAACTGGACAGAATCTTCCCGCTTCCGCCCAGGTTCGTTGAAAACTCCGCGCGTCTCTCGCCAGGCCTCGGTCCGTCGGCTCCCGAAATGCACTGGATCACCGATCTGGGCGCCTGGATCGCCGCTGGCGCATTTCTCTTCGCCCTCGCGAACCACATCGACTTTCTTGTAACTGGGCGAGAACTGAACCCAAGGCTCGGACCTGTGCTCTGGATCCTGCTCCTTGGCGCTGGAGTTCCCTTCGCTTTTTGGTACAAGGGTCGAACCGGTCTCAAGCTCTGGGGCAAGCCGCAAAACTGGTCCCACGTACCGCAGTGGATTCGTGCCTTCGTCTTGCTCTTGAATGCCTATATTCCTCTGCATTGGCTAGTCGGTCTCATCGTGGATGCCTTTCATTCTGCTGTGCTTGGGCAAAGACTCAATCCGTTCGAGAATGGCGCATTCCTGGCCGCTATGTGGGGCGATGCCGCGGCCATTCTTTACTCCCATGCCGCGCAATACGAGAACCCCTACCGCATCTCGGACTCCATCGAGCCAGAGTGACGGAGAACGCGCGAGACGTGGTATTCCCGCACCATTTCCACTGACCCCGCCATGATTACTCGTCGCATTTTCATCCAGAGTCCTGCTGCCGCCTCCGCTCCCCTTGCGCTGACCGGGGGATGCAAGCAGTCCCGGCCTTCACGGACAAGCTACTCGTAAACCCGGAAGGCCCTCAAAATCCTTGAGATTCGGCGGGTGGCCCACCCCAGCTTTCCTACTAATTCTCCACCCACCAACAAAGCGGGTGCCCCATCGCGCCCTTTGCGATGGGTGGGATCCCACACCGCCCGCATCACCAACTGTCCCCTGTTCACTGTCCATGGCCTCTTCAACGGCCGGTCAGGCCCCCATCTAGGAAGCCTCCAAAAGCAGGACCTGCTTGCTGAACTCACTTCCGGCCAGATACAGGATGCCTTTGTCCATCGTGACCAGAACCATTCCATTGCGCACGGCCAGGCCCAGAAGGTAGGCATCCGTGACCTGTTTGGTTCCAAACAGTCGCTTGAAGAACGGACTGCACAGCGTGTGCCAGTCCTCGGCGATGGGCAGATAACGATAGCCCGGATGCTGCGCGAGCTTTTTCAGAATGGCCGTGGCCTCGGCCATTTCGATTTGCCCGGCGCGCGGCGCGGTCGCATTACGCAGGAAGCCGGCTTCGGTGAAAGGGCAAATAGCCCAGCGGAGATCGGCAGCCGCATAGAACCACGCCTCGATCATCGGATGATGAATATGATTCCTGGCCACCAGCGCATAGAGCACATTCACGTCCAGCAGATAGCACGTCTCAGGCAAGGGAATCCTCCGAGGCTTCCTTCACCATCTCCGGCGTGATGCGGTTTCCCGTGTCGGCGATCTCCAGATAGCCATGCCGATTCGTGATCAGCCGGGACGAGGGGATTTCCTGTCCCGTCGTTTGCTCGGCGCGGCGAATCAGTTCACTGACCGCAACGCCGAGCGAAACCCCCTTGGCATGCGCATACGACGAAGCAAAGGCCAGGGCGTCATTGTCGAGGTGAAGATTGGTCCGTGTTCTCACAGAATCATTGTGTACTAAATTTACATATGGTGCATTATTATTTTTACGGTACATTTACGAACAAGTGGTCCAGCGCTTTTGAGGACCGGGGATGTCGGCCAGCCCGCTCATCACGGACAAGTCACGCGTAAACCAGGGAGGCCCTCAAAATCCTTGAGGTTCGCGGTTAGAAGGGCATAGTCATTTTCAAGTGCCTGAGCGGCTATCCAGAGGTCGTTGACCCGTGTTCTAGGGGACCGGCCCGCCTGTTTCATGAATGCGGCAAGGATGCCGAAGGCCGAAGCTGTAAGGGAACAAACATCGAGAACGGGCCGCTGTTGCAAGCTGTGCAGGTAGCGGATGCGTAGCATCCGAACTGCAGGGTCGACGCACGATTCGACGCCAAAGCTCAGTTCTCCCAGCGAAATAGCTGATATGTAGACCTGCTCGTCTCCGGCAGCCTTGAGGACGGCTTGACTGGACATTTGCCCGCTTGCCAACCCAACCCAGATGGAAGTATCGAAGATCATCCCCACGGATCTCGAACCTCTTCATCGAATTGTTGGCGGCTGTCCTTGAGCCAGGAATCGCCCTGGGCCGGGGTCAACTTTCCTTCGAGACCGGCGATAGCTTGCGCGGCGGTCATGGTTCGCTTGGCGGGAACAATATGGGCAATCTCGGTGCGGTTCCGCATCACGCTGACCGTCTCACCAGTGAGAATGCGCTCCAGGATGGCGCTCGTGTTGCGTGCCAGATCGGAGGCGCTGATGACTTGCATCTTCATAATTCACCCACGAAACTACGCAATGATACATACAGATACATATTATATGTATTTGTACCAAATAGAAAGAGTTGACCGATCACCGCTAGGGTTATCGTATTTGGGTCGGAAGCAGTCGCTTTGAAAGGGCATGGCTTCAGCCGTGCCGCAAAAGCAGCGGGAAAATCCTGGGCTTTAGCCCCTGAGGGATGGCTTTGAAGGTGAAACCCATTCCTCGGCGTCTAAAGTCGATGCTTTTGAGCCCTCGTTATCGGCGCGACTCAAGTCGTGCCTTTCAAAGCCATTGCGATGGACAGCCCGCGAGCATAGACAATTGCCGTGTCATGCCAGCCAATCGCTTTACCAGCCAATCCGCCGGGCGATACACTGACCCCGCCATGATTACTCGTCGCAACTTCATCCAGAATTCCGCTGCCGCCTCCGCCGCTCTTGCGTTGGCCTCCCGTTCGCGCCTCGCATTTGCCGACACCGCGCCCGTCTATCGCAACCCGATCATTGGCGGAGATCACCCCGATTGCAGTCCCATCCGCGTGGGCGAGGATTTTTACCTGACCCACTCCAGTTTCGACTACGCGCCCGGACTGCTCATCTGGCACTCGCGCGACCTGGTGAACTGGAAGCCGGTGGCCGCCGCCCTGCGCAAGTTCTACGGAACGGTCTGGGCGCCATACCTCTGCGAGTACCAGGGCCATTTCTACATCTACTACCCTTCCGACGGCGTGCTCAATGTGGTCCATGCCGATCACCCGATGGGCCCCTGGAGCGAGCCGGTCAGTTTGGGGATTAATGCCATCGACCCGGCGCACATTGCCGAGGACGGCCACCGCTACCTGCACATGGCCGGAGGCATGATGGCCGAGCTCAACGCCGACGGCCTGTCTGTGAAGGTGGCTCCGCAAAAGAACTTCGAAGCCTGGCCCTTCCCTGCCGATGCACGCATCGAGTGCGTCTGCTTGGAGGCGCCCAAGGTCCTCGAGCACAACGGCTGGTTCTACATGAACGTGGCCGAAGGCGGAACAGCCGGCGCGGCTACCAGCCACTCGGTCGTCTCGGCGCGCAGCCGCCACGCCAATGGACCGTGGGAGTACTCGCCCTACAACCCCATCGCGCACACCAAATCGCGCGACGACCGCTGGTACTCGGTGGGCCACGGACGCCTGGTGGATACGCCACAGGGCAAGTGGTACATGACCGTGCACGCCTATGAAAACGGCTTCCGCGCGCTGGGACGCCAGGCTCTCCTGCTTCCCATCGAGTGGACGCCCGACGGCTGGTTCCGCGTGCCTGCCGGAGTGACGCCCGACTCGGCGATTCCCATGCCGGTTCCTGGCAGCTGGCAGCAACCGCAATTGGACCCTTCGGACAATTTCAGCACCCCGGAGTTGGGCTTGCAGTGGGCCTTCTGGCGGGAATGGGACGCCGCCCGCTTCACCACCGGGAACGGCGCTCTAGCCATGCAGGCGCGCGGCACTTCTCTGGCGGACTCCTCGCCGCTGACCACCCCGGTGGGCGCGCACTCCTACACCGTGCAGGTCGAGGTGGAAGCCACGCCCGGCTGTGAGTCGGGACTGATTCTCTTCTACAACCCGGACCACGCCACTGGGCTGATTCTCGACGCGCAAGGCGTGGCCGTGCGCATGGCCAACGGCTATCACCAGCGCCGCGAGCTGAAGGGCGTAACCAAGGCGACGCTGCGGGTGGTCAACGACCGCCAGGAACTGGACTTCTATTACCAGATTCCCGGCGAGGGCTGGCGCAAAGCCGCGGCATCGGCAGAAGTTTCCGGCATGCACCACAACGTGCTGGGAGGCTTTCTGGATCTGCGCCCGGCGCTCTACGCCTGTGGCGCCGGGCAGGCCGCTTTCCGCAACTTCAAATACTGGCCGGTGGTCAACGAGCCGGTATAAATCGAGATCGAGGATTGCCAGCAGCCTGGAGCAAACAGAAAAGCCGCCCGAAAGGGCGGCTTGTCTGTGGACAGGCCGATCTTGTCCAGGTTAGTTGATGGTGATCGGGCAGGGCGCTGCGGACGTGGTCCCATTCTTGTCCGTCGCGGTGATGGAGAAGGTCGCGCTTGTCGCCGACGTACCCGTCTCCGCGGCTGTCGGAGTGCCCGAAACCGCGCCGGTCGATGTATTCAGGGTCAGCCCCGGCGGAAGCGTGTTCACCGGAACCGAGTTCGGCTCCAACACCGAGAAGGTGTAGGGCGTCGTACCGTTGGTCACAGTAATTGCGCCGCTGCTGAAGGGCGTTCCGACTTCGCCGCTGGTCGTTGAGGAGCAGGCCAAAGTCAGGCCGTAGAAGAGCGCGCCAACGGATTGATTACCGACGAGTCCCGAGGGATCGCCGCCATTCGGCGGTGTCGGCAACGCGCAATTGGCTGAGACGTTGGGCGTGTCCGCAACGATATCGCAGTTGGCCGTCCAGCCGCCAAAGGTCGTGTCGAGTGAGCTTCCAGCCAACGATGCCGTGATCGTTACGTTCGTCCCCGCTGCATAGGTTCCCGTGCAAACGGAGTTTCCCAAGCCGGCGATTGGCGAGCCCGGACCACAATGGATCAGATCCGGCACTCCCTGGTCGGAAGGAGCCGTAATCAGCCAATTGGTGCTGTTGCTGCCCGCGTTGAAGACGGTCAGTGTCGCCAGCAACGACGGGGCCACCGCCTGGTTGCAAATGGGCGGCAAGGTGCCCGGCTCTACGCAGGAAAACGTAACGGGATTGGAGAGGACAAGTGTGCCGTCGGGGTTCGTGGTCGTGTCTTCTGCATAGATGACCCCGGGACCCTCATAACCCTGCGCCGTTGCAAGCCCGGCGATCTCGCCCGGTGTCCCGGCAGAGTTGATGGATACATTATTGGGAGACAGGCTGATCCAGGTGACCGTGTCCGTGATGTCGCGAACGGTCGGAACGGTCGTGTAAGTTCCAAACGCAAGGAATTGCTGAGTCATGCCCTTGTTGGTCACGGTCGTAGTGGTTGGCACAACATTGATTGAAATCAGGGGCTCCGGCGATGACCCAATGGTCACCGTATAGGTCGCCTGCGCCACCACCTTGCTGCCGTCTGAGTTCGTCCAGGTAGCGGTGATATTGGTGGTACCCGCCGTGGCAGCCGTCACCAGGCCTGGCGTAGTTGCGCACGATATGGGGACCACTGGCGAGGGAGCGACCCCGGCGACTGCGGTGCAGACGCTGGCGACCGGAGAATTGTTGGAAGCCCAAACCACCTGGTTGGTCACGTCGAATTGCAGGCCACTGCTTCCCTCCGTGCCCAACGCAATCAGTTGGTTCTTCTCGGCCGGCGATGTCGCGGTGAGCGTCAAAGGAATAATCTGAACAGCGGTGATCTGCTCCGTCGCTCCACCCACCACCATGAAGGGCACGGTATTGGTCACCAGCGAGTTGTCGGGATTCGCGGCTTCAACCACAATGGCGGCCGTGCCCTGGTTCACGCCCGTCACCAGCCCCATCGGAGTCGTGGGATTGAGGGTCGCGCACGATCCGCCGGCAGCGGCGGTGCCTCCGGGGCAAGAGGTGCAGCTTCCACCGCTGGAAGCGCCGGGGCAAGCGGAGATCGTGCAGGAAGTGGCGACCAGACCGCTGGGACAAGCGGTCGTCACCGTGGCTACCGAAGGATTGCTCGAACTCCAACTGGTCTTAATGGGGTAGGAAGCAATCCCGCTGGTTACATCCTGCGTAATGGGCGTCGCCGAGAAGGTTCCAATGGCGAGCAGTTGGTTGGATTGGCCCGGCGATGCAACCGATGGAGAGCTGGGAACAATCGCGACCGAAAGCAGCGGCTCGGGAGCGGAAGACACCGTGAGGACCGCGGTGCCTGACTCAGAAGTCCCGTCTGGGGGATTGTTGCCGATGCCCGGATTCGCGTACTTGGCCATGATGGCGGTGGTGCCGCTGGCGATTGACGAAACCACCCCAGGTGGATTGGTCGAATTGAAGGAGGCCACGGATGTGTTGCTGGAAGTCCAGGCTACCTGGTTCGTCAGATCCACCGTAGCGCCCGTCGGCGTGGTGCCAATGGCGAGGAAGTTGGCCGTCTGGCCCTTCGTGACGGTTTCCGAGCCGGGCACGATGGCCAGGGAAACAAATGGCTCGGGCGTGGCAGGAATACTCACCGTCAGGGCTGCGGTCGCCGAGACCACCGAGGAATCCGTGGTGCTGCCCGGATTGGCGGGTGCTGTGGCCGTGATGGCCGTCGCGCCGTTGATAAGCGCCGTGGCCTGGCCGACCGTTGTTGCCGTGCAGGGCAGAGGATCGCCAGCGTTGCAGATGGTGGCGACCGCCTTGACGGAGGGCTTCCAGGTCGCGGCTTTGGTCAAATCAACCGTCGTACCTGAGGAGGTGGTGCCAATGGCGATGAACTGAATGGTCTGGTCCAAGGCGTTTGCTGTCTGCGTAGCCGGAACGATGGCCATCGAGACAATCGGCTCGGGGCTGGCGGGCAAAGTGACGGTGAGGGCCGCCGTGCCCAGCACAACGCTTTGGTCCGGGTTCTTCGAGGTGGCCGAGATGGTAGTGGAGCCCGCTCCGGTCGCAACAGCCTGACCGACGGTTGCAGCCGTGCAGGGCAGCGGATCGCCGGTGTTGCAGATGGTGGCAACCGCCTGGTTGCTCGATTTCCATGTGGCCGCTGTGACGGCGGCCGTTCCGACGGTTGCGCCCTCGGTGGTCAGGTCCACCGTCGCGCCCGACGAAGTGGTGCCAATGGCAATGAACTGCGCGGTTTGGCCTACCCCCAGCAGCGTCTGCGTGGCCGGGACGATGGCCATGGAAACCAGCGGCTCAGAGTTTGAGCTACCTCCCGTGACGTTCACCGTCATGCTGCCGGTAATGGTGCCCGGAAAGCCCGGCGCGCTGGCAGTCACCAGGATATTCGTACAGGTTGCATTCTGGGAGGTGATCAGCCCGGTGGAGCTGACGGTCACACATGCTGGCGTGGCGCTGGTCCAGGTGACTTGATCCGTAATGTCCTTAAGGATGGCCGCATGATCCGGATGGGTGTAGGACCCCGTGGCCGTCAACTGCGTCGTAAGTCCGGGACCCCCGAAGTTCATGGTCGTCGGTGTCACAGCGATCGATGTCAGGGAAGGCGAGCTGGTGCAACTGGTGAGCGGCACAATCAGACCGATAAGCAGAAGCCCAACGAAGCCAAAACGAATGCTACAACCCAGACGATCGATCATGACGTAGTCTCCAGATGTGTTGAACATGCAACCGGTGTTGCAATGGCCAGCGGCTCAAAGGCCTGTCAACCGCCCGGCGACGAACCTGACCCGCTGAGCGTGCAGGTCTTGAAAGCGCCATTTCTGGCTTTGGAATCTCCAACCGGTTCCCTCGAATCCCTTGCGGCAAGCGTCACTCCACCTGATCCCTGCTTGCAAACAGATTGCCACTCCTGCGATGGCCAATTCTTGCGTGGATTCATGTCCATGTTACGATGTTGCGGTTCTTCTTTGTTACCGACGGTATATGAAATCGGACAAATGTACATAGGCGGGTACATAAAAGGAACCAAAGGAATCCCCCATTTTGCGGCAAAAGGGCGCTGGTTGAGAGGGATCCGATGCCGCGGTAGCTTGCGGCGGCAACCGGGGACCGCTACACTTCCCACAGCATGGCAATCGCGCGCGACAACACTCCGGAACGGTTGGTGAGCGCCTCGCGCGCCGAGGAAGAGCAGAACTTCGAGCTCAAGCTGCGCCCCAGCAGGCTGCGCGAGTTCATCGGCCAACCGAAAGCCAAGGAACAGCTGGCCATTGCGCTGGAAGCCGCGAAATCGCGCGGCGAAGCGCTGGATCACGTCTTGCTTTTCGGCCCGCCGGGGCTGGGCAAAACCACGCTGGCCACCATCATTGCCAACGAACTGGACGTAGGCTTTCAGCAGACCTCCGGTCCGGCACTGCAGATTCAAGGGGACTTGACGGCCATCCTCACCAATCTGCGCGAGCGCCAGGTCCTTTTCCTCGATGAAATTCACCGCATGCAGCCGGTGCTGGAAGAAAAGCTCTATACCGCCCTCGAGGATTACAAGCTGGACATCATCATTGGCCAGGGACCGGCTGCGCGGACCCATGTCATGGAAATCCGGCCCTTTACGTTTGTGGGCGCAACCACGCGTCCCGGGTTGCTCAGCTCCCCCCTCCGTTCCCGTTTTGGCATCCTCTTGCGCCTGGAGTTTTACAGCGAAGACGATCTGCGGTTCATCGTCACCCGCTCGGCCGAGGTGATGCAGATCCCCATCAGCGAAGACGGTGCGGCAGAGATCGCCTTGCGCTCCCGTGGTACGCCCCGCATCGCCAACCGTCTCCTGCGGCGCGTGCGCGACTACGCGCAGGTGCGCGGATCCGGAGTAATCGACCGCCCCACCGCCAATGCGGCGCTCACCATGCTGGAAGTGGATGCGCATGGATTCGACCAGATCGACCGCCGGCTGTTGCTGACCATCATGGAAAAGTACGATGGTGGCCCGGTGGGATTGGGCACTCTGGCGGCAACCCTCGCCGAAGAAGAAGATGCGTTGGAAGAAGTCTACGAGCCGTTCCTTATCCAGATCGGCTTCTTGGACCGTACTCCGCGGGGGCGCGTCGCCACTCGCCTGGCCTATGAGCACTTTGGATTAACCATGCCCGGAAAACAGGGCGCGCTTTTCTAGAAATTCTGATAGATTGATCCTGATTTTCCAGGAGACATTTACGATGGCGTTAACGGAATCCACCATGCTCGAACTGGGCACAATTGCCCCGGACTTTTCCCTCACCGATGTCGTCTCAGGAAAGACCGTCCGGAGGGACGATTTCCGGGGAAGGAAAGCTCTTCTGGTGGCCTTCATCTGCGCGCACTGTCCCTATGTGAAGCATCTGGAAAAAGGGCTCGCCCGCCTAGCCGAGGAGCTGCAGGACGAGCCGGTCGGCATTGTCGCCATCAGCAGCAACGACATTAGCTACCAGCCCGAAGACAGCCCCGACAAGCTGAAAGCCCAGGCGCAGGCCTGCGGCTTCAACTTCCCATATCTTTATGACGAGTCCCAGGCCGTGGCGCGCGCCTACAACTCCGCATGCACGCCCGACTTTTTCCTCTTCGACGAGGAGTTCCATCTCGTCTATCGCGGCCAGTTCGACTCCAGCCGCCCAGGAAACGGCATCCCTGTCACCGGCGAGGATCTTCAGTTCTCCATCCACCAGTTGCTGGCGGGAAAGCCGATCCCCAAAGACCAGCTGCCCTCGATCGGTTGCAACATCAAGTGGAAGAAATAAAGCGGCGATAGCTGAGTTCGCGGAGTTAGCGGTGTTAGCATCGGACCCGAAGTGCTAACTCCGCTAGCTCCGCCAACCCCGCGAACTCCGCTTCAAGCCCCAGCCCTGATCCCTGACCCCTGACCCCTGTTCCCTGCCTTACAGCTCCAGCCCCTTCAGATACGCACGAAACTTCTCCCCAAACTCCGGGCGATTCAGTGCGAACTCCACGGTGGCCTGCAGCATGCCGAATTTGTCGCCCGCGTCGAAGCGTTTTCCTTCAAAGGTGTACCCGTATACTTTTTCTTCTTGCAGCAGGGCCCGAATGCCGTCCGTCAACTGGATCTCGCCGCCGGCGCCCGGCTTCGTCTTTTCAAGCAGCGCGAAAATCCGCGGTGTCAGTACATAGCGACCAATGATCGCCTGATTCGAAGGCGCATCCTCGTACTTGGGCTTCTCGATCATGCCGGTGCAGTTGTAAATGCGCGGATTCTCCGGGTCCTGTGAGCCGGCCAGCACGCCATAGGCGCTGATCCCCGGCCCCTCGATGGTCTGCGTGGCCAAAACAGCCCCGCCCTTCTCATTGAAGACCGCGATCATCTGCTTCAGGCACGGCACTTCGGCCTCGATCACGTCGTCGGGAAGAATCACGGCAAAGGGCTCGTCGCCCACCAGGTCCTTGGCGCACAGAACCGCGTGGCCCAGGCCGAGCGGTTCCTTTTGGCGGACGTAGCTGATCCGCGCCATGGTGGACACTCCGCGCGAGACGGCCAGCAGTTCGTGCTTGCCGCGCAGCTCCAGCGTCGCATCCAGCTCGAAGCTGCGGTCGAAGTGATCTTCCATGGTCGCCTTGCCGCGGCCGGTAACGATGATGATGTGCTCAATACCGGAGGAAATGGCCTCTTCCACGCCATATTGGATGATGGGCTTGTCCACCAGTGCCAGCATTTCCTTGGGGATCACCTTGGTGGCTGGCAAGAATCTTGTACCCAGCCCGCCGGCGGGGAAGACTGCTTTACGTACTCGCTTGCTCATCGCTTCTCCTTGGCTTCGTCTATCTTGGTCCTATTTAATTTGCAAATCATCTTACCTGCACCAATAAGGATAACCCGGCCGATAGCCTTTATGAATCTACTGGCCCTCCTTATCCGGGCAATCCCATGAAGCCAATCTGTTGACCGGACTGGTTCCTGTTTCTATCGCGCCGGAGGCGCAATGGTGACTAGCCCAGCGCTTCGGCGCTGGGAGAGCCGCCCATCGAAGTCTCGGAGCCCTGTAAGGGCGGCGCAAATGGCGAGTTTGTCATCAAGATGACCTTCATGCGACCGCCCTGTCTTCCTGATGCTTCCCGATCGCCTTTCAGCGCGGGCGTTTCATCCCTGAAAAAAGAGATCCCACTGGGTTGAGATTCATTTCAAATCGCATTTTGTCTCAGTAGAAATGTGCCCCGCCCGCTCCCCGATGCGCTGCGGAGCGAGCGAGAACCAGCAAAGCTAAAGCGTTGGCGAATCGTCGCCCAGCATGGCCCGTCGGATGATCTTGACCGGCGGAAAGCCCTGCTTGAGAAACTCGTCGTGAAACTGCTCCAGGTTGAAGGCCGCGCCTTGCTTCTTCTTCATGTCTTCGCGGAGTTTCAGAATCTCCAGCTTGCCCAGCGTGTAATAGAGATACGTGGGATCGCTTGCGCCGCGCCGGGTTTCCACCACCGAGGTTTCCTTCGACTGATAGCCTTCCTTCTGGAAGAAGGCCTCGGCTTCTTCAATACTCATATGCCCGGTGTGCATCTGGATGCCGACGATGAAACGCGCATTGCGCAGCAGCGCATCCTGCAACTGACCTAGGCGAAGGAATTTGGATTCGCGCTCGTCCTTGGCGCCAAAGCCGGGTTGGCCGTAGCCCTCGTCGAGCATCATCTGCTCGGTGTAGTGCGCCCAGCCTTCGATGTCGGTGTTTGCGCCCAGCACCTTGCGCACCCGGCTCGGCGCCTGCGGAAGCCACAGGAACTGCACATAGTGGCCCGGATAGGCCTCGTGCACCGCGGTAGAAATCACCGTGCCCACATTGAACGAGTGCATGTAGCCTTCGACCTCCTCCGGCTTCATCGAGGGATCGGGCAGCGTGACGTTGAAGTAGGCCTCGGTGGCGTGCTTCTCGAAGGGCCCCGGCGTATCCATGCTGGCCTGCGTAATGGCGCGCATGAAGGGCGGCGTCTCCTCCACGATAGGCCGCACATCCGAAGGAATGGTCACGATGTGATGCGAGCGAATGAAGCTCACCAACCCGTCGAAGGTGGCGCGGAAGGCGGGGATCAGCTGATCGGGCGCGGGATGATTCTGCCCCAGCTGCAGCAGCACTTCGGCGGGCGTCTTGTTCGGCTCAAGTTCCTTGGCAACCTGCCGGAAGTGCTCCTGATTCAGCCGCATGTTGGCCCAGCCAATCTCCAGCAGCTTGTTAAGCGGAATGTCGACCATCTCGTCGTAGGCGAGCTTCTTGCTGAAGGTGTCTGCGCCGATTCTAAAATCCCCATTGGATCGCGCCAGCAAGTCGGTCTTCAGCCATCTCAAATAGCTGTTCAGCGCGGAAATGACGGCGGCATTGGTCTGTGCAAACTCAGCCTTCAGCGCAGGGTCTTTGGCGTCGGTGAACGCGCTAGGCACATCGGTCTGGAAGAAGCTGACGATGCCCGGCAACTGCTCGATCGCGATCTCGGTAAAGATGCGCGGCGGATTCTTCAGGTTGATGCGGGCATTGTCGAAGAGTGCGGGCATCTGCTTCTCGCGCGCAATCAGAGAGCGCAGCCGCTCGTCCGGTGAAGCAAATTTGCGCTCCATCAGCGTGAACGCGCCATTGGCCGCGGTGCCTGAATAGTTATCGGCGTTGCTTTGCCAGGGGCGGATCACTTCCAGGGTCAGCAACTGCGAGTGGATGTTGGATTCGACAATATCCAGATCGGAGAGAACAGGCTCGAATTCTTCATAAAAGACATTAACTGTCGTGGGTGTCTCGACAGGCGATCCATTCAATAGATTGGGGCGATATTTCCATGAATAGACCTTCTGCTCCAGCATCTTCACGGTTTCCGGAGGAAGCGCTGGATCCTGATGGATAACGCCAAGAACGCGAATCTGACCGAATGGAGAAATTGAAGCGCTGAACTCCACACCATTCGATCCGGGTTCGCCTGCCTTTGGACCCTTTGCGTGCTTCTCTTGATCGAGTTTTTGCATCTTCTTCCGGGCGCCATCAATTTTTAAGAGTTGACGCTTCAGGTCGGCGATCTGCGCATCGATGTTCTTGCGCGACATGTCTTCCAGCTGCGCATCGTACTGGTGGTAGCCGGTCACCGTGCCGTTGGTCGGCGCGTAGTGAAAATATACCTGGTCAAAATACTGATCCGATACTGCCTGGAATTGCAGTTTCCAGTCGTCGTTTGCGGCATGAGCGCCGATTGCGGTCGTCATAAATGCTCCAATCACCAGCAATGCGGAGAATCTGTTCATAATCACACTCTCTTCGTGAAAACCAAATTCGCCAGAGGCTAAAGCCCCGATGTTGTTTAGCCTTCTTCGGCACGGCTAAATAGGTTGCGGAAAAGCTCCATCTGGCCAGGCTTTGTAACCGGGCACGACTTTAGTCGTGCCGATAAAACCAACAAAAGGAACTGGGCTTTACAAGCTGCGAAAAAACTCAATGCATTTGGCTTTGTAACAGGGCACGACTTTAGTCGTGCCGATGAAGCCAATAGAATGAACTGGGCTTTAGCCCCTGCTAATGTGTATTCCAGTGATTCACTCGAATCCGGGCCCCTTTTCCGCAGCCAGTTTAGCCCCTGCTCATGCCCACTCCATAGATTCACTCAAATCCAAGCCCTTTTCCCGCAGCTTGTAAAGCCATGCACTGTCACAAAACGAAACCTGTGCAGAGTCTTCGAACTCCGCTAACTCCGCTAACTCCGCCAACTCCGCTAACCCCGCTCAACCGGCGCCAGATTCTCCACCAGTTCCTGAATCTCCAGCAGAACTTCGTCGGGCCGCGTCGAGCTCAAAGGATACTTCAACAAGCCCTGAGGTGTGAACTGCGCGCCGCGTTTGGCGTTCTTCGCTACCAATTTCATCAACTGTTGCGGATCAACGAGCGCATTCTCGCTGAAGCGCACTTGCACTTCGTTGCGCTTGCGGTCGATCTGCGCAATGCCCAGCCGTTCGCACTCCAGGCGAATGCGGCCGGCTTCCAGCAGATAAACGGTAGCATCGGGCGGCGTGCCATAGCGGTCTTCAATCTCAGCGCGCACTTCGGTAATCTCTGCTTGGCTGGCCGCTCCGGCGATCTTCTTGTAAAGGCGCAGCCGCTGATTCTCTTCCGGCACATAGCTCTCGTCGATGCGCAGCGCGATGCCCAGGCTGAGTTGCGTGGCCGGTCGCTCTTCGCTGCTTTCGCCCTTCATCTCTTTCACCGCGGCCTCAAGCATCGATGTGTATAACTCGAATCCAATGGCCTCGATGTGTCCGCTCTGTTCGCCGCCGAGCATATTGCCCGCGCCGCGCAATTCCAGGTCGAGCGCCGCGATTTTGAAGCCCGCGCCCAGGTCGCTGAATTCCTTGAGCGCCGCCAGCCGCCGCCGCGCAATGTCGGTTAGCTCCTTTTCCGGCGGAATCATCAGGTACGCATAGGCGCGGCGATTGGAGCGGCCCACGCGGCCCCTCAATTGATACAGCTCGCTCAGTCCGTGGCGATCTGCGCGGTTGATGAGGATGGTGTTGGCCAGCGGAATGTCCAGCCCGTTCTCGATGATCGAAGTAGCCACCAGCACGTCGTATTCATGGCGCATGAAGGCCAGCATCACGCGCTCCAGTTCAGTCTCCGGCATCTGCCCGTGGCCCACCACCACGCGCGCTCCAGGCACTAACTCCTGAATCCGCGAAGCGATTTCATAAATGGTCTCGACGCGATTGTGCACGAAGTAGACCTGGCCGCCGCGCTCCAGTTCCACCTCGATCGCCGAGCGCACGATCTTCTCATCGAATTTGGCCACTACTGTCTGAATCGCCATGCGATCCTTGGGCGGAGTCTCGATGACGCTCATGTCGCGCAGCCCGACCAGCGACATATGCAGCGTGCGCGGAATCGGAGTGGCGCTCATCGCCAGCACGTCGATCTCTTTGCGCATCTGCTTAAGCCGTTCTTTGTGGCGAACGCCGAAGCGCTGTTCTTCATCGACCACCAGTAGGCCGAGATCCTGGAACTTGATGTCCTTCGACAGCAGGCGATGCGTGCCAATCAGCACATCGATCTTGCCATGCTCCACTTGTTCCACGATGAGCTTCTGCTCCTTCGCGGTGCGGAAGCGCGAGATCATTTCGATGTTGATGGGGAACTGCGCAAAGCGGCGCTTGAATGTCTCAAAGTGCTGAAAGCTGAGAATGGTGGTGGGCGTCAGCACCGCGACCTGCTTGCCGTCCTGCACTGCCTTGAAGGCCGCGCGCATGGCCACTTCGGTTTTGCCATAGCCCACATCGCCGCACAGCAGGCGATCCATGGGCATGGTCGATTCCATGTCGTCCTTGATAGCGCGGATCGCGGTCAGCTGATCGTCGGTTTCGTTGTAATCGAACGAGTCTTCGAATTCCTTCTGGAATTCGTTGTCGGGCGAGAAGGCTGTGCCTTGCACCGTCTCGCGCTCGGCATAGAGCTTGAGTAACTCGGCGGCCATGTCTTGCATGGCCTTGCGCACGCGCGCCTTGGTCTTGGTCCATTGTTGCGAGCCAAGCCTGTTCAGCACCGGCGCGGGGCCGGCGTCGGTGGAGCGGTATTTCTGAATTAGATCCAGGCGCGTCAGCGGCACATAGAGCTTGGCCTGCTCGGCGAACTCCAGGATCATGAATTCGAGAGTCAGCCCGTCCTGCGGAATCTCTCTCAGGCCTTGGTATTGCGCGATGCCGTGATCGGTGTGGACGACATAATCGCCAATGGTAAGGTCGCGGAAATCGGAAACAAACGCCGCGGTCTTCGAGCGCTTGGGTTCGGGCCTCGCCGCTACATCGGCCTCGTCGTTCAGATCGTTTGCGCCGAACAGAACCAGGTTGCCGCCCAGGCTTACGCCCGCCGACAACGGCGCGCGCACAATCACCGGCACGCGCAGATCGCTGGCCAGATAACTACCTTCGTCCAGCACCGTTTCGCCGTGATGCGCCACGCGACTGCCCAGGCGATAAGGAACCTGGTACTCGCGCAATAGGGTAGCTAGCCGCTCCACTTCGCCCTGATTTGCCGCCGCGAGCACGATGCGCGACTCGGTTTCCATCAGACTTTTCAACTGCGCAACCAGCGCCGGAATCGACCCGTGAAAGCGCAAAGTCGGCCGCGTGGGCAATTCGATCTCGCCCATCGTGTTGTCTTCATCGAGAATGTCGACGGCGCCCAGCTGATCCAGATCCAGGCCCACATGCGAAGCCAGCTGTGCTTGCAGAATCTCGGGCCGCAGATAAATATCTTCGGGCTGAATCAGCGAGCCGATCCCCGAGCGTTCATGGCTCTGCTCCACCTTGTTCCACCAGCGATCGATCTGGTTGCGCACCATCCCCGGCTCGTCGACAAACAGCATGGCCTTGGGAACCAGCGAAAGCAGCGATTTGTTCGCTCCGGCGACGGCGCTGAAGAACTCCCACCCGGGAAACACGGTTACGCCTTCGGCCGCAAGCATTTCGGCCGACCTCTCATCTTCGCCTTCAATGCGCTGGCGGCTCAGCCGAGCGTGCACCGCGGCCAGCAGGCGCTCGGTCACCGGCGTCTCGGTCAGCGGCAGCAGTTCCGTCTCATCCAGGCCGGATTGCGAGCGCTGCGTCTCCGGATCGAACTTGCGGATGGTTTCAATCTCGTCGCCGAAGAACTCGATCCGAACCGGCCGGTCGCTCTCGGGCGAATACACATCCAGAATGCCGCCGCGCCGAGTGAACTGGCCCGGCATCTCCACCAGGTCCATCTGTGTGTAGCCGACGCTGGCCAGATGTGCGGTTAGGATCTCGGCGTCCACCTCTTCGCCGCGCTTCAGAGTCACCGCCAGCCCGGCATAGTAGTCGCGGTCGAAGAGCCGCAGCGCGGCCGACTCCACCGGAGCAATCAGGATCGACACCGCGCCGGTGGCCAGTTTCCACAAGGCCGCAGCGCGCTGCTCCTGCACGTCGGGATGCGGCGAGAGGTTTTCAAAGGGAAGAACGTCGTGGGCCGGCAGGCGGACAACCCGTGCCGGGTCAATTGCGCCGGTCAAATCGCAACCTGCCCGCAACAGCGGCTCAAAGGCTTCGGCGGCCTTGTTGTCGGCCACCAGCACGATCACCGGCTGACCGGCCGCCCGCGCCATCAGCGGAACATAGATTGCCCGCGCCGCCTGTGTCAGTCCGGACACACGTCTCCGGCCCGCACCCAGGCTGAGGTGCCTTCGTACGCGCTCAAAACCGGAGGAGTGCTCCAACTCCGCGAAAATCTCACGGACAAACGGGAGAATCATGCATTGCCAGTCTAGCAGTTAGCAGGTTGAGCTGATTTCTTCGGTCGCGCGCGTTACGCATGCAACTCAGTAGCCCACCTCGCGGCCATGCCGGACGGCGAGGATTACAACCTGTTTTCCGTCGAAGTGATACAGCGCGACATAAGCTCCCTGGCCGAACTCAATCACCCATTCGCGAAACTCGGGCGGCAGCTCGTCGATGGGACGTCCCATATGCGGGTGCCGGGCGAGTGCTTTAACTCCATCGCGAATCGCCTTCACGGCACGCTTGGCGGCGTCAGGGCTTTTGGATACGAGAAAACCATGGAGCCGGGAAACGTCGCGCAGTGCCGGTTCTGACCACTTTAGACGTGGCATTCAGGCGCCTTTGTCTCTTCACCAGCTTCCAGCCGTGCCAACCACGCATCGGCTTCCTCGGCCGTGGCGTGCAAACCGGTGGTCTGGAAGTGATCCCAGGCAGCGAGCGCGTCCTGGCGAAGCTTCTCCCGCTTTTCCTCCCGGCTCACGTACTGTTCGACGGCTTCGCGCATTACCCAGTGCGGCGACCTGCGGCGCGCCGCTGCCAAACGCTGAACCCGCTCTTTGAGCTCGCTATCCAGCTTCAGGCTGGTCGTGGAGGTTGTCGACATATAAAGTGCCCCTAGGTGTTACCTGGTTGCACTATAGCACACATCCAAAACTGATCTCACGACAGAAGATACCGCTTCCGGCCCTCTGTGCTGGCTTCGAACGGGTTGCTGTTAACCTTTCGCGCATCGCCCTCATCGTCCAGCTTGAAATGCCCCACGGTCTCCCGCAGACTCAACGTGAGGTTCGACAGGTCGGTGCATGCCTTGGCGGTTTCGCCGGCGGTAGCAGAAGCCTGTTCGCTCATCGCTGCTATTTCCGCCATGTTGCCGTTGACGGCGGTAGCGGCTGCGTCCTGCCCGGCCGACGATTCGGTAATCAAAGCCACCATCTCTCCCACCCGTTCCGCCATGGTGATGATCTGGTTCAGCGCCTGGCCTGCGCTCTCTGTGCGCGTAAGTCCCTCTTCCACCGCTTCGCTGCCCGAGGCCATGGCGGTCACGGCCGCGTGCGTCTGCTGCTGAATCCGCTCGATCACCGTTGAAATCTCTTGTGTGGCGGCGGCGGTTCGCTCGGCCAACCGGCGCACCTCTCCGGCGACCACGGCGAATCCCCGGCCCTGTTCTCCCGCGCGCGCCGCTTCGATGGCGGCATTCAGGGCCAGCAGGTTGGTTTGTCCGGCGATCTCGGAGATTGCCGAGGTGATCGCGCCGATCTTGTCGGAACTCGCGCCCAGTTCGCTGATGGTGGCCGAGGCGCGCTGAGTGGCATCGGCGATCAGACGCATGGATGCCAGCGTCTGCCGGACGACCACGCCCCCTTCGCGGGCGGTTTCAGCGGCGATGCGCGCGGTCTCCGCGGCTTGCCGTGAATTCGTCCGGACGCCAACAACGGTTTCCGACATCTGCTCCATGGCTGCGGTCACGCATTGCGTGCTGCGCGACTGGTTCTGCGCGGTCTCCGAAACGCTTCTTGCGCTGGCTGAAATCTGTCCGCTGGCCGTTGCAACCTGCGCCGCCGCATCGTGAATCTTTTCCAGCACCGCGCGCAGTGACCGCGCCATGCGATAGATGCCGCGCTCCAGGTGCTGCACTTCGTCGTCCGTTGCGCTGGTGTCCTCGCGGACATCGGCAATCTGGCGGAAATCGCCGTCGGCCAGCACGTTCGTCACCTGTACGGCCCGGTTCAGCGGCTGGGCGATCCACTTGCGGCCCACAATTCCGAACGCGGTCACCAGCAACAGCACCATCAGCACCCCGGCGATGAGCAGGATGTTGCGCAGGAATCGGCCTTCGGTGTTCAGTTCATCCGTGTAGGACCCTGCCGCGATGATCCAGTCCCAGTCTTTCAGGTACCCGAAGGCCACGATCTTTTCGCGCGGAACGGTTTCGCCGAGCGTCTTGTTGATCCAGAAATACCGGGTGACACCGTCCTTGCGCTCGATGATGTCGCGGATGAAGGTGAACCCGCGGGCGTCCTTGCTTTCGATGATGTTTTTGCCGGGCGTCGCCGGGTGGATGCGCAGCGTGCCCTGCTGCGGACCTGGAGTGGCGTCGAGCGCATAGATGTAGCCGGTTTTCCCGATCTTTGTCTTCAGCAACTCGGCAGTAAGGTTCTGCAAGTCGGCGGTCAGGTCTGCGGCCACGGCCACTGCGGCGATCACTTTGCCGCTGGCGTCCTTCACCGGCATATATGCCGCCATGAAGTCCCTGCCTGCGATCACCGTCTTGCCGGTGAAGTTCTCGCCCTGCATCAGGCGGGCATAGGCCGGCTGTGTTCGATCGAGCATCACTCCCAGCAAACGGTTCCCATTCGCACCGCGCACTGAAGTGGAAATGCGGATGAAATCGTCGCCCGAGCGCACAAAGACCGACCCATTGGCCTGGGTCGCGGCAAAGAAGCGGTCCACGATCTCGGAGTTCTGGTTGAGCACAACCGAACCCGCTTTCAGCAGCGGAGTCTGCGTGCCCCCGGCATCGATCAACTTCCCGGCATCTACGGAAAGGTCGCCCGCGAAGCTCTGGCGGAAGATCCGGCAGAGGGCGTTGGCGTTAGCTGCCAGCGCCGCGTCATAGCTGTCGATCATGTTGACCAGCAGGGTAACCTGCTGTTTCAGATTGTCTTCCGTGCGGGTTTCGATCCGCCTTGTAATCAATGCAGAGAGCACAATGCTGAATGCTCCCACTGCTACCAGAACGACCAGCGCCTGAAAAACCGCCAGTCTTTTGACAAGGGAGGCCCTGGAAAAACTAGACGCCACGATGACCCTTTCGAGTGGTAACTTGTGCGAGTTCCACCATGCGGGCAGGAAAACATCGGCGCGCCTTGCGGCGACCGGACCTGCCAAAAAGTTCGCTGAGGATAGAATCGGCACCAGGCAACCAAAAATCACGAAGAAAATCAGTGCTTTTCGGGTTTGCGGGAGATGTTGGGAATTGCTCCGATTCCGATGGCACTTTGGGATTTTGCCTCTGCCCATACTAGGATGGTCGTATCTCGCAGAAGAGGTTCATGAAGTGCGCAACGCGATTCCTTTCAAGATTCTCTTGACCGCCCTGTTTGCGGCAGCCAGTGTGTTCACCCCGATTCGGCCAGCCGCACAGGCGCAGCAGCCCATTCAAGCCACCCAGCAGCCGCTGAAGGTGATTGGTTTCATGACCGACTTTGACGTTAAGGACGACGCCGTGGGCATTTGCCGGGCGGTCATGGACGGCATCGCTCCCGGCGTGCGCGTTCTCGACATCACCCATCAATCGGTGCCTTTCGACATCGCCATGGGCGCGCGTTTCCTGGCCGGTTCGGCTCCCTATTTTCCCAAGGATGCGGTTTTCGTGGTGGTCATTGACCCCACCGTCGGCTCCGCCCGCAAGGCCATCATCGCCCGCTCCAGGGTGGGGCAAACCTTCGTTCTGCCCGACAACGGGCTGCTCACGCTGATCCAGGACCGCGACGGCATCGTCGAGGCCCACGAGATAACCAACCCAGCCTGGATGATCGGCTCCGGCATCTCTTCCACCTTTCACGGGCGCGACATCTTTTCGCCGGCCGGAGCGCATGCCGCCCGCGGAGACGACTGGACACAAGCCGGACCCGCGCTCGACGTGACCAAACTGGTGCGCCTGAATCTGCATAACGCCAGCATTGACGCCTCCGGTCTGCATGGCGAGGTCATCGGCACGGACGGCCCTTTCGGCAACCTGGTGCTCAACGTCCCCGCCGAGACCTTTTTCAGGCTGGGCTACAAGCTCGGTGACAAAGTTCCCTTCGACCTGGGCGGCCAGCACTCCGTTTTGCCTTTCGTCAAGACTTTCAGCGACGTTCCGGTAGGCAGCGATCTCTTCTACATCGATTCGCGCGGACGTCTCGGGCTGGCCACCAATCAGGGCGACTATTCGGTGCTGCACAAGAAGAGTGCCGGAGCGCAACTCACGATTCCCGCCAAGTAGCTGCGGGAGCTCCACTTGCGCGTTGTACGGGCTGCGGAAAAACTTGCATTCGTCTGGCCTTGCAACAGTCATCCACCGGCCTTGCCGACCCACGGTTGGATGAAACGGAGCCTGGCGATGCAGCCGCCAACCTGCCAACTTGCGAAATCGAAAACAATACACTCGTCCTTTTGAAATCTGCAACTTGCAGCATCGTCGGAATCCAGTCTTTTTTTTGGTTTCATACTGGGGCACGACTTCTAGCCTGCCCTGAGCCTGTCGAAGGGTGCCGATAATGCCAATAGAATGAGGAGAGGGCTTTAGCCCCTGCAAAATCCCACTTCAGCGATTGACTCGAAGGGGCAGTTTTCCGCAGCCTGTTTCGCCGCTTAAAGCGAATCACGCAAGCGGGCCGCCCGGCTCGGGCTGGCCCGATCTTTTTGAGCATCAACGCGGCGCGCACAGAAGACGCCGGAAACCCCGGGAGAGAGACAACGGTGAGTCGTCCGAAGCTGACTTTGGCGATGATTGTCCGCAATGGTAGTGCAGGGCTAGCCCGTTGCCTGAAGAGCGCTCTGCCCGCCGTGGACGCCATCGTCATCGGCGACACCGGTTCGACCGACTCCAGCGTAGACATCGCCCGCGAATATGGCGCGCGCGTCTTCGATGTCGCGTGGGAGAACGACTTTTCCAAAGCGCGCAACGCCGTCCTGGCCGAAGTGGTCACCGACTGGGTGCTGTGGATGGACGACGACGAGATGCTGGATCCGGCGGGCGCAAAGTGGATTCCCGCCTTGCTCGAAGCGAACGAAAAATCCACCAGCCCGGTAGACGCCTACGAAGTATGGCGCTGGAACTACGTGAGCAGCCTCAACAGTCGCAGCGGGGGACTGATGGCCGAACCCAATCCCTGCCGGCTTGAGGAGTCGCGTCCCTACCCGGCCTATACGCGCTATCTCAATACCTTGCTCTTTCGTCGCCATCCCGAGGTCTATTTCGAGGGCCCGGTGCACGAGACGGTTGCGCGGCGGGTGCGAGCGGTCGGCCTGCGCGCTGCCCAGGCCCCTTTCGTGATTCACCACTTCGGCTTTGCCGGCGGAACCGAGCAGCGCCGCCAGGAGAAAAACGAGTACTATCATCAGCTTGGACTGGAGACTGTACGCCTTCACCCCGAGGACAGCTGGGCGCACTATCAACTGGGCCTGAGCGCGCTGGAGCATCGACGCGACCCGGCCGCCGCCCTCACCTGGCTGGATCGCTCACTGGCCCTCAGCCCATCGAACCAGACGGCTTGGGTCTATTCCGGCATCTGCCTTACCCGGTTGGGACGCCTGGAAGAGGCGCTGGAGCGGCTGCAACGCGCAGCTGGCCTGGGCGCGGTTTCGGCGCTGCTGGCGGAAGCTGCCGGGGACGTGTATTTCAAGAAAAACGACGCCGCCCAGGCCGCGCAATGGTATGAGCAGGTCGGGCAGGCCAGTCCCGGTGGCTCGGGAGTTGTTTCGGCGCTGGTGGATTGCAAGCGCGGTGCCTGCCAGGTGCGGATGGGCGACAACCATGCTGGCCTGGCGCGAATCGAGGCGGCCGTCGCGCGCGAGCCGCAGGCTGGCGAACTGTACGAGATCTGGGCCGCTGCGGCTCTGCAGGCGGGCGACCTTGCCACCGCCGCCCGGGTGGCAGCCGAGCGCCTTTCGATCGGCCGCCCACCCGCCGGCAGCTTCGTGGTGGCAGCGGTCCTGCAAGCGCAGCTTGGCAAATGGCAAAGCGCGCTGGACCTCCTCATCCAAGGCCAGAATCTCTATCCCGAGGACCCTGCCCTGCAGCGCGAAGCCGAGGTTGCACGGCAGAAAATCGCCGCCACTTGAGGCGCTGGATCCGTCTGCACCGCGAGTCTGAGGCGAGTGGGCGCAAAGAATCCCACCCCTGAGCCGCGAACAGCGCAAGGGTGGGGATTTGCTTCCGAGGGCAGAGACAGGCTCGATTCGCCCCGCCGTACATTGTTTATCGGATCACTTCGAACTTCTCCCAGGGCAGATTGCAGACCGGGCAGCGCTCGTGTTCGTCCGCGCTCTCCGACGTGTATCCGCATACCGTGCACACATAGAAGTCGCGTGCTTCGCCGATCCACGCATCCGTCTTGCCGTCTTCCAGCAGGACGATGGCCTCGGTGTACAGCCGTGCGTGGGTCTTTTCCGCTTCCACGGCATAGGTGAAGGTGCGGATTGCCCCGTGATTCTTGCGTTCCTCCGCTTCGGCCAGGAACGTGGGGTACATGGTGTCGATTTCGTACTGCTCGCCGCTCAGCGCGGTCTTCAGGTTTTCCAGCGTGCTGCCAACCTTGACCGGGCGAATGGCGCATTCCGCGTGGCCGCCTAGTTGTCCGATGACCTTGGCGTGATTGTTGGCGTGAATCTGCTCCGCTCGGGCGGCAGCGCGAAACAGGCTGGCAACTCCTTGCAGACCATCCAGATCGGCTTTGGCGGCAAAGGCGCTGTATTTGGCATGAGCGTTTGACTCGCCCTCAAAGGCGGACATGAGGTTCTGTACGGTGAGGGCGTTTTCTGCGGTGATTCCAGGCATGTGGGTTTACTCCAACTCCGTTCAAGAGACTAGGGGTCCTCAGTGATCTCGGCTGTGACGCAGATTACATCGGTCTGCAATCCAGGGTGCGCGGCCTGGCATGGCGGCGAACAGACGCCGCCCGGCCCCCAGGGCAATCGCACTTCAAGTTGCCGGATGATTATGTCTTGAAAGGGCACGGCTTTACAGGTTGCGGAAAAACTCAATGCGTCTGGCTTTGTAACAGGGCACGACTCTAGTCGTGCCGATAAGGCCAAAAGAATGAGTGGTGGGGGCTTTAGCCCCTGCTAGGCCCATCCCAGCAATTCATTCGAATTCGGGCTTTTTCCGCAGCCTCTTTAGCCGTGCCGAGGCAGGCGAAGGAGAAAATTTTGGGCTTTAGCCCCGAGGGATGGTTTTAGAACGCAGCAGCATGCCTCATCGAGGGGCTAAAGCCCCGTCGATTTTGCGGACTCTTACGGCACGGCTAAGGTCGCGCCCTTTCAAAGCCGCTGCGGTTCATGATTGCAATTTCAAATGCGACTGCACGCCCTGCTTTAGCGAGGCGCGGGCCAGTGCTCTTCTTTAAGATGTAGGCATGGCAACCCCACCGAATACGCCTGCTCCCGCAAGCCCGGACCGGCCACGCACTTTTGGCGGCTTCGGTATCGCCGCCCTGGTCGCCCTGATTGCGTTCTTGATTCTGTGCGCCGTCTTCTCGTGGACCACCCGCGATGCGATGGCGCATCTGCAGTTTCTCCGCAGTCAGGGCAACGCCGCCAAAGGCGCCGGGCAAAAGTCCCTGGTCGATCTGAGTCCTTGGCAAACCGCGCAGGCGCTGGCTCCGTTGGCCGTCAGCGCCGAGGAGACCGAGTTTGCGCACGAGGCCGAGCGTCTGGCCGACCACGATGGCGACCAGGCCTTTGCCGTGGCCCTCCGCCAGGCCAGCCTGCAGGCACGGCACCGCAGCCTCACCGGCGACGCTCAAGCGCTTTCTCAAAAGGTCGTGCAACTGGAGGATCAGGTCAAGCAGGACCAGGCGCAGGTAGATCAGCTCACTCCCAAAGCGGCTGCGGCCGGTGGCCAGCCGACGCCCGCCGGCGACGATCTTGAAACCGCCAAGGCGCAACTGGGACTCGACAGCGACGATCTCTCCGAAGCCCGGCTGGAGTTGGAACGCGCCACCGGAGACAATAGCCGCGAAATTCAGGCCGAACTCACCGCGCACGAAACGCTCATGCGCAAGTACGATTCCGGTGCGCCGGGAGATCGGCAGGTTGCAATCCTCTCGGCCAAGAGCCACGGCACGCTCGCCGCCCGGATCGGCGCGTGGTTTGCCCAGCGCAGCCGCATTCAATTGCTGCAGCAGGCGCTCGACCAGACCCAGAGCGATATCAACGCGCTGACAGCGGTGCGCGGCGCTCTGAAGGGCGGCATCGATGCCTCCGCGGCCCCAAATGTAAATCAAGCTGCCGACCACGCAGCCTGGCTCGCCGGCATGAGAGACAGGAGCGCGAATCGTCAGATCCTCGGCATCGATGACGACCGTTTGCAGACCAAGAACCAGCTTGCCGCGGTCTACGGCAAGTGGTCCGCGCAGGTTCTTTTGCAGCACCGCATCGTTTTTCACATGATGATGCAGTCGCTCATGCTGATTGCCTTCATCGCCATCTGCATGGTGCTCCTGGACGCTTTGGTGCGCAGGTTGATGTCGAACCCGGACCTCGACCGCCGAAAGGCGCATATCCTCCGCAACATTGTCGAAACCGGGGTGCAGGCAGTCGGATTCATACTGATCCTGCTGGTGATCTTCGGAATTCCGCAGCAGATGCCGACGATTCTCGGTCTGGGCACCGCGGCACTCACGATCTCCCTGCAGGACTTCATCCTCGCCTTTCTCGGCTGGTTCGTCCTGGTGGGCAAGAATGGCATCCATATAGGCGACGCAGTGGAGATCGACGGCGTTTCCGGCGAAGTGAGCGAGGTCGGCCTCTTCACCACCACCCTGCTTGAGACCGGCAGTCTCACCGCCAAAGAGCATCTGACCGGACGCCGCATCACCTTCATCAACAGCTTTGCTATCCGTGGCAAATACTTCAACTTCTCCACGCTCGGCCAGTGGATGTGGGATGAGATCGGCGTCACCATCCCTGCCACCGGCGATATCCACGCTCTGACCGAGCGCATCCGGAAAACAATCGCCGGCGAGACGAAGGCCGACGCGCACGCCGCCGAAGTGGATTGGAAGCGCGGACGCCGCGATCTTCGCGCGGGCGGATTCAGTACCGATGCCAAGCTTAGCCTGCACCCGAGCGCCGCGGGAATCGAGGTTGAAATTCGCTATGTGACCCGCGCGGCGGAGCGCTTCGAGGTGCGCAACCGGCTGAACCAGTGCCTGATCGATCTGCTCAGTGAGCCGGCCAGCCAGCCAAACCAGGTCGCCCAGGCGGATTGAAAAGCTGTGCGCAGCTTCTTACACTCGGAAGAGGAGAATCCAATGAGCGATGGCCGGGAAGAACGCGAGGAGCAGCAGAAGCGACGCGAACTGGAGAAGTGGCAGGAAAAGGATGACCGCGTCGAGCGCAAGGAAGACGATCCGTGGCAGCCGGAGCGGCCCGAGTCCTGAGCAAGCTCGGAATTCGCCAAGGTGCATTCATATTTAAGCAAATGCTATCAATGATTGCAGTTTTCAGTTGATGAGGTGGTCCCGGTTGTTCGGACAGTTTTTGTTCTTTTTCGTGCTCCCTCGGGTATCGGGTCGACCTGTCGCATACCCTATTTTCATGGCCTTGGGTGGCCCACTGGGCCATGTATGACTGCGGTTGCTCTTCGATATGTCCGAGTTGCCGGTTGGAACGAAGCCGCAGGCGCCGCGGACGCTCGATTGTGGCATAATCGAACCGTATGGGCTTGGAGAGTGCGCTTCGTCGGCAATCGATATCCATGGGCTAAATATTTGATTGCAGGCTGGTTTCGATTGAATCTCCATAGACATTCTCCGCATCCGCGGCAAACGCCCGCGGCTCCCTTCTTGCCTCCAAATCGAAAACGCCTCGCACCGGCAACTTGCCGTCCTTGCGCATCCTGCGCGAGGCGTCTCCGATGTTGGCTAACGGTTATTCGGGCGCGAGCAATATCTAACCGAAGCGCGGGTGGCTGAACGACACGAATGAGCGATAATTCCTCAATGAACAAATTGACAGTTGGACTTCTAGCGTTTTTCTGCATTCTGTTGTCTGCTTCCGGCAACGCGCAGAGCACATCTTCGATTGTGTCCGCTCCATCAGTTCCAATCAGTCGCTTTGTGGAGGTTGAGCCGGGTGTGCAGTTGGAAGTGCTCGACTGGGGCGGCAGTGGCCGCCCAATTGCGCTGCTGGCGGGGAAGGGCTTTACAGCGCACGCATTTGATGACTTTGGGCCAAAACTGACGGCGAAGTATCATGTTTACGGCATCACGCGGCGGGGCTATGGAAAATCTAGTGTGCCCATGACTACGGATGCGAACTACTCGGCAGACCGGCTTGGGGATGATGTGCTTGCAGTCGTCGAGCAGTTGAAACTGGTAAGGCCAGTGCTCGTGGGCCACTCAATCGCGGGCGAAGAGTTGAGTTCGATCGGGACCCGTGCTCCAGAGAAGGTCGCAGGTCTAGTTTATCTGGATGCTGGCTATGCGTATGCGTTCTATGATGCGGCTACGGGCGACTTAACGATCGACTATGACACGCTGCGGCGTCAGTTGGAGCAGTTCACGGCGCTTGGGCCCATGAAAGAGCGCAAGCAGTTGCTGAACGAAATCGCGCAGAATCTGCCACGCTTCGAGAAAGAACTCGACCCATATCACGAACGATTGGCCGGGGCCCCTGACAATGCTCCAAGCCCGCCGGATACGCCAGAAGTGCGAGTTGATATTGCGATCTTTCGGGGGGAACAAAAGTTTGATGCGGCAAAATGCCCGGTCCTGGCGATCTATGCCGATCCGCACTCGTTTGGCGACCAGTTCAAAGACCACCCTGAATCTTTAAAGGAAGCGCAGGCCAAGGATCAGGTGGAGACGACCTCGCAGGCTGACGCCTTTCAAAGAGGCAATCCGAAGGCAACCGTGTTGCGGATCGCGAATGCCGATCATTTCATCTTCCGGTCCAATGAGGCCGAAGTGCTGAAGGCGATGGACACGTTTATTGCTTCCTTGCCCCAGTAGTTCGTCGGAGTGCGAACCGTCTTTTCAATAGAGGAGTGGCCATAGTTAAGGACTAGTAATCGTGCAAGTGTGCGGCTGGATCACGCACGCTTGCGTTCCAGCCTCCGCTTATCATGTCATCCCTGGCCGCTATTTTGCGGTTGCCCCTGCATCGTCGGCAATCCGAACAGAGCGCCTTAAAACCATCCCTTCCGGGCGAGTGGGGCATCCTTGAGCTTGGTTCGCTGATGGGACAGTACAAACCATTCCGCCCTCGGCCGCAACTTCTCGCTTTCCCACCCTTGTCGCCACTGCAAAGAATTAGCTCCGGCGGGCGCAGGATAGAGAAATCAAAGACCGCATTCGAGAGCGATTCAGGGCCGAAAACGAGCCGAAGACACCGCTACATACCCCCACCCCCCCCCAATGTTTTGCCGCAAAATCCTCTTGCGTACTATTTCGGGGAACTGTGAAACATCCCTCTTTTTCGGCCAAGCCTGCGGAGTCCGCACCGAACCCGTCAAGTTTTCCCGCAGTTTCTATTCCGTACTTTTGCACCACTTTTGGTGAAAAACATCTCAAAATCTCACCATGCGAAACGATTTCAAGCTGTTTTGAGGTATTTTGGGCCCATGAACGTGGTCCAAGAGCCATGAATTGCCTCTCTGGCGCCACATCCGCCCCCTAAAGCGAAACCAGAGTTGGTGTATCCCGAAAGCACAGCACCAAAGTTGACCCGACCCTCAGGCCGGGGCCCCTCGGACAGGTCTTCGTCCGAGGGGTGGAGCGAGCGGCGACCTTGCACGAAACTCACCGGGTCACAGGGACTTTGGTTTCGCTCTAGGCAAGCGCCGCGCGTCGCCGGGCTCAGGCGGATAAATCCATTTGCTTCGCCAGCAATTCTGGCATAGATTGTTACCCAAGTTTCCATCCTGCAGCGTGGACGCTTAGACTCTTGTAGATCAAACCTTTTCCCGGATCTATACTCTTGGCGTCATCGGGTACCGTGCTCCGTGGCACGACAGCCGGCGACGGGGATGGTTGTCCCGACTGGAACCTGTTTTCCACCCGGGCCCCTACAGTTACCGAACCCCTTCGAGGCCATTCCATCTGAATGCTGGGTAGATTGGCTGGAGCCTGGAGGCTCCACTTTGCAAGAACCTACCTCAAAGTCACCGCGTGGGGCAGAGCCCAATGTTGCTCTACCCGCGGTCCCTCCTGCTTTGTCGGGTATTTCTTCCTTCCCGATTATCGGAATTGGAGCTTCAGCGGGCGGGCTGGAGGCGCTGGAGATTTTCCTGGCGCATATGCCTCCTGACAGCGGCATGGCGTTTGTGATTGTTCAGCACCTGGATCCTACCCACCAGGGCTTGCTGGCAGAACTCTTGCAACGCAATATCGCCATGCGGGTGAAGCAGATAGAGGACGGGATGGAAGTCAAGCGGGACTGTGTTTATGTGATCCCGCCCAACCGCGACCTGTCCATTTTTCATGGAGTGCTGCATCTGCTGGAACCGACCGCGCCGCGTGGTCTGCGCCTCCCGATCGATTCCTTCTTCCGCTCGCTGGCGTTGGACCAGCGGGAGCGGAGCATCGGCGTGATTCTCTCCGGGATGGGCTCGGATGGCACTTTGGGGTTGCGGGCCATCAAGGAAAATGGCGGAGCGATTCTTGTGCAGACGCCGGAATCGGCGCGATTCGACGGGATGCCGCGCAGCGCCATCGATTCAGGGCTGGTGGACGCGGTTGCCCCCGCGGAGAAGCTTCCGGAAGAGATCGCCCGCTGCGTCGGCGGCCTGCGTCCAAATGCCCCGGTGCCTGAAGAAGAGCATGGCGATAAAGAAAAGAGCGGGCTGGACAAGGTCATTCTGATTTTGCGCACTGCCAAGGGACACGATTTTTCGCATTACAAGAAGAGCACTGTTTACCGCCGCGTGGAGCGGCGCATGAGCCTGCACCAGATCGCGAAGATTACCGACTATGTTCGCTACTTGCGAGAGAACTCTCAGGAAGCCGAGCTGCTGTTCAAGGAACTGCTGATCGGGGTTACGAGCTTTTTCCGGGACCCGGCCGTGTGGGAAGAGTTAAAGGCCAAAGTGATTCCCGAGTTGATGGCCGCTCATCCGGACGGCGGTGTAATGCGGGCCTGGTCGGCGGGCTGCTCGACAGGGGAAGAGGCTTACTCGCTGGCCATTGCTTTCAGTGAAGTTCTGGATGAACTGAAGCCCCATTCCCAGTATTCGCTCCAGATCTTCGCCACAGACCTGGACAGGGACGCCATCGACAAGGCCCGGTCCGGGCAATACCCGGTCAATATCGCCGCGGATGTTTCCGAGGAGCGGCTGCGCAGGTTTTTCGTTCACGGAGAAACAGGTTTTCAGGTGAGCAAGGAGATCCGGGAGATGGTGATCTTTGCCGAGCAGAATCTGATCGCCGACCCTCCCTTCACCAGGCTCGACCTGCTGCTTTGCCGCAACCTCATGATCTACCTGGATGCGGAATTGCAGAATAGCCTGATCCCGCTCTTTCACTACAGTCTCGTTCCCGGTGGGGTGCTGGTGCTGGGGACCTCGGAGTCGGTTGGCTCCGGCAGCGATCTGCTGCGAGCGCGGGCAGGGTCAAGCAGGCTGTACCAGCGGAAAGGAACGGTATTGACTTCGAATGCGGCAGACTTTCCCGCGATGTTGTCCAAACCTGCCCATAGGGTGATTTCCACCTTCCAGTCGGTTGGCGCGCCGCAGTTCACCGCCAACTTGCAGAGCCAGGCGGATGGATTGCTTTTGAAGTCCTATGCCCCGGCGGCGGTGCTCACCACACGCAGCGGGGACATTGTTTACATCAGCGGCAAGACGGGCAAATATCTTGAACCCGCTGCCGGGAAAGCCAATTTGAACATCTTCGCGATGGCGCGCGAAGGGTTGAATGGCGTGCTCAACGTGGCCTTTGGCCAGGCTTTGCGCAAGTGTTGCGCGGTGGTGACGAAGGGAGTGAAAGTCGGGACCAACGGCGGCACGCAGTATGTGGACCTGATTGTTCATCCATTGACCGAGCCTGCGGGCCTGCAGGGAATGGTCATGGTTGTCTTTACCGAAATCTCTGCTCCTGGCGCAGTCGGGGTCACCGGCAAGTTCAAGAGCGGCAGCGCTGCTGCGGCCCGCATTGCCGCATTGGAAGCCAAGCTTCAACAGGCCGAGGAAGGATTGCAGATTGCGCGAGAGGAGATGCAGACCTCTCAGGAGGAATTGCAATCCGCCAACGAAGAATTGCAATCCACGAACGAGGAGTTGCAGAGCACGAACGAAGAGCTGACCACTTCGAAGGAAGAGATGCAGTCCATGAATGAGGAACTGCAGACGGTGAATCAGGAATTGACCGGGAAGATGGATGGATTGTCGCGCTCGAACGACGACATGCACAATCTTCTGAACTCTATCGACATTGCCACGCTGTTTCTGGATACGGAGTTGAAGGTTCGGCGGTTTACCCCACAAACGCTGGACATCGTCCAGTTGATTCCTACCGACATCGGCCGGCCGATCACAGACCTGGTGAACAGGCTGGATTACCCGGAGTTGGTCAATGACGCGCACGAAGTGTTGCGCACGCTGGTTTACCGCGAGCGGCAGGTGTTTGCGAACAACGGTCGTTGCTTCCGTGTGCGGATCGTGCCCTATCGCACGCAGAACAACCGCATTGACGGCCTGGTAGTGACCTTCATCGATATCACCGCGCTGAAGGGACTTGAATCGACCATGCGCGAAGCGCTTTCGGTTCTGGAGAGCCGCTTTGAAACGCAGGCCAGCGCGTTGGATGATGCCAGGGCCAAGGAAGCTGTGCTGCGATCGGCGCAAACTGTATTGGAAGAAAAACTTGCGGAAAACGGAGCCAAGGCATCCAAGAACACAGGAAATTCGAAGACGATGGGCGGTGGGACAAAATGATCCGCAAAGCAGAAGAGGCTACGGAACTGCGCCGTCGCGCTGAGGCGCTCAAGGATTCGCATGCAGCGACGATTCCTATTCCCGAGTCACCCGACGATACCAAGCGTCTGGTGCACGAGTTGTCGGTCCACCAGATCGAATTGGAGATGCAAAACGAGGAACTGCGCAACGCGCGAGCCGCATTGGATGAATCGCTGGCGCAGGCCACGGACCTCTACGACTTTGCCCCGACGCCGTATTTCACTCTTTCCCCCGATGGAAAGATGAAGCGTGTGAACCTGGCAGGCGGCGCGCTTCTGGGGATTGTATGCAGCCGCCTGCAGGGCAGACCCTTCAACAGCTTCATGGATGAAAGCTGCCGGGCTGAGTTCAACACCCTGATGCGGGATCTGTTTGCCAGCCAGTCTCCTCGAGTCGTCAATATGGACGTGACAATTGCCAACCCGGCGGCGAAGGCACTTCATATGACCCTCTCGCTTTCCCTGGACAGACAGGAATGCCGGGTGGTGGCCATCGACATCACGGATCGGAAGCGGACCGTAACAGCGCTGGCGCATAGCAATGCGCTGTTGAATACGTTGTTGCAGACCATCCCTTTTCCGATGGATATTGTGGATGCGACGGGACGAGTCCTGTTCAGAAACGGCGTGATGGAGGAGGCTGCCGGGCCGTATGACTTGGATCGGCGCTGCTGGGAAGTGTACAAGGACGACCGGAAGCAGTGTCTTCGTTGCCCGCTCCACGAGCGAATTCAGATTGGCCGGAAGGTCGTGGTGGAGTCTGACGGCGTGTTGGGCGGCCGGATCTTCGAGATTCACCACACGGGCATGATGTATGCCGGGCAGCCCGCCATGCTTGAGGTCTTCCTGGATATTACGAATCGTGAGAATGCCGAGCGGGAGCGCAAAACGGCGGAAGCGGCACTCTGGAGTGAGGCCAACTACGATTCCCTGACCGGTCTGCCGAACCGCACCTTGCTGGGCGACCGGATGGACCTGGCAATCAAGAACCTGCGCAACAAAGACGAGTCCCTGGCGATCCTCATGATCGGGATCGACAACTTCAAGAGCATTAACGATTTTATGGGACACAATATCGGTGACCAGCTCCTCGTCGAGGTCGTGCAGCGCATACAACGCTGTGTGCGTGTGGGCGATACGGTTGCGCGTTCGCACGGAGACGAGTTTGTGGTTATCCTGCCGTTGCACGACGACCTGTCGCGCGTTGAGCAGATCGTCGAGACGATTCACAGCGAGATTGCCCTGCCCTTCGATCTGAACGGGGAAATTGTCCACGCCACGACCAGCATCGGCATTACGCGGTGTCCTGACGATGGCACAGATGTGAAGTCGCTGCTGGAAAACGCGGAACATGCCATGAACGCGGCCAAGGCCAGAGGCCGCAACCGGTACAGCTTCTTTACGGCGCAGATGCAGCGGGAAGCGCAGGCCCACATCAGGCTGTCGCACGATCTGCAATTGGCTGTTCACACGAATCAGTTCATGGTCTACTACCAGCCCATCCTCGACCTGGCGAACAATCATTGTGTCAAGGCCGAAGCCCTGGTTCGCTGGCGCCACCCGCATCGGGGAATTGTTTTGGCGGGGGAATTCATTCCACTGGCGGAGAAGATCGGATTGATCGGGGACATTGGATACAGGGTGCTCAGGGACGCGGCGGATCAATTGAAGCTGTGGGCCGCGCTGAATGCGGAGTGCCACCAGGTTTGCGTCAACAAGTCTCCCCGAGAATTCGTTCTGGACAGGAAGAAGCACAGATGGCCGGACTTTATATCGGAGAGCGGACTTCCGGCGAGCGGCTTCAATGTGGAGATCACCGAGGGGCATCTGATTGGCGAGCATGAAGGCATCGAGGAGAGACTTCTCCATTTTGGCGAGATGGGCGTCCAAGTCTCGATTGACGATTTTGGCACCAGCTACTCCGCGATGTCGTACCTGGCCAAATACCATGTGGACTACATCAAGATCGACCGGTCCTTTGTAGCGGAGATGGCGACCAACGCCGGCAGCCTTGCGATTGTGGAGGCCATCGTCGCGATGGCGCACAAACTCTCGATGCAGACCGTGGCTGTGGGTGTAGAAACCGTAGAGCAGCGCGATCTGCTGATTGCGGCGGGTTGCGACCTGGCGCAGGGCCATCTGTTTGCGAAGCCAATGCCGGCGAGTGAATTCCGGGAATACCTTGGGAAGATGGCGTTCACCGATTAGACCGAGGAAGCTTGGAACGAAGGAGCGGATGGGGTGGTTCAGCGGGAGCTGAACCACCCCATCCGCTCCTACTCGTCACGGAACAATCACGGCGATCTTCGCATTGTGGATGATCCCGTTGGCGGTGGCGGTAACCAGCACACTATAGGCGCCCGGAGCCGATGATCCCGTTGGCGGCGTTGTGGTTGTGGTGGTTGTTGTGGTGGAGGAGGATCCACCGCAACTGCTGACCAGCATCGCCGCGCAGAGGGCGCAGCCGAGAAGCGCGCCGCGGCCGAGCTTGCGGCGTGTGCGGCCACCGGCAAAAAGGAAGCCAAAGCAAAGCATCCCCGCCGCCAATGGCCAGCGAGAGAGCCCTTGCCGGATAGGCCGCGCAAGCTCCGCGGTCTGTGCCATCGCATTGATGGTCAGGGTTGCGGTGGCTGTACCGTTCAAAGTCGGATTGGCAGGATTCACGCTGCAACTGAACTGAGTCGAAGAGGGAGTGCAGGTCAGCGCGACGGCTCCATTGGAGTTGGTCAACGATTGCAGGTTCAAACCAACAGTTGCCGTGCTGCCGGGCTGCACGACGATTTGCGGACTTTGCGGAGCGAGGGTGAAATCGCCCACCGTCTGCGTAGCCGTAAAGCTCACAACATTGCTTACCGACGGGCCGTTCGCGCCGTCGCCCCAGTACATCGCGGTGAGCTGGTTTGCGCCGTTCCGGTTAAACCACGACGAACTCACCTCAAAGGCGCAGGTCGCGGTTGTGCCTGCCACCCCATATTGCGGTTGCCAGAAACAGTACGTGAGAAGGACATCGTTGTCGTAGAAGTCGATCTCTCCGGTTGGCGAGGTTCCGGGGTTTCCCGCCCCGGTGACGGTGCCTGTAATGGTCGCAGTCTGCGAGCCGGAAATGCTGGTTGGCGTAATGGCGAGGGTGGTTGTGGTGGGTGCGTAGGCGGGCAAGGTCTGGATATCGATCGGCGAGATTTCCACAAAACTGGCGCTACCCCAGAGGGAGTCTCCACTGTAGACCGCGTTAAAGAAATAGGAGCCTTCCGGGCCGGGACCGAGATTGGAAAAGGTGGCAACAGCCACAGATTGCGGCGCGCTTGCTCCGTTCAACGTCACAAGCGGCTCGGTCTGCGAAGTGACCAAACCGACCTGGCACTCCCCAAACAACCCGCCGTAAGTGGACAGGCATATCTGCACCGTTCCGGTGGGAGCCGGGTATTGCGCAGTGTTGCTTTCGCCCAGCACCGCCACGCTCAACGTCAGATTGCTGCCGGGGTTCATGAAGAAAGCGGGCAGGGTTTCACCATCCAGCGCCAGTTGATATGTATAAGGGCCGATGAGGAAACCGTTCATCTCGACATATCCCGCTGCTACGCTGAAGGTGATCGGGGATGCGCTTGCCGGAGCGGAATAGCTGGCGTCGCCCGAGTAGCCGGCACTGGCGGTGTGCATTCCAATGGAAAGCGCCGGTGGCGTCCAGGCAGCGACACCAGACGCATTCAGGGCAACCGTCGTCGTCGTCGAGTCAAGGGTGAAAGTCGCTGTTCCTGTGGCGACACCATGGCTGGCGCCGGCGGCAGCGGTGACCGCGGTGGGCTGAATCACCAGTGTCGGAGGCAATCCGTAGGGCGCCGTTCCGCCGGAGGGGGGCAATTTCGAGCCGCTTTCCTGCACGGAAAAGCCAAGGTTGCATTTCTCAGGTGTCACGGTGAGCGTTTGCGGCGGGGAATCGCTGGCGGCGTAGGTTCCGTCGCCGCCGTAGTGGGCAGTCAATTGATAAGTTCCGCCGGGCAGATCGCTCACGCTGCTGTTTCCAGCTCCATTGGCCAAGGAGATGAATAACTGCGATTGGCTGGAGGGCAATGTGGAGTTGGTAAGAATGGCCACATCGCCGGTGGGTGTGCCAGAGCCGGATTCCGACGCCACGGAGGTGCCGATGGTAACTGGCGATCCATGGGCGATGCTCGCGCTGGAAAGCTGCATCGTAGTTGCGGTGGCCTTGAAGGTCAGCGCGTTCCAGTTGTTCACCAGTACATTGGCGTCCACCGAGCCGAGTCCGCTGGCCTGATCGTAACCGGGGCCGGCCGGGTACTGCGGAGTTCCATAGATCCCGTTCCACTGCAGGACGCAGATGGGAGGGTTTGCCACACCGCCGCAGACCTCGCTGTTGCTGCCCACGGTGATGTCATGAAAGGCCGCCGGCTTTTGTTGCGCCAGCGGATAGAGCGTGTAGTTGGCCTGGCCCTGGCGGCCATATTTTTGATTGACCAGCGCCATGATCCCAGCCATGGCAGGCGCGGAAGCCGAGGTGCCGCCGACGAGATAAACGACCGCATTGGCGCCCGAGCCGGCAGCACATTGCTCTTCGGCGCCACAGATGGCGTAGGCGCTGAGGTTTGCGCCGTTCGAGGCAAAGAGCGAAACATCGGGAAGGTCGCGTGCGCTGTCGGCAGGCACGCCTGGGCCGCTTTGCCAGCTTGGCTTGGCATAGCCCGCGGTGCAGGGAGAAGACCGATTGGCCGTGTCGTTCTGCGTGGCGCAATTGCTTACGCCTCCGCCACCGGCGCCGAGTTCACCGCGCTGGTAGCCGTTGGTGACGACATTCAGCCCATATGCATCGTCCCAAGGCTGCTCGGGCAACGAAGCGATCAACGAACCAAGATTGCTGCTGTTGGTCTGATTCCAAAGCCCGGTCGCGCTCGCGCCACCGGTGGCGTAATCCGAGTAGTAGAAGTCCGTGCCCCCGACGGCGACATTCCAGGGTGTCGAAGCAAGGCCGCTGACCGTGTTTACTTCCTCGAGGGTGCACTCCGGACCCCAGTCTCCCGCGGAGACCAGCACGGTTTGCCCTTGCGCCGCAGCCTGCTCCCACAATCCGGCCCAGAATTGGTTGCCAGCATTGCCAAGAACGACTTCGCACTGGCCAAAGCTCACGCTCAGCACCGAAGCCTGATTGTCGTCCACGGCGCGCAGAGCCGCCAGTTCCAGAGGGTCCTGCAAATTGCCGCCCTGAGCGATGTAGAGATTCACGGTGGCCTTGGGAGCAACCGCGCCACTCATTTCAACATCGAGATAGGCTTCAATATCGACATTATTCAGTGTTCCCGGATCGTCTCCATCGATGACCACCTGCGGCGTTGTGCCCGCAACCCCGAAGAGACTCTGGTAAGCCTGAACCAGCGAAAGGTCAATATTCGACTCATTGATGATTCCAATGGTTTGCCCTGAACCGTTGACCCCTGCCGCGTAGAGCGGCCCCAGGTCGTATTGGGTGTAAAAGTCCTGCGGCGTAACGGTGTATGCGTAAGGGTTTGGTGTGCCTTCGGGATTCGGAATGGTCCACAACGGGGTGGTCTTCTTTGTGTCGCGCGCGTAGCGGGCTGGTCCCGCCAGGTGAACTTGCGGCTGGGCGCGGAAGTCGTTCATTTGCGATATGCCGCCGACCAGCGCCGCCATGGCCTGTGGAATTCTGATTTCCGTTGCGTTGGCAAAATGCGTTTCGCCTTTGACGCTGTATTGATGGATTTCTGTGTGAAAGGCTTTGCGCACCTGACCGGCGGTACCGGAAAACTCGATGAATTGCCCGCTCTTGGAGGCTTTCACCCCGCTGAATCCCTGCGCGTTCAGCCAGTCCGAGGCGATCTGAATCTGGGCATCGGAGGGGCCGAACTGCTGGCCAAACTGCTCGGGCGTGAGCCACTGGTGATAGCCGGCCGCGCCGGGCGTGTGGGCATCGCGAAGAAACTGTCGCAGCGCCGCCTCGCGCTTCGGAGGCCGGTTCAAAAGCAGAAGCAAGCGACCGGCGGCAAAGGAGTCGGGAACCGCACCCTGGTCGACGCCAGTTTTGACGAGCGGGTGCACGCTTCCCTTCAGCGCCACCAAACTTGTGTTGTCGGTGGCATGGGCAGTAGGCGCAATCGCCGGTGTTCGCGCAAGAACGGAGGAGGAGAGCACACTCCCCAGGATCAAGAACAATAGCTTCCGCATCACTTTGGACCGTCCTGGTTTTTCGAGCTTCTTTGTCAGGGAACCCGAACAGCACCGTTTTGTTTCTAAATTTCTTTCGGCTCCAATCCTGCTCCCGAGTTTGGCCGGGCTCGCATGCAGAAACCATCGGGGAAAATCAAAATGCTCACAGCGCAGCGACCTGCCTGGGTCAAGCGGGATTCGATGGGCGGACATCGGTGGGCTGGGCAAGAGTCCTGTACCAGGCAACCGTGCGCTCCAGACCTTCCCGGAAGTGCACTTGCGGCTCGTAGCCAAAAGACTCCCTGGCGCGGGTCGTCTGCGCCAGCGAATGCTTCACGTCGCCACCGCGTTCCGCGGCATACCGCACTTCACCCGCATAGCCGGTGATCTCCCGCAGCATTGCAACCGCCTGATTCAAAGTCACGCTTTTGCCGGTAGCCACGTTGAACACTTTGCCGGAGACACGGTCGGCGGGAGCCTGGGAGGCCAGGAGATTGCCTTCGACAACATTCTGGATGAAGGTAAAGTCGCGGCTTTGCTCTCCGTCTCCATAAATGGTGGGGGTCTCGCCCGCCAGCATCTTGAGTATGAAGATGGCCAGAACGCCGGAATATTGCGATGTCGGGTCCTGACAGGGACCAAACACATTGAAATAGCGAAGGGTCACCGTTTCCAGGCCGTAGACGCTGGAGAAGGACTGCAGATAATATTCGCCCGCCAGCTTGGTGACCGCATAGGGAGTGATCGGGCTCGGCCACATATCTTCAGACTTCTGCAGCGATGGAGTGTTTCCGTATACGGCCGAAGAACCGGCAAAAATGAATCGCCGCACCTTCGCGTCTTTCGCCGCAGAAAGCATCTGCACGGTTCCCGAGACACCTGCGAAATTGGAACCAACCGGATCCTCAATGGAGCGTGGCACCGAAGGAATTGCAGCTTCGTGAAAGATGCAATCGACGCCGCGGCAAGCCTTGGCAACCGCATCGGCATCGTTGATGTCGGCCTCAACAAAGTCCATTGCTTCCAGCCCATGGAGGTTTTGCTGCTTGCCTGTGGAGAAGTTATCGATGCCTCGCACTCTTTTACCGCGCGAAAGCAACTCCGCCGCAATCGATCTGCCGATAAATCCTGCGGCACCGGTCACTAAATAAGTATCCATCGCCACCTTGCGGACTAAAGCTATCCAGGCTCGCCTCTATGAGGTTATGCCTTCTTAGCGATTCTAGACCGCGTTGCGTCTTCCTATCAAGTTAGCGTTGGCGCACGCAGTTATGTGTTTGGGGCAGCAACCGAGAGAGGGAGCAGGCGGGCGCGGGAGAGGACTTTGCGCGCGAGGCCGGTGAGGGCCATCTGACCAGCCTCGGCGAGGGGAACCCAGAGGCGCGCGCCGCCGGGAACGGTGAGGGCGTCCACCTCGTCCTCGCGTAGGGTGCGGATGCGGACGTAGTAGTTGACCTGCATGATCGCGTGGCGGACGGCCATGCGCAATTCGGAATCCGGGACCTGAGGGTCAAGCAGCAAGGGCAGCTCCCAGAGGCCAGGCATGACGGAGACGGAGTGCGGACGCTGTTCAAGAAGGATGTGGCGGGATGCCGTATCGGCTTCAACGCCGGCACGGACAGCGAGGGCATGCGCGATTTCGCGGCTGATCATTTTGGGGCGGGCCGGGGTATTGTGCTCGCCGAGGGTGGTGCAATCCACGTTGATGGGACACTGCAGACAAAGCGGCGTGCGCGGCGTGCAGACGGTTGCGCCGAGTTCCATCATTGCCTGGTTGAAATCGCCGGGGCGGAGCGGGTCGACGAGCGCGGAAGCGAGCTTTTCGATTTTGCCGCGAAGCTTGGAGGCGCCGGTGCGGCTGCCGGCTTCCCATCCGGAGAGTCTGCAGAGGACCCGCTCGACATTGCCGTCGACCACCGCTACCGGCTCCTGGTGGGCGATGCTGGCGATGGCGGCGGCGGTGTAAGGGCCGATGCCGGGGAGCAGACGGAGGTCTTTGGCATTGGCAGGAAGGCTGCCTTGCAACTCGCGGGCGACAAACTGCGCCGCCTTGTGCAACATGCGCGCGCGGCGATAGTAGCCGAGGCCGCTCCACAAAGCGAGCACCTCCTGCTCAGGAGCTTCGGCAAGCGAAACGAGAGTGGGAAAGCGCAGCAGGAATGCGTTGTAGCGCTCGACGACGACCGCGACGCGAGTCTGCTGCAGCATGATCTCGGAGACCCAAATGGCGTAGGGATCGGGGGTGCGACGCCAGGGAAGATCGCGCTGGTTCAGTTCGTACCATTGCAGGAGTTGGCTGCGCAGGTGGGCAATGCGATCGGTTTCAGGCTGCAACTTGGTCATGGACTCAGATCAAGGTTACGGCATGGAGCCGGGCTGGACGAACTGCCGGACAAGTCTTGAGGTCAGGGCCAGAGGGGATTGTCGAGGGTGACGAAGCGGTGGGAAGCGGCGTAGCGCGCGAGCAGCTTTTCAACAGCGGCGACGGAAGGACCGCGATTGGCGGCCGGATCGAGGTGATTTCCGTCGTGAAGGACGATGTTGGCCGCCCATCCCTGACGTTGCAGCCGGTCGATCCTGGCGGAGAGGCGGTTGAAAATGGCGTCCGGAGAGGGGTTCTTCCAGTCGGTGGTCATGGCGTTCCAGAGGACGGGCGTGAGGCCGAGTTCGCGCGCGATGCGCAAGACAGCGGGACGACGCGCGCCAAAGGGGGGACGGAAATAGCGGACAGGCTGGCCGAGAATCTGCTGCAGTGCGTCGCTGGTGCGGACGAGTTGGTCGCGGACGGCGGCGGCCGGGGTGAGGGCGAGATTGAGGTGGCTCCATGAATGGCTGCCGATGAGATGGCCTTCAGCCGAGATGCGGCGGACCAGATTGGCCTCGTGCTGCGCGTAGCTGCCGACCATGAAGAAGGTGGCGCGGATCTGGCGGGCGGCGAGGACGTCGAGGAGGCGGGGCGTCCAGGCGGGATTGGGGCCGTCGTCGAAGGTGAGGGCCAGCTCGCCGGGGCGGCGCGGTGCGATGAGGGCCTGGCCGAAGAGGGTGGAAGCGGGCCGGAGGGCGGCATAAGCAAAGCCGCCCGCGGCAAGGCCCAGTCCGGTTGCCGCGCCAACGCCCGCGTAGATGGTTTCGGTCCCAAAGGAAATCATGCTGCTTTCAGTGTGCGTCTCCGAGCAGGGGGCAGGCAAGCACCTGCGGTGCGGCGGCTGCTTCGCGTGGTCCGCTCCAAAACAAAGCGCGGGTTGAAGTTGGCGCGGATGTGCGGCGGGGCGACGGGGTTCGTACTTTCCCAGGTCCGCGAAAGCGAGAGACCTGGGGCACCCAACCCTGGCGGAAGAACTCGCACTTTCGCAGTTTCTGGTCACCGGCCGGCTCTGTGCTTGCCCACCCTGGCAGCGAGAACCAAGACCCAGGTACCGTTCGACCTCCCTCGGAATGATAGACCAAGGGGCGGCGCATTATGGGATGATGTCTTGGTATGTTGTCCGATAGTGGGTTTATACTCTGCTTGTTCGGGTCGCATCCTGATTAGGCGGAGCGGCACTGGAGAGATGATGAGCCTACACAATTCCTTTCAAGATTCCTCGAAGGGTGTTCCCTCGCCCTCGCAAAACCCCATCACAAAAGTGACGATGCCCGCGCTGGCCGAGATGAAACGGCAGGGAAAGCCGATCAGTGCGCTGACGGCGTACGATTACGCGACCTCGCGGCTGGTGGACGAAGCCGGGATCGACATGATTCTGGTGGGCGACTCGTTGGCCATGGTGGTGCTGGGCCACGACAATACGCTGGCCATCACGGTGGACGAGATGCTGCACCATACCCGCGCGGTGCGGCGGGCAGTGCGGCGGGCGCTGGTGGTGGCGGATATGCCCTTCGGGAGCTACCACGGCACGATAGCCGAGGGAGTGGCGAATGCAATCCGGTTTGTGAAGGAAGCCGGAGCGGAGGCCGTGAAGGTAGAAGGCGCAAGGTTAGAGCTGATCCGGGCGCTGACCGAGGCGGAGATTCCGGTGGTGGGCCATCTGGGCCTGACGCCTCAAAGCGTGCATCGCATGGGGGGATTCCGCGTGCAGGCCAAGACGACCGAGACGGTTCTGCGCCTGAAGCTGGACGCGCACGCGGTAGCCGATGCCGGGGCGGGGGTTCTGGTTCTGGAGGGGATTCCGCGGGAAGTGGCGGCAACGATCACTGCACAGCTGCCGATTCCGACGATCGGGATTGGCGCGGGACCGGATTGCGACGGGCAGATTCTGGTGTTTCACGACCTGGTGAACCTGACGTTTGCGCCCCCGGCCAAGTTTGTGCGGCGCTACGCGGATGCCGGAACGCTGCTGCGCGAGGCGGTGGAACACTACCGCGAAGACGTGGAGCACCGCTCTTTTCCGTCCGATGAAGAGAGCTATCACCTGCCGGAAGCGGTGCGGAGTTCGCTGGAAATGGAAGGCGTAAGAATCATCGACGCGAACGACAAAGGACCGCTGCAGAAAGCCTGATGAAAATCTTCCGTACTGTTGCTGAACTACGCCAGTGGTCCCGTGAAGCGCGCCATTCGACGGCCGGCGAGGTCGGCCCAGTGGTCGGGCTGGTCCCGACGATGGGGGCCTTGCACGCCGGGCATGCATCGCTGATTCGAGCCGCGGCGGCCTCTTGCAGCCACGTCGCGGTGAGCATTTTCGTGAATCCGACGCAGTTCGGGCCGAGCGAGGACTTCGCGGTGTATCCGCGGACATTTGAGGCGGACTGTGCGCTGGCCGAGGCGGCGGGAGCCACGGCGATTTTTGCTCCGACGGTGGAGGAGATTTATCCCGCTGGCACCGCGACGTTTGTTGAGGTGGAAGGGCTGAGCAACCGTCTGGATGGATTGTCGAGGCCGGGGCACTTTCGCGGAGTGGCGACGGTGGTGGCCAAGCTGCTGATTGCCGCCGAGCCGGATCGTGCGTATTTCGGCCAGAAGGACGCCGCGCAGGTTGCAGTTCTGCGGCGCATGGTGAAAGACCTGCGGCTGGGCAGCGAGATCGTGGTGTGCCCGATAGTGCGGGAGGCGGACGGGTTGGCTTTGAGTTCGCGGAATATCTACCTGAGTGCGGCTGAGCGTGTTCAGGCCCTGACGCTGAGCCGCGCGGTGCGCAGGGTGGAAGCTCTGTTTGCGGGCGGGGAGCGTAACGCAAAGGCGCTGACCGTTGCCGCGTTCGAGATTTTCGCCGAAGAGCCTACGCTGCGGGTGGACTATATCGAACTGGTGGACTGGGCCACGCTGGAACCGCGCACGACGGCCGGCAAAGGGGATCTGTTCGCTGTTGCTGTGTGGGTGGGGACGACCCGGCTGATCGATAACGCGATTTTGGGATGAATGCGGGAGGTGACGGCCCTCGCGATCCGGGCTGTCCTCCAGTTTGCGCTTCCTCACTGCGTATGGCGGTTGCGCAAATGACACCTTCGGCTGCACTCTGGATGCGATGCCGGAACTGCCCGATATTTCCGCTTACATCGAAGCGATTGAGGCGCGCGTGCTTGGCCAGCGACTGGAGCGCGTGCGGGTGGCGAGCGTGTTTCTGCTGCGCACGGTGAATCCGCCGCTGACAAGCGCAGAGGGCCGCCTGGTGACCGGGGTTCGGCGGATCGGCAAGCGGATCGCGATTGGCGTAGAGGGCGATCTGTGGCTGGTGATCCACCTGATGATTGCGGGCCGCCTGCATTGGAAGCCCGTTAGAGCGAAGATTGGCGGCCGACAGGATTTGGCAGGCTTCGACTTTGCCAACGGAACGCTGGTGCTGACGGAAGCGGGCAGCAAGCGGAGGGCTTCGCTGCATGTGCTGGCAGGCGAGGAGGGATTGCGCAGCGTTGATCCGGGCGGCGTGGAGGTTTTCAGCTCCGATCTGGAGGGTTTTCGCGAGGCGCTGCGGGCCGAGAACCATACGCTGAAGCGCGCGATGACCGATCCACGGGTGATCAGCGGAGTGGGCAACGCGTATTCCGACGAGATTCTGCATGCGGCGCAACTCTCGCCGCTGGCGCTGACGCAAAAGCTGAAGCCGGAGGAGTGGGAGCGGCTCTTCGAAGCGACGCGTGCGACGCTGACTTTGTGGATAGCCCGGTTGAGCGCCGAAGCCGCGAAGGCATTTCCGGAGAAAGTGACGGCATTCCGGCCGGAGATGGCGGTGCACGGGCGGTTCGGTCAGCCTTGTCCGCGTTGCGGCCAGAAGGTGCAGCGGATACGCTATGCGGACAATGAAACAAATTACTGCGCGGTGTGCCAGACAGGAGGAAAGGTGCTGGCCGACCGCGGATTGTCGCGTCTGATGGGCGCCGACTGGCCGCGCACCCTGGATGAGCTGGAAGCATTGAAGCGGCACTGACATGGAGAACCGCATTTCTTCTTGACAGTCCAATGGCCTGCCCTGCAAAGTCAGTGCGCGGATTGCCGGTCCTGAAATTGGGGACCCTGCCAAGTGGCTGTGCGTGCTGACAGATGGCAGCCGCAATCGAGTTACACGGAGGCATCGATGCACCATCTGCACTTGAATCACGTTGTTCTGCTGGTTTCCGCCCTGATCCAGTGGGTTGTGGGCGCGCTCTGGTATTCGCTGCTGTTTGCCAAGCCTTGGATGGCGCTGACCGGCCATACGAAAGGCGAACGGCCCAAGGGCGCTGTTTTTGCCATGGTCATCTCTTTCGTGGTGAGCCTGATCCTGTCGCTGATGCTGGCGCACGTGGTGCTCTGGTCGGGAGCCGACAATTACGGCAGCGGCGCATTGATCGGTTTCATCTGCTGGCTGGGCTTCATTGCATCGCCGCTGCTGGCGCAGCACCTGTATGAGCAGCGGTCGTTCAAGCTGTACGCGATCAACGCCGGGTACTGGCTGGTTGCGCTGTTGATTACGGGCGGGATGATGGCGGTTTGGCGGTAAAGCTTTGCTTTTCCCGAGTGGGCACAGTCCAGACAAAGGCTGTGTCCGCTGAAGGCGGAGTTGATTAGAATCGAAGCCATGAGCAAACATGTGATTGCAACCAAGGGCGCCCCTGCCGCGATCGGTCCCTATGTGCAGGGCGTACGCACGGGCAACCTGATTTTTACGGCGGGGCAGATTCCCCTTGATCCGGCGACGATGCTGGTGGTGGAAGGCGGAATCACCGAGCAGACCACCCGCGTGCTGGAAAACCTGAAGGCGATTCTGGAAGAGGCAGGCAGCGCATTGGGGAAAGTGGTGAAGACCACCGTGTTTCTGAAGGACATGCAGGACTTCGCGGCCATGAACGCGGTGTATGCGGCGTATCTTGGCGGGGAAGGCTCGGCTCCCCCGGCGCGCACGACGGTGGAGGTGGCGCGTCTGCCGAAAGATGTGTTGGTGGAGATCGAGGCGGTCGCGGAGATCTAGCCATACCGAAGGATGGTCAAGCAAGAAGGGTCCGACGCCAGGCCTTGGACCCTTTTGACTGGGCAAGCATCGAATGGCTGAGGGCGATTCGCAATCAGCAGGGGAGAATGCATTGAGCCAGGTGCCAGAGAAGATCGTACGCAGCGACGCCGAGTGGCGACAGGTACTGACAGAGCAGCAGTACAACGTGCTCCGCCAGAAGGGCACGGAGCGGCCGTTTACCGGGGCGCTGACCGCAAACAAGGCGACCGGCGACTATCACTGCAGCGGCTGCGGGGCACTGCTTTTTTCAAGTAGCGCGAAGTTTGATTCGGGGTGCGGCTGGCCAAGCTTCATGCTGCCGGCGGAGTCGGCAGCGGTGGCGGAACACGAAGACTTCGGCTTCGGGATGCGCCGCGTCGAAGTGACCTGCGCGCGCTGCGGCGGCCACCTGGGGCATGTGTTCCCGGACGGGCCGCAACCGACAGGGCTGCGCTACTGCATCAATTCGGCTTCGTTGACGTTCAAGCGCGAGGGATGAAGAGGCAGGCTGGAAAGGGAGAGACGTCCCAGGGGCTAAAGCCCTACTTATTTTAAGTGGCCTTATCGGCACGGCTGAAGCCGTGCCCTTTCAAGACTGAGACTTTCCGCAGCCAGTAAAGCTCCTACGCTTCGTAGCCAGTAATGATCGTACGCTTCGAGTTGACGCGGTTCTGAAGGCGAGATGGCCCGAAGATTCGATACACGCACGAAAACGCCGCCCATGGGCGGCGTTTTTGCGATGCCACGAAATCCTGATGCAAGAGGAAGCAGGCAGGCTTATTTCTTGACGATCTTGCCATCCTTGATGCAGCCGGTGCAGACGCGGATGCGCTTGGAGGCGCCGTTCACGATAGCCTTGACAGCCTGCAGGTTGACGCTCCAGCGGCGGCGGGTGATGTTGTGCGCGTGAGAAATGTTGTTGCCGAACTGCGGTCCCTTGCCGCAGATGTCGCATACCTGTGCCATGACGTTGCTCCAGACTTTGGTGTTTCGTGCTGCCGGGATAAGCCGCATTCGAGCGCGAAAACTGCGCCGGATCAGGGCCTGTCTACCGGAGTGCCTACGGGGGCACATGAGACACACGCCACCGACAGCTTGCCGAATGTTTAGTATACCCGGAATCGAGCAGGAAGCCAAGGGCGCTGACGCGCCGGGCAAGCGCCTTCGGCAGGCCAGCGCCGGTAAAAAGGCGCTGGGCACCTGCGGTGCGGTAGACTGCTTCGCGTTGCCAGCGCCCGGAAGAAGGCGCTGGGACTAGTACCGTGACCGTGTAGATTCGTGCTTTCCCTGGTCCCCAAATGCGAGGGACCAGGGGCACCCGAGCTTTGGGGCGGAATTACGAAGACACACGGTCACGGTACCAGGCTCGCGCACAGACAATTACCTACCGGTTGTGGGCCTTGGTCTTGACGGCAGTCTTGGCCGGCTCGGCGATCCTGACGGCTTTGCTGACGGCGGGGGCATTGGCGGTCTTCTTTCGTTTGCCGAGGAGAATGAGGTTCTTCTCGATCATTGCGCAGCGCTGGGCGACGCATCCCTGGCTGGTGAGCGGGTCGGCAGGGGTGTTCATCACATAGTCGAGGAGCTTGGCGACGGTGCTGGTGGCTACGTGCAAACGGGTGTCCGAAGATGCGTAGTAGATGAAGACGTCGCCGTTCTTGCGCTCGATCCATCCGTTGCTGAAGACGACGTTGGAGACATCGCCGACGCGCTCACCGCCCAAGGGGGCGATAAAGAAGCCGGCCGGCTTGTGGGTGACGATCCAGGGGCGTTCCAGCTCCGAGAGGAACATATAGAGGACGTAGCGGAGTCCGGCGGCGGTGTTGCGGACGCCGTGGGCGAGATGCAGCCAGCCCTTGGGCGTGCGGATGGGCGCGGGGCCCTGGCCGTTCTTGACTTCCTGAATGGTGTGATATTCGCGGTTGTCGAGGATGATTTCGTCGTCGACGACAGCGTTTTCGATGCTGGTGGAGAGTCCCCAGCCGATGCCGCCGCCCTTGCCGGCCTGGATGAAGTCGTCCTGGGGGCGGGTGTAGAAGGCGTATTTGCCGTCGACGAATTCGGGATGCAGGACGACGTTGCGCTGCTGCGGGGATTTGGACTTGAGGTCGGCGAGACGCTCCCAGGTTTTGAGGTCTTTGGTGCGCACGATGCCGCACTGGGCGACGGCCGAGGAGGTGTCGTGTTCGGGGGCGGCGGGGTCCTTGCGCTCGGTGCAGAAGAGGCCGTAGATCCAGCCGTCTTCATGCTTGACGACGCGCATGTCGTAGACGTTGGTGTCGGGATTGTCGGTCTGGGGGATGGTGATGGGGTAATCCCAGAAGCTGAAGTTGTCGATGCCGTTGCGGCTTTCGGCGACGGCGAAGAAGGATTTTCTATCCGCACCTTCCACTCGCGCCACTACGAGGTACTTGCCATCGTGGAAGATTGCGCCGGCGTTGAAGGCGGCATTGACGCCGATGCGCTCCATGAGGAAGGGATTGGTCTTCTGATTGAGGTCGTAGCGCCAGGCGATGGGAGCGTGGGCGGCGGTGAGAACCGGGTTTTCATAGCGGTCGTAGATGCCGTTGCCGCCGGTCGATTTGCGGTTGCGCAGAGAGAGGAACTTCTCCTGCTCCTTGATCAGCTTTTGTACGTTCTTTTTGTATTCCGACGCATTCATGATTGGTTCTCCAGTTCTTTTCAGTGAGCGAGAGGCGAATGGCCGGCTCGCATTGATGAAGGGCAGCGATTGACATGCTGCGGAAGAGTTTTCGCATTCGAGTGTTTCGCGAGAATGGGCCTTAGCAGGGGCTAAAGCCCTAGATTCACTCCATGGGTCTTGTTGGCACGACTAAAGTCGTGCCCTGATACAAAGCCAGACGAATTTTCGTTTTTCCGTATCATGTTCAGCCGTGAAGCCCGGCGGCGATGGCATCGAGGCGGGCGATGACTTCCACGCAGGCGCGGGCGTTGTGGTAGGGGCACTTCCAGGGGCCGACCTTGTCGTAGCCTTCGCCAGGGACGCAGTCGCGGGAGACGAGCCAGAACCACTCGCCGTGCCGACGATCGATGATGAACTTTTCGATGAAGGCCCAGGAGCGGACGGCAGCGACGAGGAAGTGCTCGTGGCCGGAGATCTGATGGGCGTTGAGGAAACCGACGACGGCTTCCGCCTGGGGCCACCAGTGCTTGTTGGCGTCGTGGATGCCGCGCGGATCGGCTTCGTAGAGGAGGCCGCCGTCGTTGTCGAGGGCCTGCTCGAAGACGGCCTGGGCCATGCGGACGGCGGCTTCGCGGGCACGGGCCAAAAGCGCGGGATCACCCAGGATTTCCGCTGCTTCGACCAGGAGCCAGCTTCCCTCGATGTCGTGGCCGAAGGAGATGATTTGGGATTTCGGCGTCCATTGCTCATCGAAGAAAAGCAGGAAGTGGTGACTGACCGGGTCGATGATGCGGGCTAGAAAGGTTTCAATCAGTTCGCGCAGGCGGGCGCGGACGGTGGCGTCCTCGTGCACATGCAGGAGGGCCGCGTAAGCCTCGAGCATGTGGAGGTGGGTATTCATGGAGCGGGGCTCGTCCATGTCGACATCGCTGAGCTGCTGGTTGGCAGCCAACGACCAATCACGGTTGTAGACCTCGAAGTATCCGCCGTGGACCGGGTCGTGGCCTACGGACTCGACTTTGGCGACGAGGCTCATTGCCTGGGCGAGAGCATCGGCGTCCCCGGTGGCGTGGAAGTACTCGGCGAGGGCGTAGATGACGAAGGCCTGGCCGTAGATCTGCTTGCGCGGCTCGGTGGGGTTGCCGTCGCAGTCGAGCATCCAGTAGCAGCCGCCGAACTCGCTGTCGAAGAAGAATTGGGTGAGGTACTGGTAGGCGCGCTGCGCCGCGGCGAGATACAGGGGGTCTTTATAGGCGCGGTAAACGCGCGCGAATGTCCAAAGAATGCGCGCGTTGAGGATAAGGCCCTTTTCGCCCTTCGGATCGACGGTCAGGTCGTTGGAGAGGCGGCCGAGAAAGCCGCCACGTTGGTGGTCGATGGTGTGGTTGAGCCAGAAAGGGAGGATTCCGGAGAGAAGCTCGGATTCCACCCTTTGTCGAAAGTCGGCCATGGTCGTTCCTATGAGGATTTCGTCGATGCTTTCCCACCCTTTCCGCACAGAACGCGGAAAGGATGGGGCACCCAAACTTCAGTTTTTGTTTGCGCCCGATCAGACGGCGAGGATCTGGTCGATGCGGGCCAGTTCTTCGGAGCTGAAGGCGAGATTGGCGAGAGCGGCGACGTTCTGCTCGATCTGCTGAACGCGGCTGGCGCCGATGAGGGCGGAGGTCATGCGGTTGTCGCGCAAGACCCAGGCCAGGGCCATCTGGGCGAGCGACTGGCCACGGGCGGCGGCAACCTCGCCGAGGGCGCGAATCTGCGTCAGTCGGTGCGCATCGATGTCGTTCTGCTTGAGGAAGCCGTGTGGCTTGGACGCGCGCGAGCCTTCGGGAATCCCGGTGAGATAGCGGTCGGTGAGCAGTCCCTGGGCGAGAGGGCAGAAGGCGATGCCACCCAAGCCTTCGTCGGCGAGAACGTCGAGCAGGCCGTCTTCCACCCAGCGGTCGAACATGGAGTATTTGGGCTGATGGATGAGGCAGGGGGTTCCCATCTCGGAGAGGATCTGGGCTGCCACGCGGGTCTGCTCGGCGCTGTAGCTGGAAATCCCAGCGTAAAGGGCCTTGCCGGAACGCACGATCTGGTCGAGGGCGCCCATGGTTTCTTCGATGGGTGTATCGGGGTCGGGACGGTGGGAATAGAAGATGTCGACGTATTCGAGGCCCATGCGCTGGAGGCTCTGGTCCAGACTGGCGATCAGATACTTGCGGGAGCCGAAGTCGCCATAAGGGCCGGGCCACATTCCCCAGCCGGCCTTGGAGCTGATGATGAGCTCGTCGCGATATGGCTTGAGGTCGAGGCGGAGGATTTCGCCGAAGTTGGACTCGGCGCTGCCAGGAGGGGGGCCGTAGTTATTGGCGAGGTCGAAGTGGGTGATGCCGAGATCGAAGGCGCGGCGGACCATGGCGCGGCTGTTCTCAAAGGTGTCGACTCCGCCGAAGTTATGCCACAGGCCGAGGGAGATGGCGGGCAACTGAATGCCGCTGCGGCCGCAGCGGCGGTAGTGCATGGAGTCGTAGCGCTGTTCGTGGGCGTTGTACAAGAGATTCTCCTTGAATAGTGCAGCAAGTCAGCCCGCTTCGCGGAATTGCAAGTCGGCATGTCAGCGGGATTCGCGGCTTAGTCATCATAGTTCTGGCGCCCATCCCGGTGCTTGTCGAGGCCGATGATAAGGTTATCATCCGGGATGGATTGGGTTCCACCAGGGCGGCGCCGCGCGTTCAGGAAGAAAGGCGCAGCCGAAGCCGCGCCCTGTGGAGTATGGATCGAGAGGGATTAGCTGAGAACGCCCTTGACCGTGACTTCTGTCCGCCCGTCGGTGGGAGGAGTCACGATGTTGCCGGTGATGGCGACGCCGTCGACGGTGAGGGCGATGGAATTGCCTGGGCCGGCGCGCTCGATCTCGATTTTGTAGGTAACTCCGCGATAAGAGCGGTTAGCGGTGAATCCGGGCCAGTTGCGGGGGATCACCGGAGCGATTTCCAGGCCGTCGAGCGTGGTGCGGACGCCGAGAATCCACTGCACGATGGCGTAGTAGTTCCAGGCGGCGGTTCCGGTGAGCCAGGAGTTCTTGGCTTCGCCGAAGGTGGGCGCGTCCTTGCCGGCGATCATCTGCGCGTAGACGTAGGGCTCGCAGCGGTGGAGATCGCCGATTTCCTCACGCGCCGAGGGATTGATGCGGCTGTAGTAGTCGTGGGCCAGATCGCCGTGGCCGAGACGAGTTTCGCCGATCATGATCCAGGGATTGACGTGGCAGAAGATGCCGGCATTCTCCTTGTATCCGGGGGGATAAGAAGAGATTTCGCCCCATTGCATGTAGTACTTGGAGTAGGCGGGCTGCTGGACGACGATGCCGTGCTTGGTGGCCAGGTGCTCGCCGATAGCGGCGAGAGCCTTGGCTGCCCTGCCGTCTTCGAGGCCGATTCCAGCCAGGGTACAGAAGCCGTTGGACTCGATGAAGATCTTGCCTTCGGCGCAATCCTTGGAGCCCAGCTTTTGGCCGAAATCGTCGTAGGCGCGCAGGAACCACTCGCCATCCCAGCCGTGTTCGCGAATGACGCCTTCCATTTTGGCGGACTCGGCGAGGTACTTTGCGGCTTCGGCCTGGAGGCCGCGGCGGTGGGCGATGGCGGCGAGTTCCTGGCCGGAGTGGACCATGAGTCCGGCGATGAAGACCGACTCGGCGACTTTGCCTTCCTTGTTGGTGGTGGTCTGGAAACTCTGGCCAGGGGTTTCGGAGAAGCAATTGAGGTTGAGGCAGTCGTTCCAGTCGGCGCGGCCGATCAGCGGCAGGCCGTGCGGTCCGAGGCGCGACAGAGTGTAGTTGAAGCTGCGCTCCAGATGGTCGTAGAGGGGCTTTTCCGAACCGGGCTCGTTGTCATAGGCAACGGGCTCGTCGAGGATGCTCCAGTCGCCGGTTTCCTTGAGGTAGGCGGAGACACCGACGATGAGCCAGTGCGGATCGTCGTTGAAGCCGCCGCCGATGTCGTTGTTGCCGCGCTTGGTGAGCGGCTGGTACTGGTGATACGCGCCGCCGGTGGGCAACTGAGTCGCGGCCAGGTCCAGGATGCGCTCGCGGGCGCGGCTCGGAACCATGTGCACGAAACCGAGCAGATCTTGATTCGAATCGCGGAAGCCAAGGCCGCGGCCGATGCCGGACTCATAGAGCGAAGCGGAGCGCGACATGTTGAAGGTGGCCATGCACTGATAGGCGTTCCAGATGTTGACCATGCGGTTGGTGTGCACGTCGGGGGTGTTTACTTGGAAGACGCCGAGCAACTTGTTCCAGTGCTCCTGAAGCTTGGCGAAGGCGGCCTCGACGTTGTTGAGGTCGAGATAGCGGGCGATGGTGGGCTTGACCGTCGTTTTGTTGATGGTCTGCGAACCCGGAGGATCGAACTTCTGATCGACAGGGTTTTCGTGGTAGCCGAGGACGAAGACGATCTGGCGGGATTCGCCTGGCTCGAGTTCCATCTTCACCTGGTGAGCGCCGATGGGCTGCCAACCGTTGGCGATGGAGTTGCTGAGCTGGCCGGCTTCCACGGTGAGGGGCTTGTCCCAACTGCGGTATTTGCCGAGAAAGGCCTCGCGCTGGGTATCGAAACCGGCGGCAGGCTCGGAGCAGGCAAAGTAGGCGAAGTGGTTGCGGCGCTCGCGGTACTCGGTCTTGTGATAGATGACGCCGTCTTCGACTTCCACCTGGCCGGTGTTGAAGTTGCGCTGGAAGTTGGTGCCGTCGTCCTGAGCATCCCACAGGCAAAACTCGATGCTGGCGAAGGAGGAGAGGGAAACCTTGGTGGCGCGATGGTTGGTGACGGTAAGCTGCCAGATTTCCAGGTTTTCGTCGATGGGGACGAAGTAGCGGGTGTGGGCCTCGACGCCGCTGTAGGTGGAACCGATGACGGAGTAGCCCATGCCGTGGCGGCAGGAGTAGTCCTTGAGCTGGTGGCGGGTGGGCTGCCAGGAGGGGGACCAGAATTCGCCGGATTCGTCGTCGCGGAGGTAGATATAGCGGCCGCCGAAGTCCATGGGAACGTTATTGTAGCGATAGCGCGAGATGCGGCGGAGTCGTGCGTCCCGGTAGAAAGAGTAACCACCGGCAGTGTTGGAAATAATGCCGAAATATGCCTGACAGCCCAGGTAATTGATCCACGGCAGGGGTGTATCGGGCTGTGTAATCACATACTCGCGATTCAAATCATCAAAATAACCGAACTTCATGACACGAACTCCCTCATTCAAGCGTGCCGCCAGTATAGTATCCAGACGGAGATCTAATCAAACGTTTTTGCAGAGGATGTTCAATATCCATGCGGGGGAAAAACGGCGATTTGCGCAAGGGGCAGCGAGTGTGAAAAAGTATGTGCGCGAGCGGAAAGGCTTGCATTTCAGGTGTGCTGCGGGTCACTGCCAAGGAATGCACGTACGTGAAAGGATTTAGCCCTTTTTTGCGCTTTCAGGCCGAAAGCAAAGGGCTAAGAACCGACGATGAAGAAAGTTATTTCGAGGTTGTGTCGCAGGGTGCGAAGGGGTGGGCAGTTGCCGTCCGCAGTTGCGGTTTGCGCATTTCTACTGAGCCCCCTGGCAGCGGCGGGCGCAACAGAGAACGCGCAGGTTGACCTTAAAGTCGATCAGGTTGGATATCCGCTGGAGGGCGCGAAGGTTGCCTTCACCGGCGCGCCTGGCGCGGCGTTTGAGCTGCGCCGCTCCAGTGACAACAAGGTTGTCTTCAAAGGAAAGCTGGAAGCCGCGCAGACGGACGCGAACAGCGGCGACCAGGTTCAAGCTGCGGACTTTTCGAAGTTCCGCAAGGCGGGGACGTATTATGTTTCGGTTCCGGGGGTGGGGCGAAGCTGGGACTTTGCGATCGGCGCGAATGTCTTCGACCACGCCTATTACCTGGCGATGCGTGGGTTCTATGGACAGCGCTGCGGGACGGCGGTAGACCTGGGATCGGAGTTTCCGGGCTACGCGCACCCGATTTGCCACCAGAACGGGGCGTTTCACCTCAGCTCAGGAGCGTCGGGGCCGCTGGTCAACCGGGGCGGCTGGCACGACGCCGGCGATTATGGCCGCTATATCGTCAACTCGGCCTTTGCCAGCGGCACGCTGCTTGAGGCGTGGGAGAACTACGGGAAGAACATCGAGCACATCGCATTGAAGATTCCGGAGACCGGCAACGGGACTCCGGACATTCTGAATGAGGTGCGCTGGAACCTGAACTGGATGCTGCAGATGCAAGACGCGGACGGCGGCGTTTGGTTCAAGCAGACCAGCGAGCACTTTTCTGAATTTGTATCTCCGGAAGACGATCATCTGACGAGCAAAGTGATTGGGACGGGTGGACCGGCTTACAAGAGCACTTGCGCGACGGCGGATCTGGCAGCGGTGGGCGCGATTGCGGCGCGGACTTACCAGAAATACGATGCGGAGTTTGCGGCGCAGGCATTAAAGGCGGCACGCAAGGCCTGGGAGTGGACCGAGAAGAATCCGAACACTACCTTTCGCAATCCTGCCGGGGTGAGCACGGGCGAATACGGTGACGCGCATTGCGGCGACGAGCGGCTGTGGGCGGCGGCAGAGCTATTCCGCACGACAGGCGAGGCAGTTTACGGAGATTATGTTGTCCAACACTACGCGGAATTCCTGAGCAGCCTGGATTCGCCACCGGCGGAGAGCTGGGCGGTTCTGGGCATGCGCGGATTGTGGGCCTATGGGCTGAGTGGACAGAAGAGCGCGGACGCCGCGGTGGTTGCCGCGATCCGGGAGCGGACGCTGACTGCGGCGCGGGCCATTGTGGAGCGGACCAGATTGAATCCGTATCGGATCAGCATGAAGGCGAGCGATTTTGTGTGGGGATCAAATGGCGTGGCGGCGGAGTATGGGGTATATCTGCTGATGGCCAACCAGTTCGAGCCGGACGCTGCGTTTGTGGATGCTGCGCTCGATAATCTGCACTACCTGCTGGGGCGGAACACGTTCTCGCTGTCGTATGTGACGCGCCTGGGCGAGCACTCGTTTCAGCATCCGCATCACCGGCCGAGCGGTTCGGGCAAGCAATGGGGTCCGTGGCCGGGGCTGCTTTCGGGGGGGCCGAATGCGCACCGTCAGGACGCAGTGCTGGCAGCATTGCCCAAGGATTTGCCGCCGGCGAAGGTGTACGCCGACCAGCAGGCATCGTATGCAAGCAACGAGATCTGCCTGAACTGGCAGGCTTCGCTGGTATTTCTTCTAGCTGGAGAACTGCAATAAAGAGCCGCGCAGAAGCGGCCGGTATGCAGTTGGTCCTACGTTTGCCGGTGTTGTGCAGGGAGTCCTTGACCAGGACATTCCCGCAGGACGCCACAGCTGTTCAGCCTGCCATTATTGGCCAGACAGAAAGTGTCCCTTTGCTTGGGAAGAGCGGGGACGGATGCCCACGAAATCGAGGAATTGAATGCTCCACCTTCACGTTGTTGACTTAGTCATTATCGTGGCCTACCTGCTAAGCACGGTATTCATTGGCTACTGGGTTTCAAAACGCGCATCGCAGAGCATGCAGAACTACTTCCTGGGTGGCAATTCGATGCCCTGGTACATGCTGGGCATTTCCAATGCATCGGGGATGTTCGACATCAGCGGCACCATGCTGCTGGTTTCGTGGATGTTTGTCTACGGATTGAAGAGCGTATGGATTCCCTGGCTCTGGCCGACCTTCAACCAGATCTTCCTGATGGTCTACCTGTCGTCGTGGCTGCGCAGGTCCAACGTGATGACCGGCGCGGAGTGGATCAAGACGCGCTTCGGCACCGGGCGCGGCGCGCAGATGTCGCACCTGATCGTGGTCATCTACGCCTTTGTCAGCATCATCGGATTCTTCACCTATGCGTTCAAGGGCATCGGCAAGTTCGCCGCGACCTACCTGCCTTGGCACTTCTCGGCAAATCCATCGACAAACGCCAACATTTATGCGCTGATCCTGATCTCCATTACCGCCATCTACGTTGTCAAAGGCGGCATGATCAGCGTGGTCATCACCGAAGTGGTGCAGTTCTTCATTCTCTCCATCGCTTCGTTCGCCGTGGGCATTATCGCCATGAGCAAAGTTGCGCCGGACATGCTGCATCGCGTGGTTCCCGCGGGTTGGGACAACATCTTCTTCGGGTGGCATTTGAATCTGGATTGGTCGACGCTGCTGCCGGCCGCGACCGAAAAAATCCACCAGGACGGATACGGGCTCTTCGGCTTCTTCGTCGTCATGCTGCTCTTCAAGGGCATCCCCATCTCCGGCGCCGGCCCGGCTCCGAACTACGACATGCAACGCGTTCTCTCGGCCAAGAACCCGCGCGAGGCCTCGATGATGAGCGCCTGGGTGAACATTGTGCTCACCCCGCCCCGCTACTTCCTCATCATGGGACTCACCGTGCTGGCGGCGGCCTTCTTCGGCCCCGATTTGCGCGCCATGGGAACGCACATGGACTTCGAACTGGTGCTGCCCTACGCGCTGGGACGTTTCGTTCCGATGGGCCTGCTGGGCTTCCTGATTGCGGGCCTGCTGGCCGCCTTCATGTCCAACTTCGCAGCTACGGTCAACGCGGCGCCGCCGTACTTCGTCAACGACATCTACAAGCGCTATATCAACCCCAGCGCTTCGCCCAAAACCTATGTGCGCTTGAGTTACCTGGCGTCGATTAGCGTGATTGTGCTCGGTGTGGCCATCGGATGGAACGTCACCTCGGTCAACGATGTCGTGGTGTGGATCGTCTCCGGGTTGTGGGGCGGATACACCGCATCCAACGTGCTGAAGTGGTACTGGTGGCGCTTCAACGGCTACGGGTACTTCTGGGGCATGATCACCGGCATCAGCTCCGCGCTTGGACTGCCTCCGATTATTGCGCAAATTCCTTTTGTGCAGCACTTGCTGGCGAGCTACTCCATCAACATGGAGGTCGTGATTGTCTTCCCCATGGTGCTGGCTGTCTCGCTGATCGGCTGCCTGCTGGGCACATTCCTGACCAAGCCGGAAGAGGACGAGGTTTTGATGAACTTCTATCGCCGCGTTCGGCCGTGGGGATTCTGGGGTCCGGTGCTGAAGAAGGTGCTGGCGCAAGATCCCTCGTTCAAGAAGAACAAGGACTTCGGCCGCGACATGTTCAATATCGCCGTGGGCATCGTGTGGCAGGTTTCGCTGGTGGCGCTGCCCTTGTACATCGTGATTCAGGAGTGGGCGCGCGTAGGCATGGCGGCGGCGTCGATCGCGGTCACCTCGCTGATTCTGAAGTTCACCTGGTTCGATCATCTGCAAGTACGCGAAGATGCTCTGCTCGACGAGGCGAAGAAGTAACTCTTGAACTTGTCTCAAGTGTTTTGACCGGGTTCCCACCCTAGCCGTATCTACGAATGCGCGGCGAGGGTGGGCACGGCGGCACAATCGCCGCATCCGATGTCTTGGAGACGCGCCGGGCCGCCAGTTGTTCCTTGCGGATCGAGAGATCTTTGCAAGGTCCGAGAATGGCCGTTGAATGTGCGGCGTCCGGGTGGGCATTTTCTGCATGCGGCATGGTTCAATGTGTGCCGTTTATATGCGGTTCCCGATCCGCCTCTTCTCCGGGATCGGAAGACTCGGATATCTGCCATAGTGGGGATTTTCTCCCAATGTTTTCGCTTGTAAGATGTTTAAAATCAATTATATGAATCGAACGAAGCAGGGGTGGAGTTCAGAGGACGCCTCTCGATGATGTCATAAGAATCGTGAAATACATTTTGAAGATGCTGGAAACAGGAATGCTATACTGGCGGACGAAAGAGATGCTTCTCTACCTTTGATCTCTTTCTGGTTTTCGATATCCACGAAAGTACACCCGTTGTCAAAAGGGCTGTGCGTCTTCTGAGGAAGACGCTTCATTCCTGTGCATTTTCATCAGGATGTATGTCCTAGTGATCGGCGTCCCAGCACCTTCGAAAGTGCGCGGGCAATTCAGCCGGATTGATATTCGTCTCAAAGGCGGCCGGGAAATACTCCATTTTTTCCCGAACCGTTCGCAAAGCTCATGTTAGAGTTGGCAGGAAGCTGTTTGGGATGCGCTTTGTGCACTTTACAGCTCACACTTGCCGCGGTTGCGCCTTGATGTGAAGTCTGATCTTCAGGGGCAAGCGATCGCTGTCTGGATTTTTCATATCCAAAACGTGATGAAACGAGGGAAACATGGAGACCATCTCTGCTTTGCCTGAGTCAACCCCTGTTGAGCAACCGGCTGGGCACGAGCCTTCGGTTGAGCTAGCGAGCCTAGCCCAATTGCGTCTGGTTCAGGCCGATGCAACGATCACCAAGCACGTGGCACTGGCCACGGGAACGGGCTTTATTCCGGTTCCGGTTTTCGATATCGTGGCCACCACGGGAGTTCAGGCCGACCTCCTCTGCAAGCTCTTCAAGATCTATGGGCATGAAGTTTCCAAGGAGAGGGCGCGCAGTATTGTGACTGTCCTTCTTGGCGCGTCGCTTCCGACGCTGGCGGCACGTTCCGTGTCCAGCGGCCTGAAGATGATTCCGGTGGTCGGAACAGCCCTGGGCTTTTTCACCGCGCCCACCCTTGCCGGTGGATCCACGTACGTTGTGGGCAAGGTAGTCCAGGAGCATCTGGCGACCGGTGGCAGCCCCTTCGATCTGCACCTCGCCGAAGCAAGCGCCAAAGTCAAGCGCGAGTTGGACAAGATGAAGGCCAAATCGGGCAGCGCGATGGTCGAAGGTAAAGAGCGCGTGGGGAACGCCGTGGCAGCACTGCGCGGGAAGAAGACGGATGTTGCGCCTCCCGTGGAACATGCCGAGGCCGTCAAGTAGTCCGAAGCTGGAACCGGCGAAGTACGATCTGGTTCTTTTGCACGCGCGTCTTCATTGCGAGGATGCGGAGTGGAGTCTCGCCTTGGTGCAGTCCCTGGCACGCTTTCCAGTCTGGCTGCAGGAGAGGGTTCGCCGCCAGCACAGATTAGCCGATAGGTGCGCGCAAATCCTGGACAAGTGGCTGCTTCTCAAGGCGCTCGATTGCATGGGCGTGTCGGATGCGACGCTGGATAACCTGAAATACGATGCTTTTGGGCGACCATCCATGCAGACTGGCCCGGGTTACGACTTCAGCCTGAGCCACTCAGGGAACTTTGTTGCCTGCGTGGTTGGTCGGCAAGGGCGGGTGGGCGTGGATGTGGAGTTGCTGCGCGAGATTCGCAGCAGCGATTTCGCGGAAGTGTTTGCCGAAAGTGCGTGGAAGCGCCTGGAGCAGCAAGGCGATTCCAGGGAGGCCTTCTTTCGCGAGTGGACACAGTTGGAAGCCGTGCTCAAGGCAGATGGCCGCGGGATGAGTGTGGTGCCCGGGGCCGTTGAATGCGATGGCCGAAGGGCGTATTTGTCGGGTGAACTGCATCAATGCTGGTTCTTGCATGAAGTTGTGTTGGACAGCGACTATTCCTGTCATATAGCCGGCATCGAGGAGAATCCGCGCATTCTTTCCCGAACATGTGTCTGGAACGAAACTGAACTCCGGCTTGAGCCGTGATGGTTTTTTTGCAAGTGAGAATTGCCTGACTGGGTTGAACCAAGTTGAACAAGGGCATTGGTGTGGATCCATCTTGTTCGGGAGGCTTGTATGTCCGCAGATCAAGAGATAACCAAGAACTATGGAGTGGGGATGCGAGACAAGAACAGCCGTCTGCCCAAGGTTTTTTTTGCAATTGTTCTGTTCAACCTGTCCTGGACCTGCAAGGCGCAGGCACCGTCCGCACCGGCAGCCGGGACTTCTGCCGCCGCGCCGGCGCAACAGGATCTGAGTAATTGGTGGAGAAAAAGTTCGCTCTCCTACGCCAAGGTCCCCACGCAGTTTCTTGCGCACGTAGATGGCACCCTGTCCTATTCGAATTCGCAGGGAAACACGGTGGGAACGACCTTCAACGGCAAACTGGACCTGAGTCTTCGCAAGGAGCGGCTGACCAGCCGGACGACCGCCTGGCTGCAGAAGCAGAACGTCGTTTACGGGTTCAATGCAGGATCGGCGCATGTGACGCAGGACCTGATGCGGGAGCAACTCAACTTTGACGTGACCAAGCACTCCTCCTTGATCGCGGGCGTTGAGGACTATACCTTCACGCTCATCTTCATGAACGATCGCTTCACAGAGTATGGCGGGTATGGAGCAGAACTTCTGAAGGACAAACGGCAAAAGCTGAACATGGTGGGCGCACTTGGCTATAGCGAGTTCAAGTTCAATCGCGCGGGAATGCTGTCGATTCCAAGCCCGATCATCCATGCAAAAGTGCTTAAGCTGGACACCACGCCGGCCGGTGCGGGCGCGATGGTCATGGAGGCCTACAACATCGAGTTGCCGCGCAAGATGATGATCAATCAAACCGGCAGCTATATGAAGTTTTTCGATAGCTACTTGGGTCATCAAGCGATGTTCAATACCAATCTCGATGTTCCTCTGAGCAAGCATGTCGGCTTCACGCCGGGCTACCAACTCATCGATCAGGACAATCAGATTGTCGACGCGCTGGGTGTCAAGACCGAAGACAGAGTGCTAACCCTGGGCTTGAAGCTGTCTTGGTAAGCTGGGATCATTTCAATGGGAGCAACTGACAAGCATATGAAGGCTCTGATTCTTGCCGGCGGTCGCGGCAGTCGCATGGAGCAACACTCCGCGGAGCGCAATAAGTGCATGCTGGAACTTGGCGGCAAGCCGCTGATTCAATACTCCCTGGATCATTGCGCGACCATTCGCCCGGAAGAGATCGTCATTGTGGTTGGTTACCTGGCGGAGCAGATCATCAACCATTATGGAAACAGCTATGCGGGCATGCGGATCCGCTATGCGATTCAAACGGAACAGCGTGGCCTGGTCCATGCCATTGAGACGGCAGCGCCGTTTCTAGGGGACTCGGATTTCATGCTCTTCCTGGCGGATGAGGTTTTGCTGGAGCCGAATCATCTGGCCATGATGGAGAGCTTTCGGGAGGGAGGGATCTTCGCATTGTGTGGCGTGACGGTGCCTGCTTCGCCCGATGAGGTGCGCAAAACCTACGCAGTTCTGGAGGATGAAAAGGGACGCATTCTTCGTCTTGTGGAGAAGCCGCGCAGGCCTCTCAATCGGTACCAAGGGACGGGGAATATCCTGCTGAGCAACGGGATTCTGGAATACATTGCCAGCACGCCGATCAATCAGCTGCGCAAGGAAAGAGAACTTCCCGACCTGATTCAGTGCGCCATCGACGACGGGCATGTGGTGAAGTCGTTTCCCGTGGGCGGGCGTTATGTGAACGTGAATCTTCCGGACGATATCGCGGAAGTGCAAGCGGTGTGGGCACACGATGGTGCCCCAAGGCCAAGGTAGAACGATGGATCGCGTTGCGGAGCCTCATGAACTGATGTTGAGCGCGGATCAAGCTCAGGCCTATGGGACTGCCGATCTGACGCGATTCAACGGGACATTGCCGGAAGCGTTTCAGCAGCATTTTGCAAGCTTTTCAGCAGGGACGGTGCTCGATCTCGGCTGCGGGTCGGCGGATATTTCGATACGTTTTGCGCGTGCCTATCCTGCGGCGAAGGTGGTCGGAGTCGATGGGTCGCCTGCGATGCTTGCATTTGCCCAGGAATGCGTGGAGAAGAGCGGCCTCGGGGCGCGGATCGAACTCCGTCACGGGTATCTTCCCCAGGCTTCGCTGGAGCTTGGAACTTATGACGCGGTGGTGGCGAACAGCTTGCTGCATCACCTGTGCAACCCCGCGGATTTGTGGAGCACGATAAGGAACTGCGTTCGGCCGGGGACGGCGGTAATGGTGGTGGACCTGATTCGCCCGGAGGATGCGGCGGAAGCCACGAGACTGGTAAAAGAGTACGCAGGGCGCGGGCATCCGGTGGTTCAGCAGGATCTGTATCACTCGCTTTGCGCGGCGTATACGGTGGAGGATACTCGCCAGCAACTGCACGATGCGCATATGAGATGGGTGCACGTTGAGGCCGTAAGTGAGTTGCAAATGAAGGCCTGGGGCGTTGCCGAGTAGCACGCCGCGGGCTGGAACGAGGAACGAATCAAGGAGCGGAATGCCTGCATCGGTCGATCAACTGACTCTAAGAGGTACTGGGCTAACCATCACGCAGGTCGCAGCGATTGCGGCCGGGGCCAAGGTGCAACTCACCGATGACCCTACGGCGGTGCGAGCCATTCATGCTTCCCGTGAGTTCATAGCCCGGGTTGTTGAAAAGAACACTCCGATTTATGGAGTAACCACATGTTTTGGCGGCATGGCCGACCGTGTCGTTCCCAATGACACCGCCGCCGAACTGCAGCGCAATATTGTGTGGTCGCACAAGGCGGGCAGCGGTGCGCGCATTCCGAATGAGGACGTACGCGCCGGGATGTTGTTACGGGCGAATTCACTGACCAGAGGCATCTCCGGCATTCGGTTGAAGCTGCTGGAGCGATTCGAGATCTTTCTGAATGCGGGCGTGACGCCGCATGTGCTGGAGTTTGGTTCGATCGGAGCGAGCGGGGATCTGGTTCCCCTGGCCTACATCGCCGGGTGCCTGACGGGCCGCGATGCGGCGTTCAAAGTGGATTTCGAGGGCAAGGAACTGGACTCTCTGACCGCGCTTCGCATGCTTGGACTCGATCCCCTGCCGCTGGAAGCCAAAGAGGGATTGGCGTTGATGAACGGCACGTCGGTGATGGCGGGCATCGCCGCCAATTGCGTGCATCGCATGAGCCACCTGATGGCCCTGACCATGGGCGTGCACGGATTGATGCTGCAAGGGCTTCACGCCACCAACCAGTCCTTTCATCCGTTCATTCATCACCACAAGCCGCATCCTGGACAGGTGTGGGCTGCCGAACAGGTTTTGGCGCTGCTGGATGGATCGAGCATGATCCGCAACGAGATCGACGGGAACACACGTCATCGCGAGGGCAAGCTGATTCAGGATCGCTACTCCAGCCGCTGCCTGCCGCAATATATGGGGCCGCTGCTGGATGGCTTCTGGCAGATCGCGCGGGAGATCGAGATCGAAGTCAATTCGGTGACCGACAACCCGCTGATCGATGTCGAGAACGATGCGATCTATCACTGCGGGAACTTTCTGGGCCAGTATGTGGGAGCAGGCATGGATCGCCTGCGCCACATGATCGGCATGACCGCCAAGCACCTCGATGTGCAGATTGCACTGCTGGTTTCGCCGGAGTTCAATCATGGCTTGCCGCCGTCGCTGGTGGGCAATCCGACGCGGGAGGTTTCGACCGGGCTCAAGGCACTGCAACTGAACGCGAACTCCGTCATGCCCATGCTGCTGTTTTATGGTCATTCGCTGATCGATCATTTCCCGACCCACGCCGAGCAGTTCAATCAGAACATCAACAGCCTGGGATACGGATCTGCAAATCTGGCTCGGCGCTCGCTGGATGTCTTTGAGCAGTACCTGGCCGCGGCTTTGATCTTTGGCGTGCAGGCCGTGGACCTGCGCACCTATCACGACGAAGGCCACTACGACGCGCGCAAGACGCTCTCCCCGGCCTGCGTTTCTCTTTACGAAGCGGTGAAGAGCGCCGTGGGTTGCGAGGCTTCCGAGGGAAAACCTTTTGTGTGGAACGATCAGGATCAATTCCTGGATGAATACGTGGGATCGATCCTGGCCGATATCCGCTCGGGTGGAGATATTCTGCGCAGCGTCGGCGGCATTCAAGCCAGCCTGATGAATTACTGAAGAGCGAGTTGTCCACCGAGAAATTAGGGAATTGCCGATGAACATTGTTCAACTGATTGAACAGAACGCGCAGCTTCACCCTGAGCGCCCAGCCGTGATCTTCGACGGGGTGACCACCACTTATGGAGAGTTGGCGGCGGGGGTGGCGCGTGCAGCCGGTAGTTTGGCGGCGCTGGGAGTAGCGCGCGGAGATCGTGTGGCGTTGTTCATGCCCAATATCCCCAGCTTCCTGACGGTTTTTCTGGCGACGGTCAGACTCGGCGCCATCGCCGTGCCGGTGAATGCGAAGCTGACGGGAACAGAATTGCAAGCGCTGCTGCTGGATAGCGGCGCCAGGATTCTGGCCACCACCGCCGCGCTGCGGGATGCGAACTATACCGAACGACTGACGCAAGTCCGGCATGTGCTGATTGCGGAGGGGGATGCGGGGGAAGATCTTTCCCTGGCGGCGATTATGGCCTCTGCCGATCCGATTGACTCCATCGAGGAGATGCTGCCGAACGACCCGGCGGCAATTCTTTACACTTCAGGGACGACAGGACAGTCGAAGGGCGCCACGCTTTCCCACGGCAATGTCGATTTCGTGATGCGGGCCAAAGTGGAGTATATGGGCGTTACTCCACAGGACCGGCTGCTTCTGTTTCTTCCCATCTCTCATTGTTTTGGCTTGAACGCGGTTCTGAATGTGGCGCTGGCGGCGGGTGCATGCGTGATTCTGCATCGCGGCTTCGAGATGGAAAAGGTGCTTGGATCGATCGAGCGGGACCGGGCCACGATGTTCTTTGGCGTGCCGACAACCTTCATCCTGATGCTGGAGAAGGTGGCTCCCGAGCAACTGCGTCCGCTGCGGTATTTCTTTTCGGCGGCGGATATCCTGCCGCGCACTGTGGAAGAGCGCTGGCTGGCGCGGTTCGGTTTTCCGATCCACCAGGGATACGGGCTGACGGAGTGCTCGCCCTTTGCGACGTATAACCACGTCGATGGTCCGCGACCGGGCAGTGTCGGGGTGGCGATCCACGATGTCGAAATTGCAATCGGCGACCTTCGCGACGGACGACTGCTGCCCAGCGGAGAGCGCGGCGAAGTGCTGGTGCGCGGTCCCAATGTAATGCTTGGTTATTGGCAGAGACCCGAGGAGACGGCAGCTAGCATTCGCGATGGATGGCTGCATTCCGGGGATATCGGCCGCGTCGATGCGGAAGGTTTTCTGGAGATCGAAGACCGCTTGAAGGACATGGTCATCGTGGGTGGGGCCAATGTCTATTCCGCCGAGGTGGAACAGGTGCTGCGCCAGATCGATGAAGTGCAAGATGTGGCGGTCTACGGAAAGCCGGATGCGGTACTGGGAGAGCGGGTTTGCGCCGCGGTGGTGCTGCGTGCGGGACAGACAACGTCGGCGGAAAGCGTAAAGAGCTTTTGCAGTGCGCGGCTGGCGGAGTTCAAGGTGCCCAGCGAGTTCGAGTTTGTCGCGGATTTGCCGAAAGGGCCGACGGGCAAGGTGTTGAAGCGGGCGCTGCGCGAGCGCAACATGGTGGTGAATGCTCCGGGGCGTATGCGGCGCAATGCAGGATATGCAGATCTGGCCACGACCAGCCGCGAACTGGAGGTGCGCATTGCCAGGTGGCTGGCCGAGACCTTGGACGTGGAGGAGAAGATCATTCTGAGGAATGTGCCTTTCTCCGATTTCGGCGTGACCTCACAGATGGCGGTGGAGTTGGCAGGGCGGCTGTGCGGCTGGCTGGGGAAGACGGTTCCGCCGACCATCGCCTGGCAGTTCTCGACCGTCTCTACGCTGGCGAAGTATTTCTTTCCCGAGGCAGTGGGATTGGGATTGGGCGATGCAGCGCACAAGAGCAGCCTGGATGCCCTGGCGGACTTGGGGGAAGCAGAAGCCGCTTCCCAGTTGCGTGAGGAGTTGAAGCGGCTGAGCGGGAGAGTTGTATGAGCAGCCGGGTTGGAGCGCCTGGAACCGGGGATGAGGCCTCGCTGGTGAAGCAGGCGCTGGCCGCGCTGCGCGGATTGCAAGGCGAGCTGGACGAAGTGCGCGCGCGACAGACCGAGCCGATCGCCATTCTCGGGATGGGATGCCGGTTTCCCGGAGGCCAGAATCCGGAAGAGCTTTGGCAACTGCTGCTGAGCGGCAAGGATGCGATCTCCGAGGTGCCCAAGGACCGCTGGGATATCGACGCACTCTATGACCCGGTTGTTTCCAGTCCAGGGAAGGTTCCAAGCCGTCGCGGCGGATTCCTGACGGGACTGGATGGAATGGACGCGGCGTTCTTTGGCATCTCGCCGAGGGAAGCGCCGCATGTGGACCCCCGGCAGCGCTTGATGCTGGAGATTGCCTGGGAAGCACTGGAAGATGCAGGGATTCCCCCGGACTCGTTGGCCAGAAGCCGGACGGGGGTCTTTGTGGCCACCCTGACCAACGATTACGACCATCTGCTGTTCAACGATTTGCGCCGGGCGGAGATCTATTCCGGGGCAGGAACCGCGAACAGCGTGGTTGCCAATCGTCTCTCCTATTTTCTCAATTTGCAGGGCCCTAGCGTGGCGCTGGACACGGCGTGTTCGGGATCGCTGGTTGCGGTGCACCTGGCCTGCGAAAGCCTGCGCAGCGGGGAGAGCACCCTTGCTTTGGCGGGCGGTGTCAGCGTCAATCTGATGGCCAAGAGCAACGTCTTTTTTGCGCGCTCGGGCGCATTGTCGCCGGGTGGATTGTGCCGCACGTTCGACGCGGCCGCCGATGGCATTGTGCGCAGCGACGGCGCTGCCGTGGTGGTGTTGAAACGGCTCTCCGAGGCCTTGCACGACGGCAATACGATTCAGGCTGTGGTTCGCGGCAGCGCAGTCAATCACGACGGACGCAGCAACGGCATCATGGCTCCCAACGGAGAGGCACAACGCGCCGTGCTGTCGGAGGCCTATCGTCGCGCGGGAGTTTCGCCTTCCGCCGTGCAATACATCGAGCTTCATGGCACTGGAACACCGCTGGGAGATCCAATCGAGGCGCAGGCGCTGGTCGACGTTCTGGGTTCTGGACGCAGCACGCCTTGCATTGTGGGGTCGCTGAAATCGAATGTGGGGCACAGCGAGGCCGCAGCCGGCGCGGGCGGAATCGTGAAGACCGTTTTGGCTATGCGTCACGGGAAGATCCCTCCCACGGCAAACTTCCATACCCTGAATCCGCTTATCCCTTTTGCCGGAACGGCTTTCCGCGTGGCGCAGGAAGTTGAACCGTGGCCCGCTGCCAATACGGACGAGAGCGGCAAGACTCCCTATTTGGCAGGGGTGAGCGGATTCGGTTTTGGCGGCACCAATGCTCATGTGGTTCTGGAGAGCGCACCGGTCGTCGCTGAGCCCGCCGTGACGCAGGGACGCCCGGCGTTTGTGTTGCCGATCTCCACGGCTACACCCACTGCACTGGCGGAACTTGCCATGCGTACGGCTGAGTGCCTCGTGCAATCAACAGCCGCAACGGGCGCTCTTTGCCGCTCCGCTGCCGTGGGGCGCATGCACTTCAGCAGCCGGTTCGCTGCGGTGGGCGCAACCCGCGAAGATCTGGCTGGGGCGCTGCGTTCGGCTGCCGCAACCACGCCAAGCGGACAGGGCAAGCTGGCGTTTGTGTTTTCCGGGCAAGGTTCGCACTGGCCGGGAATGGGAAGGCAGCTTTATGCTCACGAGCCCGTCTTTCGCGCGGTACTGGATCGATGTGAGGCGCTGATTCGGCAGCAATGCGGCTGGTCTCTGCTAGAGGCCATGCAAGAACTCAAAGGCAACGACACGGAGGTTGTGCAGCCGGCGATCTTTGGCATGCAGGCCGCTCTGTGCGAGCTATGGCGTTCGTGGGGCGTGACGCCGGATTATGTGGTCGGCCACAGTTTGGGAGAAGCAGCAGCGGCGTATTGCGCCGAAATTCTGAGTCTTGAAGACGCTTTGCGGGTGGTGCTGGTGAGAAGCCGCCTGATGAAGCGAACGGCAGGGCGCGGAAAGACCGCCGTGGTGGGGATGGCCCTGCAGGATGCGGAACAGGCGATCTGCGAATCGCGCATGGAAGCGTTTGCGAAAGACCTTGCAGTGGCTGGAACCAACAGCCCCACGGCCAGTGTCTTCTCCGGCACGCCGGAGGCGATCGACGAGTTGCTGCGGGAGATGGGGAGGCGAGAGATCTTCTGCCGCGAGGTGGCGGGAGTCGACATTGCTTTCCACTCGCCGCAGATGGAGCCGCTGCGCAAGGAGTTGAGGGCACTGCTGGCCGACTTGCGTCCAGGCGCGGCGTCGATCCCCATAATTTCGACGGTGACTGGAGAGTTGCAGGCGGGCGAAGATTTCGATGCGGCTTATTGGGGCAGGAATTTGCGCGATCCATTCCTTTTCACGCAGGCTACGGAAGAGCTCTTGGCACGAGGTTGCGACAGCTTCGTGGAAGTCAGCCCGCACCCGGTGCTCTCTTCCTCGCTGTTGCAGACGGCCAGGGCGCGTGGGGTGTCCTCTGTGGTCGTGCGGCCCTCTCTGCACAAGGGGCGGGAGAACGAACTGCTCGCAATGTACGAAACGCTCGGCGGCCTCTATGTGCAGGGCATGCAGGTGAATTGGAAGGCGGTTTATCCGGAAGGCGGACCGTGCGCGGCATTGCCTCATTATCCCTGGCAACGCAAGCGGTTCTGGTTCGATCAGCTGGATAGTGCTTTCGCCGCAGAGGTCGGTATCTTGCAAGCGCCATCCCCGCCCAGCCCTTTGCCCGGCGGCCATCCGTTGCTGGGAAGCCGAGTGGATGCGGCCCAATCGTCGCCGGGATTGAAGACCACGCTGTGGCAGAACCGGTGTTCGGATCGGATGCCGTACTATCTGGCGGATCATCGCGTGCAAGGGGCAGTCATGATGCCCGGCGCAGCCTGGCTGGAGATGGCGCGCGAGGCTGGGGAGCAGGTTTTTGGCGGGCTGGTGGAGGTGAGTGCCGTCTCCTTCGAAGCGCCGCTGCACTTGGGCAGAGAGCCCCGCGAACTGCAATCGGTGCTGACCTGGCAAGGAGAGCAAGGGAGGCTGGAGATCTTCAGCAGGGCGGGGCAGGAAGCCTGGGTGCGTCATGTCCAGTCTGCGGTGAACTTGTTGCCCAAGGCCTTTACAGCGGCGAACGGAGAAGTGACCGACGAACTGGATCGTGCCCGCCTGCGTTGTACGCGTGTCGTGACGGAGGAAGGTCACTATGCCGACTTGCTGGAAAAGGGTTTGGAGTATGGATCGGCCTTTCGTCTGCTGACCGGCATTACCGGCGGTGCGTCCGAGGCGGTGGCAACCATCTGCCTGCCTGAAGAACTTTCCCTCGCTGAGTACCGTTTTCATCCGGCCATGCTGGATGCAGCGTTGCAGTTGGCTGCGGTTGCGCAGGAAAAAAGCGAGCATAGCTACCTACCGGTTGGAGTGGGCCGTTTTGTTGCTTTCTCCCGCGTCACGCAGCCGGTGGAGTGCCTGGTCACTCTGCGCGGCCAAAGCGGAGATGCGCGCCTTGAGGCAGATCTCCTTTTACGCGATGCGGCGGGCAGTGTTGTTGCGCGTTTGGAAGGGCTGGTCCTGCAACGGCTGGGGCCGAAGCGGGCGGTAGGCTTGGATTGGAAGAGCGCGCTGATTGGCGAGACGTGGGTCAAACAGGTCCGCCCCGCCGGTCAGCCATCGGGGCGAGGAAAGTGGCTGGTGTTTGCTGGGGATGCCGCCGATTCTGTCGCAAATCAGCTCGCAAGTCAGGTCGCAGGTCAACTCGAGCAGCGGGGACAGAGTGCGGTCATCGTGCGCCGGGGCGCGGCATTTCGGCGTGTGAGCGAAAACAGCGTGGAGATCTCTGCCGATCTTTCGTCGGACGTGGCGCGGTTGCTAGGCGAGGAGTCTTCCTGGAGCGGGGCGGTTCTGTTGCCGAACGCAAGCAGTCTTCCCGCATCCTCGGACGATCTGGCTGGTTGCGAACTGGCCCTGATCGTGGCGCAGGAATTGGTGAAGAGCGGTTCGGGAGCGGTGCTGCGCCTGGTGACGCGCGGCGGACAGGCAGTGCAGGGAGGGGACGTCGATCCCTGGCAAGCGCCAGTGGCGGGTTTTGCCCTGGCCGTCAGCCTGGAGCACCCGGAGTTGCAGGCCTGCCTGATCGACCTTGCGCCGGAGCACTCTGAAGATGAGGCTGCGGAGTTGGCCGAAGAGATCCTGGCTGGCGGAGACGAAGTGCGTGTCGCCTTCCGCGGTGGTCAGCGGTTTTTTTCGAGGATTGAGCCGGTGACCTTTAACCCGAGCGGGGGCCCGGATTTGCGAGCGGATGCGACCTATTTGATCACCGGCGGCCTGGGCAATCTGGGTCTGCGGACGGCGGAACGCATGGTGCGGGACGGCGCGCGTTATCTGGTGCTGACCAGCCGCAAGGCGGTGGATTCTGCCGCGACCGAGGCATTGCGGGCGATGGGCGCTCAGGTCGTTGTGGCGGCCTGCGATCTGGCACAGGAGGACGAAGTAAATTGCCTCTTCGATCAGACGCTGGCCGCGCTGCCGCCCCTGCGTGGCGTGATTCACGCGGCGGGCGTGGTAGAAGATGCGCTTCTTCTGCGGCAAACGGTAGAAGGCTTCCGTCGCGTCATGGCGGCCAAGGTCCACGGCTCGTGGAATTTGCACCGACGGACGCGCGACCTGGAGATGGATTTCTTCGTGCTGTATTCCTCGGCGGCATCGCTGATCGGATCGGGCGGGCAAGCCAATTATGCGGCTGCGAACAGCTTTCTCGATGCGCTGGCGTATCATCGGCGGGCATGCGGCCGGTCGGCGGTGAGTCTGAATTGGGGCGCATGGAGCGGCCCCGGCATGGCGGCTCGTCCCGAGGTGCTGGAGCGGCTGAAGGCACAAGGCGTCGGCACCATCCCGGCTGAGGATGGTCTGGATCTTCTGTCGGCCGTGCTGGCGGGGCCAGCGATTCCCGCACAGCTTGGCATCTTCCCAGCGCGTTGGACGAAGTTTGTCGAGCAGCTCCCGATCCGTCTGCGAACCCGGCTTTCGGGAATAGTTACGGTGGCAGCAGGGTCGTCGGAAGATGAAATCCTGCAACAACTCGCGACCGCTTCGACTGCGGAGTCTCAGGGCATTCTGCGCGGTTATCTGCATCGGTTGCTGGCCACGGTGCTGGGCTACGAGAACCCCGATGAGTTGAACATCCAGAGTCGATTTTTCGATCTCGGCATGGATTCGCTGACCGCTGTGGAGTTTCGCAATCGGCTTCAGGAACAGTTGCACATTCCGCTTCCATCGACGCTGGCCTTCGATTATCCGGATATCTCGACCCTAGCGCTCTTTCTGGCAACTGTTGTCGCTCCGCAAAGCACGGGGACGTTCGCCAAGGCAGCATCCCAAGTCGAGGTCAAGGCCGATCAAGCCGAAGCGGACGAACGCGCAACGCTGGATGGACTGACGAGCGACGAAATCTCGCGGCTTCTTTTCGAAGAGTTGGCAGAGGAGGGCAGCCATGGCCGTTGACCAGACGGAATTGCTGAAAGACGCTCTGCTGACGATTCGCGCGCTGCGGGCCAAGCTGAAGGCGGCTAGTGAGATAACTGTCGAGCCCATCGCGCTGGTGGGCATTGGATGCCGCTTTCCCGGCGGCGCGGACACTCCCGAGCGGTTCTGGAATCTGTTGCGAGATGGCGTCGATGCCGTTTCAGCCGTGCCTGCGAACCGTTGGGACCGCGACGCTCTGTACGATCCCGATCCCGATGCTCCGGGCAAGATGTATCTTCGCGAAGGCGCGTTTCTGGAGGATGTTGAAACCTTCGATGCGGCATTTTTCGGCATTTCTCCGCGCGAAGCAGTGCGTCTGGATCCGCAGCAGCGCCTGATGCTGGAGGTAGGTTGGGAGGCACTGGAGAACGCGGGGATTGCGCCCGATTCTTTGCAAGACAGCTTGACCGGCGTTTTTGTGGGCGTGATGAATGGCGATTATGCCTTCCGGCAGGCGCATACCCTGAGCGCTCAGAGCGTCGATCCCTACATGATGGCGGGCAGCGAACTTAGTTTCGCCGCGGGACGGCTGGCGCACTTCCTTGGATTACAGGGGCCGGTGATGGCCTCGGCGACGGCCTGCTCTTCGTCGCTGGTCTCTATCCATCTGGCGTGCCAGGCGCTGCGACAGCGGGAGTGCGATTTGGCGCTGGCGGGGGGGGTGAGTCTGGTGCTCGATCCCACCACGCCGCTGATGCTTTCCAAGCTGCGCGCGCTGGCTCCCGATGGCCGCTGCAAGACTTTCGACGCGAGCGCCAATGGATACGGACGGGGCGAGGGATGCGGAGTGGTTGTGCTGCGCAGGCTTTCCGATGCGCTGGCTGCGGGAGACTGCATTCAGGCGGTGATTCGCGGCTCGGCAGTGAACCACGACGGACCGAGCGCCGGACTCACCGTTCCCAACGGGCATTCGCAGGAAAAAGTGATTCGGCGGGCGCTGGCGGTTGCCGGAGTTGCGCCGAGCGAAGTCGATTACGTGGAGGCCCATGGAACGGGCACACGCCTGGGCGATTCGATTGAAGTGCGGGCCTTGTCCAAGGTCTTTGCGGATCGCTCGGAGCCATTGCTCTTGGGATCGGTGAAAACGAACATAGGCCACTTGGAGGCGGCTGCCGGCGTGGCCGGTCTGATCAAGGTCGCGCTGGCGATGCGGCACCAGGAGATCCCGGCGCACCTTCATCTTCAGGTCCCCAATCCCAACATTGCCTGGGTGCAGATTCCCGTCGAGGTGCCGACCAGGCGCCGTAGATGGACGCCGAACGGCACACCGCGCGTGGCGGGCGTGAGCTCGTTTGGCATCAGCGGGATCAATGCTCATCTGGTGCTGGAGGAAGCGCCGAGGCAGAGGCTCGATGCGGCGGTGGAAGACAGGCCGCTTCACCTCTTGGCCCTTAGCGCCAAAACCGCGCCGGCTCTGGGGGCGCAGGTGGCACGGATGCTGACCTGGCTGGAGACACATCCTGATGCCGCCTGGTCCGATGTTTGCTTCTCAGCAAATACCGGACGCGCGCAACTGGCGCATCGCGTCGCGGTGATCGCGGAGTCGGTTGCGGAGGGAAGAGAGCGCCTGCTTCATGCGCCCCGCTTCGCGGCGCCCTCGCAGCCTGATCGTGCCCCTGTTGCCCCGGAGAGCGATGAGATGCAATACGGTCTCGAGAAGAATGCCGAGGAGAAGAAGCAACAGTGCCGCATTCGGCTCGAAGCGCTTGCCCGGGAATTTCTGAACGGCGCACGGATCGATTGGATGCGCATGGAAAAGCCCTATCTGCCATTGCGCAATCGGCTGACGCTGCCGACTTATGCCTTCCAGCGCACCCGCTTCTGGGCTCTGGAGAATGCCCCATTTGGGAATGGATTGAAGGCGAGCGAAGCAGCGCACCGGGCGGAACGCCGGGAGCAGGACTTATCTTCTCCTGTGGCGGATTGTCCCTCGGATGAAGCCTCCATTGCCTCCTGGTTGAGGAATCAGGTTCAGTCGGTCCTGGGCATGGCGCTGCTGCCTCCGACGGATGTATCGCTTCTGGAACTAGGCGTGGATTCCCTAATGAGTCAGGAACTGAATAACTTTGTCCAGCGAGAATTCGGAGTCCGAATCGACCTGAGCGAGTTTGTTGCCGGAGCGGATATTGCTGCGCTGGCAAAGACAATTCATTTGCTGGCCGGGAAACACGAAAAAAGTCCAGAGCCAGAGACTCCAGAGCAGGAGACTGCGCCCATCGCCTCCTCTTACATCGTTTCTCCGGGGCAGGCTGCGTTGTGGTTTCTGCATCGCAGCAGCCCCAAGAGCCTGGCCTATAACGTAGGCGTAGCCGTGCGGGTTAGGGGAGCAATCGATGCTGCAATTCTGGAGCAGACCATGGCCGCACTGGCGCTACGCCACGACTGCCTGAGAACGGTCTTCCGCATTACGGACTCCGGTCAGATCGAAGCCGTAGTGATGCCCAAGGCGCGCGTAGATTTCCGGCACCACGATCTGACTCCGTGCGGGGAAGAGGAATTATTTAGGCGGGTTGAAGAAGCCTATGCCGTTCCGTTTGACCTGACGGGTGACCCGGCGTGGCGCGTCGACCTGTTGACGGATCAGCCCGAGAGCCATGTGCTGCTGTTGGGGCTGCATCATATTCTTTGCGATGCCCAGTCGTGCTGGATGCTGCTCGAAGAGATTCTGCGCACCTACGATGAGCAACTCTCCGGCCGCGCTCCTTCGCTTGCGCCGCTGAAGCGCAGTTATGCCCAGTTTGCCGAGTGGCAGCGGGAGTTGCTCACCTCTGCCGAGGGCGACAGGCTGCGGCAGTATTGGCGTAAGCACCTTGATGGCGAAGTGCCGATTCTGCAATTGCCCTTCGACAAACCTCGCCCACGCGTGCAGACCTTCAACGGCGCAACGGAAGTGCTCACGATTCCTGCCGAGTTGACGCAGGGATTGCGTGCCTTGGCGCGAGAGAAAAAGGTCACTCTTTTCGCGCTTTTGCTGGCCGCGTTTCAGGCCTTTCTGACGCGTTGGAGCCGCCAGCAGGAGGTGGTGACCGGACTTGCCACGTCGGTGCGTCCCGCCGAGTTCGACGGTGTCTTCGGGTACTTTGTCAATCCGGTTACGGTGCGCGGCAAGCTCGGCGACAATCCTCTGTTTACGGAGTTTCTGGCGCAGATTCGCGTCTCGCTGCTGGATGCGATCGCGCATCGCGAATTGCCTTTTCCCGCCGTGGTGGAAGCGGTCATGCCGCAGCGCGCGTCGGGGCACCTACCTATCTTTCAAGCGGACTTCGCGTTGAACCGCACGCCTACGGTATATCGCAAGGGCTTGTCCGGAGAAAGTTCTCTGCGCATCGAACCTTTTTCGCTTTCCGAAGAAGAGGGGCAATTCGATCTGAGCCTGCATTGCACGGAAGACGATGAGACGGTGACGGCGCGCTTCAAATACAACGCCGATCTGTTTTGGCCGGAGACCGCGCGGCAAATGGCGGGTAGTTTTGCCCATCTGCTGGAAAGCCTGGTTCGCAATCCTCAGCAATCCGTGGACAGGATTGCAATGCTGACCGAGATAGAGCAATCCGCGCTTCTTCAGGCAGGGCGCGGAGCGGAGCTTCCTGTTGCGCAAGAGAGTGTGGTGCGGCTTTTCGAGCAGCAGGTTCGGTCTACGCCGAATGCGGTTGCCGTCGAGATGTTCGATCGCGCGAAGAGCGAGAGCGAAGCCGAGGTGATCGACTACGCGGAACTGAATCGCCGCGCCAACCGGCTAGCCCGTAAATTGCGAGCGATGGGGTGCAGCACGGAATCGCGCGTCGGGATTTGCGCGCATCGTTCGGTGGAGATGGTGGTGGCCGTGCTCGGCGTTCTGAAGGCCGGAGCTGCCTATGTTCCGCTCGATCCCACCTATCCCGCGGAGCGCCTGAAGTTCATCGCCACGGACGCGGATGTTTCCGTGATTCTGCTCGACACAGACTTATCTTTCCCTGCTACCGGCAAGGAGTTGCAGCGGGTCGATCTTTCGCGGGAATCGCATGCTGACAATATTGAATCCGATCTCAACTTGCCGATTGCCGCGGACGACCTGGCCTACATCCTTTACACTTCCGGCTCGACGGGCAGGCCCAAGGGCGCGATGATTACCCACGCGGGGTTGGCCAACTATCTGACCTGGTGCATCGATGCCTATGAAGTGCGCAAGGGGTGCGGAGCTCCAGTGAACACAGCCTTTGGGTTCGATGCCACGGTGACCAGTTTGTTTTCGCCCTTGCTGGCTGGCGGACGCGTGGTCCTGCTGCCCGAAGAGCAAACCATCGAAGAACTGGCGGCATTGCTGCGCGCGCGCAAGGGATTCAGCCTGATCAAGATCACTCCGGCCCAACTGGAGATGCTGGGGCATCTGCTGCCGGATGAAGACACCGCTGGATGCGCAGGCGCTCTGGTAATCGGCGGCGAGGCGCTGCATCGCGGGGTGCTGGAGAAGTGGCTCAAACATGCTCCCGCTACGCGGCTTATCAATGAATACGGGCCTACAGAGACCGTGGTGGGTTGCGCCGTTCATGAAGTGCAACAGATCGACAAACTCAGCGATGGCGCGACGGTTCCCATCGGCAAGCCGATTGCCAACACCACGCTCTACGTTTTAGACGGCAACGGCGCGCTGGTTCCTCAAGGTGTCGTTGGCGAGTTGTACATCGGGGGCGCGGGGGTAGCTCTCGGTTACGTGCATCGCGATGAGTTGACGCGAGAAAGATTTCTGACGGACCCATTTGCGAAGGAGGCCGGTGCGCGCATGTATCGGACCGGCGATCTGGCGCGGTGGCGCACGGATTTGGAGCTGGAGTTCATGGGACGCGCCGACATGCAGATCAAGCTGCGCGGCTATCGCATCGAGCCGGGCGAAATCGAAGCGGTGTTGCGGGAGCACCCCAGCGTGCGCGAGTGCGCGGTGAGCGTGCTGGATGAGGCGCTGGTGGCGCACCTCGCGGCATCGGTCTCCGAACAGGAGTTGCGTGCCGCGCTGAGTGCAAAGTTGCCGGAGTACATGATTCCGCGCTTCTTCATTTATTTGGATCAATTGCCGCTGACGGCCAACGGAAAGATCGATCGCAAGGCTTTGCCCAAGCCGCAGCGAGACGCTTCGGATCGCGGCAGCGCACCGCCGCGCGATAGTCTCGAAGTGCGCCTCAAGGATATTTGGGAAGAGATTCTTTCGGTCGGCCAACTCGGCATCCATGACCATTTCTTCGAAACCGGAGGTCACTCATTGCTGGCGGTGCGACTGATGGCCCGCATGGAGCAGGAGTTCCGTCGCAAGATTCCGTTGGCCACCATTCTGCACTATGCCACCATTGCCGAAATGGCCAACTGGTTGCGCCGCGAAGCCAAACAGAACAACGCAACCGCGCTGGCAGTTTCAGCACTGGTTCCGATTCAGACGCGCGGCGCCCGGCCACCGCTCTACTGCGTGCCCGGCGCGGGTGGGAATGCGATCTATTTGCACAATCTGGCCCAGCAACTGGGGCACGATCAGCCCTTCTATGGCTTGCAGGGGCGTGGCATGGAGGGAGAAGCCGCTCCCCACACCACCGTTGAGGCCATGGCGGATTATTATCTCCAGGCCATTCGCAGTTTGCAGCCCAACGGGCCGTATTATCTGGCCGGCCACTCGCTGGGGGGATGGGTAGTTTTTGAAATGGCGCATCGCCTGCAACAGCAGGGAGAACAGTTGGCCTATCTCGGCATCATCGATACGCCGGCGCCCGACTCCAAAGACACGGGAGAACGCCAGTCATGGAGCAACGCCCGGTGGATTTCGGAATTGGCAAAAAGAATCGCGCAGCTTCTGAATCCGGCCCTGGTGGTTCGTGAAGAGGAGATGCAGGATCTCACCAATGCGGAGCAACTGGAATACTTCCGCGCGGCCCTGATTGCCGCGCAGGTCTTTCCCGAGCAGGCGGGCGCGGACGGACTGGAACACACTCTGGTGTTGTTCAAGGCTCATGCGGCGGTCAAGTATGGTGTGGCGGGCAAACAAATATCGGCGCGCATTCATCTATATCGCACCGAGCATGTGCCGCAACATCGTCAGGAACTGGTCGGCAACGATGCATGGGGATGGGAGACAGCGGCGAATACGGAGGTGATTTTGGTCCCCGGAGAGCACCTAACAGTATTGCGTCCTCCCCACGTGCAACAGTTGGCCAAGGCGATGAAGCAAGACATACTGGAAGAAGAACAAGCCGCACTTCGCGTTGAATACGCATAGTGCCATCGAGAGAGGATGTTGCATGGCAAAGGTTGTGGTACTGAACCTTCCGGAGCACGGTCACATGAACACCACCTATCCGGTGGTGGCGGAACTCGTGCGGCGTGGAGAGCGGGTGCTCTATTACGCCACCGAACCTTACCGTGCATCGGTGGAAGCCGCGGGAGCCGAGTACGTCAGTTATGGCGAAGCGGAGAGCTTTACGCCACCGGCCCACAGCGGCGGCCTGCACTCGGTGATGGCGTGGCAGATGGGCCTGGCTGAGCAACTGTTGCCGCAATTGATCGATGAGGTCAAGGCGGCCGATCCCGATTATCTACTGATAGATTCCATGTGTGTATGGGCAAATCTTCTGGTGCAGATTCTGAAGATTCCCGCGGTGTGCATGGCCTCGGTTTTTGCGCCCAATCCAAAATTCGTGACCGTGGATGAGATGATTCATGCCGGTTATGGATCGGCTCCCAAGCCTGTTCTGCTGACCGGCATCGATGCATTGAATACTTACATCGAGACCTCGCGCCGCGTCGATCATAGTTATGGAACCCTGAGCCCGGACATCGTCGAGTTCTTCTCTAACCACCAGCCGCTGAACCTGATGTTTACGACCCGCGCGTTTCATCCCGAGGGGAAGAACTACGACGAGTCCTACAAGTTTGTCGGGGCGATGATCGACCCCGCGCGGTGCGATGCGAAAACAATCGACGATCTGCAATGGTTCAGCGATGGTCCTCTGGTCTATGTTTCGATGGGAACCATCTTCAACGACCAGCCCGACTTCTATCGCGCCTGCATGGCCGCCTTCGATCAGGCCCCGTTTCGCGTGCTGATTGCGACCGGCAGCAAGGTCGATAAAGATGCATTGGGACCAGTGCCTGCAAACGTGATCCTGCGCGAACGGGTTCCGCAACTGGAGGTGCTGCGTCATGCTGCGTTGTTCGTGACGCATGGCGGCATGAACAGCGTCAATGAAGCGCTGGCCTTTGGCGTGCCGCTGTTGGTATTCCCGCAACATGGAGATCAGCATTTGGTTGCGAACCGAGTCGTGGACGTGGGCGCGGGCTTGCGTATTACTCCCGCGGATACTACGCCGGAGAGGATTCGTGCTTTATCCGACGCCGTGCTGAGCCAACCGGGCTTTGCCGCCAGCGCGCGGGCCATGGCGGAAGAGTGTGCGCAAAGCGGCGGCGCAGCGGCGGCAGCGGATGCGCTCATGGAATTCTCCGCCAGTCGCATGGAACAGAAAGCGAGTTGCGAGGCCTGATGCGTACTGTTTGCATGATCGGTCATCCGGCATCGGGGCACGTGAACCCAACTCTGCCGGTCGTCGCTGAGTTGGTGCGGCGCGGCGAGCGTGTGGTCTATTATGCAACGCAACCCTTCCGCGACAAGATCGAAAGTACCGGCGCGGAGTTTCGCGCTCTCGCGGACCAGTCAATGTTCGAGCGCAATCTGGCGAAGGGCGGAATTCTAGGGGGCATGGCGGGATTGATTGAAACCGCCGAAGAGATTCTGCCCGCGCTGCTGCAACAGGTGCAACAGGACGCGCCGGATTATTTGTTGGTGGAGGCCCATGCGCTGTGGGGCAATCTGCTGGCGCAGATTCTTGGCTTGCCGGCGGTCACGTTATGTTCCATGTTTGCGATGAACGAGCGTTTGCTGAGCGTACACGATCTGGCAGGACATCTGTATACGTCGGCGGAGACGGCGCGTGAAGGGCTGATGCAACTGAATCGTTATTATGCGACAGCAAGGTGCGTCGATCATCACTGGGGCACGTGCAGTCCGGGCATGATCGGCTATCTGGCCAATCCCCAGGCGTTGAATATCGTCTTTACCGCGCGGGAGTTTCAGATTGGAGCGGGAGCATTCGACGACAGCTACAAGTTTGTCGGGCCCACTTCGGGCATTCGAGTCGAAGGCGTGGATAACTCTTCCGCGTTTGATGATACGGCGCTGCGGGGACCGGCGATTCTGATCGCCATGGGAACGATGTACAACGAGGAACTCGGTCTCTACAAAGCTTGCTTTGAGGCTTTTGCCGATTCTCCGTATCAGGTCGTAATGGCGATTGGGCATCGCGTGGATCGAGCCGCGCTGGGCGAAATTCCCGCCAACTTTCTCGTGCATGCCTATATCCCGCAACTGGAGATTCTGGCTCGTTCGGTGCTGTTTGTCACGCATGGCGGCATCAACAGCGCGCACGAATCGATGCTGTCAGGCGTTCCCATGTTGGTGTTACCTGCTGCGGCCGACCACTTTGTGGTTGCAGGGCAAGTGGAAGCGGTAGGAGCGGGCTTCGTATTGCCTCGGAACCGCGCCGATGCCGCTTCGATGCGATTGTGCGCAGAGCGCATTCTCGCCGATGAAACCTATCGCGAAAACTCTGCGCGAATGGGCGAGTCGCTGCGTCGAGGCGGCGGGGCGCAACGTGCAGTCGACGAAATATCCACGTTTATTCAAACCCAGTCCCAGCCTCAGGAGGCGGTTCATGTTCGCATTTGAATTACGCTTTGCGCGTCCGCGCACCATCGTCCAGGTAGGCGCACACAGCGGCGACGACGCATGGATTACGGCGTGCCGCCAATTTGGGCACAAGTTTTATATGTTCGAGCCGAACCCGAAACGGGTGGCCGAGTTGCAGCAGAAGGCGGGCGGCTCCGCCACGGTTTTTGTGATTCCCAAGGCTGTGTCGGTGGTGGAGGGCCATGCCACGTTCAACATTGCCAATGAGGATGATTGCTCGTCGCTGCTGCCGTTTGCCGAAGACGTGAACCAGACCTGGGTCCATGAATGGCATCCGTACAAGAAATTCGAGATGGTGGACACGGTCGATGTCGAGGTTGTGCGTCTTGACTCCTTCATGAAGAACCAGGAAATAGAGATCATCGACTTCCTGATTATCGATGCCCAGGGCGAGGATCTTCGCGTTGTGGAATCGCTCGGCGAGCGCGTGAAGGATGTGAAGAAGATCCAGATGGAGATCAACATCTTTTCGCCACTCTATCAAAACAGTTTTGGCATGGAAGAGGCTTTGGCGAAGATGTCTTCGCTGGGATTTGAGTTGCACACTTCGTGGAAGCAGTCGCTCAATCGTGAGGTCAACGCGATCTTCCGCAACCGGCGCTTCTATTCCAATGCCGCGGTCAACAAGGTGACGGCCTTTGCGGAGCAGCACTCCTTCTCTGCTTATATCGGCTGGCAAAAACTGCCGCGCGTGTTGGCGGTGACCAAGATGATGATCGGGCGCAAGCTCAGGGGACAAAGCGGCCCAACCGCGTAGACAAGCTGAAACGAGAAAGAGAAAGGGAAGAGGAGAATGAAGGTTCTGGTCACTGGCGGGTGTGGTTTTCTCGGGTATCACGTTTGCAGCCTCTTTCGAGCCAAAGGGGCGGAGGTAGTTGCCTATGACAATCTGGCCAAGCATGAATTCGCCCGCATTCCTTACATGCGCCCCGAGGCCAGGGACTTCAATTACCGCAAGCTGCAAAGCGCGGGCGTGACGATTGCCAAGGAGGACATTCGCGACCGGGAGACGCTGGCAGCCATGGCCACCGATTGCGATTACATCTGTCACACAGCGGCGCAACCGGCGATGACCATTGCCTGCGAAGACCCGCAGTTGGATTTCTCCACCAACACAGCGGGGACCTTCAATGTGCTCGAAGCCGCGCGGGGAGCGGGGATTCCGGTGGCGATCTGTTCCAGCATTCACACCTTTGGACCGGACGGCATCAATGGCTCGCTCCGCGAAGAAGAGACCCGGTATGTGCGCACTCCAGTCACCATCGGTGAAGATGAACCTCTGTTGCAGGGGGCGGTAACCCCGCTTCACGCATCCAAACGCTGCAATGAAATCTATCTGCAAAGTTATATCGATACCTACAAGCTGCGCGCGGCCTGTTTTCGGCTCACAGGCATCTACGGTCCGCATCAGTTCGGCGGAGAAGACCATGGCTGGGTGGCCAATTTTGCAATTCGTACGATGCTCGGCCTGCCCCTGACCATCTTTGGAACCGGCAAGCAGTTGCGCGACATTCTTTACGCCTCGGACGCGGCCCGCGCTTTCGAAGCCTTCTATGTCCGGCAGAATTCGGGAATCTATAACATCGGCAGCGGTGAGGCATCGATGATTTCGCTGCGCGAGAGCATCGCGCTGATCGAGAAGTTGACCGGAAAACGAGCAGATGTGCGCTTTGGCGAAGGCCGCTTTGGCGACCTTCATTACTTCGTCACAGACCACCGGCGATTCACGCAGGCAACAGGATGGGAGCCCGCGGTGCGGCCGGATGAAGGCGTTGCAAAACTGGTGGAGTGGGTGCAGGCGAATCCGGAACTGTTTCAAGCATAAGAGGTAGAAAGTGGCAACTGCGGTGTTCTTCAGTTATCCGGTTCATGGGCATATCGCGCCGGCATTGGGCGTGGTGGGCGATCTTGTGCGGCGGGGCGAGCGGGTTTTGTTTTTCGCCACGGAGCGGTCTCGCGCCAAGATCGAGGCGACCGGCGCCGAGTTTCGCTGCTATCGCCATGGGCACGACGAGTTCAATCCCGACCCGCCGACGGATGGGCTGTTCAGCGACATGGCCCGCCTGAGCGCGCTGACGGAGGAGCTGGTTCCCGAACTTGTAGAGCAGCTTGCGGGCGAGCAGGTCGACTACCTGCTGATTGATACCAAGAGCCTGTGGGGCCGCCTGGTTGCCCAGGTTCTGAAGCTGCCCGCTGTGACATTTTCGGTGGTATTTGCGTTGCGCCCGGGTGTGGTGGCTCCTGCCGAATTGGTGAACATGCTCTACGGCGGCGCGTCGCAGGACGGGCTTTTGCGCGGCCTGGAGGGGCTGAACCGGTACTTCGGCAATGTGCGTCGCATGGACAGAGCGAACAGAACGCACTCTCCCGGCATTGTGGAATATCTGGGCAACCCGCATCCAATGAATATCATCTTCACCTCCCGCGCCTTTCAGATCGGGCAAGAGGCTTTCGGGGAGGAATACAAATTTGTCGGGCCGTCGATTCCTCCCGCTCGGGATGCGGCCATGGATTTTCCGTATGCGGCTCTGGCCGAAGGAAAGCCGCTGATCCTGGTTTCGTTGGGGACCACATTCTTTCGCGCGGACGATTTCTACCGCGCCTGCTTTGAAACTTTTGCGGAGATGCCGTGGCAGATCGTGCTGGCCTGCGGTCGTGGGAACAAGGCCCGGCTGGGTGTACCGCCCAGGAATGTGTTCGTGGAGGAGTTTGTCCCGCAGATGGAGTTGCTGCAAAAGGCGAGTCTGTTTCTGACTCATGGCGGCATGAACAGCGCCAATGAAGGGCTCTCGCTGGGGGTTCCGTTGCTTGTGGTTCCTCAACGGGGAGATCAGTTTCTGGTGGGCAGGCGGGTGGCAGAACTGGGCGCGGGGCTGATGATTCATCCCGCTCAGGCGACGGCAGCGGCTTTGCAGGCTGCGGCCCAGCGCATTCTGTCGGAGCCATCGTTTGCCGCCTCAGCCGGGGTTTTGGCGCAGTCCTTGAACGAGGCGGGCGGATACAGGCGGGCGGCGGAAGAGGTGCTGACCCATGTCGCGAGGCAAAAGGGAAAGGATGCGCAATCGCCTCGATTGCCGAGTGACTTTCTGTATACTGTTCCATCCGGAGCATGAGTAAATCTTCAGGATGAAACTCATCCTCCGGCTTAGTCGAGAGATGTGGTCTGGATAGGTGCTTTCAGGTACTACACTGAGTGTGACCAACCGAACATCCGATGCAGTGCGGGATATTCCGGGAGAAGATGGATCTTGAAAGAATCGAGTCTCAATTCCGAACAGACAAGCAGCCCTCCGTCGCAGGCTGAGTCATTGCCGCCCAGCCTAGCCGGGCGCGTGGTCTCGCGAGGTCGATTTGCCGCAGTGGTGGTCACTTTGTCTCTGCTGGCGATCGCGTTCCTTCTCGTTTTCTTCTATCCCCGGCTGTTTGTCACCATTCATGCCGGAGAACGCGGCGTCATGTGGTCCCGCTGGACGGGAACACAGATGGACTCCATCTACATGGAAGGCACGCAGTTTGTCTGGCCTTGGAACAAGCTCACCGTCTACGACATTCGCTTTAAAATAGCGAAAAAGACGATCAACGTGATTACGAAAGACGGATTGATAGTTTCCATTGACCTGAAGGTGCGCTATCGCCCGGCAGACCGAATGTTACCGAACCTTCATGAAACCGTTGGCACGAACTACGTTGAAGTGGTTGTGTTACCCGAAGTGGTAAGAGGTTTGCGAGGGGTGGTGTCTAGGTACACGCTCCAAGAGATTTACCAGGACAAATTCGTCGATATTCGCGACGATATCCTGGTTCAGGCCAGGATCGAAGGCGGCAAGCGTTACGTGATTTTGGACGATGTGATATTCGACGATATCCGCCTGCCGGAAGGCGTCTCCCAGTCGATTCAACACAAGATGGAGACGGAACAGCAGGCGTTCGAGATGAAGTATGTGCTGGACATGGCCAAGGCCGAGGCGCAGCGCAAGGAGATCGAGGCGGCCGGTGTGCAGGAGCAGCAGCGCCTCATCAACAGTACGCTGACCGACCGCATGCTTAAGTACAAGAGCATCGAGGCCACCAAGGAACTGGCCGCCTCGCCCAATGCGAAGATCGTGCTGATGGGCAATGACAGCGGGGGCAAGGACTCCAGCCGCCTGCTGTTGAATATGGGGGAACAGCCTGCGCCCGCAAAGAAGTAGGGAAGCAGTTTTTCGCGGAAGAGTTGGATGCAGTCGAACTCGTCGCATTGGAATACGGTTGGACATGGGAAAGGGCAAGGGTACCTGCATTGGAGAATGAAACGAGGATGAACACCGCATCGCGCGAAACTCCGGGTTCTACTCATCGATTCAATTCACGCGCTCTGCTGTGGGCAGTGCTTGCGGTCATTGCGGTGAGTGCGGCGATCGACGGATGCAGAAGAGATCGGGTGTGGTCGGGCGTGCAGTACGACCATGCGGGAAGAATCCTGAAGTTTGCCGCGGCTGAGCCCTTCTGCGGATGCCTGGATATCGTCAATTCCTCCAACAAACCTATCTATCTGCGGGCCCGCGCTGTAGTCATAGAGATGGACCCGCCAACGATGGAGCGCGGCCATGTGGTTCTTGCTCCCAACGAGGAACTGAAGGCTCGCTTCGACTGGGCGGGACCGGCTCTCGATGACGTTTATGAACTCGATGCATGGTCGGAGGATGGTCACCCGCTGGTCACGCGGGAGATTATTCGCGGTGTCAACCCCAGTTGGCCGTACACACCGTGCGATACGCATGTATGCAAGACGGGGGCGTTGTACATGAATACCGGGACACTCTATCAACATTGAAATATGGGTTTCGAGGTGGCAATGAGAGCCTGGGTTACTGGTTCGGGTGGATTGATCGGATCGCAGTGCGCGCGTGTATTGTGCGAAGAAGGCTGGGAGGTTACCGGCATCGACAACGATATGCGGGCCTGGTTCTTTGGTCCGGGCGGAAGTACGCGGCAGATGGTGGAAGGGTTGCGCGAACGTCATGCCAGGTACAGTCATCAGGCGATGGATATCCGCGATCGCGCGGGAGTGCTCGATCTGATGCGCAAGGAGCGGCCCGCCTTCATCATCCACGCGGCGGCGCAGCCTTCTCACGACAAGGCTGCCTCCATTCCCTTTGAAGATTTCGACGTGAATGCGACCGGCACGCTGAACATGCTGGTCGCGGCACGCACTTGTGTTCCCGAATCGCCGTTCTGCTACATGAGCACCAACAAGGTGTATGGAGATCGTCCCAACACTTTGTCTTTGGTGGAAAAGGAAACGCGGTGGGACTACGCCGATGGACTGGATGGAATTGGCGAGGACATGTCCATCGATCAATGCTTGCATTCGCTCTTTGGGGCGTCCAAGGCGGCAGCGGACATTCTTTGTCAGGAGTACGGACGGTATTTTCAGATGCCTGTGGGCGTCTTTCGCGGCGGGTGTCTAACCGGCCCCGACCATGCGGGAGTCGCGTTGCACGGGTACCTCAACTACATCATTCGATGCGCAGTGATGGGCACGCCTTATACGATCAACGGCTACAAAGGCAAACAAGTGCGCGACCAGATTCATGCGCGCGATGTGGCTGGGCTGTTTCTGGAGTTCTATCGCGCTCCACGCTGCGGTGAGGTGTATAACCTGGGCGGAGGCCGCGCGAATAGCGTTTCGATTCTGGAGACGATGGCATTGCTCGAAGAAAGAGGGTTCCCGCTCGATTCCTCTTATATTGAAAGCAATCGCATCGGCGACCATATCTGTTATATCTCCGACTTGCGCAAGCTGAAGAAGCACTTTCCCAACTGGAAGCTGGAATACGATCTGACGCGCATTGTCGATGAGATGGTGGCGCATTTCGTGGCGCAGACGAGGACCAGCACCTGCGTAGCATAGATCCTGCGGTGGCGAGGAAAACAAGTGGGCATCGAAGTACTCAAGGTTCTATACGACGAATCGCCGAAGGAATGGAAGCGCGTGCTATCCATTGCCGCGCTGGCTGGCCTGGCGAACGCCGGGGTGCTATGGACAATCAACCATGGCGCCGCCCAGGCCTCGACCGACAGCAACATGGCGAATCTGCGCTTGCTGCTCATGTTCCTGATCTGCATGACAACTTTCTTTGTTGGCAAGCGATTCGCCCTGATTCAGGCTTCGATTCTGGTAGAGCAAGTGGTGCGCGATCGATTGATGCGCATCTTTAACCGGGTTCGCAACTCGGAACTGCTGACCATCGAAAACCTGGGACGCGGTGAGTTGTACACCAAGATTACTCAGAATACAGCCCTGATTTCACAGTCTGGATTCATCATGGTGAATGCCGCCCAGCAGACTTTTGTGTTGTTCTTCTGTATTTGTTACATCGCCTATCTCTCGATACCCGCGTTTTTCGCGACCATCGTGTCTATCGGAATCGGCACAGCGATTTATATGCAACATGCCGAGTCACTGGATCTGCTTTTGAAGCGCCTCTCGAACAAAGAGGCGGAACTGCTGGACACCTTGGCCCACATGGTGGACGGGTTCAAGGAAATCCGACTGAACCGGCAAAAGAGCGAGGCGGTCTTTCGCAAGTTCACCGGCGTGTCCGACACCGTATGCGGCATGAAGATCGATGCGCAGGTCAGCTTCTGCATCGATATCATGTTCGCCGATGTATTTTTCTATTCCTTGCTTTCGGTGGTGGTGTTTCTTCTGCCGCGCATAGTTCCAACTTATGCCTCGGTCGTGTTGATGATTACAGCGGCCATTCTATTCATCATCGGTCCGCTTCAGATGGTGGTGCAGGCGGCTCCGGTCTTTGAGCGGGCCAAGTCTGCAATGGCGCGTCTGGCGGAGTTGGAAGAGAAACTGGAGAAGGAACTACGCCCCGGCACGGAACTCAGCGAGACCGACTTCAGCGCTTTCCACTCCCTTCACTTGAATGGAACTGTCTTTCAGTATCCGGAGATGGAAGACGGTGCAGGATTCAAAGTCGGGCCGCTGGATCTTTCCGTCAAGCGCGGGGAGTTGCTGTTTCTGGTGGGTGGCAACGGCAGCGGCAAGACGACGCTGCTCAAGGTTCTCGCAGGGCTCTATCTGCCCACCGCCGGTGAGATTCGCGTTGATGGTGCAGCGGTGACTGCTAGCCAAGAGCAGAGCTATCGGGAGTTATTTGGCACCATCTACAGCCAGTTCCACTTGTTCGATCGGCTCTATGGGCTGGAGGGCGTGGAACGGGAAAACGTGCTCGCAGTTCTTGAAGAGATGGAGTTGACCAGCCAGACTGGTTTCGAAGATGGTCACTTCACTCACCTTAATCTATCGACCGGCCAGAGAAAGAGGTTGGCATTGGCCGTCACTCTGTTGGAAGACAAGGACATTCTGATCTTCGACGAGTGGGCTGCCGATCAGGACCCTCATTTCCGGAAGCATTTTTACGAAGTCTTGCTGGACCGGCTCAAGTCAAAAGGCAAGACGGTGATTGTTGCTACCCATGACGATCGTTACTGGGGCTTGGCAGACCGGGTGGTTCACCTGGAGTATGGAAAGATCACCGAAGACAAGGTGCAGCCAAAGACGCAGTCCAAGGGATCTCGTACCAAGAAGGAGAAGTCATGATGATGGAAATCCTCATTTCCAGCTGGATTGTTCTCAGCCTGCTGATCGCGATTCTGGGGAGGCGCTTTCGATTTGGCTTCTGGGGATACTTATTTGGATCGATTCTTCTGACTCCAGTTATCGGATTTCTGCTGTACGTGGCCGCGATTCCCTCCCAAAAGGTAATCAAGAAATAGCTCGATGCTCGTGGATGATCCTTCGAAATAAGTGAAGAACGGTGGGAGGGGTAGTAGGAGTTATGCGAGGATTCGGCTGCTCATTTCTGGTCGCATTGGTTTATCTGGTTGGTTGCGGCGGCGGCACGAAGGCTCCGACTTCGCTGAGTTATGCAATCAATCCTGCTGTTTACACCAAAGGGGTTCCCATTCTTGCCGATAGCCCCACAAGCAGCGGCGGAGTGGTGATGACTTACAGCGTGAGTCCCGCACTTCCGGCAGGCCTTACGATAAGTGCGACGACCGGAATCCTGAGCGGGACTCCCACAGCAATCTCGGCCCAGGCCAACTACGATGTGACCGCGACGAATGCGGGAGGCCGCGCAGATTCGTTTCTGCAGATCACTGTAAACGATCAAGCTCCAACAGCGCTGAGTTACAATCCATCCACTGCCGTTTATGCAGTGCAATCGGCCATCGCGCCCAACGCGCCGACAAGCAGTGGCGGAGCGGTGACAGCTTATAGCGTCAACCCGACGCTTCCCGCTGGGCTGACGATGAGCGCGACGACCGGCGTACTCGCGGGGACACCCACCAGGATCAGCGGGGCCACGGTCTATATTGTCACTGCCAGCAATTCCGGCGGAAGCACTAAAGCTACACTGACTCTCACCACTCCCAAGGTGGTTCCCGCAGGGCCGGCAACCGCTTGCGCGAATCTTCAGCAACTCGACTTTGCGGATACGGAGATCACGCAAGCAGTGCTGATTCCAGCCAACACGGTGAAGTCCACCACCTATCCAACGGCGGGATACATGCCGGAGCATTGCCTGGTGCAGGGAATCATTGGTGCGCGCACCGGGTATCCTGCGCCGGTGATGAATATGTATGGAGCGCTGGACAATGCGCTGGCGTCCGATGCAAACTACGGTATCTCGTTTCAACTCCGCATGCCGACCACAACGTGGAATGGAGATTTCTATTTCACCGGGGGCAGTGGAAACGATGGCGTGGTCGCGGAGGCGGTGGGAGCTACCCTGGGCGGAGGCACAGCCTTCCAGCCCGCGCTTTATCTGGGCTATGCGGTGCTCACGCAAAACTCCGGACATGTGGGCCTGCTCGACGCGTTCGGAAATATCAAGGATGCGCTCGGCGATCAGAACAACGGTTTTGGCTATGATCCGCAGGCTCGATACGATTACGGATTTCAGCAGACGGGAACCGTCACTCCAATTGCCAAGTCCATTCTGTCGGCGTTCTACGGCGCTGGGCCACTCTATTCCTATTTTCTCGGTTGTTCCAATGGTGGCAGAGAAGCGATGATTGCGAGCCAGCGCTGGGGACAAATGTTCGACGGAATCGTGGCCGGAGATCCCGGCTTCCGGCTTCCCCATGCCGTGATTGCCGAGGCCTGGACCTCCCAGCAACTTGCCGTTGCGGCGCAGGCAGTCGCGCCTGGCAGCTCGACCTCTGGCCCGAATGGCAATCCCAATCTGGTTTCGGCATTTACTGCTTCGGATCTCAATCTTGTAGGACAATTTGTCGTTCAGACCTGCGATGTCCTCGATGGATTGCAGGATGGCATGATCTTCAACACTGCCGGCTGTCAGAAGGCCTTCGATCCTTCCACCTTGAGCCAGTTGCAATGCAGTGGGGCCAAAACCGCAACCTGCCTGGTAGCGCAGCAGATTACGGCCTTGCAAAGCATTTTTCAGGGACCGGCGGACTTTAAGGGAAATGCACTCTATTCAACATGGCCCTATGACGCCGGGATTCCCGATCCAAAATGGATGATGTGGACCACGGGCGTGACAACAAATATTGCGGGTGTGCCAGTTCCCATTTCTTTCATATCCCAGAACACGACCCAGGGCGCCACTACGGCCATGTATCTGGCTTCGACGCCACCTAACCCATCGCTGAATATCTTTACTGCGTCGATGGATGATTTGAATGCGGCTATCAATGCGACAGACTCCAACGATGCGCAATCGGCTGTTTCCTACATGGAAGCAACCGATACTGCGTTGGCCGACTTTACCGCGCACAATGGCAAGATCATCTACTATCACGGCGAGAGCGACCCCGTTTTCTCCATGTACGACACGGTGAACTATTATGCAAGTCTGACCGCGGCTCACGGCGCTGCAACCACCGATTTTGCCCGTTTGTTTCTCATCCCTGGGATGAATCATTGCTCGGGTGGTCTTCACACGCTCGACAGCTTCGATCCACTCTCGGCGATCACGCAATGGGTCGAATATGGAGCTGCACCGGATTCGATGGTGGCGAGTAATTCTAACTCGGCGCAAATTCCTGCCAGTTTTCCCACAACCGGTTTTGCGAGTCCGCCCAACACGTTCTTACCGGTCAACTGGACGCGGCCGCTCTGTCCCTATCCGCAGTATGCAAAGTATGCCGGCACGGGAGACATTGGATCGGCCAGCAGCTTTAGCTGCGTTACACCCTCGCCTTGACAAACTTGGATAAGTTGCGATGGATATTGCGTTCATGGATCGCTGGTTTGATCCAGACTGGCGGTGATAACCTAGCGATTCTCTCGTCGTTTTCAGTGGCCGTTGTGAATGGTTCTTTGTGAGAGTGAGGGGATTCAGATGCTGTATTCGATGCGGAGGTTTTCTTCGCTGAACTTCTGTTTGTGTGGTGGCAGGCATCAGCTTCCGTGTCGTCGAGAGGCGTTTTAGGTATGGCAAGACTGATAGTCTTCACTTACCCCGATCCTTCGCATGTGCTTTCGTCTCTTCCGATCTTTGCAGAGCTGGTGCGGCGCGGTGAAGAGGTCGTCCTCTATTCTGCCGCGTCCTATCGCGAGGTGATTGAAGCCACAGGCGCTACGTTTCGCAGTTATGGCGGGACCATGGCCGCATCCTCGACAGGGCCATTTGGCGGCATGAGGCGGCGCATCGATTTCGCGGAGCAAATCCTCCCGGAACTGATTGATACCTTGCGCAAGGATCGCCCGGACTGTGTGATGCTGGATGCAGCGGCGAATTGGGGACGCATTGCCGCAGATGTTTTGGCGCTTCCCTCAATCTCGTATCGACTGACGTTTGCTCTACATCGCGATATGTTCGATGCCGCGCAACTGGTGCAACGGTTCTATACAAAGGCCCCACAGGAATTCGTATTGCAGGGCATGCTCGATGTGGTCGCCTACTATGAGGCTGCAATCCGTGTGGACAGACAATATGGTTCGAGTGTCGCGGATGTGGCAAAGAGTCTTGAATGTCGCGCCGATCTGAACCTGGTGCTCATCGCGCGCGCGCTGCAGATCGAGTTCGAGCGCTTCGATGAAAGTTATCGATTTGTGGGCCCGTGCTTAAGCGATCGAGAGGAGCCGGATACGTTCTGCTGGGAGCAGTTGGGGCCCGATCCGCTGATCTACATCTCCTTGGGAACCGTGTTCAATGATCGGCCGCAGTTTTTTAGCGCTTGTCTGGATGCTTTGCGCGATCTGCCTGTTCGCGTGGTGATGTCGGTTGGGAAACGTGTTGACCGCGCATCTCTGGGACCCGCTCCTGCGAACGTTCTGGTGACTTCGTTTGTGCAGGCTCCCATTGCAAAAATGCTCGAACGCGCAGCACTGGTGATTCATCATGCGGGGGGAAATACGCTACAGGAATGCGCGCGCGCGGGAGTGCCTCAGTTGATGTTCCCGCAGGCAGGTGACCAGTTCATGCTGGCAGATTTGGTGCAGGCGCATGGCGCGGGAATCCGATTGAGCAGCGAGGATATTGAGAGCGGACGTTTACGCGAGTTGGTACAAAAGATGATGAACGATCCTGGCTATTGCCTGGCGGCCAGGGCCCTCCGAGAATCGGTAAGAACTTCTGGCGGTACAGCGCAGGCTTGCGACGAGATACTTGCTTTCATCGGTAGACTTCGCGAATAGCGATTTCCAAGGAGCAGCGGCAAGGGCGCGGCACGGGTTGAAAGGAAGGTCTTACGATGCAACGGACGGCACTTGTGACGGGTGGTTGCGGTTTTGTCGGGCGCCACATGGTCAAGAAACTGCTGGCAAGAAACTACCAGGTGACGGTGGTGGACGATTTATCGACCGGACTCGCGCCTGTAGACTGGCCATCGACTCTGCGCATGGCACCGAACCAGCTTGACTCAGTTACTTTTTACAAGTCGGATGTGCGAGATTTCATGCGCCATGCGGAACCTCGCTATGACCTTGTCTGCCATTTGGCCGCGGTTGTTGGAGGGAGGTTGAAAATAGACGGCGACCCACTCTCTGTGGCTACTGACCTGTCGATTGACGCGGATCTGTTTAATTGGGTGGTTGGACGTGTTCGGCCCGGAAAGCTCATGTATTTCAGTTCTTCGGCTGCCTATCCTTTATCTCTTCAAACTTCGGCATCTCATCGTCCGCTTTCTGAAGAATTGATTTCATTCAAAGACTCAATCGGCGTTCCCGACATGACCTATGGATGGTCCAAATTGACGGGCGAGTTTCTGGCGGGTTTTGCAGTTCGGAAGTATGGACTCGATGTGAGTATCTTTCGCCCATTCTCAGGCTACGGCGAGGACCAGGACTTTACCTATCCGTTTCCCAGCATCGTCCGTCGCGTCGCGCAGAAGGAATCTCCCATAGTGGTTTGGGGCAGTGGCGAACAGCTGCGAGATTTTATTTATATTGACGATGCGATAGAAGCGGCCTTGATTGCCAAGGACAAGATGGATTCCGGCGACGCGCTGAACCTTGGCTCCGGCGTGGGGACGTCGTTTCGAAGTTTGGCAAAACTTGCATGCGAGGTTCTAGGGCACAAGGCCGAGGTGGTGAACGATGCGACCAAGCCAGAAGGTGTGTTTGCACGCGTGGGAGACTGTCGTCGGATGCTTAGTTACTACCAGCCCAGGGTAAGCCTGGAGCAAGGAATTGCACTTACCCGCCAGTACCTGAGCCTGCTTCAGGAAGAGACCGTTTGAGTCAGAGGAAATCAGAAGGCGCTCACGCAGATGACAAACTTCTGTTGATCCATGTAATCGATACCGTAGCAATGGATCGGCGAGCTCGTGTCGGTGACGGGATCCGGGGTACCGTTGCCTAGCCCAACTTCCGCGTGCGCCGTGAAAAGGCACTGGTTCACAGTGGGTGCAATCTCCATCCGGGAACCGGTTCGCACCAACCGGTAGCAATCGGAGTAGTAGCGTTTGACAAATCATGTGAGAATCAACCAAATCGGGTTCTCACAGCCATGAAGAAGCACCTTTACTCGGCCAGCATCACCTGTGCGCGCCAGGTGTTTGATTGTTGTTTCGCGGGATCGAGTACCGTAATCTGCAGCTCGTACGGGCCGCGCGGCAACTTTTCGTGGTCGATTTCGATACTGAAGGGCAGTTTGCTGAAACCGTTGCCTGTAGGCGGCGTGATAGCTCTGGGTTGAGACTCAAACACGCTCTTGCCGTTCCGATAGAGCGAGGCGAAGGCATAGAGGGGCGAGGGTGCCGCTGGCTCAGTGACTGTGGCCGCTGAAGTTGAAGACGGCCTTTCGGCCTCATCGCGTTTTTCCTTGTACGCCTGAAAGTAGATGCTGATCTTGCGTCCGGCGGTAAAAACGCGCGTAACGCTGGGGATGAGCTTCTTGCCATTTTGAACTAGCGGGTTGAAGGCTTCGTCCTTGGCGCGCTCCTTCACCTTCTCCGCGTCATAGATGGCTTCCTTCAAATCCACACGCTGGCTTGAGAGCACGACGGCGCTGATGGGAACGCGATCCTTGACCTTGATCAGGTTCGGAACGGTGAAGTTCGTTTGAAAGGTTCCGATGCGCCCTGTCTCGTCATCGCGCGCGAGGAATTTGATGCTGTAGTCGCCGGGCAGAAGCGTGTAGCCGGTATCGTATTCGATGGGCCGATGTGCAAGCTCCGCGGCGGTTGCGTCGCTCAGCTTGATGTTGACACTGTCGCGCATATTGGTGACGGTTTCGCCGCCCGCAAGGTCTTTAATCTCGCCGATGAAATCAATGTGAGTGAAGTTGGCGCCCTTTCGCTTGGCCAACGCCAATTCACGCCCGGGAATCTTGACAACGATCGGTGTGAAGTACTCGGCGCGATTGAGTTGGAAGTAGTCGATCTCCATGGCGATGGTCAACTCGGTGACTGGGTCTTCGAGCATGAGCGCCTCTTCCAGTTGTCGTTCGCGATCCACATCGTCGAACTTCTTGAACTCCTTGCCCGCGTAATATCCATTGCGATAGTCGAGCTTCGCGTCCTGTTTGTTGGCAAGCTCGATGCGAATGCGGCGGAACTTGCCGTTGAGATCGGTGTTGGTGGTGTAGTAGCTGAGTATGTAGTAATCGGAGATGGACTGCTGCGCTTGCACAATGCCGCGCGCAAGATCGTTGTTGTCGAGGAATGCCTTGCCGCCAGTATCGGAAGCGAGCGTATAGAGTGCCTCCTGCGAACTAGATAAACTTTGCTCAGCCGATGCTGATGCTTCGCCTGTGTACATCGATTGCCCGCCGCTGGAAGGCTGCGAGGCATCGCCGATGGGCGCGGAGGCAACCAGTCCGCGCGCGTCGATCGTCCAGAGGACAACGCCGGCACGGATGGCCGAATCGGTTGTGGCGTGCATCTGCGCCTGATTGTCGATGCCGTTCAGGGCAAGTCCCGAGGCAAAGTAAATCAGTGTCTTCTTCTCGTTCACATGGCCAAGCATCTGCACGGCGGTCTGAAGCGCCGCAAGCTGACGATCCGTATTGAACATGTTGAACTCGGCATCGTTTTGTCCAAAGGCCGCGTCCGCGTCCGCATCGCTTGAGCTGTTCTCCTCGGCAAACTTGCTGTTTTCTCCGACGGCAAGTGTCTGCAGAATACTGAGCAGGCGATTGCGGTCGGCAGTGAAGTCTTGCAGGATATCGACCGAACTGCCGTCGAAGCGCATAATCGCGACCATGTCAGCCGAAGTCAGTTGCGCGCGCACAAATTTGACGGCGGCTTCAACCGCGCGCATCTTCTCAAAACTGCCGAGCGAAGACATATCGAAGTAAAGCGCAAGCAGACGATGATCCTTGTAGCGTGCGTTGTTCTCGGGCTCCGGCGCGATCTGCGTGCGACTCAGCTTCTTGTAGATGATTGATCTCTCCTCGTCCGCCGTGAGAGGAGCAAGCGGCTTGGATGTCTCTGCAAGGTTCTGATACTCACAATGACGAATGGCCTGTGGCTTGTCGTCTTCAGACAATACGAAATCTTTCGCAGTGAGTCCGTGAATGAAGCGGCCCTGCTTGTCCTTGACCGTTACTGCTTCCACAACAAGATTCGAATGCAGTGAAAGCGTGTACTCATTACCCTGGGTCGCATCCTTGTTCTGGCCGGTTTGCTGCGCGAAGGTGAAAGGTTCGAAAGCAAGCGAGAGAACAATCAGTGCAAGCGTCCGCTTCATTTCTCAAACCTCAGTTTCATCTCGATTTGCACGCTGCGCATTGGGCCAGCAGATAAGGGAAGGCCAAACTGCGCGTTGCTGAGGTAATTGTTCCAGCTTGTGTACGTGACCTTATTGAGGAGATTGGTGGAGATCGCTTTCCAGTCAAGCGAGGTGTTCTTGTAGACGCGAAAGGTACGCGCTACTGTGCTGTCGAAGCTGAAATGCCCGGGGCCATTGATGGAATAGCGCCCGGCATTGCCCCACTGCCCGGCGGCAGGCGCAGTGTAGGCCGCGACGTTCAACCGCTCGGTTGCGTTGTGCATGTAAATGGGCGCGCCGGTCAGGCTCGGCCGCAGAATGCCGGTAAAACCCGTGCCTGGAACCGCCGCAGAAAAGATGGGTGTCTCCGGCAATCCGCTGCCGGTGTTGAGCGTAAGAAGCACGGTCCACTCTTTCAGCGCGCGCCCGCGCCAACCGTCGAGCAGCGTGCCGCCGTGCAACCCCATGCCGCTTGTATATTGCATCTGCGTCTTGAGCAGATGCCTTTGATCGAAGACCGAGAGCGACCGCTCGGCGCGCGGGTCGCGCCAGTTCTGCGCAATCGTAGTTGCGCTGGTGGATTGCCCTTGTCCGCCGAGATACGCGTCGTCGTCGATCGATTTGGCAAATGTGTAATCAGCCGTTGCGCCAAATCCGCTGCGCAATCGGCGGCGCAGCATCACTTCGCCGGCATGGCGCATCGAGTTGCCGCCTGAGCTTTCGTATACAAAACCGGACTGACAGGCAGGACATGGGTTTTCCGCACCGACCGGATAGCTGTTTGGCAGAATTTCCTGCGCGCCGTGCGTGCCCTTTGTCCCCAGATAAGTTCCAGTGATCTGCAAAGCAAGCGGCAGATCGTGCTGCAGCTGCAACTTCCATATCTGCGCGTAGCCCACACGAAAGTTCGGGTCGATACCGAAGGTGTCATTCGTTGTTGCATCGCAGGAGACGAAACCATTCGCAAGCGTCAGCGGGCACGCGGCGCTGTTCTGCACGTTCAGACTGGTTGAAAGCGGCGCTTGCTGCGTCATCTGTTGCACGATGTTTGTGTATGCCGACGTATTGGCGTATTTGCCGTAACCGGCGCGAAGGATGAGCGACGATGCCTGAAGAGGTCGCCAACTGAGCCCGATGCGCGGCTCAATCATGCTGCGATCTGCGTTGATCAAGGCCGCCGGATAGCGCATACCGGTCAGCGAGCCAACAGGATTATTGCCGACTACCGGCGCTTCCGCGCTGAAGCCGCTCATCACATCCAGGTTGACAAGCCGCCCGAATAACTCCGTGATCGGGGCGCTGAACTCCCAGCGAAGACCGAGATTCACGGACAGATTCGGCAGCACGCGCCAGTCATCGACGAAGTACGCGCCATACTCCGACTGGCGCAGATACTTGTCCGCATTGCCGTAGGCGATGCTGCTTGTATCGGGAATGCCGAGCAGAAAGTCGGCAAGGTCCGAGCCGCTTGCCGCACCGTCGAACGTGAAAGCGCCACGCGGATTCTGCTGCCCATAGTCGTTGAACTCGAGCCTCCTGAAGTCTCCGCCGACCTTGAAGCTATGATGCTGTCCCCATTTTCCAAGTTCAGAGGACAACTCGTCCGTACGTTTGCGGTTGTTTGAGCTGTTTCCATCACTCAGGCCGCTGAAGCCACTCGTAAAACTCAGTGCGGGAGGCCCCCAGTTGGCTGGAGTCTGATCGTTACCGCTGATGCTGGCGTTGCCGGATATATTTGTGCGATTGGCAAAATAGGGGGTCTGCGTGTTGCGATTGCGGCTGAAGTTATAGTTCGCATCACTAGTGTCCGGTTAGATGTCGAATAGATTCAGCTGGTTAGCGAAGGGCGATTGGTCGGTTATGTGTAGACTTGGCTGAAGGGCGCATGAAATCTCGGTTTTCTCGAAGATCGATACCG
>Ga0181516_10000072_pt1 | contig 101896 bp, 68 predicted proteins | sample PEATcosm2014_Bin_25_FD_121104 | JGI IMG/M metagenome (GOLD analysis project Ga0181516, IMG submission 121104) | Peatland microbial communities from MTU Mesocosm Facility, Houghton, MI, USA - PEATcosm2014_Bin01_10_metaG | ecosystem: Environmental > Terrestrial > Soil > Wetlands > Peat | place...
CGTTGTCAACGCCGTCAGCCGGTCAATTAGCGTCTGTCTGTCACCCAGCCCAAGACCGCAGGTCCATTTCTACATTTCGTAGTTACTTTGCCGCTTGCCAGGTCAAGCATGGTCACATCTATGCCGCCAGAAATGCCTTTCGCTTCGTTGAGAAGCAGTTTCTCCCCGTCCGGTGACCATACCGCGCCTTGTATAAAGGTCCGATACCCATGGAATCTCTTTTTCAGATCTAGGACAACTTTGGCTCCAGTTCCGTCCGGGTGAATAAGGATGCATTTCAGTCCCTTATCATCCTCATAGGCGATCCAATCGCCCTTCGGCGACCAGGAAGGATTCATGCCCTCGGCAATAATCCTCGAACTCCCTGACTCGACATCAATTACAACAATCTGTTTAAAAGGGCCAACCCAGGCACCGATTTGCCCCACCAGATACTTTCCGTCTGGCGACCAACTGAGTCGCGCGCTTTCAAAGATCCTGCCATTATAGGGAGGTAGTGTTAACTTGCCGGTCGCAATATCGAGAATCTGCAAGACGATCGGATTACTAGAACAATAGCCATTGCCAGGCGAAGACCAGGCTTGGGATGCAAATGCAACTCTTGTTCCGACCGGCGAGAAGACCCTCGAACCAACCTGCGTACAGAAGTCACCATATAGCTTCCACGATTTGTCAAGCAGCGAATACACGCCGAGAACGGATTTAACACTCTTTTTATTCAAATCGCTTGGCGATACAAGGCTCCAGGCGACTCGATCAGCGCCAGGTGCCAGGGCCGGAACTGTACCCATTTGGCCCCAATAACCAGCCTTGGCTTGCACTATAATCGCTCCTGTCGTCGAGACAACAATGAGCGGTTCGTTTGGCAGCCCTGGCACCGACGTCTGAAACAAGAGTACCGAGTTTGGCAATGCGAATGTCCCCTTAACCCGCTCCTGGGACGCGCAAGGGAGCACAAGCAACGAAGCCAATAGCAGCGCGAACAGTAGTCGATTTCGCATGGCAACACCTTCCCATCTCTCAAAAATACCCGGCATATCTCGAATCGTAGTGATAGCCAGGAGCATTGGGCACCGCAGGCGGAGTTTTCCCCCAATTGTTAATCATGTTATAAGTGTAGGTATTACTGTTAAAGAAGGATAGAGCGGAGACTACGTCGATGAGCGGAAACGGGCCATTATGGTAGTTCGCACCGCACGAAGGACAAACCTGAGCGGAAGCATAGTCCGTGGAATTAAGCGCACCTTCGAGAGTTTGCGCTTCTGAATCCGAGCAGGGAATTTCCGTTTCGCCCCCTCCCACGTTGTTATTTCTCGGATCGTCGTACAGCACTTGCTGGTTCTTCGAACTGTTGTTTTCGCCAAGCACACCCCATGTCTCTGGAATTGCAGGCGATGGGGGGTCAATCTCAATATAGGTGTGATGCCAGTGTCCGAGCGGGTGGTGACCAGGGGTAAGTTTCGAAAGCCCGTACAAGGGACGCCAGTCCACATATACTGTCCAGTGGCGGGTGGCCCAGGTCTGACCAATAAAATTGGGTGGCCCACATCTTGAACATGAGATGTGGGCCACCCAACTTTATGAGGGATGATCAAGATGCGGGCCACTCGCGTCTTCTAGTTTTCGGAGCTGCCGTCGGCTTCGCGGGCGGCCATTCTTGCGCGCTCGAGGCCTTCTTTGGCGCGGCCGTTGCCGGAATCGCAGGCCAGGACGGCGGCGAACTCGCGCTGCGCGTCGGCGTATTTGCCTCGGCCCAGTTTCTTCCAGGCCTGGTCGATCTGCCCGGCGTATTGGCTGGGGTCAAGATCGCAGCGGCCGCCGCGCTGGGCTTCTTGCTGCGACTTGGCCGGGGCGACCTTCTCCTCGCGCGGCGTCGGCGTATCGGAGGAGGCTTGCTGGGCGGGCTTGTTCGCGCCCTTCTGGGCGTTCTTGGCTGCCTTGGAAGACGGCTCGGGTTCGGCGGATTTGGGATGCGCCGAAGCTGCGGAAGCTGCCGAGGTTGTGGAGGCTGGCTGGCTCTCTGGCGCGGCTGGAGTCGTGCTAGACCCGGTGGAAGCGGGCGCGGTTTGGGTCTGGCTCTGATCGGGCGCGGGAGTTGAATTGCCGCGCGTGAAGAAGAAGATGGCCGCGGCCGCAATCACTACAGCCGCAGCCGCCAGGCCGCCGAACAGTTTGCGTGAACTTTTTTGTGGCTCTTCAGCCTGGAAGCGCCCGGTGACTCGCGCCGCAGCCGCGGCGGAGAAATCCTCTTCGATTGGAGCCTGCCGCACCGGTTCCGGCTCAGGCTGGTTTTGCGCGGCCTGCTGGGCCACCAATTGGGCAAGAACTTCTTCGTCTGAGGCGCGGCTGGAGTGGTTCTGAGGAGCGCGCCAGACAAGCTCTCGCAAGCCGTCTCCCGAGGCCGCTTGCAAGGGGAAGCCGGGGAGGTTGTCAAAGAAGCGGCTGGCCTGGCTGCTGAGCAGAATCTGCTCGGGCGCGGCCTGCTGCAACAGATGAACTGCCTCGCCGACCGACTGGCCGGGATCTTCTTTGGGAGCATGGATCAAGGCCGCCAGCGGGCCAGAGTTCGGCTCCGCGCCTTCGGCAAATCCCTGCGCGGCCCACTGCAGGCGGCGCGCGGCCAGAATGGCGGATTGAAAGGTGGGGAACGAGGCGACAAGGACTTCGCCATCTCGCGCGACGGGGAGACCCTCGGAGGCTGAAATGAGATCCAGCGTCAGGCAGACGGCTGGGGCATCGGTCTCCCAGATAGATACGGCCTGGTGGGCGGGGTCAGTTCTGTTCCAGAGGCGCAGAGAGAGCAGCGCGTTTGGGGGAATGGAGGCGTCGGCGGTGGTGACGGATTCTCCCTGGCTCCGGGGAGAAGCCTGCTTCGCTGCCTTTTCAGGCTTTCGAGAGTGCGTTGACGCGGCCATCTTTGCTTGTAAGGCCACTTTAACAGTCTCCAGCCAGCTTGCGCCGAAAAAAATTGCAACCTTCAGGGGGAAGTGTTAGCGTAGCAGAAAACGTTAGCGGTCGTAAAATTTGTTTCAGGCGCTTGTCAAAGGTTCCCTCCCCCTGACGACGCCGGGCAAGTTTTTACAATGCGGCTTTCCGCTTTCGGAAGAATGCAATGCCAGCCGAAGCTTCAGGGGGGCGCAGTTGGCCTGCCGAGCCGGCTCACTGGGGAAATCATGACAACGCGTTCGACTGTTTACCCGATCCTTCCTAGGTTAGCTTCTATAGGGCGTTCTCTGGTGGTGGTTCTGGCGATGGCGGGGCTCTGCCTGGGCTGGCTGACGCCGGCGGCCTCAGCCAAGGAACCCGTTCTGACGGCCATTGAACTCTACGACGGGCCGTCTGGCGCTGCCTACGTGCAGTTGACCGATGTGCTGATCAACGGCAAGGCGGAGATGCGCGATTGCAATCCGTACGAATCGGCCGGGGTGGACAAGTCGTCCTACGGGAAGATGGGCAAGGTGCTGCTGGTTGAGGGCGGTATGCTGGATCGCGGCCCGAACGGGGTTCTGCACTATACTTCGCCCTCTGGGCAGACGGTCTGCGTGGTTCCTGCCAACGCCAAATTCGAGCATGGCGGCACGTATTCGCTCTCTTCGCTGGCCGATCAGGCATTTCTGCATGGAAGCCCGATCGCCGGCGGCAGTGGAACTCCGCTTGCCGCTCCGCCGATCCGCAAAGGCGTGAAGCTGGTTTTTGTTCCCGCGCCCAATATGGAACTGGCGGAATTTTTGCGGGCGCAGCGGGCCAACGATGTGGAGGGCTGGCAGGCGTATCTGGCAAAGTACACGTCGGCGGCTCATGGCACGGAAGCCAAGCGTTCACTGGCCGTGCTTTTTTCCGATGCGGGCGAGGCAGCAATTGCGGCTTACGACAAATCGGTTGCGGCCGCGTCGCCGTTGTACTCCCAGTTGAAGACCGCCAAAGCCAAGGCCGACCAGGCGCATACGCTGGCGCCGGATCAGGCAACGACCAGGAAGGTTGAAGGCGAGGTTCGCAACCGGCTGACGTCTGTTGCGGCGCTGGGCAGCACGGAACTGGATACCTACCGCGCGGCTTTGGCAGCCCGCACGGCCGGCTATATTCACCTGCAAAATGCCCACAGCTACAGTGACACGATTTCGGGCATCGATGCCTTTCTGCCGCAGGGCCAGACGCTTACGGGCGAAGTTCTCAAAGAGGTCAACAGCTTTGAAGGGGCGCTGCAATCGGCTAACGCAGCTTTGGATGCAAAGCAATTCGATCAGGGCTATGCGTTTATCGTTCCTTATCGCGCCTTTGCGGATGAAGAAGCGCGGGTTGCGGTGGTCGTCGATGCGACTTATGCCTACCATCTGGAACAAGGCAACAAGTTGGAGCAAGGAGAAAACTGGGCGGGGGCAATCAAGGAATTCGACCGCGCCGCCAGCATCAAGGACACGGCAGAGGCGCGCGACTCCAGCAAGAATGCTCAGAAGCAGTTGGTGATTACGCAAAATAAAGCAGCCGCGGAGAAGGCGCTGGCGGCCAGCAGGGATTTTCAAACCCAGCACAACACGATTCGCGCTTATGAAGTTCTCTCGAACCTGCCGGACGCGCAACAGACGCTGGTCACCGATGAGATGAAGACCCTGGAGCCGGCCTATGTGCTGAGCGCGGCGCTTGAGGCCAAGGCGCTGCACCAGGCGCACAGCCCGATTCGCGGACTGGCCGACGAGGTAGGAATCGAAAAGGCCTACGCGTATCTGCAAAACGCATACAAACTCAGCGAGAACGACTCCTACAGGGACAAGATGGACCTGGATGGCGACGAACTGAGCACGTATCTTCTGGAACAAGCCAAGCACTATCTGGCAAAGCCGGGCGGCAGCGGCACGGAGATTGGCTGGAATTATTTGCAGGAAGCTCGGCAGTACAAGGCGTCGAACCTGGATGCGGTGCGCGATGCGATTGTGGCCGCCTCGCCGGCACACGCCATGCGCTCGAAGATCTCGATTCGCGTGCAGTTCCGCGATCAGACGTCGCAGCGCGACAGCCAGGGCGTGGCCGGACAGTTGGAGAACGCCATTATTACCGGCCTGGAAAGCTCGGGAGTGCCGGTCAAGGTGGTACGCACCGGAGAGGCAACGGCGGTGGAGCCGGACTTCGAGCTGGATGGCGATGTGCTGGACCATCATCTGTCGGTGGTTCCGACGCTGGAGCCGGAGCAGTCCGAGTACCGCGCAGGCGAAGAGCAGGTTCCGAGCGATATATGGAACCGGGCCAATCGTACCTATGAGAACGCGCAGGATGAGTTGAAGACCGCACAGGCCGGCCTGGAAGGCGCCGAGGCGCGCGGCAAGGGCGGCAAGATCAAGGAAGCGACTGCCGAAGTGGCGGCGGCGCAGAAGAAGGTCGAGGACGCACACGTGCTGCTGGATTCAACGCCCAAGACCGTCACCAAGGACGTGATCCGGTCTTATGCCTACCACAAGAAGATCATCAATATCTCTGGCGTCATCCGCTTGCAGTTCCGCATTGGGGACGCACTGAGCGAGCCGCGAACGGATCTGGTTCCGATCAGCCGCGAGGAGCACAAGACGGACACGCTGCTGGAGGATGTGAAGCCGGAAGACACGATGGGAATTCAGAGTTCGGGCACGGTGACCGATCCGGCGGAGTTCATGACGGCACTGGAAAACTCGGCCCGCGAAGAGCTGATTGCCGCAGTGCGCAAGAAGGTGGAGGCGCTGCCCGGCAAGATCTATGAGAAGGCCAGCGGGCGCGAGAAAGAGAGCGATCTGGATGGCGCCGGCGAAGCTTACCTGCGCTATCTGAATCTGACGCGGGAAGACAAATCGGTGGAGTATGTGCACGCCAGGCAATTTCTGATCGAGAACTTCAATATGCTGCCGGAATCGGTGGATGCACCGTAAGGGCGGCGAAGGGTACCGGACTGGACTGGCTTGGAGCGCGCGGGGGCGCGGGGCGTTTGGGGGCAGGCGAGAGGCGGGACGGGAAAGTGGAATCGGCTGGGAACAAGCAGGGCGGGGAGATCACCCGCATCGGTAAATACGAGATTATCGACGTGCTGGGGCGCGGCGGCATGGGCGTGGTCTATCGCGGCATCGATAAGCAGATTGGCCGTGAAGTGGCCATCAAAACCCTCACCCAGGGCTTTATGGGCGACGCCAACATGCTGGCGCGCTTCTACGAAGAAGGCCGCCGGACCGGCCGCCTGAATCATCCCAATATCGTCACGGTCTACGATCTGGGCGACGACAACGGAACCCCTTACATCGTGATGGAGTGCGTGCAGGGCGAGCCGCTGGACAAGCTGATTCGCGCCGGATCGCAGCTTACGCTGGCCGACAGGCTGGGGATTCTTCAGGAGGTCTGCGCGGCGCTTGGCTACGCGCATCGCAATAACGTCATCCATCGCGACGTGAAGCCTGCCAACATTTTTGTTCAGCCCGACGGCACGGCCAAGCTGCTTGATTTTGGCATCGCCCGCCTGGAAAAGCGCGATCAGGATATGAGCCTGACGCGCACCGGCCATCTTATCGGCACGGTGCCTTACATGGCCCCGGAGCGGCTGCGCAATGAGGCGGTGGATGGGCGCTCGGACATCTTTGCCGCGGGCGTGGTTCTCTATCAGGTGATTGCCGGCCAGCTTCCCTTTACGGGCGCCGACAATGTGCTGATGCAGAAGATCATGAACGACCCCTTTCCGCCGCTGAGCACGATCCGTCAGGATCTTCCCGCATCGCTCGATCCGATTTTGGAACGCGCGCTGGCCAAGTCGCTCGACGAGCGCTATTCGACGGCAGAGGAGATGGCCGCCGACCTGACCGCGGTGATTGCCGAACTGCGCCAGGAGCAAGTGAAGGAGATGCTGCCCGAGGCGCAGCGGCTGATCGACACGGGCGAGCATACGCGGGCCCGCGCGGTGCTGCATCAACTGCTGAAGATCGACAGCAAACATGCCCAGGCGCGGACAATGCTGACGGAGATCCAGCGGCACCTGTCTCAGCGGCAAAAGGACGAAAAAATCCAGCAGATCTGCCAGCAGGCCGAGGACGCGATCAGCCACAACCGCTTCGACCAGGGCCTGTCGGTGCTGGAGAGCGGCTTGGAGCTTGACGCCGCTCACCCAGAACTGGTGAAGCTGCGCGAAAAGGCGCGCGAAGAGAAGCAAAAACAGGACAAGATCAATGAGTTTTTGAATCAGGCGGAGACGGCGCGGCGCAAGGGCGATTTCAAGCAGGCCATCGCGGCCGCGGAAAAGGCTCTCAGTGTCGATAAAACCAACCCGCGCATTGTTGCCTTGAGCAACATTCTCAGTAAAGAAGCCGCACAGGCCGAGCGTCATGCGCAGGCCAAGCAACTGCTGGATTCGGCGCGCAATGAGATCAACTCCCGCCACTACGATGACGCCATTGTTTATCTCAAACTGGTTGAAGAGGTCGATCCCACCAACCCTGAGTTGCCGCTGCTGATGGGCGACGCGAACTCCGGCCTGGAGCAGGCCAAGCGCCGCGAGTCGGTCACCAAGCTTGAGGAGCAGGTTGCCGGGGCTACCGGCTATGAGCAGCTTCAGGAGGTTGCCAAGTCGATTCAAGAGGCGATGACCGCCATGCCCTCCGAGTCGGCACTCTACCGGCTCAATGCCCTGGTTGAACGCCAGATCAAAGAGCACGAGAATCGCTTTCTGGTGGATGAAACGGTGCAAGCCTGCCGCAATCTTCGTCCCCGCGAGGCGTTGGAACTGGTGCGCAAGGCGCGCCTCAAGCTGCCCGGCGAGGAGCGGCTGCTGAGCCTGGAGGCGATGCTGGCCAACCGCGTCAAGTTGCAGAGCGTGGAGGAGCGCCGGGCCGATTATCTGGCCAGGGCGCGCGAGGCGCTGGAGGCCAGCCAGTATTCCGAGGCCGTGCAAATCCTGGAGATGTGCCAGACCGAGGGCCTGGCTACCGGCGAGATACTCTCGCTGCTGGATTTTGCCCGCGCCGAGGAGTTGGAGCACCGCCGTCAGGAGCAACTGCGCATGAAACTGGACCACGCGCAGTCGCTGATCGGCGAATCGGCCTTTGATGACGCAATCGCTTTTCTGGAAAACGCGCTTCAGCAGTCGGACGATACCGCGCTGCACATGCTGCTGGACCAGGCCTCGGCTGGCCGCGACTCTCTGCGTCAGCAGACCGAGTCAGTACTGACCGCGGCCGTGAACTTAATGAAAGCCGGCAAGGTTGATGAAGCGCGCGAGTATCTGAATGGGCAGCCGCCGCCTATTCTGCGCTCGCCGCGCGTGCAGATGTCCCTGTGGGCGCTTGAGGAGGAGAAATCCCAGGCTCTCTATCGCACGGTGGGCAGAGCCTATGCCGGGCTTGGGGCCGATCTTCCGGCAGGCGATGCGGTGATGCGGCGCGTGATTGCGGCTTCAGGCCGCGGCTCGCTTTTTGCGCCGGTGGCCGAAGCATTTCAGTCCAGGGGCCGCGCCTATGCCGATCGCGTCGTCTCCGAGTCGATCCAGAACGCCAAGAACCTGCTTCGCGACCACAACCGGGAGGGCGCGGGCCAGGCGCTACAGGCAGTCGGAAGCCTGGTTGATTTCTCTAGCGCCGAGGTCAGGACGGAGTGGCAGAACACGCAACGGAAGGCCTCGCAGACCAGCTTGATTTCACGGCTGCGGAATTAGGGCATTTTTGGAAATGTGCATGGTTGAGTGATTCAAGGACGTGGCAATATGCGTCAGGGGCGATCAAAATCGCGCGTTAGTATTGTGAATCTAAAGTCCATCGATCAATAACGACGAGCAACCACAGATATTTCGACTCCCTTCGCTTCGCTATGGCCGCTCAGGATGACAGTTCATTTGTTTTTGCGAACATTATTGATCCGGCCCGAAGATAGAGTGGAGGTATCCCATCCATTCCGCAACGAACGCGGAATGGATGGGGAACCCAGCATTTGTGGATTGTTCATTTCCGAATGAAACTCGCATCGGGAGTCATTTGACGCTTATAGCTCATTCAAAATCAGCGCAATGCGTCCGGCAATCAGATCGCTGGGCGGCTCACCGGGTTCCACTTCGATCAGATCCACGGGGAAGGCGATGTTGTGCGGCCTTAGCACCAGCCGGTCGGAGACAAAGTCCACATAGCGGAGCGTGAGGTGCGCACCGTGACGCACCGCGTAGAGATTGGGCCGGTTGGGGCGGTAGGGCATCAGCGAGTTGTAGTGGCGGTCGATCAGCGTAATGGCCTCGGGCATCAGCAGCGGCTCCATGGCCAGTGTGTCCGCACCCGGAATGCGCACGGCCACAAAGCGCTGCCAGGAGCGCCGGGATGGATTCACCCGCGCCCGGATCGACTGCAACAGCCCCGAGGGCAGATGGAGAAACATCTGCGCCGCCGCCGGACGAATATACGGCTCAAAGAGAGCCGACGAGTGGCTCACCACCGGCACCGTGCTGCTTTCGCCCTCCGCCGTCAGTTCTTCCTGCTTGTAGGCAGTCGGCAGCAGGTCGTCGGCGGCCATGTGCTGGGCTGCCAGGATGCGGTCCAGCGCCTCCAGGGAAAGCTGGCGCCGGCTGTGCAAAAAGTTCGACAGATGGGACTGCCCAAAGCCGGTCTGGCGCGCCAGAAGGGAGACGCTGACCGTGCCTCGTTGAATCCTGCGTAGCAGTTCCAGACGGAGCCGCTCATGCATCTGGGTAAAGTTCATCTGTGGATAATCCGCCACCAGCAATGGGAACGAATGGATCCCATATTCCTTCAGCAAAGCTAGAAGGGTCGAATGGCCTTCATTGTCGGCGCTTCACAACGAATTGGAAAGCTCCGATGCAGAAATCCACTGGGGGAGATTGACGCAAGAGAACCATCTTTCTACATTAGTTTTACTTAATCCGGTTCTGACCTGTGGGAATTTTTCGAGATTGAGCTCATTTCCGAAAGTACCGATTCGGGCAGGATTCTGCCCCCATCCAAGGGCAATGAGCATTTGCCGGGCGATGAATACTTCTTCCGGCTTTCTCAATCCCACCCTAAAGCGCTAAAAGATCGGCGTCCGGGGATGGTCGGAGACGAAATTCCAGGATCTGCGCACCATGAGCATGACTAGTAACGAAAGAATCCGACCGGCTGTCCCCTATCAGGGCATTAGAATCCTGAACTGCCGTCACCGGTTCTTTCTGCCCCGTGGAAGAGAGACTTTAAAACTCGACCGTCGGGAGTCAACAAGAAAACGGAGAATCCGTCATGGAATTGCGCGTGCATTTGAAAATTTGCGAAGGGTGCGGATGTCTTTGGTACCGCGCTCAGACCCAAGGGAGCGTTTACTGCCAAGGGTGTGAATCGAAACTGAAGGACTTTCCGACTCCGGAGAGCCGCAAACGTCGCGGCCGCCCGTCGGGTAGAACACTGGTCCGTGTGTGGGCCGTGGCCGATACCACAGGAGGCGCCCAATGAGCGCCGCCCTTCAGTTGCCGATGTATTGGGAGGCCGAGCAGTCGCAGCCGGCCCCGAAACCCGTCCGGAGAATCTGGAAAGAGGTTCCCCCGCCAGCCAAGCCAGCGCCAGTTGAGCCGCTGGTCAGCCTGGGCTTCTACCGCAGGCACACTGAAAGCATGCTGCGCCGATACCTCTACGCATCGATGCAGGTGGGCAGAGCGCCGAATATTCTGGGCGATCCGGTTTCCCGGGGCTGGTGTTCCAGCCGGCCCATCCGCACCTTCGAGGACGCGGTGATCTTCGTGCTGGATGTGGAGACGTGCCTGAGCAAGCTGGGATCGCTGGATCGCATGATGCTGAACCGCATCGTGCTCCAGGAGTACACCCAGACCGAGGCCGCCCAGATGATGGGCATGGCTGTCAGAACCATCTCCTACAAGTTTCCCCAGGCCCTGGACCGGCTGACGGAGAAGCTGCTGGAGGCAGGGCTGCTGGTAATCCCTGACTGAAGTTAGATCCTGATTAGTGGCCGCGGCGCCGCGAGCGCATGGGAGCGTGCCCCACATCCACCGGTCAATTAGCCGGTGGATGTGAGGCACGCTGACGGAAGAACATTTTTATTGCGCTTTGGGAATCAGGATCGGTGTCGCAACAGTAGAAGATTGACATTTACAGAAGTCTCTCCCGATTTTCGATTTCGTTCCTTCCGGCAGGAATATCAGGAGAGCGAAGAGCATGAGCACCGTCCCGACGGGACTCCGGGGTAATTGCAGGCATAGCCCACCCCGCGTTGAAACGCGGGGCTATTAATCATTGCGCCTACGGCGCGGGCATTGAGGTACTGCCGGCATCATGTGCTTCTAGCAAGGCTTCATTGAGGGATCACCAACCATAAAGTCTCCGGCTTTGCCGGAGGATACTTATTGCGCTTTGGGAATCAGGATCGCCGTGGCCGTATACGGTGGAACATCCACGTTGAAACTTGCGCCCAGATTGTCCAGCGAAGTGCGGTTCAGACCCTTGTCGGCCTTCAGCGCTTCCTCGTTGTAGTCGAAGCGAATCCCTTTGGCCGCGGGCGTGTCGCCGGTAAAATGCACCGCAACCTGCGCCGTCTGCTTGGGATCCTTGTTGATCAGCAACAGGCCGTAGCTGCCATCGCGCCGCTTGGTGGCATGTACGGAGAGCAGGCTCACGTTGGATTGCGTTGCCACAAAGGCGTCGCCTGGCTGGTAGGCCAGAATATGCACCATCTGGTAGCCGAAGTAAGCCGAGCGCGGCTTGTTGCCCGCGTCCAGAAAGAGCGGGGTGTGAAGGGTGCTCCAGTCGATGCTGATAGTGCCGGTTTCAATCAGGGTAGCCACGGCGTCGGCGGTAAAGGCGGCAACGATGCTCTGATGTGGAATGGTGACCCCGCCCTGTACGCCGAAGTTGGTAAAGGCCAGGTGCGGGGTGTGACCGGCGGGGCAGTACTTGTGGAAGCGGTCCAGCAGATCCACCGCAATCGCCTGGTAATCCGTATTGACCGATTGCAGCAGCGCGTCCTCGTCCATGACCTTGTAGTCGGGCGGCAGGGTTGGACCCTCGATCAGAGAAATCGCGCCGAAATCGATCTCTCCGCAGGCGGTCTTCAGCAGTTCATTGTCCCAGTCCGCGCCCCAGTTGATGGCGTTGGCGGTCTGGTTGGTCAGATCCGAGGTGGAAGAAGTCCCGATGGCCGAGCTATGCACCCAATTGACGTTTTTGGTGGGCGTGGTAAAGGAAGCGCCGATCAGAATTTTGGGGTCCACGGCCTTCATCGCCTTGGCGTAGGCCTGCACCGCGGCAGAGTAAGTTGCCGGTCCCAGCCGCGGATTGGCCAGGCGCTTTCCTGGGTCTTTATCGCTGGGAATCGGCCCGGCATGCAGGTCGAATTCTCCGCCATGATCGGGGCCGTAAAAGCCGTTGTTCCAGGCCTCGTTGCCGATCTGCCAGAGCTGAATGCCCAGCGGCTGGGGATGATGGATGCGCAGATTGTTGGATCCGTCGTCGGTGTCCAGGGGAGAGGCGGCGCGCAGGCCGGCCCAATAGCCCACCGTCTTCCAGTCGTTGCCCTTGGAGTCTTTACCCAGCGCCAGCGTGCTGTTGGGGTCGCCATTGGCGTAGGCCACCCAGGCCGCTGCCTCGGCCGGCTCGCCACCGCCGGTGCCGTCCAGATTGCTGCCATAGTCCACGCTCACAATCGCCGTGCCAAAGGCATCCAGAAACGGCGCCATAGCGGCAAAGTCGTTGGTTGCGGCAAAGTACGGCGCCTTGCCGTCCTTGTAAGGATTGATGACGCCGGCCGGCAGCGTGAAGTGGTAGATGCCGCTGAGGCCGCCGTTGCCCGGATACCGCAGGGCGTGAACGCCGGCCACGCGCAGCACCTGCACCACCTGCGGATCGTCTGCCTGCCCGTCATAGCCATCCAGCCCCACGCCTAGAGACAGCGTGTTGAGCCGGTTGAGAACCTTGGTGGTATCCACGCTCACCTTCACCCTGGTCTGGCAGAGGAGCGAGCCCGGCAGCAGCGCCAAAGCAACGGCGCTTGAAAAAGTACACGCACGGACGGAAAAAAGTCGCAGCACAAAAGCCTCCCGCAATCACTTGACAACCCTTCACTATAAACTCTTCGGCTGTGCCGGGTAATACCCACTCAGATGGTCAGAAATGAAAATAGATGAACTCGGAGTATCCGCCAATTGCGCGCAAGGCAAAACCGAAAACCAATCCAACAAAAAGGATATATTTCCATGCCGAATCGAGCGTGAGCCAGGAGGGCGCGGGCGGCGCGGGCTGATATCCGGCCGAGGTCAGGCCAATTCTGGATTTGGCAAGGATCTGCTGGCTGTTGGGCAGAATCCAGCAGGCGGCAAGCGCCGCCGCCACCAGCAGAATATCGATTCTGCTTAGGGAAGAGGTCTGACCCGCATTTTGATGCAAATAGGCAAGAGTTGTTCTGCTCACAAAGGACGGTATGCCCATGCCGTCGAGTCCGGCCATGCCCTTCCAAATCACTAACGTTGCCCGCAGGCTTGTAGCGCGAAAGGGAACCCACGCGGCAACAACGCAAAACATGGTGAGCGCCTGAGCCAGAAAGCGCGGCATCGATGGCCAGCCGCGCTTTTTCAAGAGCAGCGCCAGATGATTCACGATGAGATAAATGCCGTGCAACAGGCCCCAGAGCAGAAAGGTCCAGCCAGCGCCGTGCCAGATTCCGCCAATGACCATGGTGAGAAAAAGGTTGAGAAAGCGATGCGCCTCGCCGTTGCGATTGCCGCCCAGCGGGATGTAAATGTAATCGCGCAGAAAGCGGGAGAGAGTGATATGCCAGCGCCGCCAGAAGTCGATGATGGAAGCGGCCTTGTACGGCGAATTGAAGTTGATGGGAAGATCGATCCCGAACATGCGGCCAATTCCCACGGCCATATCGGAGTAGCCGGAAAAATCGAAGTAGATTTGCGCGGTATAAGTCAGCGCCGCAATCCATGCGGGAAGAAAGCTGATGTGGCCGCTGGTGCGGGCGGTAGAGAACAGGCCGCTCACGGTCAGGGCCAGCGAGTCTGCGATCAGCACTTTCTTGAAGAGGCCCGCGGCAAACATGCTCAACCCAGCGGCGATGTTGGCCGCGGCCGCCTTGCCTTTCTGTTCTGCAAATTGCGGCATCATCTCCCTGTGATGCAGAATCGGCCCGGCAATTAAATGAGGAAAAAAAGTAACGAAGAGAAAATAGCCGACTGGATTGTGATCGGTGCTTCCTTTTGTCTTGTAAACATCCACCAGATAAGCAATCTGCGTAAAGGTAAAAAAGGAGATCCCCAGCGGCAGGGTCACATGCATGAAGTGAATGGAAGCGCCAGAAAGCGAACCGATATTTTCGAGCGCAAAATTAAGATATTTGAAATAGATCAACGCTCCCAGGTTTCCCGCCAGCGCCGCAATCAGCCAGATTTTTCGCGGCGATCCGGCTCTTTCGATTCCCAGCCCCATGAAGTAGTTGAATGCGATCGAAGTAAAAAGCAGCCAGGGATAAACCGGTTCGCCAAGGATATAAAAAAACGCAGGATGCGCAGCCCAGCCAGACGTATCTTACCTGCGTGGGACGCGCCGGCAGCAGCCAATAAACGCAGACTACGATGGGTAGAAAAAGAAAGATGAATTGGAAGGAATTGAAGAGCATCTAGCGGCCTCCGGCATAGGTCAAGGCATCTGCAATCGCCCGCGCGGCTTTTCTTCTGCCCGACTCCACCATGTGTCCGCAGGCGCAGTAACGGTCCGCGAAATCCTCATTGCGCAGCGCATCGCTCAGATCCAGAACATTTACCTTGCGCTGCTTCAGTGCTTGAAAGACCAGGCTCTCTTTGGCTCGAACGCTGGCGGCCATCTCCGGATTCAATTGATTCATCAGATCGTAATCGATGGGCGCAATGACCAGCAGCAATTGCTTGCCGCGCCGGCGCGCGTCTTGCTGCACGCTGGCCAGCAGATCGAAGTTCTCATCGCGCAGCGGGTAGCGGAGATAGTTGTGGTCGTAATAGGCCTCGATGAATCGCAGATCCTTGCCATCCCGCTCCGGGCACGGCATATCTTCGGACTCACGCTCGAAGTAAGTCGCGAGCATCTGCTTATACCCCGGATATTCGACGCCCTTGTAGCGAAAGGACAAGAAGCCTTCGCCCGCTTCTCCGTTCAGAATTGCCGGCGAGAAGACTCGCGAACGCAGAGCCGCCTCTTGCAGCGATGGATTGAGCAGCTTGAAGAAGAGATAGCGCTGCAGGCTGCCCTGGTCCCATTGCTGCAATCCTGAAAGAGAAAACAGAACAATCGCCGATTGGTTTTTTGAGTTGCGCAGCGCGGCGGAGGTAAATTGGATGGAGTCGTCGAAACTTTGCCCGTTGTAATTCAGGCCTTCGGTCTTTTCTCCCGTCTGGTCTTGAATCATCTCCAGCAGCGTGCGCCCGTCCGAGTCGCATTTGGAAACATGCGCAACGGTGGAGTTACCGGCAATCGTGATCGGTGCTTGGGTGCGAAGAGCCCGCGCCGCCAAGACAAACTCTTTGAATTCCGGTATCGGCGCAAGAAAACATAACGCCGCCAAAACCAGAGCCCCGGCAAGCAATCGAATGGAATGTTTTGCCGGAAAATCCGCGGGGCGCTCCAGAATAAATCCTCCACCATGAATTGACTCAGTGTAGCGTAGGCAGCACGCGCAGACAAGGCTTCCGGCGCGAAAGGGATGGTAGCCGCGGGCGCAATTGGCAAGAAAAACTACCGAGGCTGAGGGACTTCAGTCCCGCTCGGCGATGATGCTTTGGCTGGAGGCGGCGCGCCCTCATGCCCGCCAACCGGGGCGCCAGTTGGAGCCACAAACGGCTCTGGCCCCAGGTGGCCGCGATGGCAGGTCCAGCAGGTGACGGGCGCGCCGGAGTTGTCCACCATGGAAATGTAGTTGCCATTGATATCCTCGACCATTTTGTACATCAACCGCGCGGTGGATTTCTCCGGCCGGGAATCGTCGGGAAAGTTGAGCGCGGGGCGGCCGTTGGGACCGATTTTGGTTGGGTCGGCGGTGTGGCAGGTGCTGCAATGCGTGCCCAGCGCCGCCTCCCAGCCCTCCATGATCTCGTGGACCTGATCGCCGGTGAGCGTCTTGGGCAGCACCTTGAGGTTGGTGGGGGCTGGATGCGCGGTACCGTGATCCTCATGCGGCGCGGCTGCTGGCGGAGGTTGCGCCGGGGCGGTTTGCGGCGCCTGCGCCACGGCGGATGCGGAGAAGACGGCAGCCGCAACCACGGCAGCCAAATAGGCAATTAAGGTCAGGGAAGAGTTCTTCAAGCGGAGCGTTTCCTCGCGAATTGGAATGGCATTTCCTTTGCTGAATTCTATCCAATCCAGCCGCGCTTGGCCTTTTGTTATAAAAGCCCCCCCCGGCTCTGCCGGAGCGACAGTTGAAGTTTGCCATTTACGGAAATAGCTCACGGTTTGCGATTTCGTTTCTTTCGGCAAAAATGTCAGCAGAACGAAGAGCATGAGCACCGTCCCGACGGGACTCCGGGGGAATTCTAGCCAACTCCAACCCCGCGTTGAAACGCGGGGCTAATAACCGTTGCGCCTACGGCGCGGTCGACAAGGAGGTTGCCTGCATCGTGCGTTTCTACATAGGCCCCTTTAAGAGGCCACCAACCATAAAGCCTCCGGCTTTGCCGGAGGATACTTATTTTTGCTTCTTCTTCCATTCCTTGAGCAGCGCAAGCACCTCTTCGGCGTGGCCGGCGGGCGTAACCTTGGGAAAGATGTGCAGCAGGGTCTGGTCCGGGCCAATGACGAAAGTCGTCCGCTCGATGCCCCAGACTTTCTTGCCGTACATATTCTTTTCCTTGAGCACGCCAAACTGATTGCAGACTTTCTCGTCTACATCAGCAAGGAGCGTGTAGGGCAGCTCGTATTTGGCGCGGAATTTGGCTTGATCCTTGGGCGTGTCGCGGCTGATGCCGAGCACGACGACGCCTTCGGCCTGAAGTTTTTTGAATGTATCGCGGAAGCCGCAGGCTTCGATGGTGCAGCCGGGCGTGTCCGCTCTGGGATAAAAGAAGAGTATGACCGGCCGGCCGGCATAGCTGGAGAGGCTTACGGTTTTGTCCTCGTCGGTTTGCAGGGTAAAGTCGGCAACTTTTTGGTTCAGTTCCATCGGGAAGCACCTCGTATGTCGATTGGAGAGCCTTTGGCGGCAATCAGATTCGATTATTTCCGATACTGGCGGCAGATGGCCGCGGCGTTGCTGTTAGCCGCGCTGCCCGTTTGCGCCCAATACCCCGGCCAGGTGGCCAAATCCTCCAAGGATGCGCCCGTGCTGCGCTCCATTGCCGTGCTGGAGTGGACCGGCGAGGCGGGCAAGCCCAAGGCCTGCCGTCTGGTCCCGGTGGCCGTGCTGGACGGCACGCGGCTTGCCGGTGACCAGCTACAGGATGGCGGCATCTACCTGGCCCGCCCTGAGCCGCTGGCCCTGGCTGGCGAGGTGGAGTACGAACTTCAGCAGGACGGCAAGCCGGTGGGCCTCTTTGACCTGCGCAACACCGGCCATGAGCAGGGCTCGTGGGTGGGTTACGGAGCCTGGCGGCAGCCCCCCGCGCCTCAGCCCAAGCCGTCGATGGATGAGGTTGCGCGGACTAAAATCGACGACGAAGAGAGCGACCAGCCGGTGCTGCATCGCAAGCATCACGCCGACGAGACGCCTGCTGCTCCGGCGACGGACGGCGGCAGTAGCACTGGAAGCAGCTCACCCACTGCCGCGACCCCGGCCGCAAGCGATCCCGACCAGCCGACGCTGCATCGCAAACAGGGCAGCAGCGATGCGCCTGCTGCCAGCGCGCCCGCGGCCAGCACACCCGCCCCAGGCTCTGGCACCGCGCCCGATTCCGATCAGCCGACGCTGCATCGCCGCGACGCCAGCGACAGTGAAAGCGGCAGCGCGCCGCCTAAAAGCTCCGAGCCTGCCGAAACCAAGAAGAGCAAAAAGAAGAATAGGGATGACCTCAGCCATGTAGACTCGCTGCCGGACGTTATCGATCCCGACCGTCCCCGCCTGAAGCGCGGCAAGCCGGCCGGCAGCGGCATGGACGCGCTGCCCAGCCTGATGGGCCTGCCCGCCGAGATGCGCCAGGCCGTGGCCGTCAGCGACGCCAAGAGCCGCCCCGACCATCCCTGGAGTTTTAGTTGGGCTAACCCGGACGATGAGGCCAGAATGAAGTCGGCGCTGGAAGAGACTGCCCGCGATGCGCTGGGGCTCAATCCTCCGCCTGCCCAGCCACCGCCCACGCCTCGCCGGAGCAGCGCCCACAAAAAACTGACGTTACCCCCGCCGCCACCGCCCGCGCCACTGCTCGATGAAGATTTTCGCGTCTTCGAACTGGCCTATGGCTCTGGGGCAACGCTGGTTCTGACCGCGCGCGCCGATGCCTTGCCACAGCCCGGCCCCGCCCAGCCGGGATCCGCTCCGGAATTCGCGCCGGAAGTCTCCGCAACGCCCAGGCCCGCGCCACAAAAATGGGTAACGCTTATCGCCCAGCCGGATCTTTACGGCAACGCTCTGGTGCTGCTCAAGAACGTCGCTGACAGCGCCGATCTGGACGACAACCCGCGCATGATCCTCATCGACGCCGTCGATGCCCTGGCCGACAATCGCGGCGAACTACTCTTCGAGCTGCGCGGCCAGACGCAGCGCCAGTTTGCACTGTATCGCGTCTTGAGAGGCCAGGCCCAGCAGCTCATCGCCACCGGCAACGCCGAAATCGACTCGCGATGAGTTGAAAAGAAACTTTAGTTCGCCGCAGTTTTCAATAGCGAGATCGGGAATTGCCCGCGCCTGAAGGCACCGCTCTCGATTGGCTCGATTTCAAGGGCCTGAAGGCCCCTTCTCCCTCCGATTTTCGTTTGGGAAATAGCAGAATGAAATTTTCATGCTCCGTTGGCCAGCGAAGCCCGGAGGGGAATGAAAAGAAGATTCCTGGGTCCACGGGGCGCAGTCTCTCGTCTAACGAAAAGGAACTCTTTTCACGCAACTTCAAGCTCGAACACAAGCCGCCCCGGCAGCCGCACACTCACAGAAGAGCTTTGGCGAGGGCTGATTTATCCTAGGTAAGTTGCCGCTGGTTTGATTCGCCTTCTCGTCGGGTGAGCTGCCCAGGCGAGCCTCGACTCAAGATTGGTGAATGAATGCGCTATTATTCTTGTCGTCTCTCTGTAACTCTTGTGGCTAGCCTTGGCCTGCTGGCGTTTCCCTCTACAGTTTTCGCTCAGGGATCGGGATCGAAGCTGACCATTGCCGAGCCGCTTCCTGATGCGCCGCAAGCCCAGTACGAAATAGCCGCGGCCGGGCCTCAGAAGCCTCAGGAGCCTCAAGCACCTCAGGCAACTCAGCCTCCCGCCGCGCAGCCGGCGTCCAGCCCGGCGCCAGCCAAGAGCGACGCCGCCAAGGAAAGCTCCAGCACGCAACACGCCGCGCAGAAGCCCGAAGCGGAAAAAACTCAGCACGAAAAGGCCGAGGAGCAAATCAAGGAGCAGGAGACGCAGCGCCTGGTCGGCGTTGTGCCGCAGTTCAACATCTCCTATCGCCCGGACGCCGTCTCCATGACCGGCGGTCAGAAGATCAAGCTTGCCCTGCGCTCCACCACAGACCCGGTGGCCTTCGGCGTAGCCCTTGCCGCCGCAGGCTACCACGAGCTCGACCACGACGACATCGGATTTCCCTGGGGAGTCAAGGGCTTGGGCGAGCGCTGGGGCGCGGCCTATCTGGACTCCTTTGATGGCAACATGATCGGCAACGGCATTCTGCCCGCACTTCTGCATCAAGACCCGCGCTACTTCCGCCTGGGCCACGGAACCGTCACCCACCGGCTCCTTTATTCACTGGCCACCAATGTCATGTGCAAGCACGACAACACCCACAAATGGGAGCCCAGCTACTCCAATATCGGCGGCAATATCATCGCCGGCGCTATCTCCAATCTCTACTATCCGCCCAGCAACTCCGGCGTCACCCAGACCCTTACCAATGGTTTTCTTGTGACAGCCGAGGGCGGCTTCGGATCGATCTTTGACGAGTTCTGGCCGGACGTCTCCCGCAAGATTCTGCACAAGGATCCCACGCGCGGACTCGACGCCGAGATGCGCGCCGCCGACCAGGCCAGGAAAGACGCCGAGAAAGAAGCCAAAAAAGACGCCGCGGCTGAAAAGAAATAGGGCGCAAGCCCGAGCCCGATGCTTCTCTTAAATCATTCTCGATCGATCTTGCTTTCAATGGCGCTGCTCTCGATGCTCGCGGCAGCGCCATTGGCAAACTCGCAGGCAGCTCCGCAAGATGGCGCCGGAGCCTATGCCACGGGCGTCTATCGCAATCTCTTTGCCGAAGACGGCCACGCCGCAAAAAAGATTCAAGCCAAGATCGACAAGGCTTACGCGCAGCTCTTTCACGGCGATCCGCGGACAGAGGCCGTTGCTTTTTCCGCCGGTAGCAACGCCAACGGACCTTTGATGTACGTCACCGATTGGGCCAACCACGATGTGCGCACCGAGGGCATGTCTTACGGCATGATGATCGCCGTCCAGCTAGGCAAGAAGTCCGACTTTGATGCGCTGTGGAATTGGGCGAAGAGTTACATGTATATCGCCAACCCGAAGCATCCGTCGTATGGATATTTTTCCTGGTCGAGCAGGACCAACGGCCAGCCCAATGAAGAGACGCCCGCGCCCGATGGCGAAGAGTATTTCGCGATGGCGCTCTTGTTTGCCGGCAATCGCTGGCCCGGCGGCCAGGGCATCTACGACTATCATGCCGAGGCCGAGCGGCTGTTGACCGCAATGCGCCACCGGGAGGTCGTTACCGGCGCGACCAGATTCGGGCAGCGCAGCGTGGGTCCGGAGGTCAGCGAGAAGGACGCAATGATTCTCTTCGTACCTGGAATCATGCAGCAACCTTTCACCGATCCCTCCTATCACCTGCCCGCTTTTTATGAGTTATGGGCGCGCTGGGGTCCGGCCGAAGACCGCGCATTTTGGGCTCGCGCCGCCGAGGCAAGCCGCGCCTTTTTTGTGAAGGCCGCCGACGCGCGCACCGGCCTCACGCCCGCCTATGCCAACTTTGACGGCACGCCGCACTTCACGCGCTTCCCGCAGTCGGGCGACTTTGGCTACGACGCATGGCGCACCGCCAGCAACTGGTCGGTCGATTGGTCGTGGTGGCGGAAGGCGCCGGCCGAGCAGCAGTTGAGCGACCGCATTCAAAGTTTTTTCGACTCTCAAGGCATCAACGATTATGGCCCGGTCTACACGCTGGATGGCCGGTCTCTGGGCTCGACGCCAGGGCTGACACATGAGGAGCATCCGGCTGGACTCGCAGGGACAAACGCGGTTGCCGGGCTTGCGGCGACGGACCGGGCGCGCGCCAGGCGATTCACTGAAGCCTTGTGGGAGACAGAGATTCCCAGCGGCCAAAACCGTTACTATGACGGTATGTTGTACCTGATGAGCCTGCTCCACGCCAGCGGCCAATTCCGTATCTGGAGGCCGAGCAACTAAACCACAGCGGCCCCGCGCGCCTGATCCCGCCCCCGAGCCAGCGCGCGCAGATCCAACTCCACCCAGCGCGGATTCTTCACCAGCCTTCGCAGCGCGGCTTCGACGTTTACATCCGGCAGCACATCGGCAATCTGAAGCAGCGCGCCTAGCATCACCATGTTGCCCGCGCGCGCATTGCCCAACTCATTGGCAATCTCTGTAAACGGACACGCCAGCACATGCACGTCTTTCTGCTCGCAATCGGCGGGAAATCCATCGCCGTTGTAAAGAATCCACCCGCCCGCGGGTACGCTTTTCACAAACTTCCGCAGCGACGGCTCATTCATCGCTACAAGAATATTCGGATTCGTCACCATCGGCGAATCGATCACATGCCGCGACAGGCGCACATGGCAATTTGACGTTCCCGAGCGCATCTCCGGCCCATACGACGGCAGCCACGAGACCTCGAGCCCGGCATCGAGCCCAGCCTCGGCCAGCACCTCGCCCAGCAGCAAAACGCCCTGCCCGCCAAAGCCCGCCACGCGCACCCGCAGATCCAGCGCGGTCGCGGCCTTGTCAGCAGGCAGCGGATTGCCCTCGGGGAGATCTTCGTCGGCGACGCCGAGAATCCTGGGAATCTCCGCAAGCGGCACTGCGGCCTGCGGGGCCAATCGCGGCTGCGCGGTTTTGGTGCGATCGCAAAAAACGCCCAGCGGAAAGGTCTTTTCCATCACATCGCGCACCCAGTGCTGCGCCTCCACCGGTGTCTTCTTGAAGAGCGTGGGACACGGCGAAAGCACTTCGATGAATGAGAAGCCCAACCCGCGAACTTGATTTTCCAGGGCTCGTTTTATGGCCCGGCCAGCCTGCGCAATTTGCTTGTTGTCGCCCAGGCCAACACGCTCAATCCAGACCGGAGCCTCCAGCGTCGCCAGCAATTCGCAGACATGCAGCGGATAGCCTTCCGTCTCCGCGCTGCGGCCTTGCGGCGTAGTCATGGTCTTCTGTCCTATCAGAGTCGTTGGCGCCGATTGCCCGCCTGTCATGCTGTAGACGGCGTTGTTCACGAAGATGACCGTAATCTTCTCACCGCGATTGGCCGCATGAAGAATCTCCGCCGAGCCGATCGCCGCCAGATCGCCGTCGCCCTGATAGTCGATCACGATGCTCTCTGGCTGGCTCCGTTTCACCCCCGTAGCCACCGCGGTTGCGCGGCCATGCGCGGCTGAAATGTTGCCCACGTCAAAGTAATGGTAGGTGAAAACGCCGCAGCCCACCGGTCCCACAAGGATGGTGCGATTCTGAATGCCCAGCTCATCGATGGCGCGCGCCAGCATTTTGTGAATCTGCCCATGGCCGCAGCCAGGGCAGAAGTGCGTCTGATGCTGCAACTCCGCCTTGCGCTCAAAGCGCGGGTAAAAGGCCTTTGCCCGGCCGTGCGACACCGCGTATTCGGCAATCATTTCGCTAGACATGGGCCATCCGCTCCTCTTCTGCCTGCGTTGCCGGCGGCATCTCTTGCGCCAGCTTGCGCACAAACGCAAGAACCTCTTCATGCGACGGAACATTGCCGCCCACGCGGCTTAAAAACTCCACTGGCCGCGCGCCATTGAGCGCCAGCCGCACATCGTCCACCATCTGTCCGTTGCTCATCTCCACCACCACAAAAACCCGCGCCCGCGCCGCCAGCCGCTTGAAGTGCGGTTTGGGAAACGGGAAGAGCGTGATGGGCCGCAGCACGCCGACTTTCAGCCCATCGGCGCGCGCCTCCGCGGCCACGGCTTTGAGAATGCGGCCCATGATTCCGTAGCCCGTCAGCACGATCTCCGCATCCTCGGTGCGCCATTCCTCCGCGCGGGTTTCACATTCTTCAGCACGGCGATACTTTGCTTCCAGATGCCCTTGGTGCGCCTCCATCTCATCGATGTCCAGATGCAGCGATGTGATGAGATTGCCGCGCGTCTCTTCAGTTCCCGTCACGGCCCAAGCCGGCTGATGCGGCTCCGTGGCCGTCTGCTGAAACTCGACCGGCTCCATCATCTGCCCGATGAATCCATCGGCCAACAGCACCACCGGGTTGCGATAGCGGTCGGCCAGCTCGAAGGCCAGCGCCGTCAGATCCGCCATCTCCTGCGCGGAGTGAGGAGCAAGAACGATGGTGCGATAGTTGCCGTGGCCTCCACCCTTCACCACTTGGTTGTAATCGCCCTGCTCGGCTGCAATGTTGCCCAGGCCCGGCCCGCCGCGCGTAATGTCGGCAATCACGCAAGGCAGCTCCGCGCCGGCCATATAGCTGATGCCTTCCTGCATCAAGCTGATCCCCGGCCCGCTTGAGGCGGTCATGGCGCGCACTCCCGCCGAGGCCGCGCCGTAGAGCATATTCATCGCCGCTACTTCGCTCTCGGCCTGCAAAAAAACTCCGCCCGCCTGCGGCATATAGAGCGCAGCCGCCTCGGCAATTTCGCTTGCCGGCGTAATCGGATAGCCATAAAACGCGCGGCATCCGGCCAGAATCGCGCTTCTGACAATCGCCTCATTGCCCTTCATCAATTGCTTGCGCATGAGCTTGCTCCCACAATGCCTGCCTTCGCTTCAACGTCTTTGCGGGCCACGATTCGCAGCACCGTTATCGCGCCCGGCTCGGGGCAGACCATGAAGCAGATTCCGCAGCCCGTGCAGCCCGCGCCCGCGTAAACAGCGGTCCGATAGCCGTAATGATTCAGCCGCTCGCCCAGCGCAATCAGCTTCAGCGGACAGGCATCCACGCAGAGTCCGCAGCCCTTGCACTCATCCACGTCCACGCGCAGCTTGCCGCGGTCTTTCTTCTCCGCATCGTTCATCGCCACCCCTCTCCGGCGCGCCACAAGCCTTCAGGCCGCCGCCGCTCTTCGCGCTCACCGAACCAATTCGCTTGTTCTTGCGGGGATATCCCTGAAACCATTCATTCTCGGCTTCAGAAACCTCTCCGGCAGTGATACACATCACCTCGTCCCGCCGCACCGCATTCGGCTGGCCGCTCCAACCATGAAAACAATACCGGTTGCATTCTCATGCTGCTGGGGCAATAATTGCGCTCGGATGCAGACACCCAGCGATTTCGTCGCAATCGACCAGCCGCAAGCCTCCGCGCGCGCCCTTCAGGTGGCGCTGATGCTCACCGGATTCAGCGCCATTCTGGGCCAGATTGTGCTCATGCGCGAACTGATGACCGTCTTCAATGGCAATGAAATCTCGTTGGGAATTCTTCTGGCAACATGGCTCTTCTGGACCTCCGTGGGCAGCATTGCGTGCGGCAGTTTTCCGCCGCGAAATGGCAATGCGCTTTGCGCAGTGGCCGTGCTTGAATGCCTGCTCGGCGTGAGTCTTCCGCTCACCATCTGGGCCTTGCGCGCAAGCAAGAGTATTTTTCAGACGGTGCCAGGCGAGTTGGTTGGTCCGCTTCCCATGCTGATTGCATCGCTTGTTTGCCTGAGTTTTTTCTGCATGGTCGCGGGCGCGTTGTTTGTGGCCGCCGCGCGCGCCTGCAATTCTGAGTTCGCAGTGGACGCGCGCACCGCGGTCAGCGCGGCATACCTGCTGGAAGCGGCTGGTTCGGCCATCGGAGGCATCACTGCCAGCCTGCTTCTGCTGCGCTTTTTCGATCCATTTCAGATTGCAGGCATTGTGCTTGTCTTGAATTTATTGATGGCGTGCGTCCTCGTCCTGCGCATGAATCGCAAACAATTTGGAATCGCACTCGCAGTAGCGCTGCTGCTTGCGCTTTTGATCGTGGTTCGCCTCGCGCCCTGGATGCAAAGCCAAGCGCAAACGCGTGAATGGCGCGGCTTTCACGTGGTTGCATCGCGCGATTCCATCTACGGCAATCTGCTTGTAACGCAGACCGGCGACCTGCGCAGCCTCTATGAAAACGGACTTATCGTCGCCACCACGCACGATCAGAGCGCCGCGGAAGAATCGGTTCATTACGCGCTGCTGGAGCATCCTGCGCCCGCAAATGTTCTGCTCATCGGCGGCGTGGCCAGCGGCAGCATTGCCGAGACGCAGAAGCATCCTACCGTCGAGCGCATTGATATGGTCGAGCTGGACCCCGCGCTGATTGCGACGGCGCGGCAATACTTAAATCCTGCCGTCCTCGCCTCCGATCCCCGTCTGCATCTGCACCTCAAGGATGGCCGCGCCTGGCTCAATGCAACGCGCGAAAGCTTCGACGTAATCATCGTGAATGTGCCCGATCCGCGGACCGCGCAATTGAATCGCTTTTACACCGCCGAGTTCTTCCTCGCCGCGCGCAATCATCTTGCGCCTGGTGGATTGCTGGCGCTGCAACTGCGCTCGGCGGAGGAATTTCTCAGCCCCGATTTGCAAGCATTCTTGCGCTGTATCGACCGCACATTGCACGAGGCATTTCCTTATGTTGTCGCGATTCCCGGCGAGACCATCCACTTTTTTGCCGCAACCCGCGCGGATCTTTTGACAGAGGATCCGCGCGTGCTGGTGGCGCGCCTGCATGAACGCGATCTGAATACGCAGTATGTGAGCCAATACTTCATCCCTTACCGCATGATGCCCGACCGCATGGCCGAGTTGCGCGACCAGTTGCAATCAACAGCCAACACGCAGGTCAATCGCGACTTCACGCCCATAGCGTATTACTTCAATGTCGTGCTATGGAGCGCGCAATTTAAACCCGATTATGCCGACTTGCTGCGCGCCGTTTCGCAGGCTGATTTCAAGCTCGTCTTCGGCACGGTCCTGCTTGTCCTACTTTGCGCGGCAGCTTTTTTTGCATTCGTTCCCGCGCGCCGGCAGCGCATCCGAACCGCCGCCGCCTGCTCGATGGCGGCAACGGGATTCACTTTGATGGCGTTGCAGATTTTTCTGCTGCTTGCATTTCAATCTATCTTCGGATTTGTGTACAGTCAGCTCGCAATACTGATTGCGCTGTGCATGGCCGGCATTGCGCTGGGCAGTTGGCTGGGAATGCGCCGTAACAAAGCCCACGCTTCCCGAGCCGTTGCGCTAACTCAACTTGCTCTTGCTCTCTCTGCTCCGCTGTTGATGCTGTGTGTCAGCCAACTCGCAAAGCTCTCCGCGCCAAATGCAATGTGGTTTGTAGCGCAGATCGTCTTTCCCTCGCTGGCCGCGCTCTCAGGCATCCTGGGCGGTTATCAATTTCCCATCGCGACGGCAATGTATTCTGCCGAAGAAGACAGACAACAAAGCCTCGGTACGCTCTACGCTCTTGATCTGCTGGGCGGATGCCTGGGCGCTCTCGTGCTCAGCGGCTATCTCATTCCAGTCTTCGGATTCTGGAAGACCGCATGGCTCTGCGCGGCAGTGAATCTTGCGCCGCTGCTGCTTGTCGCGCGAAATCGTTTGCCGGATTTCCGCGAATAGTAGGATTTCTTTCATCCTCACAGCTTATGTTCGTTGAAAACCACCGCCGTAAAGCTGAAAATATCCGTGTTCTCATCGCGCCAGCAGCCACTGTCCATCTTCGCCTTGCGGCAAGTCTGCTCAAGAAAAGTCTGCCGGTCCCACCTCTGTTCCACTGGAACCTGCGGAAGCAGCAGGCCCTCGAAGTCGCCATTCTTCATCAGCAATCCATGTTCGCCGATTCTGATTTGTTGCACATCCAGCACCCGGCGCAAGGGCGAAAGCACGGAGACTTCATACTCCAATTGCGAAAGCTCCGAAGCCGCCACCGGATCAAAGCGTGGATCGCGCGTGGCCGCCAGTGTAGCCGTGTCGCGCACCGTGATGTAGAGCGGCTTGATTGCCGAGGTGTAGCCGATGCATCCGCGCAACTCGCCAGAGATGGTCAGAGTCACAAATGCGCCGCGCTCTTGATTCAGCGTTGCATCGGTGATTGCAACGGGCTCATACAGCTTCTGGTCTTGAATCGCACTCTCAACGGCTTTGCGCGCCAGAGCGAGTAACTCCTTCTTCTCTTCGTCAGTCAACGAGAAGGGAATTTCCTCTGCCTTTTTGCCTGGTGCTTTCACAAAAACATCCGCGCTGTAGCCCACCACGCGCGCGTGATCGCCTGTTACATCGCCTGAATTCGCGTACTTCAAGACGCGCGCCTGGTTCGCGCCCATGCGCTCGGCGTAGATCATCGCGGCTACAATCGGCGCGCCGCCGCAGGCCTCCCAAATTCGCGCGTCGAAGTTGCGCGACATGCTGAAGTAGTCCCACGAATGCAGTGCGTCGAGCGTCTTGTGATCCATTCGCACCGCGTCATCGTAGCTGTGATAATGCGAAAGATCGGAGCTGGCAAGCACCAGCGTCTCGCCTTCCTTGCCTTCGCTCTTGATGAGTTTTGCCAGCGCCAATCCCAGCGCGCGGCTGTTCTCGTAGCTTTGATCCCCCATCACAATGGGCACAATCTCAAAGTTGCCCAGCACCTTTTGTAGCCACGGCAACTGCACTTCCACCGAGTGCTCGCCTCCCGCCGGCGTAGGCTCATGCCCCTCGCTCCTGAGGCGCAGGCTTGAGTCCATTTTTACCAACTGCCGCGCAAAGGCCTTGTCCACCTGCACCATTCCCAGCGGCGTTGCGTAAGCGTCGCCCTCATAAATCGAGGTGTAATTGAAGGCCACATAATGCGTCGGCGCAATAATGACGACGCGCGAATACTTGCGTCCCTTCAATGCCGCATAAGTGTATGCAGCCACCGGGCCGGAGTATGGATAGCCCGCGTGCGGCGCAACCGCTGCAATAATTGGATCGTTGACAGGCGGATCCGTGACCTGCGCCAGCAGGCTGTCGATCATCGCCGAGAGTTCCTTTGCATCGCTCGGATAAAAACTGCCCGCTACGGCTGCCGCGCGCACCTTGGCAGCGTCTGAGGAGTTGGTGTGCGCAAGCGGCGTAAAGATCAGCAGAGCCAGCAGCGGCGCGGCCAGCCAATAGGCGTGTGGGTTCATTGCAAAGTTCATCTGCGAAACCTCCTCTGCATTCTCATGCGTGCCAGACGCCGGGGATCGGCTGCTGGCAGAATGGGCATTTATTTTTCTGAATAAGCATCTGCCCGGCTGTAAATCCCACGCGCTCCACTAACATCTTGCGGCATTTGGGGCAGTACGTGTTTTGCGCGGGATGGCCGGGCACGTTGCCGATGTAAACGTAATGCAGCCCCTCGGCGTCGGCAATCGCCTTGGCGCGCTCCAGTGTGGGCAGCGGCGTGATGGGAAGATTCTTCAACAAATATTCGGGATGATACTGCGTGAAATGCAGCGGCACATCCTCGCCCAGATTCGCTTTGATCCATTGGGCCAGAGAGCGAAACTCCGCGTCGCTGTCGTTGAGCGTGGGCAGAACCAGATAAACAATCTCCGTCCACTTGCCCATTTTGCGCAGCGTCACCAGCGTATCCAGCACCGGCTTCAATTGACCGGTGACGACTTTGCTGTAGTACGACTCGGAGAAGGATTTAAGATCGATCTTGACGGCGTCCATCTTTCCGTAAGCTTCCTTCAACGCGTCCTGCTGCATGAATCCATTTGAGACCGCAATGCTGCGAATGCCGGCGCGATGGCCCGCATCGGCCGCGTCCATCAGAAACTCGGCATAGACAACCGGCTCGCTATAAGTGTAGGCAATCGTCGGGCAGTTGTATTGCCTGGCGAGTTCGGCAACGCGCTCGGGCGGCGCGTATTGCGCGGGAACCTCCTCGGGCCTTGATTGCGAAATCTCCCAATTCTGGCAGAATTTGCAGTTGACATTGCAGCCGGCCGTGGCAATCGAAAAGGCGATCGTCCCCGGCAGATAGTGGAAGAGCGGCTTCTTCTCGACGGGATCGACATGCGCCGCGCAGACACGCGAATGAACCAGCGAGTAGTAAGTTCCGCCGCGATTTTCGCGCACTCCGCAGTAGCCGCGCTCCTTGTCGCCCACCGCGCATTCCCGCGGGCAGAGCTTGCATTTGATCTTGCGATTCGCCAGCTTCTGGTAGAACTTGGCCTCGACAACAAAACGCGAATTATCTTCGCTACCGGCATCGGCGGCGGACGGCATCGCGGCTGCGGGCTGTGCAACAACACCCATTCCCAACGCAGCGCCAGAGGCCAGAGCGCACTTCAAAAAAGAGCGCCGATCCAGCGGATTCTTCATAACTTCTAGCCCACTTAATTCACAAAACATAAAAACCTTTCCGCAATTCTTCCCGCTAAACCTCGACGATTGCAATCTTTTTCGGATCGTTCGTGCCCAGTCGGTGCTCTGCATCGGCGGCGGTCGCAATGTAACTGGGCGCTCGCTCCTCAGCCGACAGTGTCTTTAATCCCTTTTCAGCGCGCTTGCGCTCGATCATCTGCCAACCCGTGTGGTCGAGCGCAACCGGATCAATAGAGGCGAGCAGCGTGTTGGCATTCCAACTGTGCTCCGGCTTATAGCCCGGCCCGCCTTCGTACATTGCAGTCGTCGCGTCGCAGATTGTCAGCCGCATTCTGCCGCGAATCTCCGGCAGCATATTCAAGTCCGCGACGTAAGGATTACAGCCGTTGGGATGGTACTTGTTGGGATTATGAATGACGCCGTACATATTCTTCAGAGCAATAGTGACCCCCGCGCCGTCGTGGTCTTTCAGCACAGGAAGATTGATGAGCACCTGTGTGCGCTGCGTAAGAATCTTCGACAAGCGGCTGCCCACGCTGCCATAAGCCGACAGGTCATCTTCGTAACCAACGCGATCGGTGCCGAAGCATTGCACGCGGTCACCGCCTACGGCAAGATGAAAGCCGGCGCGCTCCAGTTCGTCGCTCTCGCGGTCCCATACAACAATGTCGCTGGCTCTGACACCGGCCTCTTGCAGCCGCTCGCAAATGGCCGCGACAAGTTGAGTATTAGTAGAGATTCCGCGGCCGCCGAGAGTGTTCACCTTGAGGCTGACCGTATCGCCGGGACGAACCAACCGCCGCCACGCTTCGACGGCATGATCGCGTTCAAAGAGAGCCTGCATCGCGTGATCGAGCAGTGCCGCGATGCGATGCGAATCGACCGAAGAGCCCGCGCCGCGCAGCAACTCGTCGCGCGCAACCACGACTCTGGACTTCAGCGGCGCGGAGCCGGATTCCGCCGCCAGCGCTTCCGCCGCTCCGCCCGCGCACAGCAGCGCAACTCCGCTCAGAGATGACTTGATAAAATCCCGCCGGCTGCCCAGTTCGCTGCTCATTTGCGTCCTCCGCCAATCGTGCGGGTCGCATGACCTCAATCAACTGCTACGCCCAGCCGCCGGGGGTTGCAGTGATGGCCGGCACGTGAGACGGAAGACCGTCCGCACTCCGGCCCCGCTCCGCGAAGATTCTATCGCGCAAGCCGCACGGGGGGATACACTGCGCAAGAGGAGTTTTTCGTGACCCAGAACGCCGACCGCCTGCCCGCTTCGCCCGCCCTTTCAACCAAGCGCGGTTATAACTTGTTTCTGCTGCTGGTTGCCGGCCTGGGCGGCCTCATCTACGGCATCGATGTGGGCATCATCGGCGGCGCGCTGCCGTACCTGGAAGCGACCTCGCATCTGGATGCCGCGCAACTTTCGGTCATTGTTGCGGCAGTGCTCTTGGGCAGCGTTATCTCAACGCTTTTTGCCGGCCTGCTGGCCGATTGGCTGGGCCGCAAGCCACTGATGATTCTCTCCGGCCTCACCTTCGTCTTCAGCATTCCGGTCATCGCTCTCTCGCAAGGATACGGGCCGCTTTTTCTGGGCCGGCTCTTGCAAGGCATCAGTGGCGGATTCATCGGCGTGGTGGTTCCGCTCTATCTTGCCGAGTGCCTCTCGGCGCGCGATCGCGGCAAGGGGACCGGAGTCTTTCAATGGATGCTTACGCTTGGCATTGTCGCCGCGGCCGCTGTGGGAATGTACTTCAGTTATCGCGTTGCGGAGGTTGCCGTCGCTGCCAGCGCAGATACTTTATTCCACTTCAAGGATCATGTCTGGCGGCAAATCTTTTGGGTTTCGTTTCCTCCCGGCGTACTTTTTGTGCTGGGCAGTTTGCTGGTCAGCGAGTCGCCCCGCTGGCTTTTTAAGCGTGGTAAATCAGCTGCCGCGCTCACGGCCCTGCTGCGTTCGCGCAGCAATGAGCAAGCCGCGCTCGAACTCGGCGAAATGGAAACACGCGCGGCTCAGGAGACTGCCCGCTCCGCGGATGCCGGCCACAAACTGCATGACTCTCTGCTGCGCCGCAAATATGCAATTCCCTTCTTGCTGGCCTGCCTGATTCTCTGTTGCAATACGGCCACCGGAATCAATTCGATCATCGGCTTCAACACCAACATCCTGCTGCAAAGCGGCCTCTCGGACTTGCAGGCGCATTGGGGTTATGTGATCTTCACCACCGTCAATTTTCTAATGACAATGGTGGGCATGATGCTCGTCGATCGCAAGGGCCGCAAATTTCTGCTGATTCTGGGAACTTCGGGAATTATTGTTTCGATTGTCAGTGTTGGCATTCTTTTTCTGCGCACGGAAAAGGCAAGCGTGGATGCGCGTGAGTTGGTGCAGACTATGGTGCGGCCCAATCAGGAGCTGACTTTGCAATTCGATCCAGGCGCGGCCGGCGAACTGCTGCGGGCAAACGGTGCGGGGGCGGAGCAGATCGACAGCAAGCGCGCTTCGATGGCCATCATCTACTCCTATGGCGACTTTACCGCGGCCACCAACTTTGTCCGCTCCGACGACGCCGCGGCGGCGCCTATTCAGATCAGCCGCGCCAACTGCCTTCCCGCCAATAAAATTCAAGCGCTCTTTAAAAATCCCTTTGCCGATCTCGCCGCCGCGCAACGCGCGCCGTTGCACATCGACAAGGCTCTCATCGGACAAGTGCCCTCGGCGCGCCATGGCTGGATGGTGGCTATCGGACTCTATATTTTCATGGCCTTCTTTGCCGTCGGCCCCGGCGTTTGCGTCTGGCTTGCGCTTTCTGAGTTGATGCCCACGCGCATCCGCTCCAACGGCATGAGCATTGCGCTGGTCATCAATCAATTGGTTTCGACCACGCTGGCCGGCATTTTTTTGCCTTTTGTCAGCAAGCACGGCTACTCGTCGATCTTCTTTCTCTTTGCCGCCTGCACAGTCGTCTATTTCATCGTTGCGGCATTTTTCCTGCCGGAAACAAAGGGCAAAACACTCGAAGAAATTGAAGCGCATTTTGCGGGACAGTCCGCCAACTGAGATTGCGACTGCCGGTAATCTATGAAAAATCCCGCTGCTTTCGTAAACTGAAGTCATGAAGAAAAACCGCTCGCCGTTCTATGTCACTACCCTGATCGCCGGCGCATTCTTCATGGAAATGCTGGACGGCACCATCATCGCCACCGCGCTTCCGCAGATGGCGCACAGCTTTCATGTCGGCCCTGTCAGCCTCAATATCGGCATGACCGCTTACATGATTACGCTGGCCGTCTTTATCCCCATCAGCGGCTGGGTCACGGACCGCTTCGGCTCCCGCTCCATCTTCTCAACGGCAATCGCAATCTTCACGCTCGCCTCGGTGCTCTGCGGCCTCTCCAGCACCCTTGCGCAGTTCATTTTGATGCGCATACTTCAAGGCATCGGCGGCGCAATGATGGTCCCCGTTGGCCGCCTCATCGTGCTGCGCACCGCGCCCAGAGAAAAGCTAACGCAGGCGCTTGCATACATCACCTGGCCGGCCCTTTCAGCGCTGGTAATTGGCCCTCCGCTGGGCGGCTTCATCACCACTTACGCAAGCTGGCACTGGATCTTTTTTCTCAATCTGCCCATCGGCATCCTGGCATTGATTCTGGCGCTGCTGTGGATTGAAAACGTGCGCGGCGATGAGCTCCATCCCTTCGATTGGCTCACTTTTCTGCTGGGCGGCTTTGCCTCAGCCGGAACCGTTTACGCCTTGGAAAAGCTGGGCGGCGAGGGCGGCCACTGGCCTCTTCCCGCCGCTGTTCTCGCACTGAGTTTGCTCAGCGGAGTCGTTGCAGTTCTCGTCGCGCGCCGCCATCCCGCCAAGTCGCTCATCGACTTTGAGTCGCTGCAAAGAAAAACTTTTTCGCTCTCCATCTATGGCGCCAGTGCCTTCAGAATCTCTGTCGCCGTGCTGCCCTTTCTGCTTCCGCTGATGTTTCAAATAGCCTTCGGACTGACGGCCTTTCAATCGGGTCTCTACCTGCTCGCGCTTTTCGCGGGCGACGTCAGCATGAAAGTCTTTGTCATTCAAACACTGCGCCGCTTCGGCTTTCGCCGCGTGCTGATTGTCAATGGAGTCTTTACCGTCGCGTCAATCGCCGTCTGCGCAACCATTGCGCCCGCCACGCCCGTCCTTCTCATCGTCGCCATTCTTTTCATCCACGGCGGCTGCCGGTCGATGGAATTTACCTGCATCACTACGCTCGCCTTTACCGAAATTGCGCCAGGCAGGATGAGCCGCGCCAACAGTTTTCTCAGTGCCGTGATGCAGCTCAGCTCGGGCCTGGGCGTTGCTGTCGGCGCAATTGTTTTGCGCCTTGTCGCCCACGCGCGCGGCCACTCCGCTGCCGTTCCTGAGTTGCGCGATTTTCATCTTGCCATTCTGATCGTGGCGCTGCTGTCGCTGGGCCCGGTCTTTGACAGCCTCAGCCTGCGCCATGATGCGGGCGCTGAAACCAGCGGGCATCCGCAGCCGGAACTGGAACCCGCGCACTAGTTGCGTAACCGCCCACAACCGGCGAGAATCAATGCATAGAGCGGCCGTCAATTTGAGTTCGCTCAACAATGTTCATGCGCAAAATTGCCTCTACAGAAAGTTTATCGACGCCGCGTAAAAGCCGCTGGAGTCTCCGCGATTTTGCCGCGGCAACTGTATTATTTCTCGCAAGCGCCGCGGTTGTCTTATGCCAAAACGCGCATCTCGCCATTCTCTGGGATGCAAGCTACACGCTGGAGTCGAGCCTCCGCATTGCGCAGGGGCAGATGCCTTATCGCGATTTCCCCTTTGTTCATGCGCCTCTCACGTTCCTCATTCAGGCAGCGATCATTCGCCTCACCGGACGCGTCTTCTTCCACCACGTTCTCTACGCAGCAATCGCATGTGGCGCGGGCACGGTGCTCGGCTGGCGCATTGTGCTCAAAACGCTGCAATCCAGCCTGCGCGCATCGTGGCCGGTTTCACTGCTCTTGACCGCGCCACTAACCGTCCTAGGCATTTACTGCATCCTGCCATTTCCCTCATACGACTGCGATTCAGCTCTATCGATCCTTCTTGCTGTATTTCTCTTGCAGCGTTTAGCGCTTGATTCTGTTGCCTCGCAAACCAGCCCGCGTCCAGCGCTCCCGCGGCCCTTTATTGCCGGCGCGGCGCTTGCTCTACCGCTCTTTGTCAAACAAAACATCGGCCTGCCTTTTCTACTCGCGGCATTTGCCCTCATTCTTTTTCTTTTGGTCGTGAACCTGATTCGCCACACTCCCGGCCGTGCGGCGTTGACCGCGATCCTTACCGGCGCAACTGCAACACTTCTTGCCGCGGCCCTGCTTCTGCACTTCACCGCCGGCATCAGCAACTACATTCATTGGACCATCCGCTTTGCCGCCGAGCGCCGGCTGCCCGGCCTGCAAGACATGCTTTCGGTTTACACCGAGCCCGCGCTGCTGTGGGAGTTGCCGTCAATCGCCGCCGCCCTCTTGCTCTTGCGCAGCCCGGTTGTAAAAAATATCTGGACCCGTCTCACCGCTCTTGTTTTGCTTGCCGCGCCCTTCGTCTGGACACTGATTGGTCTTTTTCTCTCTACGGATGCGGACGATCGCGCCGATTCTCTTCTCGCACTCTGGCCGCTGCTGCTCATCCTCAGCGCCGCGCTTGCGCTGTGGAACCTTTTCCGCAAGCCGAGCCTGCGCGCCGTGATTCCCGTACTTCTGCTGGCCGCAATTCACGGAACATTTCTCTCCCAGCAGTTATGGGGATCGACCTATGCCATCTGGCCGTTGCTCGCAATTCTGATTGCCGAGATGATTGTCTTTCTGGCAGGAATCGAGCAGAACAAAACAGCCGCGGACGCCGCGCCCCAGAGCCTCTTTCTCGTACCAGCTCTCTCCGCCGTCATCGCTGCAACGCTGCTTGTTTGCGGCGGTCTATACACTGCCAGCGAGGAGCGTCTCAGCTACGCGCAACTGCCCGGCGGACCCGTATTACATACCACATTTCCCGCGCTCGAAGGGCTATCCGTAGCCGGCCCTTACCTGCCCGATTTTGATGAACTGCTGCGCTTCTCCGCCAAAGAAATCCCCTTTGACGACGGTTTGATTCTTATCCCCGGCGAAGATCCGTTCTACTTTGCCACTGGCCGCACTCCGCGATTTCCAGTGCTGCTTTTTGACAGATCCACAGACCCATATTCGCCCGCGCAGCTTGTTGAAGAAGCGCAAAAGCATAAGATTCGCTGGCTGATTGTGAAACGCAATTTACAGATCAAAGAAGACGTCACGCCCCAGCGCGAGGCTTTGATGAACGCTCTTTTGCAAGTCTTTCATCCCTATTGCAAACTGCGCGCTTATGATGTTTATCGCCGCCCATAATTCGGCTATCAGCGATGCCCCGGCATACTTGACGCGCTACATTTCCCATTAGTTCTTTCATTATTCACATAGTTCGTCCGAAGTTGATTTGGCGCTGACAACGCAAACGCCTACTGCCATCTCTTCCTCTCCATCATGTGCAGCATGAAGGATGGGCTGCGCAGCACGCGGCCAAGCTGGTGAAATAAGACAGGGAAAAACCGTGATCGATAAATGGCTTTGAACTTGGCAATTTTCGCAACGCCATTGTCGCCTGGGCCTGCCTTCCGGCCCAAGAAATATAGATCGAATGTCTGCCAATGGTGAACAAATCCCTTGGCCGAAAATGAAGATAAGTCCACCTTTCCACTTATGTGCCATTTCGTAAGGTTCTTATAATAATTCCATCCCTTATCCACCGTGTGCGGCGAGGTCCACGGCGTCACTCGTGTTGTGCCATGTTCCGCGCGTCCAACCGTTGCGCAAGACATGACCATGAGCCCGCCCGGCTTGAGCACGCGAATCATATTGGTCAGCGTCTCTGCCCAGAAAGGATTGTGCTCCATCGCTTCGCAACTGATTACCACATCGAAGCTCTCGTCCGGAGCATCGTACTTTTGCCCTTCGCAAATCACATCCACGCCCTTGCCAGGGCCTATGTCCAGACCTATATATTCGCAGTCTGAAAATAGGGTCCGGATCGTGCCGTTGATATCCAAACTGCCTATCTCCAGAACTTTCTTGCCCACAAACATCTCTGGAAACAGGGACTTTGAAATCTCTACAAATTCCTTCTGCGCGCTGTGCATTGGAACCTCCATTGGTGGGTCGGGGTGTTTTCAGAAACAGCTGAATCGTCGGCTTACCGTACCTCATCCGAGGGCCGGCGACGACAACTTCGAGCGAGTTCATGGCTGACGATTACTAAATGTTGAAAACTCAGAATCAGGACTCAAGGGGGGTGACAGTTCAGAATCGCCACAGGTACTGGCGCATTCCTAATTCTGATATCTATTCTCAATTATAATGGACCTTATGGCGGTAGATTCACAGATAATTCATACGCGGGCCGGAGAGTTGATTGGCGACACGGATGCCAGACGCAAGCTGCAAGCATTGCAGGCTCATCTCAAGCAGTTGGGCAGCCTGATGGTGGCTTACTCGGGCGGCGTGGATTCGGCCTTTCTCGCGGCCACTGCGCACAGCATTCTTGGAGATCGCATGTTGGCCGTGATCGCCGATTCACCCAGCCTTGCGCGCCGCGATTTCGAGGCCGCCTGCGATTTTGCGCGCGCCCAGCAGATGCCATTGCGCGTGATTGCGACCGAGGAATTGGAGCGCCCCGAGTATCAGCGCAACGACGCCAACCGTTGCTTCCACTGCAAGGACACGCTCTTTGCGGCGATGGAATTGCTGGCTCCTAAGCTCGGTTTCGACCGCATCGCATACGGCATGAACGCAGACGACACCAGGGACTATCGTCCGGGGCAGCGCGCGGCCGAGCAGCACGCCGTGCTTGCGCCGCTGGCCGAAGCCGGTCTGACGAAACTGGAGATTCGCGCCCTCTCCAAGGCCGCCGGCTACCCGCTCTGGGACCGCCCCGCCGCGCCCTGCCTCTCCTCGCGCGTCGAGTACGGCCGCACCGTAACCCGCGAGGTTCTTGCCCAGGTGGAGCAGGGCGAAGAGAGCCTGCGCCAGTTGGGCTTTCGTGAACTGCGCGTTCGCCATCACGGCGAGTTGGCCCGCGTTGAGATTGCTCGCGCCGAGCTGCCGCGCGCCCTCAACCTGGAGATGCTCGACGCCATCACCGCCGCTCTCAAGAGCGCCGGATTTCAGTACGTGACGCTCGATTGCCAAGGCTTTCGCTCCGGTGCAATGAATGAGATTTTAGGGAGTATAATACTGCCGGTTGAAGTGATCTCCAAGCGCGGCGAATAGCCAACAGTTTAAAATGAATCTGAGATGCGAATTGCTTATCTTGAATGTTTTTCCGGCATCAGCGGCGACATGATGCTGGGCGTTTTGGTGGATGCGGGAGTGCCGTTTGCCTGCCTTGAAGAGACGGCCTCCGCGCTTGGCGTTGGCGCGCGCCTTGAAATGCGCAAGGTGAGTCGCGGCGGTATGGCCGCAACCAAGGTCGATGTAATCACGCCCGATGCGCCACACGATCTGCCGGCGCACTCGCACGGCGATCATGCGCACGAGGCTGATTCGCATTCACACTCAGCGGACGGCCACGCCGAAGAACCGCACTCACACTCGCATGAAACCCCGCACACGCACACCCATGTCGCGCATCGATCCTTGTCCGCGATTCTCGCAATCATCCGCTCCGCACCACTCTCCGACTCGGTGAAGCAGCGCTCCATGCGCGCCTTTCAATTGCTTGGCGAAGTGGAAGCCGCAATCCATTCGATCCCCGTCGAAGAGGTGTACTTCCATGAAGTGGGCGCGGTAGACACGATCGTCGATATTGTCTGCGCTGCCGCCGGCGCCGAGGCTCTCCAAGTGGATCGCTGGCTTGCTTCGCCGCTTAACGTTGGAAGCGGAACCGTCGTCTGCCAGCATGGCACACTGCCTGTTCCCGCACCCGCAACGCTGGCTCTGCTTGCCGATGCGCCGGTCTACGCAGCCGGTCCTGCAATGGAACGCGTGACTCCAACCGGCGCGGCCGTATTACGAATGCTGGATGTGTGCTACGCGCCGCTGCCCGCCATGCGCATTTTGCAAACCGGTTATGGCGCGGGCGGGCGCGAGACGCCGGGCCAGCCCAATCTGCTGCGTTTATTGGTTGGCGAAGCGGCTTCCGATGCGCCCAGCGAATCCATTGCAGTCATTGAAACGGTGATCGACGACTGCAATCCGCAAGTGCTTGCCTACGTCAGCGAGAAGCTGCTTGAAGCCGGCGCATGGGATGTGTATCGTCTCGCCGTGCAAATGAAGAAGGGCCGCTCCGGCGTGCAGATCACCGTGCTCTGCCGTCCAGACCTTGTTACCGCATTGCAAGATCTACTTTTTTGCGAGACCACAACCATCGGCCTGCGCTGGCGTCTAGAGAATAAGGAAGCTCTGGCGCGCGAGTTTTTTGTAGTGGAAACAAGCTCGGGTAAAATTCGCATTAAAATCGCCCGCCTGCCCAACGGCAAAATTGTCAATGCCGCACCGGAATACGAAGATTGCCGCAAGATTGCCGAAGAAAACTCGCTCCCCCTCAAGCGAGTTATGGAAGAAGCAATGCTTGCGTTTGCTGCTCAAAAGGAGAACATTTGATGGATCGTGCACGAATTGAAACCTTGCTCAATGGGGTGCGTGAGGGACGCACTGAGGTCGGTGAAGCTCTTGACCGATTGAAGGATTTACCCTTTGAAGACCTGGGCTTCGCCAAACTCGACCACCACCGCGCTCTGCGCACCGGCATGCCTGAGGTGATCTTTGCCGCCGGAAAAACGGAAGCGCAGGTCGCCATGATCTTTGCGCGCATGGCAAAGGCCGGAGGCAACGTGCTGGCAACGCGCGCCACACCGGACATGTTTCGCGCGGTCCGCAACCTCCAGCCGCGCGCCGAGTATCATGAGACCGCCCGCGCCATTACGCTCACGCAAACGCCTCTAACCGTTCTGGGAAAAGGAACCATTGGCGTCATCTGCGCCGGCACCAGCGACCTGCCCGTTGCCGAGGAGGCCGTCGTTACGGCGCGGTTGATGGGCAATACTGTCGAGTTGATTGCCGACGTCGGCGTGGCCGGCATTCACCGCCTTCTGGCGCAAAAGGATTCTCTGCAATCGGCGCGCGTGCTCATCGTCTGCGCCGGCATGGAGGGCGCGCTGCCCACCGTTGTTGGCGGCCTGGTCAATGCGCCCGTGCTGGCCGTGCCCACCAGCGTGGGCTATGGCGCTTCTTTCGGGGGCGTGGCGGCGCTGCTGGGCATGTTGAACACCTGCTCGCCCAACGTCTCGGTCGTCAACATCGACAACGGCTTTGGCGCGGCGTGCATCGCATCGCTCATCAATCATCTTTGAAATAGCCTTCTGTAAAGTTGCGCAAAAAATCGATACAATGGCGCCGTGAGGATAAACGATGCGATCCATTCCACGCTCGTGTTCTCTTCTTTTCTTGCTCGTCTTCACGGCGACCGGCGTCCTGGCTGCGCAGTTGCGTTCGCCGTGGGACAATCGCGCCGTTGTGCAAACCACCGAAGCCTATAACTGCCCCGCGCCGCCGCCCTTCGCCAAGACGGTCGAGGCCAGTTCTTACTACATTGACAGCCACGCATCGATCGCCGATCCGCAGAAGCTGACGGCCTTTCAAAAGGCCTCCGAACCCTCCACGCATCTCAGTCAATACGCCGCCAACGCCGCCGACGCATATTTATACAAGGGCAACCGCGCCGCCGCTCTCTGCGTCTACTCGCTTCTTGACGCCGCCGCCAAAGCCGACGCGTGGGATGGCCACATGCCCAGCTTTCAAGGCGTCTACGTTCAGAATTGGCTGCTGAGCGCCGTCGCCATTTCTTATCTCAAAGTGCGCCCCAGCGGCCTGGGAACGCCCGCGCAAGACGCCGATATTCAACGATGGTTCAAGAAGCTTGCCGGGCGTGTCCGGGAATTCTTCGATGGCGAGGTGGAGCGGCTGCACAAGGACGGCGAGAACAATCACATCTACTGGGCCGGCCTGTCCGTTGCCGCCGCGGGCATTGCCGATAACGATCAAGCCGACTTCAAGTGGGGCCTTGACGCTTACCGCATGGGCATTGATGCAATCCAGCCCGATGGTTCGCTCAAAGCGGAGATGAATCGCGCGCAGATGGCGCTCCACTATCACCTCTATGCGCTCGGCCCGCTCATCATCCTGGCCGAACTCGGCGTCTCCAACGGCATCGATATGTATGGCGCCGGCAAGGGCGCGATTCATCGCCTCGTGAATTTTTGCGTTGCGGGCCTTGAAGATCCAACTTTGCTGCAAAAGCGAACCGGTGTGGCGCAGCTCGTCACGCTTCCTTACGGAGGCTCCGACATTGGCTGGGCCGTCCCGTATCTGCGCCGTTTTCCCAATGCGCAACTCTCCGCGCTGGCAGCCAAGGCGCAGGTGGTTAGGTACACATCCTGGGGCGGCGCGCCGCCGGATTAGCAGAGTTCCACGGGATAATTGTTATCCTCGCGCCGTATTTTCTTTGGAAATTCATTCCCGGCCGAAGACGCCGGCGCATCTTTCCGTTGCCATCGCAACACGGAACCGGATAGCTTATGGACATGCATACCATTCATTGCGCGCGAAGCCTTGCCGCGCTGATTACTCTTTGCGCAATCGGCCTGGGCGTCTCTGCTGCCCAGCAGAAAGCCGCGTCGCCCACGGTAACCCTCGCGCCCCCTTCAAGCGCGGCTGTGAATGCTGTTGCAATCGATCCGTCCAAAGAGCCGGCGCTCGGGCAGAAGGAAAAGCTGCGATTGATCCGCGAAAAAATCAAGTACGTCTTCGTACTCTTCCAGGAAAATCGCTCCTTCGATTTTTACTTCGGAAGCTATCCCGGAGCCGATGGGCTCTATGCGGGGCCGTCAGGCGCTTACACTACTGACAATGTAACTGGATTCACGCAGCCGATCGTCAATACCGACGGAACAGTGGGCAAGATTTCCGCCTTCAGAATTCCCGCCACGATTGTCGATGCCAAGGGCAGGACGGTTCCTCTCTATCCTGCCGATATCGCATCGGTCAATCACTCGCATACAGCGATTGCGCGCAAGATTGCTCTGGATGCAAGCGGCGTTGCGCAAAACTCCGAGTATGCTTTGACCGAAGAAGGCGTGACGCTGAAAGACGGCAAGCCCTCGAATGCGCCGACGCTGGAGCGCAAGCAATTCGGCGAGTTGGTAATGAGCCATGTGGATTGCGACACGGCTCCATTTCTCTGGCGCTACGCGGACCGCTTCACGCTCTTCGATCGCTTCATGGACACCATCATCGGCCCATCCACGCCCAACGCGATTGCGATGATCAGCGGCCAGGGCGGCGAGACGCAGTGGATGCTGCATCCGGACCAGGCAGCGGCGGGCGGCCGGGGCGAAGATGCGGTTGTGCCGATGGTCGCCGACCCCGCTCCCTTCTGGGGTTCGCCGCTGGATATGCCAGACCGCCTCAAGCAGCCGCAGGCCGCCAAGCCCTTCGGCGGTGTCGCAAAGAACCTCACCTTCGCAACGCTGCCGCTCTCTTTTATGGGCAGTGAAATCGGCAAGACAACAGCAGCCGATTACGATCCCGCCTTCGACTTGCCCGATGTGCGCGAAGACATTGAAAAGATCGCCGGCCACGGCGTCAACGCAGTGAATTGGGGCTGGTATCAGCAGGGTTACGAGCATGAGAAGAACGACGAGCAAGGCAAGGCCTCGCATCTGGGCTACGTGGCGCATCACAACGCGCCGCAGTACTTCGGCTACGTCGCCAACAATCCGCTGGCCAGCACGCATCTGCATGGACTGAGCGAATTCTTCAGCGACATTGCGGCGCGGCGTTTGCCTGCATCGGGCGTCTTTTATCTGCGCGGCGGCTATGGCAACATCGACGGCTGGCGGCCGCAGGATCCAAACCCCAAGCTGGCCAAGGTCTTCAATGGCAACGACGACCATCCCGGCTACTCCGACACGCAGATCAGCGAGGCGCTGCTGGCCGAAGAGATCGACGCCATCGCGGCCAGCCCGTATTGGAGCCAGAGCGCCATCATCATCGCGTATGACGAGTCGGACGGTCTCTACGACCACGCGCAGCCGCGCATCCGCTCACACGACGCGGCGGGGTTGCCGCTGGAGCAAGGGCCGCGCATTCCGGCCATCGTCATTTCGCCTTACGCGGTGGCGCATGGCGTCTCGCATGTGCCATCGGAGCATAGCTCGATCATCAAGTTTGTAGACGAGCTTTTCAACCTGATTCCACTTGCGGATCTGCCCGATGAAGCGCGCGCGCGGCAGATTGGCGCGGAGAAATTCGGCCAGCCCAATCTCGGACCCGCGGACGATTTGGTTCCAGACGTGGGCGACATGACTTCGGCCTTCGACGCACTGCGACTTGCGGGTAAGCGCGCGCCGCTCAGCGCCGAGTACGCCACCATTCCGCAAGCCGAGATTGCCAGCTTTCCTCACGCCGGTGGCGCGGGTTGCAAGCAGTTGCAGATCACGCCGACCGATTGGAATCTGCCCAATCCCGTGCCTGCGGACTTCAATCCGCGCCCCGATACTACGCCCGGGATTCCAGCAGCAGGCGGGTGGACGCCGTAATGCGCGCCCATGCAATTCACTCGACGCTGGCATTGGCGTTGCTTCTGTCAAGCGGCCTCGCGCGTGCGGATACCGATGCAACTTTATCCCGCGTGCGCGCGGCGGGCGTGCTTCGTTGCGGCATCGATCAAGCCCAAGCCGAGTATTCCACCTCCGACGATCACGGCAGTCTTGAAGCCTTCGATGCCGATCTCTGCCGCGCGGTGGCCGTTGCGGTGCTTGGCAAGAATGCGCGGATTCGCGTCTCGGATTATCCCGACGACCGCGCCGCAATGCAAGGGCTCAACGCGAGTGAAGTGGATCTGGTGGCCACGCTCTCCGACGACTTTACGCATACCGTGGGAACGCATCTGCAATTCACGCGGCCGGTGCTGTGGGACGGTGTTGGTTTCCTTGTGCCGGGAAAAAGCGCCACAACAAACGCGCGACAATTAACCGGCAAGAAGATCTGTTTTCTCGCCGAAACCAGCGTAGAAGAGAGCGTCCGCGCATGGTTTGCCCGCGAACGCCTCGACTTTGTTCCCTTTCCCTTTCAAGAAGAAGGCGAGATGGAAGCAGCCTTCGCAACCAATAATTGCAGTGCTCTGGCCGGCGACGCAACGCGCCTGGCCCAGACCCGCGCGGCCCTGGCTGCGCATGGAAAACGCGCGCTGCTCTTGCCCCAGCGCATCTCGAAAGACCCCTTGGCCGTAGCGGTGCGCGACGACGATCCGCAGTGGGCGGCGCTAGTCAGTTGGGTTATGGAAGCACTGGTGCAAGCCGAAGAAAGCGGCGTGAATCAAATGAATGTAAAAATGCGCGCGCACTCGGCCAGCGATCCGGTGCTGCGTTTTCTGCTCGGCTCATCCCGCCAGATCGGCCCCGCGCTCGGCCTTGATGATGACTGGGTCGAACGCGTGATTGAAGCGACAGGAAATTATGGTGAGATTTACGAACGCGATCTTGGCAGCCATTCGCCTCTGAAGCTGCCGCGCGGTGAGAACAATCTGCGCCAGCGCGGAGGCCAACTAACAGCGCTGCCGCCAAAGTAATGCCGCGCCAATGTGAATTTTCTCTCGTCTTTCGCTCGAACCGCCGCAAGATGCGAAGATAAGAGCAGGCTCCCGTTTGCATTTTCGCTCCGGGCGCGGACTCCCAGGAGGAATCGCGATGCGCCGCGTTGCGCTCATCTACAATCCGGCTTCCGGCCAGCACTCCTCCAGGCGTCGCGCGGCCATTGATCGCGTTCTCGCCATTCTTCGCGAAGCCAGAATCGAAGTTGAAGCCATCGAGACTCTTGCGCCAGGCAGCGCCGGTGCGCAGGCTGCCGATGCCGCGCGCCGAGGCTGCGATACGATTCTTGCCTGTGGCGGCGATGGCACCGTGCATGAGGTTCTGCAAAGCCTTGTCGGCACTGAGACGGTGTTGGGCGTGGTGCCGCTGGGAACCGCCAACGCGCTGGCGGCAAATCTTGGCTTGGGCGCCAATCCCGCAAAGGCCGTCCGCAAGCTGTTGAAGGCCGAGCCAACGCGATTTTCCGTGGGCCGCATTTCGTATGTGGACGCTTCCGGCGTCACTTGCTCGCGCTACTTTACGGTCGCCGCAGGCGTCGGCGCGGACGCGCTTTTTCTCTCTCGCCTCGACCCCGGCCTCAAGCGCCGCCTTGGCTATATTCTTTATGTAATCGAGGCTTTTCGCCTCTGGGCCACCTATTCCTTTCCGCTCTTTGAGGCGGCCTTTGCTGAACCAGGCCAAACGGAGACGCGCGTCGAAGCACTCACGCAGCTTCTTGCCGTGCGCATTCGCGACTTCGGCGGCGCGCTCAACCACTTCGTTCCCGGCGCATCGCTGCATCGCGACGACCTGCGCCTGGTTGCCTTCAAAACGCGCAGCCGCCTACGCTACTTCTGCTTCATGATGGCCGCCGTCATCGGACGCCACACCTTTGCGCAAGACATTGAAGTGCTGGACGCCGTCTCGGTCGAGTGCCGCTCGCGCAATAATTCCACGGCCAGCGTCTTTGCTGAAGCCGATGGCGAACTGCTCGGCGAACTGCCGGTCCGCATCGAGATTGTTCCGCAAGCCATCACTCTGCTGATCCCAACTGGCGCAAAGCCGTAAGTCGCTTTTCTTTCCAGCCGCATTGCGGATAACCGCCAGCAATTACTTTTGGGTAAGAGGCTTCTCCGCTGTGGCCGGCACAGGCGTAGCTGCTTTCAATTGGCTCAGATCGTCTTGAATCGCTTGCCGTCGAGCGGGATCTTCTTCCGTCTCAACCGGCAGCATTGGACCACTATAAAAATCGAGAATGTTTGCGCGCAACTGGGCCGTTGTCCGATCGAAGTTGTGTGCAGTCAGCCGCTTCAGAAGCTCTGCGTAGCTCGCGTCGGCAAGCGAGTATTCCCCGGCTTGTGCCGGCTTGCCGTCATCCAGATTGCAGTTGGGCAGCACCAGCCGGCCTGCCCGCAACTCTTCCAGCAAGGCGCGATAATGGTCGGTCGTTGTATTGATGCTCTTGATATAAAGATCTTCGGTTACCGGAGTAGGATTATTGAAGCCCAGGCCTTTCAGCGGGCCAATCTTCGGCACAAAGCGCAGCAGCGTGGATAGAATTCGCGTGCCCACTCCCGGCTTTGCATAAGTCTTTCCCCACGCTCTCTCATAATCCGAGCGGGATAGGCGATAGAGAAACTTTTTTCTGGCAAAGTCTGGCGTCTCGCGCATCAGATCTTTCTTGTGCGCTTGCAGCGCCACCTGAGTCATTCGCGGAATCAGTTGGCTGACAAAAAAACGATATGAGCCAACCGCCAATTCCTCGTGTGGCAGAACCTCCTTCAACTCCAACCCATAGACAACCGGAAAGACCCGCTCCAGCAGTTCTTCCGAAACCTCGAATCCGATAAAGTCGTGATACTGCTCCGGCGCATATCGATTCTTCGCCACCTGCAATGTATCAAAGCCAAACTCCGTTTTTAAATGCGCGGTCTTATCCTGCGCATAGCGTATCGATTTGCCATATTTTGCCCGCAGCTTTGGATAACAGATGGCGACCGCCGCATTGACCGCCGGGTGTCCGTCAATGTCCGCCGCATAGTGCGAAAGCGCGCCCAGCGCAAATGCATATTCATCGGCATTTTGGCTTTCAATCACTAACTCGCGAACAAAATCTCCGGTGCGAACGTAATGAGCCAGATTGCTGAATTCCTTGTCGCCGAATGGATAGTAACCCAGATCCTGGATCACGGAGCCGCCGTATGCATAGGCGTGAGCTTCCTTGATCTGCTCTTCGGTGATGCCGGGATAGCGCGCAATCAGCAGTGGCCGGATCTCGGAGATCCATGCCAAATCGACGATCTCTTCGTGTGTCAGAACGGAGTAGGCAAACGCGCTTCCGCTCAACAACAGCGCGGTCAGAACAACCGCCGCCACGCGGGCAAGACCCATTCTCCCGCCCAAGTTCGTTGGCCGGTAGCCGCCGCTCAAATCCGGCCCAGAAGTAGAAGAATCACAACCACCACAACGACGATTCCAAGCCCGCTGGTCGGATAATATCCCCAATTTCTGCTGTGCGGCCAGGTTGGCAGAGCGCCAATCAGCATCAGGATCAGTAACACAATCAAGATTGTTCCAAGCATATTTCCCTCCCGTGAATTCAGCGCCGCGAGCTTTTTCTTCCCGATAACCGCGGCAACGTGAGTCTTTCACAGGACAGGCCAACAATCTGGTCAATTGAAGACATTCGCCACTCCGCTCCGATTCGAGTTGGCTGACCGATAAAAAACTGTATTTATCAAAAACTTCTATTCAACCCGATTCGCACCTGAAACGGTTCGACCGGGTGGGCAACGCGCGTGAATGCCGAAGGGCCTATCGGAGTTCCTGCCGGAGTGATTCCTGGAATGACACGGGACTCATAGGCGTAGTCAATGTCGCTGTCGCTGCGGTCGAGCATGTTCAGGAATTCGGCCGAAACATGCCATTTTTTATTGATTTGACAACCGAATTCCCCATTGAGCATCACCGTTTGATTGGAGCGAAAAACTCCGTCAGAGGTTAGATCGCGCGGGCCAAAGTAGCGCAGGCGCAAGCTAGACGAAAGGCCTTTGTATGCGTGAAGTGTAATGCCCGATGAAATCACTACCCCGACCGCTTCGGGCACATGCTTGCCCCCCGGGCTGCCCGGCGCCGCATCCCCGCCGTCCATCTCGGTAAATTGGGCTCTGGAGTCCGCAAGATCGAAATCAAAAGCCAGATATTCCATTGGCGTGTAGTAGTTCGCCCATTCGATGCCATAGCGGTTGCTCGGCTGTTCTGAAGCACTCGTGCCGCCGGTGTCGCCGTCCTGCATCAGTTCGGAATTACTACGGAGATACCAGAGCGCAAAGGTGCTTTGCAGATGCGGGGCGGCCACCGTGCGCACGCCGATTTCCCCGCCTTTGGTTTGGACCAGAGGAGGGATTCTCGCACTGGGCGTGTCGGGATAAGGATTGTCCGCCGAAATCGGTTCCACCGTTTGCGTTGTGCCGCGTCCGTCGTTCGAGTGAAAACTGAATCCTCCCTGTAAATAGAATTCAGTATTGTCCCACGGGCCGAAGATCAAACTTGCTTTTGGGCTGGGCAGGAACTTGGAGGCCGAGCCTGAATTGGCCGCGTTAATCGAGGCGGAGTAAGCCAGGCTGGTGACAATAAATTTCTCGTCGTCGCCGCGCAGGGCCACGACCGAGCGGAATTTCTCTGTCCACTGGATATTACTCTCCGCATAGAAACCCACCAGTGTATCCGTAAAGCGATCCCGCTCCCTGGTTGCAGGCAATGTCGGGGGAATCAGGCCGCCGGTGTTGTAATCGGTTTTGTCCATGCGCACGCGATTTTCTGTCAGGTAAAGACCATTGTTGATCCAATCGTTGCGGAGCTGCAGGCCGAAGGTATTTGCTGCCCTGCGGCCAAGCCATTGGCTGATGATCGCGTGGTGCGCGTCCAGACCAGCCACCCAGCGCCTGTCCTGCTGTTCGAATTGGTCGCCGCGAATGGGGTCCACCAGGTAGTAAGTAAAATTGGAAAATAGATCGAGATCGTAATAGAATCCGTAGGCCATGAGTTTCGACTCGGATCTGGTGCTTTGGCGATGCCAGTCAGACTGCAAGCTATATCGTTGGCTGTGGCCACCGTCCGCCGGGTCCAGCGTGCCGTAGAGACCAACAAGAGAAACTGCGCTCACGGGGATTTGATCGCTTGAGTGCCACCTGCCGTGATAACCGCGCGCCGTGATGCTGAATCCATTGGCGCCGTCGCCTGGGCTGCAGGTTAGTATTCCGTTGATTTTATTAAAAGCATCCGGATGCTTCCATGGGCCGTCGTCGTAATACTCTTCTGCGCCATACAGCAAACTGCCCGAGCCGAGCTTTCGCGATGCGCCGAAAACAGCCCTCCCATAGCCGAACATGCCGCCTTCCACCTTGGAGAAGTTCTGGGGCAGCTTCTTGAAATACTCAACGTGGGCCGCTCCAGCCGATCCATAGTTGCCAATATCGGAATAATAAGGACCTTTTTCGAAATTCACCCGCTTCACAAACTCCGGGATGACGATGTTCATATCCGAGTAGCCCTCGCCGTGCGCGTACGAGGGAAGATTCAACGGCATATCGTCGATGAAAATCGCGAAATCGGTGCCGTGGTCGAGGTTGAAGCCGCGAAGATAGTATTGGTTGGCTTTGCCGCCGCCGGCATGTTGCGTGATGATGAGACCGGGAACCGTCTCCAGGACTTCTCCCGAACGAAGAATCGGACGATCTTCGATTTCCGCTGCGCCCACCGTTCCCTGGGTTCCGGATTCGGCTATTCCGATAAGATCATCCTCCCGGCCCTGTACGTTGATGGTGGTGCTCACCGAACCCACGCCCAGAGAGATGCGCAGCGGGGCCGGTGCTTGGGTGGCCGCTATATTGACGGAGATTTCTTTGGTTTCAAAATCGGGATTCGATGCGACGAGTCGATAATTTCCTGCCGGGAGTCCCGAAATAATGAAGGCTCCGTTCCTGTCTGACCGTATCGTTCGCTGCACAGTACCGTTCGTGTTTTGGACCTGCACGGTAGCCCCGGCAATCACCGCGCCAGACGTATCAACGACAGTTCCCGATAGCGGAGGCGGATAAGCCTTCTCGCTCGCGGCGGCCGGATGATCCTGCGGATCGAGCACCGCGCCATTGAGGCGCGCGGCAACTGTCTGCGCATCAAACGAAATGGAGAATAAATAAACCAAGGGAATAAGTGTTACGATTCTAATATTCGTGCTATCCATGGCCGCGAATTTTTCCTCTGCTTGGGATTTGCAAATTTCAGTGCTTGCCGCCGTGCTTGTGTTCGTGGGGCGCCTCGATCGCGTGCGCCGGAACCGTCATCACCAGCCGCCCATGCTGCACGCCCTTCAGCCCTATCAGCAGATCCGCAAACTGCGCCACCTTCGCTGACCTGCCGTGCACGATCAGCACTTCAAGGCAGGAGTCGCGATCCAGATGCGCATGGCTGGTTGACACCACCAGTTCATGATGCGCGTGCTGCGCTTCAGTCAGCTTATCTGTTATACCGTGCACGTGATGGTCGTAGATCAGCGTCACCGTGCCCACCACCAGCGCTTCAGGCGCAGCGGTCCGCTCCGTCACCAGCCGGTCGCGAATCAAATCCCGGAAGGCTTCCGACCGGTTCGTATAACCGCGCCGCTCGATCGAGCGGTCAAACCGCTTCAATAGCTCCGAATCCAGCGCAATCCCGATTCTGCTCAGAACGCCCACACGCACTCCCACAACGCGAATCGATTCAAATACCGAAGCATCAGATTAGCACGTTTTCTGAAATCGTGCTATGAGGCCCATCCTCGCCCGCCTGCCTTCATCGTTCGCATCGCTACTTGGCGGCATCGCCATCCGCGCCCAGCGCCTTGAGCCGCATCTGCGCCAGCAAATAAGTCGAGTCGGGAATCTGGACCGCCTTCTTCGGCTTCTTCAGCTTGCGATAATCGGCAATGGCAATCTCCCGCTCGCCGTATTGCTCGGCTATCAGGCCAAAGGCAAACCAGTATGCATCGCTCGGCTCATTCAGATTCGAGTCGTCCATGCCGCGCAGCAGCAGGTCGTGCGCTTCTTTTGTCTTGCCGCTTACCGCGTAAAGGCACGCCAGCGTGTGCAGAATATCCGAGTTGTCCTTGTCCATCTGCGTTGACTTGATCGCCATGGCAATATCGGCCTCTTCCACCTTGCCGGTAAACAGCGCTTCCCAGGCAATGCCATTCAACGTCTCGGCATCTTCCTTGCCCTCGGCGATAATCTTCTGCCCCCACTGGCGCGCGGCCGCGTAATTGCCGCGATTGGATTCGATATACATCTTCCTGCGCAGCGCGTCCTGGTCTCCGTCCAACAGCTTCAGCCGTTCATCGCTGAGCGCCAGGGCCTCATCGAATCTGCCTAGCCCCGTCAATGCATACGATTCCCACCAGAAGGCCCGCGAAGACTCCGGCTCCTGCTTGAGCAGCAGCGATGAAAGCTCCAGCAGCTTGGTAAAGTTATCCTGCTCGGCGTGGTTCGCGGCCAGCGCCAATTGGATGTTCGTTCGCTCGCGTTCGCCCGATGCATCTTTCAGCGCGTCTTCGAGGATCGAAACTCCCTGGTCCGCGACGGGTTTATATTCGACAAGCAGCGCCGCCGCCGCCAGTTTCATCTTGCGCGCATCCGCCGCCTCGCCCTTGATCCAGAAGCGTGGAAAGAACGCTCCGCCGAAGGGATCGTCGCCGCCTTCAATATGCCAGTCTTCGCGCTCCCAGTCCAGCAGCGTCTTGGCGCCTTTCAGATCGCCGGCTTTAATGCGGTCCAGAATCTCCAGTCCAGCCGCGCTCGGATTGTTGTAGGTGGCTAGAATCTTGTAGACGCCATCTTCTTTAACAACGTAGGTTTTGTCGTTTGTTGCCCCCACAACACCAAGCTTCTCCCAATAACCGGTGGCGTCGTCGCCTTCGCCTTTCGCGTTGGCCTCCTGCAAGTCAATATCGATTTCAACATCCATTGAGTCGTCTTCGCGCGCCAACTGGTCATTCCACCGCTTGCCTCTTTCCAGTATCGCTTTCAGATCGTCGGGATCCTCGTGCTTCAACACCTCTTGAGCGTTGCGGCTCTCGATCGCCATCAGCTTGGCCTCGGTCAGTTCAGGATCGCGAGAAAGCAGGAAGAAGCGCTTTGAAAGATCCCCCGGCGTATTGGCAAAATGTATGTCCTCGTGGTGTTGCGCGCCGCGCAGAATCGACGCCAGCCCCAGCGTCTGCGCTGAGTTATCGCCCGCGGCTCCAGCCTCCAGAAAATCCGCCGCCAGCGAATACAGCCGCATCCGCATTAAAATCTCGCCCGCGGTGCGGCAGCTCTCTTTATAAGCCGCGTCGTCGTTGGCTCTCTTGTTAGCCTCGGCCAGCCCGGCCTTGCTGCCATGCAGCATCGCCTCGCTGGCCGCAATCAGCGCCGTCGGCTGCGGATTCAGAGATTGCGCCGCCTCGATCGCTCCCGCCGCATCGCCGCCGTAGAAAAGCGCAAAGGCAAGATTGTTCTTGAGTCCCAGATCGGCCAGCTTCTCCTGACCCAGACTCTTGTACTCGGCAATCGCCTCTTTCATCTTCGATTGACCGCCATACCGCCGTCCCACCGGGTCGTACTCCAGCAAAATCGCCAAATTGGCCTGCGCCGTATGATCCTCCGGGTCCAGCTTCATCGCCGCGCGATAAGCCTCTGCCGCGCCTGCCCAGTCGCTGCCTGGGCGCATATTGCGGCCCACCAAATCATGCTCCAGCACATCGGCCAGCACCCGCTCAGCCAGCGCCGACGCCGGATCGAGCTTGACTGCCAGGCGCGCCTCTGCCCGCGCCGCCTCGCCCATCCCCGCCTCCAGCAGCACGCTGGCCAACTGCAAATGATGCACCGCAACATTTGGCTTTAGCGCAATCAGGCTGCGATACGCCGCCAGCGCCTCGCCCACCTTGCCCTCATGCAGAAGCGCCTCGCCCTTCGGCTCAAAGTTCACCAGAATCGCCGGACCGTCCGCCAGTTCTGCCACCTTGTTGCGCAGTTCGGTTGCCTCGGCATTTGTGTAACGCCGCTTCACGGAGTCGAAGACCAAATGCGCCGCCACCGCGCCATCCTTGTCCACGGAAAATTCTTCCGTCAGCACCGCCGGACCAATCTGTATCGTCGCCGCCGTGGGCAGTTCCTTGGCCACAAAGCCCGCCGGCGGAACAATCCTGTAACGCCACTCGGAGACAAAGGCCTCATTCAGCCACCAATCGGCCGTGCGCGGCTTCTTCGGCTTGTCCTTGTCCTCCTGCTTTTTCTTTTCCTCTGTATCGTCCTTGCGCTGCAACTCGTCGGGCAGCTCCGCAAAGAGCCCATCCAGGCGAATCGCCGCCTGCGCACTATCCAGCCCTGTGTAGCCGCGTTTGACCTTGTCGCAGGCCAGCGTCAAAACAAATTGCTTGGCCAGATCCGCCGGATCCGTCCGCTCCACGCTGGTCAGCTTCTCAGCCGCGTATTGCGACTTCACATAACTCGTCAGCCCCTCGCGCGTTTCCTTGTCCGGATTGTCCGCGTAATACGAGCGGTAGTGCGACTCAAAGACCCCCGAAGGCAGCGTCTTTTCAATCACCGTCGCCGGTCCATTCTCGCCCAGCGTCAGCTCGCGGTCCTCCAGCAGCACGTTCTCCTTCGATGCGGACTGCGGCGTCTTCACCAGAGCCGTCGTCTCGGAGCGCGCAATCAGCGCCAGCCGCGCCTGGTCGTCTCGCGGCAACTCGCCCAGCCGCGCATAGCGGTCGGTGGCGTCGATCCACAGATCTGGCTTCCCCGGCACAAAGACAATCGCGTGATCGAACTCGCCCATGCCCGGCAGATCCTCCGGCACATCCATCCGCGAGCCCGCATTCAGCAGCGCCACATACGACGGAATCCCCGCCGCCCGCAGCATCGCCACCAGCAGCGTCGCCTTGTCCTTGCAGTCGCCGTATTTGTGATCCAGCACTTCGGCAGGATCGTGCGGAACCAGCGCCGCCTCGCCAAACTCGATCCCGGTGTACCGGACCTCGCGGTCCAGATAATCGACAATCGCGCCTTCCTTCTCCGCCACCGTCGTCTTGCCGGCAATCAGCTTGTCCACAATCGACTGCACCGCCGCCGCTCCGGCGTGCGCGTCCACAATTTTTCCGTACTCGCTGGCAATCGTCTGCCATGAGCGCCCGGTGGAAAAACGAATCTCCGGAAACCGCGCCACATCCGGCGGCAGGTCCGGATCGCGAGGCTCCAGCCCCTCCAGCGGACCAATCTCGTAGCTCACCGTCACGCGACCATTGGCATCGGTCCGCACTGGCTTTAAATCCGGCAGCAGCAGCTCGCCAAATTGCAGCGGCAGCGCCGCCGGCGCGTCAAAGACAATGCTGCTGTGCGCCACCGGAATCCGTTCCCGCCCAAAGTTGACCTCGCCCACCCGCCCCGGCGCAAAGAACGGAATCGTCTCGCTCTCGGTGTACTCCTCTTCCACCACCACGCCCACGGCAATCGCCGGAAAGGGCGCGCGCAGCGTCTTGCCGTCGCTGTATTCCTTGTAATCGCCCTCGCGGGTCGGAGCTTCGGTTATCGCCTTCTGATCGAGCAGATTCACCGTGAAATCCGGCGCAATGACGCGGACTTTTATCGTCGGCCGCGCCTCATGCCACGGAGCCCAATCCACGCTCAAGCTGTCCCAACCCTCGGCGCCCTTCTGCGTCAAAATTTTGTAAACCACATGCCCCACATGCGTAAGCCGCCCCGCATCGTCAAAGATGTACCGGTCGTCGTCCACCAGGATCGCCTCATTCGCGCCCTCTGGCGCCGTCACCGCGGAAGCGGCCTGATAAAGCGCCTTCGGATCCACTGAAAAATGCGCCGCCTTCCACGCCTCAACGGCCACTGGCACGGACTCTGGTGCCGGGCTCTGGGCAGGCTCCTGGGCGCGGCAAAGCGGCATGGAAAGCAATGCGCAAAAAGCGCACGCAAACACAGCAAGATGGGATGAAAGTCTGGAAGAAGACAAGGCTGCTCCTGGCATGCGAGATGCCTTTCACGCTAAATGATGTGGTCTACGATAAGCAAGCGCCCAGAGGCTGGCGACTCCGCAAGCGTTGGGTAGTTGAGTCAGTTTGAAAAGGCCAGGCACAACATGCTGCGATAGCTTCAAGAGAAGCCAGCCTTGTATCGATCCACTACTGGCTTCGCCGACCCACGAAGGCCTATTTTTCCGGTTGTGCGAATTTACGGCACAATCGAGTCATTTGTTCCAGACTCACGCCCCCGGAGGTTCACGCCTTTGCAGAGAAGCCATAGACCAACTACTATTTCGGCGACGGCGATGGGAAGCCAGCCAAGTTGCACCAGCTTGGAGGGCTGCGGCAGAATCAGCATGGCAAAGGTGGTGACGGCGACCAGCACGGACGCAATCAAGCCGAAGGCCGATAAAAACTTTGGAATGTAATTCGATTGAAGAAACAGATAAAAGAAGAGAATGGACCCCATGCAGAAGAATATGCCGGCAATGTTGAAGCCGGCCGCGTAGACAGGCGAGAATAGATCCTGAAGCGCCGACAGTTGCGCAATGCTAAAGACGCTCTTCAAATCACCGCCCGTATAGAGTTTGAGAAAAACGAACCCAAAGATCATTTGAATTGCGAATAATGCAGCTTCGACCAATCGAAATAACAGGGCAAGCAGCGCCAGATTCTTGTTGATTGGCTTGACCGCGCCATAAAGACCCATGGCCAGAAAGACCGTGCAAAGTGCGCCAACCAATGAGCTGCTGAGCCCGATGCGATAAAGCATCTCGGAGTCTGCCACCTTTTGGGCTGTCGCCGCAAAGTTATTGGGAACTTGAAAGCGGTTGGTAGTCCACATGCCCAGGATGTAGGCCGCGTCAACAAAGAGATACATGAAACCGGCAACTCTTGCGTACCGGATTTGCGATTTTTCGGATTCAGAGATAGGCATTTCAATTGCTCCATCAGAGGCTGCCGTCCCATCGCGGCCAGGTGTATAGCTACTACTCCCCAGAGGCGGTAAATAAGACCGCCAGGAGTTATTCACCTTGGATAAAGGGCGCAATTTCTCTTGGAAGCAGATACGAAGGCAGGAGCGTGAAAGTTCCAGCATCTCTGGCGAAGGTTCCAGGCGAATCGCGGCGCTCATTCCAGATGGAAGCAGATAGAGATAAATTTACTGCCGCGGCGGTTCCCAGGGATCGAAGGAGCCAAGGTGCCAGAGGTGCCCTTCGGGATCGGTGCAGGAAAATGCCTTGCCGCCAAACGGCTTCTCTTCGAGGTCGAAGACGATTCGAGCGCCGGCAAGCTTGGCGCGGGCATAGATTGCGTCGATGCCGGAAACCACAAGATAAGAAGCTTGCGTCTCGGCGCCGCCTATCTCATCCGGTTGCTTCATCAATTGGGATGTTGCGGACCCGTTGCCAACCGAGCCGATCATGATCATGCCGTTGCCAAAGGTGAGCTGGGCATGCAGCACAATGCCCTCCGGGCTGGTGTGAACGGCCTGCTTCTCAAAACCAAAGGCCCCGCAGAGCCAGTCGATCATGGCTATGGCATCGCGATAGCGGAGGCCCGGGATCACGGTTGATTTGCAATCCTTCGCCAAGTTTGTCATGTGCAATATTCTGCCACCGGGGGCGATTTTTTGCACGAAAGAAATGCAGAGATCGATTTTGCCTTTAACAAGCGGCGTGGCAGGCTGGCACTCAATTGCCGGTTTACTTCCAGGAAATTTCTATGCCGTGAGAGGTGACGCGGATATTGGGCGGCTTGTGGTTGGTGAGGACGCGGATGGCCGAGAAGCCTCCGCCGAGTACGCAGACTGCGCCGCCGCCGACAAGCAGGCCGAGCTTGCTGGTCGGTTCCGGATCCAGAAATGCCAGCACCACCATGGTCACGCCCACGGCGCTGACGCCAAGCGCGACCGAGACGGCTGCTAACTCGCGTTTGGAGATGCCGGCGAATCTGGCCATCTGCAAGAGCGTCTGCTCTTCGGGATCGATGCCGAGATTGGCGTCGTCCACGAGCAGCGCGGTCAGGCGCTCTTTATAGAGAAGCGCAAGGGTGCGCAGCCAATTTGGATCGGAGGTTTTGACGATCTTCTCTTGTAAATCGTCCATGGAAGAGAGTCTATACCTTGCCCGGATCAGCCGTCGTTGTCGGCGATGAGGAGGCGGAGGTCGCGGAGGTTGTTGCCGGTGGGTCCGGTGACGACGGCGTCGCCGAGCGCGGTGAACATGGGACACGCGTCAAAGGCGACAAGCGAGGATTTTAAGTGGAAGCCGAAGGCGTGTGCGCGGGTGACGGTGGTGGGGTCGGCAACCGCGCCGGCCGACTGCGTGTTGCCGTCGATTCCGTCCGAGCCGGCACTGAGCACGGTGAGGCGTTCGCGCGGATAGCTCTCCAATTCGAGGGCGCACTCCATCACAAATTGCTGATTGCGGCCGCCGCAGCCAGGGGTGCGATCCAGCGTGACGGTGACCTCGCCGACCGAGATGAGACAGAGCTTGGGATGAACGGCGCGCAGAGCGTGAAAGCGCTCGAGGAGATAACGTGCGGCGTCGGCGTAATCCCAATCGTCGCAACTGTTGTCTACCTCGACATGGAAGCCGGCCTTCTGTGCCAGGGCGCGGGCGTTCTCAGCCAGATCGTGGCTGGAGAGAAGAATCTCGAAGACCGAATCGCGGAAGGGCGCGGCCTCTTCGCTCATGGACGCGGCGTTGGTGATGCGGCGGGCAAAAATCGCGCCGGGCTTGGGAAATTTGGGGAAAAAGGGCGGACGCCATCCTTTGTTGCCGGGCGATTCGGGCAGGTCTTCGCGCTCGAAAAATGCGCGTACACTGGGCGGAAACTTGGAGCGCAGGTCGTATTTGTCCAGCAGGGCGCGGACCTCGGCGACAGTTGAGTGGTCGGGCGAGGTGGGGCCGGAGGAGAGCGCGTCAAGCGAACGCAGCGGCACGTCGGGCAAGAGCAGACTGACTTTTGCGGCCTCGGGCGCGGCAATGGCCAGACGGCCTCCCTTGACCGCGGAGAAGTGCTTGCGCAGCGTGTTTACTTCAGCGATGGGCGCGCCGGAGGCTAGCAAAACTTGATGGAAGGCGATGGTGTCATCGAGCGAGATGCGCGGATCAAGCGGTAGGTCAAAGATCGCCGAACCGCCGCCGGAGATGAGGAAAAATATAAGGGTATCTTTACGGGCTTTGCGAAGCATTACAAGTGCGGCGCGGGCGGCGGCGAAGGATTCTTCGTTGGGAAAGGGATGGCCGCCCTCAAAGTAGCGAAAGCGCCAACTGCGTTTCTTCGGCAGCTCATTGGAACAACATATTCCGCGCAGGCCTTTGCGGCGATTCATGCGATCGAGAAGAACTTCAAGCATGGGGCTGGCGGCTTTGCCAATGGCGATGACGAAGATTTTCTTGTAACAGGAGAGGTCGATGGTTTCCGGTCCGCTGCCATCGGGAAGGAGGCGATACATCCTGCTGTGCTCGAAACAAATGCGGCGGTCAAAGGCCGTTGCGACGCTGCACGCCTTGATGGATTCGGTAAAGATATTGGTGGCTGTGGTGTGCAGAGCTTCAAGGGCAAAGTCGCTGGCCGGTGTGATTGCCGTTGCGCCTTCGGCCATCCGCATTCGATTTGGTGTGAGCATTCTAATCATTTCAGGCTCAATTCTACTCGCTGTGCGCCGCTTTTCGCATCTTCATTTCAAGGTTTGCGCCGCATTGGGAAGATAGAAGCTTGTGGAATTCCTGACTGGAAAAATTGAGATGTGAAACTCCCGCATCCACTTAAAACACCGTGTGCGGTATTCTGAGAAGACTATGAGTGAACGATTGCCTGCTGCATTGCCCGTCGATTCAATAGACCCTATTCGACTTACTCGCGAACTTTGCCAGATTGAGTCGACCACCTACCACGAGGGCGCGGTGGGGGATTTTCTGGCAGATTATCTGGGCGCGCGCGGATGGTGTGTGGAAAAGACGCCGGTCGAACAGCCCCATGAAAGTGCCGGCGGCGGCGAGCGCTGGAATATCTATGCCGGCGCGGCGGGCGAGCGGCCCGACCTGGTTTTTTCAACCCACATGGACACCGTGCCGCCTTACATTCCCTTCAGCGAGGATGAGGAATTTGTTTATGGGCGCGGGGTTTGCGACGCCAAGGGAATTCTGGCCGCGCAGGTGGCGGCTGGCGAGACGCTTCGTGCGGCGGGATTTCGGATTGGGTTGCTATTCGTATCCGGCGAGGAGCGCGACTCAGCCGGCGCGATTGCGGCCAACAAGGTTTCCAAGGGCAGCCGGTTTTTAATCAACGGCGAACCGACCGACAACCGCCTGGCGCTGGCCACCAAGGGCGCACTGCGCGCGGCTTTCAAATCGAGCGGCAAGATGGCGCACTCGGCTTATCCGGAGCTGGGAGATAGCGCCGTGCACAAACTGATAGAAGTGCTAGGCAAGGTGCTGACCATGCCCATGGCGGAGCAGGAGGGCATTGGGCCGAGTACGGTGAATATCGGGCAGATTCAGGGCGGCCACGCGCCCAATGTGATCGCCGACAAGGCCGAGGCGCAGGTGCTGGTGCGTACGGTAACTGACTCTGGACCGGTGCGCGCGCTGTTGACCGAGATTGCCGGCGACAAAGCAGTTGTGGATTTCACGCTGGATGTGCCGTTTGTGCGTCTGAAGGCTGTCGAAGGGCTGCCGACGATGATTGCCAAGTTCTCGACCGACATTCCGCAGCTCACAAACTGGGGAGAACCGCTGCTGCTGGGTCCGGGATCGATCCATGTGGCGCATACGCCCTTTGAGAAGCTGGCCAAGAAGGAGCTTCTGGAGGCGGTAGAGTTATACGTCAAAGTGGGAAAGCAGTTACTGAGTTAGGTTGTGCATCTTTCTGGTAGACTCAGATTGCATTTTGAGTAGGCGGAAACACTATGCTTAAGTCATTGAGAATCCGGAACTTTAAAGCCTGGAAGGACACAGGAGACGTGCCTCTAGCGCCCTTAACGGTGATTTTCGGAAGCAATAGTGCGGGGAAGAGCAGCATAGGGCATCTTTTGCTTGCTTTGAAACAGACGGCCTTAGCAACAGACCGGAAGAGAGCCCTGCACCTCGGAGACACCAATTCACTAATCGATCTCGGGACTCTTTCTGATTGTCTTTACGGGCACGACCTGAAATCAAGTTTGGAGTTCGAGCTTACCTGGGGTTTACCGAAGCCATTAAGTGTTAAGGACTTGCACGATAGAACAATTTCATACAACGGGAACGCGATCTCGCTAAAAGCGTCCTTGAAGGCCGATGAGAAGGAGCAGCCGGAGATTCGAGGATTTGAGTATGGTCTGCTTGATGGGGCGAAATCAGTTCTTGATATTCAGCACAAACTCAACGGCGGCGGCAAATGGGGGTTGACATCCGAGGCTTACAGATTTGTCGGCCAAGCGCCAGGAAGAAGATGGGACTTAAGCGAACCGGAAAAGTTCTATAGGGTTTCCGAGACCAGCATTTCCAGGTACCAAAATGCGGGGTTTCTCGCGGATTTTGCTCTTCAAACAGAGCGAATGTTAGCTGGTATAAGCTATTTGGGTCCCTTGCGTGAGCACCCGAGAAGAATATACCAATGGTCGGGGGACACCCCCGAGGATGTTGGGCAGAGGGGACAATATGCCGTGGCGGCCATCTTAGCCGCGCAGCAGGATGGCAGGAAGCTGAACCGTGGATGGAAAAGGCCGACTAAGGGATTCGCTGAATTTGTTGCGCAATGGCTTATTGAAATGAATGTAATTCACAGATTCGCGGTCAAACCAGTTGCAGAGGGTAGAAAAGAATTCGAAGTTCTTATCAAGACCAATGCTTGGTCGCCAGAAGTCAAGATCACAGACGTAGGTTTTGGAGTTTCGCAGGTCTTGCCGGCACTCGTCCAAGCTTTTTATTGCCCCCCGAATTCAACAGTCTGGATGGAGCAGCCGGAGATACACCTTCACCCGCAGGTCCAGTCGGTATTGGCAGATGTCCTTATCTCGTCTGTTCAGGCCTATCAGGACTTTGCGGCCAGGAATGTTCAGTTGATTGTCGAAAGCCATTCGGAGCACTTTTTGACGAGGCTTCAACGAAGAATCGCCGAGGAGGCAATTAAGCCGAGTGAAGTTGCGGTTTATTTTTGCCGAAACACCAAAGATGGGGCTGTTCTTGAATCACTTGATCTTAATCTTTTTGGAGAGATCAAAAATTGGCCGGCGGATTTCTTTGGGGACCAAATGGGAGACCTCTCAGCGCGAACGATTGCTGCTCAGCGTCGCAAAATGCAGGGGGCCAGAACGTGAAAGCAGGTTGTCATGCAGTCGTTGATACAAATGTCTTACTTGTTGCGAATGAACAGCATGATAATGTGTCCCCCGAGGGCATTATTGCCTGTGTTGAACGGCTTGAGCGTCTTCGGAAAGGCGGTTGTATTGTTCTTGACGATGGGTTTGAAATTTTGCGTGAATATGGCCAGAAGACAAAACCAAACACGGGCAACCGAGTTGGTGACGCATTCTTGAAGTGGTTACTTCAGAACCTGGGAAACCCTCAATTCGTAGCGCAAATTCGAATCGAAAAGCACTCAGACCGCGGCTATGTAGAGTTTCCGGACGATGCGGGCCTGATTGATTTCGATCATGCAGACAGAAAATTTGTAGCGGTTTCGGTGGCGCATCCAAAGAGGCCTCCGATATTACAAGGCACCGACTCAAAATGGATGCTCTGGGCTGAAAGGTTGTCGGACCATGGGGTGGAAGTCGAATTCCTGTGTCCAAGCGATGTTGCTGGGTTCATCAAGAGAAAGAAATCGCGATAAATGCGGTTCTATTTTACTGAATGAGCGGCAAGTTCTCAGGCAGTATTGGACAATTCTGGTGGAGACTTATGCCCGCGATATGACCGTTTGTCCCGCTAACTCGGTGACGGTGGCGGCGTTGAGTACGCCGAGCATGGCTTCTTGCGCCTGTGCCCAAATGGGGTGAGCGGGGCAGAAGGATTGGCGGCTGCAAGAGGCTCCTGAGACCAGGCAGAGATTCAGGCAGATGGGTCCGTCAATGGCCTCAATGACCTGTCGGATGGAGGCCTGGCGGCCGGCGGGAAGTATTTGAAAGCCGCCCGCGTGGCCACGGCGCGAGGCGATGAACCGCGCGCGGCAGAGGGCTTGCAGAACCTTGGAGAGAAAGCTTTTGGGCGCGCCGGTGGCTTTGGCCAGGTCGGGCAGCAGGGAGCGCTCCTGTTCAGGCAGCGTGGCCAGGTGGACGATTACGCGAACCGCATAATCGGCGGCGCGGGTCAATTGCATCGTGGAACCGGATTCTGCCATTGGAACGCTTCCTCCAAAACTTATCCTACTCAATGGTATCGCGAAAGGCGATTGCGCCGCAGTCAGCCTTGCTTCAGGTCCAGGTCGGCGGCCAGCGGACAGCCCTCGCATTGAGCGGTTCTGCGGCAATGGGCCTTGCCAACGGCGACGGTGAGGGCGTGAAACTCATTGAAGAGCTGGGCGCGGTTCTCAGGGGCGTCGGCGGCAAAGGCGCTACGAGTTAGATCGGCCATCGAGTTGTATCCCTTGAGGCTGTGGCCGGGCGCGGGCGTAAGCAGGCCATGGCGCGTCGCGATGCGGCGCAGATACTCGTCGGCGACGGGGACGGGATGGCCGAGAGCGTAGAGCAGGATGGCGTCGGCGGTCTCCGGGCCAACGCCGGGCAGAGCAAGCAGGCGGGCGCGCAGGGCATCGGTGGGCGTGGCGGCAAGAGTTGCAAGCGAGCTCGCGAACTGGTCATCAAGCATGGCTACGAAGGCTTTGAGCGCGGAAGCTTTGCGGGTGAAGAAGCCGGTGGGTTGAATGAGGCGCGCAAGTTCCGCAATGGGAAGTGCGCGCAGGCCGTCAACGGTGAGGGCTCCGGCGGCGCGGAGGTTGGCCAGCGAGCGCTCCACGGCCTTCCATGCGGTGTTCTGGGTGAGATAAGCGCCGAGAATGACTTCAAAGGGAGTCTGCGCCGGCCACCAGTGCTGCGGGCCGTAGGCGGCGGCAAGCTGGTTGTGCATGGTGCGGAGGCGCTGAGCGGCAGTGGGTTTGGGAGCGGTCACGGCTGGACTTTAGAATAGCGGAGTCAGTGTGGCGAGGAAATGAGTTTGGGAGGCGGAACATGGAGGGCGCGATGAAGAGCCATACCGAGTATCTGGTTTTTGAGACGAAGAAGCGGCGGGAGATGGTGCATATCACCGATGAGGTGGAAAAGATTGTGCGGCGCAGCGGAGTGAAAGACGGGTTGTGCTTTGTCTCGCCGATGCATATTACGGCTGCAGTGTATGTGAACGACTTGGAGAGCGGGCTGATCGAGGATATTGGCAAGTGGCTGGAGGAGCTAGCTCCGGCGCGGCCTGAATACAAGCACCACCAGACCGGCGAAGACAATGGCGACGCGCATTTGAAGTCGCTGCTGCTGCATCACGAGACCACGCTGCCGGTGACGAACGGACGGCTCGACCTGGGAACCTGGCAGCGGGTCTTCTATGCCGAGTTCGATGGACAGAGACGGAAGCGGGTGATTGTCAAAGTGCTTGGGGTGGAGTAGGGATTTTGGCCGCAAGACAGAGAACTTGGCTCCGCGGCAGTCCACACGCGACGCCCACGTTCGTCCAGAACGCCGCCGTGCACTCAAGCACGGCGGCCAATTCATTTCTCGCCGAAAAAGAGTTGGCCGCTGTACTGTTTTCTTCAGATTATTGACACGCCAAGCCTATGCGTTCGCCTCCGGCAATTGCACCGGCCTGGCCTCTAGCAGCGCCTCGATTGTGGCCAGCGCGGCCAGAACTTTTTCGCCCACCGGCGCGTCCACCTGCACCAGCGCCAGCGCCTTTACCGGCTTGGCTCCGCCCCGTTCGCGGCCCAGCGCAAAGTTGGCAATGTTGACGCCGTGCTCGCCCAGCGTGGTGCCGATCTTGCCAATCACGCCCGGTACGTCCAGGTTGCGGCAGACCAGCAGATTGCCTTCAAGCGGCGTCTCGATGTCGATGCCGTCGAACGCCAGCAGCCGCGGATGCTCGCCGCGAATGACAGTAGCGCTGGCGCTGCTCTCGCCCGCCGCCGTGTGCAGCTTGATGGTGAGCACTGTCGCAGCGCCGCCGCCGCGATCGCTATCCTCTTTGATCTCGTGGATGCGAATGCCGCGCTCGCCGGCCACGGTTGCCGCGTTGATGCGGTTCACATTCTCAGAGCCAGCCAGCAGCCCGGCGATGGCCGCGTTGCGCACCAGATCAACCTTGGCATCCACCAGCGTTCCACCATAAATCAGGTCGATGGCCTCAATGCCGTGCTTTCCGGCCTGCGCCAGAAAGCCTCCCAGCCTACCGGCCAGATCGATATACGGCGCCAGGACGACATATTCTTCATGGCTCAGCGAGGGCAGATTCACCGCATTCTGCACGACTCCGAGTTTGAGGTAATCGCGCACCTGCCGCGCAATCTGCTGGCCCACAGCCTCCTGCGCCTCGCCCGTTGAGCCGGCAATGTGCGGTGTCAGAATCACATTCTCCAAGCTGTGATAAGGAGTCTCCTTGGCCGGCTCCTTGACAAAGACATCAAGCGCCGCGCCGGCCACCTGACCAGATTTCAGCGCCTCCACCAGCGCCGCATCGTCAATCAATTCGCCGCGCGCGCAGTTGATAATCCGCACGCCCTTCTTCATTGCGGCAATGGTCTTGGCGTTGATCACGCCTGTCGTCTGCGGCGTCAATCCCACATGCAAAGTAAGATAATCGGAACCCGCTATCAGCTCATCCAGCGTCACCAGCTTGATGCCGTTCTCGCGCGCCACGGCGGCTGAAACAAAGGGATCGCTGCCGATAATCTCCAGCCCAAAACCCTTGGCACGCTTGGCAACTTCCAGGCCAATGCGGCCCAGGCCCAGAATGCCCAGCGTCTTGCCGCGCAACTCCATTCCTTGCAGATTCTTCTTCTCCCACTTGCCGTCATGCATGGTCGAGTTGGCCAGGGGCAGCTTGCGCGCCAGCGCCAGCATCAGCGCCAGCGTCAACTCGGCCACGGCCACGGCATTTGCGCCCGGCGTATTCATCACCACAATGCCGCGACGTGTCGCTGCCGCGGCGTCAATGTTATCCACGCCCACCCCGGCGCGGCCAATCACCCGCAGCTTGTGCGCATGAGCCATCAGCGCATCGTCGGCCTGCACCGCGCTGCGAACCACCAATGCATCCGCGTCGGCCACCGCGGCCGCAAGACCGTCTGGCAGTTGATCGTGCGTGAGTACTTCCCATCCCGGCTCGGCCGCAAACACGGCCAGTGTCGCCGGAGAAACCTTCTCTGCCAAAACAATCTTCATCGCGTCTCCCTTGTCCTTGCGTCGAGCTTCGTACTGGTCAAAGCGGATGCCATGCTGCTCGCAAAGTATCTCAAACATGCGCACCACGGCGGCATGGGGCTTGCCCTCGCCCCGCTCGTATTTGGTGAGCGAGTTGGCATGAACCCCCAGCCGCTCGGCCATCTCGTATTGAAACAGATCAAGCTGCTTGCGCGCGATCAGCAGCTTTTCTGCAAAAGTTAATTCAGACATGAAAAAGCTCCTAGCTTTTAGCTCTTAGCTTTTAGCTAAAAGCGCGCCCCTCCAACATCAGCCCCGTGCCCCATCCATTCGCCTTCTTTCTGGCAAATGGATGGGAAACCACGAACCCCAAGCATCTCCACCTTGAGCCCCTGGGGCATCCGCCTCATTCTCAAAGTCAGTTGACCTTATACAAAAAAATTCCGACGAAGAGAACAGCACAGAGAAAATACAATGCGACTTCCCACCAAAACCACTTTGGCTCTTTGGCGCGATAGACCCAACCATGAAAGCGAACCCACGCTCTGCCCGTGCACGTCCAAACCACAGCCGCTGAAAATGAGATGAACCCAAGAACCAAGAAAATGTACGGCGGTGTTATTAGGAGTGATAACAAGTCATCCATGAATTGCGCCCCTCCTCTCCGAGCTGCCCGAAAGTATTCACTCCGGGTGCCCCACCCTCGCCGCGCTCTTGTTTTTTGCGGCTAGGGTGGGAGACCACGAACCTCAAACAATCCACAGGCAAGCTAGCAGCTAGAAGCTAAGAGCTAGAAGCTGCGCTTGCAAACACCGCCTGCGCCGCCGCCACGCCCTGCCCATAAGTCACCGGCAGGCCCAGCACGTCCTTGGCAATGTGTTCCATTGCGCCCAGAAACGCCACCGTATCCAGATAGTCGAAGAAGCCCAGATGCGCCACGCGGAAGATCTTGCCCTGCATCGAGCCCTGTCCGTTGGCCGTCACCAAACTGAACCTGGCCTTGAGCGCCTTGACCACGGAGCCTGAATCCATGCCCTCGGGCACAGCCACCGCCGTTGCCGCGGCAGATGGAGAAGTGGGCGCAAAGAGCGTAAACCCAAGCGCCACCAGCCCCGCGCGTGTCGCCGCCGCATTCACCTGCGCATTGTCAATCAGCGCAATGCGGCCTTTTTCCAGATCCCCGCCAGCCTGCCCGGCAATATAGTCCAGCGCCGCGCCCAACCCTGCAACCAGCGCCACTGCGGGAGTGTAGGCCGTCTCGCCCTTGACTTGATTCTTGCGCTCCTTGCGCAGATCAAAGTAGTAGCGCGGATTCTTCGAGGTCTCAGCCGCCTTCCACGCCTTCTCGCTCACGCTCAGATAAGCCAGGCCGGGCGGAATCATCACTGCTTTCTGCGAGCCGCCAATCACAATGTCCACGCCCCAGCCGTCCACATCGATGGTCTGCGTACCCAGGCCGGTTATGCCGTCCACTACCAGCAGCGTCGGCGTGTCTTTGACCAGCGCGGCTACCGCTTCCACGTTGTGGGTCACGGCGGTCGAGGTCTCGGAGGCCTGCATGTAAACAGCCTTGTGCTCCGGCTTCAGCGCGGCCTTGACTTCGGCTATGTCGAAGGTCTGCCCGTAGGGCTTCTCCACCACATCCACCTGCAGGCCGTACGCCTTGGCCAAATCCACCCAGCGCTCGCCGAATTTGCCCGCCGTCAGCACCAGCACCCGGTCGCCCGGAGAAGTCAGATTCGAGACCGATGCCTCCATCGCGCCCGTACCGGAGCAGGAGAGCAGCAGCACGTCATTTTGTGTGCCGATAAACACCTTCAACTGCGCCAGAACCTTCTGAAAGAGGGCGCGGAACTCCGGTGTGCGATGATGAATATCGGCCGCCGCCATGGCAAACTGGGCAGCGGGAAGAAGCGGTGTCGGACCGGGTGTGAACAGGCGCGTTTTGCGAATCATGACTCTCTCCTCGATTTAGCCGGGGCCCGAAAGGGAAGCCAAGATCCTCGCAACCCAACGCCAGACAAGTTCTTCAGGGCATCGGAGTTTCGGAGCGGCTCAACTTCCCAACGGCCTTCCGTAATCACATAATACACAAACATGTGACTAATGTGATTTTTTATTTTCTGTGGAAAACTTCCGGCTTCCTAATTTCAGTTCGAATCCTCAGCCCCGTCCCCTATTCGGATGAACAAAAATTTCTTATCTATCCGGCGTGGAAAGCAAATATTGGTTATCAGTCGATGGTTACCTATTTCCTCGATTATTTTTAACTTGACATTCTCATGGCACTATTTTATTCATTACTTCGGTTCTGAGATGTGATCCCGCATCTCTGCAATCAACCCCAAAGGAGATCAATTATGAGTGGAGTTGCAAATGTTACCGGTCCTTTGACACTTGGCAAAGGAGCATCGTTCTGGGCCTATGTCTCTCCGCAGAATCACACCAGCACGAACGTGACTTCCTGGTCTGTCAAAATCACGCAGCAAGGCGGAAACTGGACGGGCGAGATCACCTCTAAGAATCCTCAGCAGCAACTGCAAACGCCAAACCTTTCCGGCATCTTCGACGTGGTTGTCGAGGCCTCCGGTCCCAAATTCAAAGAGAAAAAGCTCACCCCGCAAAGCGGAAGCAAACCTGATGTGGGGTGCAACAGCAACTGCGCCGCCATGATCGGTATCGTTTCCAATCCGGATGGCACGGACGCCAATTACTGGACCGTCTGGGATGCCATCTGCTCCCGCTCCTAGCCGGCCTATTACCGCGGCAGTGGGCCGATCCCGCTCCCACTGCCGTATCCCTGGTTCTCCCACAAGGCCGCCCTACTTGGACTCAGGCTTGGAATCAGGCTGGGAGTCAGGCTGGGAATCGGGGGCCGTGTCTTTGGCTTCGGGAGCCGCCTCGTCCTCGGTCTCGCTCAGGATTCTGAATTTCTGCCCCTTGCCTCCGCTGGCCGAGCCTGAAGACACATACGCCCACTTTTTCTCCGCGCGAACCACCAGCAAATCGCCAAGTTCGATCGGCTTTTTGTCGATCTCGCAGGGTTTCGCGGAGCACTCCAGTTGATAGATATTTTCGCCTGCCCGAACCCGCAGCAGATGAACCCACGGCGGAGGGCCGCCGCCACTCATGGCAGGGCCTCCAACACGGGTTCCCATCACCGGAGGCCCTCCTGTCATTGGGATGCCGGTCACAAAAGCTCCACCGGACGGCGCGGTGGGCATCATCATGACCGGAGGCCCTCCGGTCACGGGAATGGCCATGACTGGCGCCATTGACGCAGCACCCCCACCATAGGCCGGCCGGTTGAAAGAGGTTGGGGTAGTGGACCACGCCACCTGCTTTTGCCCGTAGATATGCATGCCAGTGCCGATCACCATGCCGCTTTCACCAGCCGCTGCCGGCGGTATCGTCTTGAACTCCATGGTCAAAATGCGCAGTCCCTCTTCTCCGCCTTTGGTGGCCGGAATGTAAGCCCAATCGCCATCCACGCGGAACTGAACCGTATCGCCCACCGCAATCGGCCGGTCGTCGATCTTGCACTCGGGCATTCTCATGCGCAAGCCCTTGACTTTTTCGCAAAGCAGCAGATAGACCCGGTTGTCGGTGGCAACCTGATACGAGTGCGCGCCTTTGGCGGAACTGGCAAGCACCTTGCCAGTCAGAGGGTAGTTGGCTGCATCGCCTTCCCCTGCCCAGCATGTCGATGGGCAGAATGCAAAAAGAAACGCAAGAACGACACCAAAAAAGACAACACTGCGCAAGACACGGCCCATACAACTCCTTTAAATCAACCGGGATCTTTTGGAAAGGGTTCCCGAGAATTGTATCCCCGCTTGAGGGCGGTTGTCTTGCACAACTCTCTTCCAATGCAAGTTGAGTCGTTTGTTCTTGATTGTGCCTGAATGGCAGTAATTTTCCGCGAACACCTGCGTTGCGGCAAACGGCGCTTACGCGCCACAAGGTTCAAGGTTGCCCAAGTCTTAAAATCCAGCATGGGGCCTCCAGATTGATTGGCTAGACCTGGGCCATTGGTCCGATCAGGCGCAAAAAAAGCGGCACGAACGGTCGAGCTGTTCGTGCCGGGAGGCCAGTGACGCAAACTACTTCCGGTTTTGGAGGGGGCAATCTCTGCCAGCTCCTCAACAGGAATATATACACCATAGCATAGATTGAGTCGATGTCAAATACTAAAATCGAAATATTTTCCGGGTTGGCGGGGGCAGAGCGGCGGGTTTGCGCGGTTCGGTTTGAGGAAATGATCCTGAGCAGAAGTGTGCAGCCGGTGAGGGTTAGGGCGGAATTCATCCGCTTTCCCGGAATGGCGGTTGGAGTTTGACGCCACGGAAGAGGCTTCCGGATCGTGCTTTTCTGTTCATCTGATAAAAACATTGGGAGGGGCCAGAAGCACGAGCGCCGTCCCTCCGGGACTCCGGCTCATTCATGGTGTGGGAACGCTTTCCCCGCGTTGAAACGCGGGGCTAATAAACTCTGCGCCTACGGCGCGGGTGCCGAGCCGGCATTCAGCTAAGGATTGCTGGCGCGGGCGACGGGCAGCTTTCGGTCTACACCAATTCCGAAAATGATTTACCGCGTCAGGCCAGGCTACCGGCAACCTTGGCCAGATCGAAGTCCTTGGCCGTGAGGCCGCCGGCGTCATGCGTGACCAGACTCAGCAGTACGCGATTCCAGCGGATGTCGATGTCGGGGTGGTGACCGGCCTTCTCGGCCTGCTCGCCGACGCGGTTGACAAAGGCCAAGGCGGCAGGGAAGTCCTTGAAGGTAAAGATTCGCGTCAGTACCCCATTTTTGATCTGCCAGTCGGGCAAATTGGCCAGATGGGTTGCAACTTCCTGAGCGGTGAATGCGGTCATGGGATCTCCTCCTGGGTGGGAATAACTGCCGTCAATGGCGGTCAGAGTGTAGCCGGGAGCCGTTATTTCCTCTTCTGCATTGCGCGCTTGGCGGCGGCCCAGCCTTCTTTGACCATGAGGCGCGGGCGGCTGACGGCAAGCGCGTCAGCGGGCACGTCGTGGGTGATGCAGGAGCCCGCGCCGACGTAGGCTCCGTCGCCAACCGTGACCGGCGCAACCAGGGTGGAATCGCTGCCAATGAAAGCGCCGCTGCCGATGAGGGTTTTGTGCTTGTTGACGCCATCATAGTTGCAGGTGATGGTTCCGGCGCCGATGTTGGCTCCCGCGCCTACCTCGGCGTCACCCAGATAAGTAAGGTGGTTGGCCTTGGCGCCTTTGCCGAGTTTGGCCTTCTTGGTTTCGACGAAGTTGCCGACGTGGGCGTCTTCGCCGATCTCGCAGCCGGGACGGACGTGGGAAAATGGCCCGATCTTAGCGCCGTCGGCAACGGTGCTGCCGGTCAGTACGCAGCTTTGGCGGATGAGAACGCCGCTGCCCAGCGTGCAATCTTCAATCACCGAATAGGAGCGGATGAGGCAGCCCGCGCCGATGCTGGTGCGGCCCAGCAACTGAACAAACGGCTCGATGACGGTGTCGGCGGCGACTTCGACTTCAGCGTCGATGACGCAGGTCTCTGGCCGGAAGACGGTGACGCCCGAGGCCATGAGGCGGCTGGCCGTCGAGGCGCGCAGGGTGGCGTCAAGTGCGACCAGTTCGGCGATGGTGTTTGCGCCCAGAACCTCGACCGCGGCCTCGGCCTGAATGGCGACAACGCGCTCACCGGCCGCGCCCAACAGACTGGCCATGTCGGTGAGGATCACTTCGCGGTTGGCGTTGTTGGCCGTGAGTTGGTCCAGATGCGCCAGCAGCGGCGCGGTTTGAAAGGCGTAGATGCCGGAGTTGATCTCGGCAATATTCTGCTGCTCGGCGGTGAGCGCCTTCTGCTCGATGATGGCTTCGACCTCGGGAGAGCCGGGCGACTTGCGCAGGATGCGTCCGTAACCGGCGGGGTTAGAGGGCGCGGCGGTGAGAATGGTCATGGCCGCTTGCTGCGCCTGATGAAATTGCCAGAGGCTCTGGATGGTCTCAGGGCGAATGAGCGGCACGTCGCCGCTGAGGACGAGAATGCTGTCATAGTCCGCGATGGCCTGGCGGGCGCATTGAATGGCGTGGCCGGTGCCGAGTTGCTGTGGCTGGTCAATGAAGCGAATGCCGGACGACTCCATGGCGGCGCGAACTTTTTCCGCCTGGTGGCCGACGATGGCGAAGATGTCTTGAACGGGAACGATGCGGCTGGCGGCGTGGATGACGTGCGCCAGAAGCGGCCGGCCGCCGATCTGGTGGAGAACCTTGGGGCGCTCGGAGTTAAGCCGCGTGCCTTTGCCCGCCGCCATGATGAAGACTGCCCGCCTGCCGCCTGATGCCGCCGCACTGCTCGCCATGAAAGAAACTCCCGCTGGAGATTGGCGGCAGGGTTGCGGCCGCCATTTTCATTCTAGCCGCGCCACCACCTGCAGTGGGGCCAAAAGCCACCTGCGGTGGGGCCAGACGCCACCTGCGGTGGGGCCAAAAGCTCGCTATTTGCTCGCACAAGATTCGTGAGGTTCCAGTTTTCAGAATCGAGATCTGGGGCACCCGGTAATTCAGAAAATGCTATAGACGGAGAGAGTTTTGGTGTCTTGGAATCTGTCCAATAATTCGGTTTCGGGTGAAGCGTACGGGCTTCTCAGGCAGCGGAAAAACTCTTTAGGAGGCAATTCCCAATGGCTTTGTAACCAGGACACGACTTTAGTCGGGCCGATAAAGCCAATCATAACAACGTTGGGCTTTAGCCCCTGCTACGCTCAATCGCGATTGCACCTCCCGAACGGCCCTTTTTCCGCAGCATGTTCAGCCCGTACATCAAAGGCAGAAATAGTAGTGGCTTTACAGGCAGCGGAAAAACTCTTTAGGAGGCAATTCCCAATGGCTTTGTAACCAGGGCACGACTTCAGTCGGGCCGATAAAGCCAATCATATCAACGTCGGGCTTTAGCCCCTGCTACGCTCAATAGCGATTGCAACCCCCGAATAGCCCTTTTTCGGCAGCCTGTGAAGCCCGTACCCTTCAAGAGATAGTTTTTTGACAGGCTCTCAGACCAGCTCGTCGATGCGGATATTGAGAGCGTTCTCCGCGGCCGTGAGAGTTGAGCCGCTTGCGGTGGCGCCGGTGAGGCCGGAAACAGAGGCTGTGTAGGTGCTTCCCGACTGTTCTACGCTGCCGGAGTATTGCTTGCCCGCCACGGTCGTCGAGTAGCCGGAGACCAGGGTTTCAGTTTCGCTGGCGGCGCTGCTTCCACCTCCGCCGCCTCCACCTCCTCCGTGCGCCTGGGAGGTTCTGGCCGGTGCGGCTGGCGTTGAGTTTGCGGAAGCCGAGGCGGATGAGGCGGCAGCGGCGGCAGGCTGCGCGGCGGAGGACGATGGCTTGGCGGAGCGTGCTGCCAAAACCGGGTTCAAGAGCCGCGGGGTTGAAGATGCGGAGGCAATGCCGGCGAGTTGCATGTCGATCTCTCCTCTTGGATGAAAATCGATCTCTGGCAATTCGTTTATCGGCGGGCCGGTTCCCGGCTTTAGTAATTATTTTTGGTTATTTGGTAAGGTGCGCGGCTGCGGCGGCTTCCAGGAGTTGGCCGAGCCGGCCGGCTCCACGTCAAGAAGCTTCATCGCAGCCGTGACGGTGATACGGCCGCGATCCGCCTGCTGAATGAAAGCTCCCCGGAGCATCTCATTTTCTGAACGGCGAACGCAGTCTCCGGCGTCCAACTGGTTTCAAGCTTACTCATCTCTATGAATACGGATGCATTTTTTACTATTGGATATCTTGACTTCAATCTATCGAGTCATATCCGCAACCTACTCCGGCATAGACTACTTTGCTTTCTCCATTTCATGCTCCTTTCACATTAATTTATCTTTTTTCCGCGAATTCAGTATTTGCAAGTTAGGCTGGCTGAGTCTCAATAGGTCAATTAACAATGGCTTGTTAATAGTTATCTGTGCAGTACCAATTTCATGCTCTTTTCACGAGCGAAAAGCGGCATCGCGGATAGCATAGCCGACAGGAAGCAAATCAGCATCCGAAGGTGTTCCTCCCAATCGCGAAGATGAACAATCGGCGCGTGGAGGACGGTTTTGAAACGAAGAGTGGAAGTGCGAATTGTTTATGCAGTTCATTCAACCACTCGAGACGGGGCAGCATTTTTTTGGGGATGGATTTCAGCTAGAAGCAGAACACCAGGAGAGATTGTTCCCCAATGGGCCCGCGCGGTTACGCAAACCCAGTAAGCGGTGGTTTCGAGTTCAAGGCGACGCATCATCCAGGATTCGCATAGAACCCAATCCATCCTCCGTTGAATTAGGTAAATCGGCCTGTTCAGGCATGCCAGGACTGAAGGCCGAAGTGAGGAGCTACCCGGTGATCGAGTACAAGTCATCCGAAGTATCTAACTATGTGAGGGGCTTTCAGCGCCAGATTCTGGTTTTTGGTCTAGTGCTAGGTTCTTCGAGTGTTCTGCTCCTGTCCGGGTGCAGTTCGGCATTAACCAGCGGCCTGCAAGGGTCGTCGGGAGAGACGGTTGTATCCTCGCTGAAGGGCAAGACGCATGGTGGCCAGTTCCCGGTGCAGAATTCCACCGTGCAAATCTATGAAGTCGGCGCCACGTCAGGCACCGCGGGCGGCTATGGGGCCGCGGCAACAGCGATTGCGGGAGCCACCGCGACCACCGATGTGAATGGCGGCTGGAACATCGGCTCCTTCACTTGCGCATCCAATTCGGATGAGCTTTATGTGGTGTCGAGCGGCGGCAACCCCGGTCTCGCGGCGGGCACCAACAACACGGCGCTGGTTCTGACGGCCGCGCTGGGCCCATGCTCGGCGGTCGAGGCAGGCACACCCTCTTTTGTCTGGATCGACGAGGTCACGACCGTGGCCACCGAGTATGCGCTTGCGGGCTTCTCGACCGATTACCTCCATGTTGGCACCAGCGCTACCAATATTGTTGGATTGACGAATGCCTTTGCAACCTTCAACAATCTTGTGGACGTAACCACGGGCCAGGCGCGCACCTCAACGCCCGCCTACGCGACTCCGCCGGTCTCCTGCACCACGACTCCGACGGCATGCACGCCTACCGACACCTTCCGCAGCATCGTGCCATACGATTTGATCAATACGCTGGCCAATGTTCTGGCCGGCTGCGTCAACTCCGACGGAACCACCAACTGCTCCAATCTCTTTGCCATCACCGGCGGCGCAATCGCCAATCCCTCCGCGACAGTGACCAACACCGCCGATGCGGCTCTCTACGTTGCGCACAATCCGGGCCTGCAGAACTCGGATAGCATCGTGTCCAGCAACCTGGCGGCGCTGTTCGCTCTTAGCTCAGTCTCGAATCCCTTTGGACCGACGCTCAGCGCCACGCCCAACGACTACACCTTGACGGTGAACTATGTCGGCGGCGGTCTTGGCGGCGTCACGCTGACCTCCGATTCAGGGCCGTTTTTCTCGGCCATCGATCAGCAGGGCAATCTCTGGGTTGTCGATAGCGAGAACTCCGGAATAGCCGAATTGACCAACCTGGGAGCTCCGCTCACGCCCGCGACTCTCATCAACAGCACCAACAACGCGGTTGCGGCCGCCGGCGGATTCAGACCGAGCGGCTTTGCGAGAAACACCGCGGGTGGAATCGCAGTCGATCTGAATGGCAATCTGTGGATTGCCGATATCAACAATTGCCTGATCGGGTTGAACGGCGCCAGTTCCGGCAGCGCCGGCACAGCGCTGGCGGGAAGCCCCTTTACGCTCTGCCCCAACACCGGGGCGTATCAGGTTGCGGTCGATCCCAACAACAATGTCTGGGTTTCTGGAAAAGAAACTGCCTTCATTCTTTCCACAACCGACACGGGGGCCGAAAGGTTCCTCATTACCAGCGGCTTCAATACCCTTGGCGCACTCTCCGGCGCCGACTACACCGGCCACATGTGGTTTAACGACGAGGGCAATGGCACCATCGGCTCCCTGAATCTATCCAATGGAAGCCTGTACGAGCTATCGCCCGAATTGACCTCCGCGGACACGTTCTACTCGGCAATGGGGCCCCTGCCGAAATCGAAGGGTGGATATGGCACTCTTTCGATTTGGCTGCCACAGACGGCCATCAGCGACAATATCACGCCGATTACCATCGGTTCCGGCAACACCGCGCTTGATGTCGCGCTGGCAAACTTCATCCCGCTCACCCTGGATCTACCGGCCGGTATCGCGGCAGACGGAGGAGGCAATTATTACTGGGTGAATCAGGGCGGCGGAACAGGCCCAGGCAGCTTTACAGTCGTGCCCAACGTCACGGCATTCACCTCGGAAGAAACCCTGATTACGCCGTATTACACCGGATACACGGGCGGTTCGGCATTGATGGCCCTCGATCAACCCAACTCCATTGGAATCGATCAATCCGGAAACCTGTGGGTTGTAAACCAGAACAACGCCAACCACCTCCGCAATGCTCTTGCGGGCGGCACTTACCTGGGCAATGGTTCCGGCGCGGGCAACCTCACGGAATTCGTTGGCCTTGCCATGCCGGTCAATCCGGTGCTTGCCGCGGACGCGCTGGCCGGAACCAACGCTACGAATGCGGGAGCGACCGCGACTTCGGTCATGACTACGCCTGGGTCTTACGGCAATCTCCCCTAAGCCGCAAGTTCGGGGTTTTGCGGGCCGGAGGTGTTCACCACCCGGCATTGAGGCGGCAGGGAAGGTTCGTCGCAGCCTCGACACAACAACGCTGTTTCATGCGCCCGGCAGAAGGAATGGCCGGGCGCGCGAAACACTCACCAACACCAGTGAAAGTGGCGCGGACTGACGGCGCGAGCCTGGCGTTCCATTGCATAACAGGCGCGCGGCGCAAGAAATATTCAGCAGCTTCCGCTCGATCAAGGCTTTCAAGGAGAACCACAGTGAAAAAACTCGCGTACATCGTCCCCGCGGCAATCCTCCTCTTTGCAACCGCTCTGCCGGCTTTCGCGACAGGCGGTTGCACCGACTCGCCGGAAAACCCGACCGTCGTGCTGGGTCTCGTGGTGAGCGCGGCCAGCATCGGCTTTGTGCAGTTCCGGAATCGCTTCGGCAACCGCAAGAAGCAGGATAACAAAAAGTAGTCTCAACCATGCCTGGGGGCCGGCCACTGAAAAACAGCAGTTTGCGCCGGCTCCCGCGCAGCAACAAGACTCTCAAGGAGAACCATCTTGAAGAAGTTTGCATACCTCGTCCCCATGGCGTTGTTCGTTCTTGTTACGGCTCTGCCGGTTCGTGCGGACGGAAAAATCAAGGGCTGCACCGACTCGCCTGAAAATCCAACCGCTGTGCTTGCTCTGGTGGTGGGCGCGGCCACAATCGGCTTCATGCAGCTTAGGAATCGTATCGGACGCCGCAAGTAGCCGGAGAACAAGTAGTCTCAGCAGCGGCCTGGGGAATACACAGAGACGCATGCCGAATCAAGTCTGGACGAAGGTTCAGAGCGCTTGACCGGATCAGCGGAAGTGTGTCTGAAATACGCGCGATGCGTCTTCGGTTTTGCGCCGGTTCTATCTATGCCGGATGAATGAACCGAGGCCATTCAGCAAGCCGTTCCGCTGTCATTTTATTAAGTCGAATACTGCCATTTTGGTACCACTTTGCCAGGAGCTACCTTGATTGCCGGATATTGCTTCGGAGTGCAGAGAAATCTCCGATTGACGCGCGGGCTGCCCTTTGCCGCCTTTTTACTCATTCTGTCTTCGCTCGTCCTGTCGGCCCTTTGCGGATGCGGAGGCTCAACCAAACCTGTGGTTGCCTCTATTACCTTCACTTCCGATTCAGCCGGGGCCAAGCCCATCTGCACTACGGCTATCACTTCCAATACTCCCGCCAATACTCCCGTGTGTTCGGCTGCGCAGCTTTCTTCTTTCGCCGTCAATGGGCCGGCTACATATCTGTATGCGAATGTGATCGGCGACGATCAGGATCTGGGCGTGAGCTGGACGGTAACCTGCGGCAGCGCGACATCGGCCGGCAGCGGCGCAATCGATACCGCTTGCGGCACATTCAATCCCGCGCAAACCCTCAGCGGCCCGGTTCCGCTCTACCCGATCACAGGCATCGTTACTGCCTATACGACTCCATCGGCCATCCCCAAGGGCGGAACCGTGACCATCGCCGCGCACGCCACAAGCCTGCCCTCGGTGAGTTCGAGCGTCACGCTGACCATCGTCGCCGCGCAGGCCAGCCTCGCGCCATCCGCGCCGGGAAGATTTGCCGTCGAGGCGCAAGCCGCAAGGCTGGCCGAGGCATCCTCGCCAAACCGGGTGAAGCCAAGGACGTAGAGTCCGGGAGTGCAAGCGCCCGCATCCCGGCAGAGTGCGAACGGTCCAGAAGACCAAAAGGAATTCGATAGAGATGAAGAGCTTGAAGGAATTTGGGTTTCCCATAGAACGCCGTCGCCGCCAGCCGAGCAGCCGCCAGTTGTCCGGCGGAGATCGCAATGCGCTTCGCCGGGTTGAATCCCGCGCCGGGCTGTCGAATGCCTTTCTTTTTTCTTTCTTGTGTTTTGTTGTCCTCGCGCTTGCCGGATGCTCGACAACGCGGCCGCAGCTTGGCGCAGTCAGTGTTACCGATTCCAAAACCGGAACAGCGATTTCTTCGGTGATCGTCAATGCCACCGCAAACGTCAGCGTCTCGGTGGGCAGTGATGGCCCGAATCTGGGTGTGGATTGGACCCTGATCTGCGGCGGCAGCCCCAATACCGCCATCGAGGCGGCCAGCGTCGCTTGCGGAACCCTGAATCCGGTCCATGTGGGCAGCAGCATCGACATGCTTTACACAGCCCCGGCCTATATTCCCGTTGGCAGCACGGTGACTCTCACAGCGGCAGTGACCAGCGATCCATCCGTCTCCGCGAGCGTGACGCTGACCATCGCTCCAAAGGCGGTCACGATCGCCTTCACCCAGGGCGAATTGCCGCCGGCCACCGGCTGTCCCGCTGGCATTGCCTACTGCATGGCCGCCAGCCAAGCGGGATTCCAGGTTACGGCGCAGCTAGCCGCCACCGTCTCAAACGATCCAACCGCGGTGGGCGTGATCTGGAGTTGTGCTCCCGCCGCTGCGTGCGGCTCCTTCTCCCCAACGCACACGGCCAGCGGCGCTACTAGCCTGACGCTCTATACAGTGCCCGCTACCGCGCTGGCCGCCATCCCCGCGGCCGGGCTTCCCGTGACCATTACCGCAACTCCGGCTTGCGAGTCCGAGGCGCTGAATCCCTGTAGCTCAACGGTGTCGATCGGCGAAGCGATTACCGTGATGCCGGTCGCCGTGGCAGCCGCGGCATTGCCCAGCACGGTGGCAGCCGGAGGCGGCACGGCGACGCTGACCGCTGCGGTGAGCTGGGACGCAGCCAGCGCCGGAGTGACCTGGTCCGCCGCCTGTGCCGGAGGCGCGGCTTGCGGCGGTATCACGGCGCAATCCTGCACCGGAGGCGGTAAACCTACCTTTGCATCTACTTGCACGGCAACTTACACCGCGCCGCAGTCGCTTCCCGCCGGCGCGGCCACGCTTCCGGTCACGGTAACCGCAACGTCCAATGCCGACTCCACCCGGAGCGGCAGCGCGGCCATCACCGTCGGGCCGCCGCCACCGGTCAGTGTCAGCGTCGCTGGGCCCTCCGGTTCTTCGCAAATCGAATCGCAAGTGAATGGGACCACAATTCTGACCGCGACAGTCGCCAACGACTTCAGCAGCGGCGGCGCGAGCGCGGGCGTGAATTGGAGTTGCGCGCCCGGTTCCTGCGACCCCGTCAGCAGCACCACTTTGCCCTTCACCACTACTTACACCGCGCCCGCAACCATTCCCTCCCCCAACCCCATAACGGTGACGGCCGCTTCCATCTTCTGCGCCCAGAACCCCGCTTCTTCTCAATGCTCCGGCGATTCGGCCTCCACCGGAAGCGCCTCCATCACGATCGTTCCCGCTATCTCAGTGGCAATTGCGCCGCCAGCCTCGATCACCGCCGGCGTGGGCGCAACCTTCAGCGCCACGGTGACCAACGACATCAATAACGCCGGCGTGGATTGGACGCCAAACTGCTTTGGCGGCAGCACGAACTGCGGCTCCTTCAATCCCGCGCACACCGCGAGCGGCCAACCCACCATCTTCACGGCCCCGAACAATCTGCCATGGTCGGAAAACCCCAGCGTGACCATTACGGCAACTTCGACCGCATCCCAGACCGTGGCCCCGGTCTTTCCCCAGCAATTTGCGCAGCCCAACGGTAGCGATCCCGTCTCCGTCACCGTGACTCCTGTCACCTATGTGCATTTTGTTCCCTTTGCTCCCAGCCAGCTTGCGTTGGCAGGCAACGCGGTCAACCTGATTGCCGCGGCCGCCAATGACGCCGGCAATGCGGGCGTGGATTGGTCGGTATGTTCCAGCGCGTCCACCTGCGGTCAATTCCTGGTCAGCCCCGCAATTCCGCAAACCCTCACAGCAGGCGCGGTCTCTGCCGTCTACTCGGCCACGCTTCACGCCGCCAGCGGCCAGGCGGTAAGCTATCTGCCGCCAGCCATTGCGCCCACCGGCGGCACGGTAACGATTGCGGTCGCATCCACGGCCACGCCCACGGCCAGCGCGGCCCAGATTGTCGCCATTGCCAATACCAACAACTTCACCGGCGTCGCTCTTACCGGCAAGGTGACGGCCGGAAGCCTGCCAGTCTCCGGCGCAACGGTGCAGTTGTATCAAGCCGGCAACACCGGCTATGGATCGGCGTCGGCTCCGCTGACGCTTGCCAATGGCGCCAACAGCGTCTCCACCGCCAGCGATGGCAGCTTTACCATTTCCGCCGGTTACTCGTGCAGTTCGGCCAGCGCCCTGCTCTATCTAGTGGCGACCGGCGGTACTCCGAGCGGGCAGAAATCCCCCAACGGCGAGCTGGGCCTGCTGACGGCGCTGGGTCCGTGCAGCAACTTGAACTCGTCGGTCTCGCTGGCGGTCAACGAGGTGACCACGGTGGCAACGGCATGGGCGCTGGCTCCCTTCACCGGGACCGGCGGCGGCAAATTCCAGAATTATGAGTACATAGGCTCCAGCGCCGCCAATTATGGCAACGGTTTGGCCAACGCCTTTGCCGCGGTCAATAGCCTGGTGGACATTACCACGGGAACCGCTCTTCAGACCACGCCCGCGGGCGGCGGCTTCACGCCTCCAGGCGGTACCAGCAAAGTTTTTGACGGCGTCGTTCCCCAGGCGGAGATCGACACCCTGGCCGACGCAATCGACACCTGCGCCGCAACTACGGGCGGGCAGCCGGGAGATGGCAGCGCCTGCGACGCCTTCTTCCAGGCCTCGGACGTCAATCCCGTGGGTGGGAATGCGAGTTCAAACAACTCGCCGGACTCTATTCTTCAGGCCGTGCTGGAGGTTGCCAAATACCCATCGAAGATCGGAATCGGCACCGGCAACCAATCTAACTTCGTTACCGGCACACCGCTTTACAATCTGGTTTCCAATCTGGCCTCTTCGACCGGCACTTTGCCCTTTCAACCGATTCTCTCCGCGGCTCCCACTGACTGGAGCATCGCGCTCAGCTTCACCGGCGGGGGATTGGAAGGCGTCAAAACGGCCAAAGCGGGGCCTTCGGCAATGGCCATCGACGCCGCCGGCAATCTCTGGATCGCCAATCGAAGCATCTCCAGCGTAACGGAGTTGTCCAACCTGGGAGCCTTCCTCTCGCCCTACGCAACCGGCTCCACGCTGGCCACGGCAGGCGGATTCAAGGGCGCGGGCGTGAACAGGCCCAAGCAGATCGCCATCGACCCCTATGGCAATGCCTGGACGCTCAACAACGACAGCTCCATGAGCGAGGGCGCCTCGGCCTGCTTTACCGCAACTTCGCGGAACCCATTTTGCGCCAGCGCCAGCTTCCCATACATGGGCCTCTCGGGCAACCTTGCCGTGGGTCTGGCCATCGATGGAACCGGCAATCTCTGGGTTGCAGACAGCGATAACTCAGGCACCGGGGGCGATGTGGCCGAGTACGCCGGCTTCTACTCCTGCCAGAATGGCTCGGCCTGCGCGGCCGGTGGAACGCAGGTTGCCATAGGCGGGGCGATTGCGGATTACACCGGCCTTACCGACAGCACCGACAACGCCGCCTCGGCAAGTCCTCAGACCATCGCCATCGACGGCAAGGACAACGTGTGGGTTCTGGATAGCGGAAACTACGCGGCGGTCGAGCTGAGCGGCAAGAATGGGTCGCTGGAACTGGTCGACTATGGCTATAGGTTTACAACGAATGGCATTCCTGATACCCCCGCGCTCAACTCTTCACAATGGGGCGATACCATAGCGGTCGACAAAACAGGGGATATCTTCATCCCGGACGATAGTCTAGGAAATCAGATGTACGAACTCTATGAGCCTGGAGGAACGTTAGACCCGAAAAACTATGGGCTGGGGTTAAAAGTACTTGAGTTTCCTAACTCTCCAAACAACTTTTCTTTCGATCCCACTTTTAACTCGCCCATTGCCATCGATGGAGCGGGGAACTTATGGCTTTTAACCAATCCTCCCAGCGGTACCTCTGATCCAGATTCAATCATGGAATATTACAATTCTGGGACACCTGTGAATGGAAACTACCAAAGTGCTGCCAATCCAACCTCTTTTGGATATGTTGCTTCAAATTATGCTTTTGTTCCACATGTTAAGGGTTCAACTGAACTCTGCGAAACTATCCTATTCTGCGATGCTGCCACACCCTGGAATCTAACGTCCACGAGCATCGAGAGCATCGCCACGGATGCCAGCGGCAATCTTTGGGTGCTCTACGGAGGAACAACTCCCGAAGTTTGGGAGTTCGCCGGGGTTGGTACCCCGGTGGTCACGCCCTTGTCCCTGGGAAAACCTGGTGTCTTGCCATGACGGGCCAGCAGGGAACGGCGCAGGCCAGGGGTGGGATGGGCTAGCGGCAACAGATATTTGCCGGCGGAATGAAGAACCGGCGATGCGAATCAGGTGCTTCAATACAGGACGAAAATGATGCAAACCCAAGGAGATGGTTCGATGATCAAGGCCAGAAAAACACTCGGCATCCTTTTACTCGCCGCCAGCGTCATTGGCGCGCAGGCGCACAGAGCTGCCAGCCAGGAAGCGCCCAAGCCAGCCAAGGCACAGCACAAGACGCAGCAGCAGTTGGAACTCGATCTGGAGCAACTGAGCGATAAGTACGACCGGCTGGCGCGGGAGATGGCCGAGATGAAGGCCGATGCCGAGCGCCGCGAAGCCGAGCTGAAAGCAGCCAACAAGGCGGCGCTGGAAGCGCAGATCGAGATCGAAAAAGCGGCTCAGCAGGAGCGCGTGCGCGCCGAGGACACTCTGATCAAGATTGGCAAGAACACCGAGGCCGTCACTACTCTTGAAAGCGCCGTTACCGATCTCAAGGGCAACGCGGCTTCTCTTGCCGATACCATTCAGACCGGCCAGAAGCGAGCTGCCGCGCCGGATGCGATTCCTTTCCTGGGCATCACCCTCAAGCCGGGCGGCTTTCTGGCCGGAGAGACGGTCGATCGCCAGCGCGGCATCGGCGGCGACATCAACACGCAGTTCACCGGCATTCCTTTCTCCGGACAGACCGCCGGCCGGCTCTCCGAGTTCAACGCCAGCGCGCGTCAGTCGCGGGTTTCGTTGCTGGCCGAGGGCAAGCTGAATCGCGGCGGCGCGCTGCGCGGCTACTTCGAGGGCGACTTCCTCTCCGCCGGCACCACCTCCAACGACAACCAAAGCAACAGCTACACCTTCCGCCTGCGCCAGGCCTGGGCGCAATCGCAGCTTCCCAGCGGTTGGACCATCACCGGCGGGCAGATGTGGTCTCTGGCAACGGAATACAGATCCGGGCTGACCAATAACAAGGAAGCGACTCCGCTGACCATCGACGCGCAGTACAACGTCGGCTTCACCTGGGAGCGCCAGTACGGCTTCCGCGTGGTCAAGAGCGTCGGCGGCAAGTTCTGGGCCGGCGTCTCGCTGGAAGAGGCGCAGACCCTCAATCTGGGCGGCCACAACCTGCCCGCGCTGGTCTATCAGCAGGCAGGCAACAGCGGCGGCCTTTACAACTCCGGCGCAAATTACAGCTACAACTTTGTTCCCGATTTTATCGGCAAAATCGCCTACGAACCGGGCTTCGGCCACTTCGAACTCTTCTCGATCGGACGCTTCTTCCGCGCCCGCGCCTTTCCCAACGGCGCTCCCATGCTCACAACCACCTCCTGGGGGCCCACAAATCAGAGCACAGCCGGCGCATTCACTTCCAAGACGGCGGGCGGCGGGCTGGGCCTGAACGCGCGCGTGCCGGTCTTTGGCAAGCGGCTGGAGATTGGCGTCCATGGCCTGGCCGGCGATGGACTTGGCCGCTACAGCACCTCCACCCTCCCCGACGCAACGGCTCACCCGGACGGCACATTGGAGTTGCTCTCCAGCGGATCGGCTCTGGCAAGTCTTGAATGGCACGCCGCCAAGCGCCTCGATCTCTACGGCTACTATGGCGGCGAGTACGACAAGCGCGCCTTCTATGACACCGGCTATCTTGTCACTACAACCCCTACGACTGTGTACATGCCGCCGGTGGGTCAGCCCATTGTCGGCGGTTACGGCGCGCCAACCAATATCATGATCGGCTGCACCACAGAGGTTGTGCCGTCTTCCAGTTCAACCGGCGATGTTCCGGGCAGCGCCGTCGGCTGCACCGCCGACAATCGCAACATTCAGGAAGGCACCTTCGGCTACTGGTACCGCTTCTACAAGGGACCAAAGGGAACCTTCCAGATGGGTATGCAGTACTCCTACGCCGTGCGCCATACCTGGCAAGGCGTGGGCCTGGCGGCAAATTCCGTCACTGGCGCGGCCGCCGTCCCCGGATCGCCCGAGGCCATCGACAATATGTGGTTTACTTCGTTCCGGTATTACCTGCCCCAATAATCGCGGATTCGAGTGCTGGGTTGTTGAAGCTTTCAATCGGTAAAGCGCAAGGCAAGAGGAGTTTCAGGAAATGGTTCGATCGCTCTCGAAGTTTGTTCTCGTCCTGACGGTGCTGATGGCTCTGGGCAGCGCAGCCGCGTTCGCCCAGAATGGCAGCATCGCGGGACTGGTCACCGATCCACAGGGAAAGGCCATCTCTGGGGCTGCCATTCAAGTGGTCAGCCCGGATGGCAGCTTCGAGCGCGATACCAAGACCGATGCCACCGGCACGTATTCGGTATCCGACCTGCCTCCCGGCGTCTATCTGGTCGTAGTCACGGCCGACGGATTTGAAATCTCGACCACCAATCCGCAGTCGCCGCTGACGCTCGCCGCCGGCCAGACGCTCAAATACGACCAGCAGGTTCCCAAATTGAAGGGGACCACCGAAACCGTCGAGGTGCATGGCGGAGGACAAGGCGAGATCGAGCTCGATAGCGCCACCATCTCCAGCACCATTTCCAACACGGAAGTGAAAACCATGCCCTTGAACGGGCGCAATTTCACAACACTGACCACCACCACTCCTGGAGTCAGCAATCAGAGCGGTCAGGATGAAGCCAAGGTCGGCGTTGCCGGCAGCGCCAAGTTCAGCGTCAACGGCGGCCGCGTCGAGTACAACACCTTCGAGGTGGACGGCAGCGACGTTCTGAATACTGGCATCAACGCCAGCCGCGGCCAGGGCGAGCCGCTCATCGTCTATCCCAGCATCGACGCCATCCAGGACATTCAGGTGCTCACCTCCAATTACGGGGCAATGTATGGCAAGACCGCCTCGGGTAGCGTAATCGTCAGCACCAAGTCGGGCGCGGCCGCATTCCACGGCAATGTCTACGGCTTCATTCGCAATGAAAAATTCAACGCGCGCAATTATTTTGACGCGCCCGGCCGCCAGCCGCTCTACCGCCGCCAGGATTACGGCGGCACCATCGGCGGACCGCTCTACATTCCCAACCGCTTCAACGCCAGGAAGAACAAGGCATTTTTCTTTTTTTCCGACGAACTGCGCCTGGAAAAAACTCCCGTGGCCTATAACCAGGCGGTTCCAACCGTGGCCGAGCGCTCGGGCGACTTCAGCGACGTATGCCCGGCAGGGGTGATCGACGGCACTAACCGCTCAGTCGGCGCCGGCTATCCCGATTGTCCGCTGAGTGGCTCCGGTGTTGGATTCAACTATGCGTACGCCGATGTCAATTACGACGCCGAGGCAATGCTCAATTCCAATATCATTCCCCTGCCGAACGCCACCACCGGCTGCAACACAACCAATTCCACTGCCGACAAGCGCTGCTATGTAGCCTCGGTTTCGCCCTCCACTTACTGGCGCGAAGAGCTCTTCCGCATCGATTACAACCCCGCCCAGACCGAGCAGCTTTCCTTCCGCTACATTCACGATCAGTGGAATACGACCACGCTGACTCCGCAGTGGGGTATCGTGCAGAACAGCTTTCCCACCGTCGAGAACAAGCTTCTGGGACCAGGGCTGGATCTGGTTGCCAACCTCAGCCAGCAGTTGCCGCATGGATTCATGAATCGCATCACCGTGGCTTACTCTGTCTCTCACATCTCGCTTACGCCGCAAGCCGGCCCCGGCGTAACCTCATTGGCCAGGCCCGCGATTCTGGACGATGCTTCAGATTCCGTAACCGGCGGTGCTGCCATCAATGGCTCTCCGTCGTGCAGCGTAGTCACCGGAGGCTCTCCGACGCCTCCTGAACCCGCTCAGCAACTCACCGAGTGCCCCATGGGCCATATCTTTGACAACGGCTCCGGCGGCAAGATGCCTGGATTGATCTTCCAGGGCAATAATGGCGCTTATGGCGGCCACGGTTTTGCCGTGGATACGGGATATGCCCCGTGGAGCATGGCCAACCCAACCTATCTCTTTCGCGACGACGCCAGCAAGACTCATGGCAAGCATACAATTCAGTTCGGCGTTGAAGCCTCGCTGGTGCAGCAAAACGAATTGAGCGCGGTCAGCGGCGCCAACTCCGGTGATGTGCAAGGCCTGATGACCTTCAGCAATCAACAATCGAAGAACAGCTCCAACAACGCATTCGCCGATTTTCTCGCCGGCCCCGGCCTGGCTACGCTCTCTGGAAGTTTGCCGATCAATCCCTTGAACTCCAATGCCCCTTTGTGGGGCGGCAGCACAACAGCCATCAAGAGCTTCACGCAAGACAGCGGCCAGGGACGCTACTACAACCGCTACAAGCTGGCTGAACTCTATCTGCAGGACGATTGGCGCGCCACCAGCCGCCTCACGCTGAATGTCGGTTTCCGCGCCAGCCTCTTCGGCGCCTGGTACAACGAAAAGGACACGGCATATAACTGGGAGCCTGAAGCCTATAACCAGTCCGTGGGCGGTTCCATTCATGTCGATACAACGAACGGATTCCTGGTCCAGAACACCTCGGGCAATCCGATCGGTCTCAATCGCAGCGGACCTTACAGCCTTGCCAATCTGGATCCCACAATTACCAACGGCCTGGTGCAATGCGGCGTCAACGGCGTACCCAAAAGCTGCATGAAGAATCATCTCTTCAACCCCGCGCCGCGCATCGGTCTGGCCTGGGATCCCTTCGGCAATGGCCGCACTTCCATCCGGGCCGGATACGGACTCTTCTGGGAGCACGGCACCAGCGATGAGTCCAACACCGGCTCGCTCATCGGTGGCGCGCCGCTGATCCTCAGCGAGACGCAGGCCAATCCCGGACCGTCTCGCCCCACTACTTACGATATATATCAAGGCTCCGTTAACAACCCGTTGGGCTCGGTCTACCCTGGAGCGTATAACGAGATCGGATACTCCTGCCAGGACGGCGCGGCGCAATGCCAGAACGGCAGCGCGACCTATACACCCTATGCCGGCGGAGTTACCTTCCCGTTGAATGTCACTTCGATTCCCACCAAGGCGGTCTACCCTTACACGCAGGCGTGGAGCTTGAGTATCCAGCGCGAGCTGGGCAAGGATATTTTGGCTTCCATCGCCTATGTGGGCACCAAGGGAACGCATCTAACCGCGGAGCGCGACCTCAATCAATTGCGGCCCTCCAGTCCCTTCCCCACGGCGCAGCCCATTACCAACGGCATCTGCGCGGAAGGCGCCAGTACAGGAGTATTTCCGTTCGTCGATCCAACGGCTGAACCCGGAGTAATTAGTCAAGGAATTAGCTCAACGGATGCCGGCTTCCAAAACATGCAGGTTGCCTGCACCGGCTTTCCAGGATTTGTTGACCGCGTATCTGGACAGCCGATTGCCATCAGCGCCGATACCATTCGCCCCTATCCAGGCCTGAGCAATATCCTTTCGGTCGCCAATATCGCCAACTCGAATTACAGCGGCTTTCAGGCAACGCTGCGCCGCACCAGGGGAGCGCTGACTCTGGGCGCGGCCTACACTTTCAGCCACTCCCTGGACGAAGCATCCGACCGCTCCAGCGCCAACTTCGCCAATTCGCTGACTCTCAAGCAGAACTACGCCAGCTCCGACTTCGATCAGCGCCAATTGCTGAGTGTCGATTACACCTACAAGCTGCCGTTGATTCACTTGCTGGATCTCTTCTCGCACTTTTCAAGCGACGACGATGCCGCGCCCGCCGCATCGTCCGCGGATGAGCCTGCCAAGGCCGCGACTGCTTGGCAGAATCGAACGCTGATTAAAGCGGTTCTGGATCATTGGCAGCTTACGGGAATCACTGCCTACCAGAGCGGAACGCCCTTCAGCATTGTCAACGCGGGCAGTGCTACCGGTGTCGGCTCGGCAGATAACGCCGGCGTGGGAGACGCCCTGGGAATCGGTTCCTTTGCCGACCGCATTGGCAACCCGCGCGGGCCCAAGCCGGCCGTTGCTCCCGGCGGATCAAGCGGCGGATCAAGCGTCGGTCCGCTGCTTCTCAATCCCGCCGCCTTTGCCGCTCCGCGCGGCCTCACCTTTGGCAACTCGGGGCGCAACTCCGTCAACAATCCCGCCCGCACCAACTTCAACATCTCGCTCTTCAAGCAATTCTCCGTGCGCGCGGAAAACAATCTCGAGTTTCGCGCCGAAGTCTTCAATGTCTTCAACCACACGCAGTTCCGCATCTACGATCCATCCCACGCCGGCAACACCGGCAATAACATCGTCAACTGCTACGGTCCTATCTACGCGCAATACTCAGCCGGATTCACCGGCGACGCCAGCAACGCAAGCTGCGTCTCGGGTAATTCTTTTCTGCATCCGGTCGATGCGCACGACCCACGCATCATGCAATTCGGACTCAAGCTGGCTTTCTAAGAGGAACGCATGATTAAGCTGATGTTTTGAAAGGGCACGACTTTACAGGCTGCGAAAAACTCAATCGAAGCCTCAGTTTTGAAAAAGCACGACTTTACAGGCTGCGAAAAACTCAATCGAAGCCTCAGTTTTGAAAGGGCACGACTTTAGTCGTGCCGTAAAGGCCGCAAAATGAATTTGAGCTTTACAGGCTGCGGAAAAACTCATCGCGAGGCAATTCTCGAAGGCTTTGTAACCAGGGCACGACTTTAGTCGGGCCGATAAAGCCAATCATAACAACGTTGGGCTTTAGCCCCTGCTACGCTCAATCGTGATTGCAACCCCGAATAGCCTTTTTCCGCAGCCTCTTTAGCCCCTGATGCATTTTGGGTCCGCAACAAAGACTTGTTCTGAGATTCACTAAGTGGAACTGGAGTACAAAATGAAATCGATCGAAGAGTTCGCTGCATCGCACGGGGAAGGGAAGCGCGCAGTAAGCGGCCGCATTCCCGGCCGCGGCCTGCGCATGGCGCTTGCCCTCTCAATGGCCGCGATGGCCATCGGCTGCGGAAGCAACAAGGTTACGACGGTCGTAACCACCACCGCCGATCCATCGCAGTTATACTTTGCTCCCGGCATGGACAACAGCAACCTGGCAACCTATGCCATCGACGACACGGCAAACACTTTTGTCCGCTCCACCTATGGTCCCAGCGGAGCAACCATCACCGATGCGGGGACGATCTCTACCTCCGCGCTTCCAGATGGTATCGTCAGCCTGGCCGCCACTTACATCAATAGCGGCGGAAATGGTACGGTAACTTCGTCGATCTATCCTGTTGCCGGAAGCTGGGCCGTGGTGTTGCCCGGTCAGGCCGCACTGATTGATTTAAATATTCCGGCAGAGCCAACAAGCCAGCAAACCTATACTACCGCGATCGATTACTTTGCTCCGGCCGTGCCTGCCAACTCCTGCCCCAGCCTGCCAACCGCGCAGACCTTCCAGTTCGTCACCATTCCCAACCGCCTTAACTCATCGAGCGCCCTGCAAAAAAATGCCTGGAACCCGAAACTGGAAACTGCTTATGGAAGCGTGCAAGTCGTCACCAGCGGAAGTTCTGTGGCCTTCAGCTCTGTAACCCAGAATCTTTTACCCGAATACGCCGTAAACGCCGCCACGCCGCCCAGCTTTTCCACCGCCGCAAAGGCTGTGTGCGCTCCGACTTACTACGGCCAGGTCATCAGCGTTCCTGGCGTCACTACTGTCAATAGTAACGGGATCTTTACGCCCACGGCCACCATCGGCATTGGCCCCTCCGGATTCATGGTGGAAGACGCGGGCTCGGGCGCGGCCGACGCGACAACGGGCCTGGCCTATGAGAATCTCCTCGGCGCGGGATATGGTGCCATCGGCTTGCCCCAACCCTCCAGCGATCTGACTTCCGCTTTGATTGGCGCGCAGTATCGGGGCTTTCTTTACTTCCCCGCGACTTCTTCATCAAGCGCCTTCAGTCTCATCGCTTCCTTCGGCGGCATCTCCAATCCACAAACATCCTGCGCGCCTCTGCTGAGTCAGTTGTCAGCGGCCAGTCCGCGGCCTTCGTCCAACATCGTTTACGGAGGCGAGTTCGCCGGCAACAATCCCGCCTCAAATGCAACGGGCAATTGCGATCTCGCCATCGATCTTGGCGCAAAGCAGGCCGCGAATGGTCTCTATGACGCCACCATCTACGTGGGCGCGGCATTTCCCCAGAACAGCTCCGGCGTTCTCTATTCCTTTTCCGCCGTTGCCGTCGCCGGTCAGCTTGATGGTAAAAATGCAATCTTTGTCATCGGCGCCGATACTACGGGATCGCCGTCGCGGGCCTGGGGTATCTATCTTCTGCAATCGAATTGAAACAAAATCGAAATGGTGCGAAGCTTCTATAACCCAACAATCGAAAAGGAGAACGAGTCACAGGAATTTATAGGAATTTGATAAGTAACGAATCATCCAATTGTTTGTGCCGAGTCATCCTCCTGGATAACTCGAATAATCCCGCTTCTGAGCTTATTCCTCCGCATTTTCCGGTTCTATCTCCTCGCGTTGATCGGGGAAGTATTGTGCATGGACGCAGCCGCCGGTACTCCGTTCGCGAGTTCTGTAATTGTTTGATGAATCGCTCGAAAATCCACCAAAAATTCAAACAGCATTTTTAGTTTGAAGGTATAAGGAGCCTGAGGGTGTTGAACCATTGCGGTTCAGGATTGGCCTCACGAGCATCAAGTTGCGGTGAACCTCGCGCGTTGCGGGGGCATCGATTGGGAATTGCGTGAACAACGCCTAACACAAGAAGTACAAGGAGCAGCAGGATGAAAATGAAGCTGAAGCTAGCGCTATTGGGAGTCGCTGCGATGCTGGTTCTCGCCGCGACAAACGCCAGTGCACAAACTGCGATTGCCGGTTCGTCGGCACTCTACCTGGAAATGGGTCAGGCAGCCGGCAGCAACGCCGCCATCGGTGGTTGCGTGTGGGACACCACGGCCAAGGATTTCACATTGCACGACAGCCGCTTTACCGAAGCCGTCTCCGATACCGCGGCTGCGTGGATCAGTTGGATTCCTTCCACCCCCGGCAACTGTTCTACCGTTACCGCCGGATCGGAAATCATCTATCTCTCCACCGACTCCACGGTGGGCAACCGGTGCTTCTTTGCCAGCCCCCGGTGCACGGTTGTGGTCAATACCACCCCGCCCACAACAAGCGCGTCCACACTGAGCCCAGTGACTGAATCCTCCCTGCCCTCGGCCGTGCTCACCGCGGTTACCGGCATTCCGATCGGCATTGCCGCAACCGACATCCGTCCCGAGGATGCCAAGTTTGCCACGATTCGCGCCCTTACTGGCTGCGGAACTCCGGTCACCGCGGGATCGCAATATCTCGGCCTCGGTTACAGCAGCGGCCAGTCAATCAGCGGCTCCACCACAATCATCTCGGCTGGCACGGGCGGCGGCTTCAACGTTGGCAACTTCAACCTGATGGGCACCGACCCCTACACCAGCGCCGCACTGCCGGGTAACTTCGTCGTCACCTCGGTTGCCGCGGTTCCCGTGGTCGTCTTCGTCAATCCGCAGAACACCTCCGGATTTGGCAACATTGCTATCTCCAATGTCGATCGCGCCACCCTGGCCGGTTATCTGGATGGAACCTACGGCGCGACTGGCGCCATGATTCCTGCCGGTGCTGCCGGCACTGGAACAACGGTCGTTATTCGCGAACCCCTCTCGGGTACCTACAACACGATGGAATATGCCATCCCCAACAGTGTTCAAAACCAGAGCTCGCAGGATGTGGGTCTTGCCGCGCTGAACGCCAACGCCGCCGGAACTCCCTTTCCTCCCTTGAATTGCACCGCCGTCGGTGGCACGCCCGCCCTCAGCGCGCTCAATGGAGCCACGGGAACCGCTAATCCGCTGTCTGAAACCGTCGTTCGCAATTCGGGCATTACCAGCAACCGCGCCCGCGCCATCGGCACCGGCAGCATGGTCAAGGCCGTTCTGGGAACCAAGGATGCCCTGGGCTACGCATTCTGGAGCGCCTCCAACTTCACCAATGCTACGGCCGGCAACGGCAAGTATCTGACTGTTGACGGCATCGATCCCATTCAGGAAACCTGGTCGGACGGTCTCATTCCTACTGTCAGCAACGATCTGTTGGGCAATGTCAGCCTGTCGCATGTGAAGGACGGAACTTATCCAATCTGGTCGATCCTTCGCCTTGTCTCCGACCCCTCGAACTCCGCGCTGGCGACCGCCCTGAAGAATGCCGCTGCGGCTTTCCTCTCGCCCACTCAGCCTGACTTTGTGCCTCTGAGCCAGCTCGCCGTCATTCGCTCGCACTTTGCGCCTCCCACCGTCAACTTCCCCAGCGCGGGAACCAATCTGCCTTCCAACCCCAACTCGGCCGATGGCGAGGCCGGCGGCGACGTTGCCGGACTTGTCTACACCACGCTTTCGGATGCTCTCTACAGCTCCGATACCGGCAGCACCACCGGCAATACCGGTCATCGTCAGTAGTTTTCGGTATTGATCCAACGATGCACTTGCAGGCCGGCCAAACCAAGCTGGCCTGCATCCGTTTTTCACGGCGGCAATGCCCTTCAACCTGAATCTGTGCGATCCACTTCCGCGTTTGGATGAGTTCACAGATAGGCCTCTCATCCATAAATCCGTACTGAGGTATTCATGTTTCGCAATGTTATGTTTATCTGTTTCTTCGCTTGCCTCGCCGTGAGCGGAAGCTTGGGGCAGCCATCTCCCGCGGCCAGCGATTCGGCCTCATCTATAAACGCGAAGCAGCCAACCCCGCCAACGGAAGACTGGTCGAAATTGCCAGTGGACAGAGCCATTCTTGTACCGCTGGCCAACGGCGTCTTGCTCGGGAAAGCGGAGTTCTCCACTTACACCCGCGAATTGGTTCGCTTCGAGTGGCGGCATGGCGATTTCATCGACCTCACAATCGTCAAACCCCGCTCCGTTGAGAAGCCGCATGTGGTGCTTTATCTCTATAGCTTTCCCTCAGACACCGACCGTTTCATGGACGACGGATGGTGCCAGCGCGCCACCAGCCAGGGATTGGCCGCGGTCGGCTTTGTCTCCGCGCTTACCGGCGTGCGCTTTCGCAACCGCCCCATGAAGGAGTGGTTCATCAGCGAATTGCAGGAGTCCATCGGCAAAACCACGCACGACATCCAGCTCATCGACGATTATCTCGCTGCTCGCAAAGATCTCTCCGTCGATCAGATTGCAATCTGGGGTCAGGGATCCGGCGCGTCGATTGCTATTCTCGCCGCTGCCGCCGATCCCCGTATCCGCATCCTCGACCTGCTCAACCCCTGGGGCGACTGGCCGGACTGGCTGAAGAACTCGCCGGTGGTTCCAGACCAGGAGCGCGCCCAGTATCTGACTCCGGAGTTTCTGCAAAAGGCTGCCGCGGTCGATCCCGTCGCCTATCTGCCTCAACTCAAGGACCGCTCGATTCGCGTTCAGCAGATCATGGATCAAGCCGACACCCCGCCCCCTGCCAGAGACAAGATTGCCGCAGCCGTGCCGCCGGGCCATCTGCTCCAATTCAAAGACACCGCCGCCCATAAGGACGCATGGAAGGTGACAGGATTATCGGGGTGGAGTGCTTCTCAATTTGGGGTAAAGCCACAGCCTCCGGCAGCGCTGGCAGCAAGCGGATCGCAATAGTCTCCGAGGAGTAGTCGCGCGTCCAGAATTCATGCCGCTTTGATGCACTTCGCATAGCCAGCTTTATACAGTTCTCTATAGCTCCCCGCAGCGCAGGAGTTTGCCAAGATGAAAGCTATAATCCCGGGTCTGCCTCTTGCCGCAACCAAGCTTGCATGTTTGTTCGTGGCGGCGATTTTGCTTGCCGGGTGCGGCGGCACTTCCTCCTCCATTACGGGAACCGGTACTTCCCCGGCATCCGCGGCGCTGAAGGGTAAACTGCTCGGCGGACAGTTTCCAATAACCGGCTCTCAAGTCCAGTTCTATGCGGCCGGCTCTACAGGATATGGTGTCGGTGCTCAGGCTCTGCTCTCCCCAGCCGTTACCACCGATCAGGACGGCAACTTCTCCTTCACCGCCTCGGACTACACCTGCCCATCCGCCAGTACCCAGACCTATCTGGTGGCCACCGGCGGCGATCCCGGAATCGGATCCAGCAATCCCGCTATCGCGCTGATGGCGGCTCTCGGCCCCTGCGGCAATATCGGCTCCATCGATTTTGTAGACATCGATGAGGTCACGACGGTAGCCTCCGTGTGGTCCCTGGCGCCCTTTCTCGGCGCGGGCTCTCAGGTGGGAACCTCTTCCACAAACGCGCAGGGGTTGGCCAATGCCTTTGCGAATGTAAACAATATCGTAGATATTTCGCAGGGCTCTGCGCCCGGTGCTTCGGCGCCCGCATCCGCCGTTATCCCCGTCTCAAAGATCAATGCGCTGGCCAATATGCTTGCCACCTGCGTCAACTCCGGCGGCACGACTGCCTGCCAGCCGCTCTTCACGGCCGCCACGCCCGCCGAAGGTTCCGCACCGGCCAATACGCTTGATGCGGCGTTGAATATCGCCCGTAATCCCGCCGTAAACCTGGCCACGCCATTCAACAATTCCTCGCCTGTCTTCTCGCCCGCACTGACCGCCGCGCCGCCCGACTGGACTCTTGCCGTCACCTACTCCGGAGGCGGCATGGACTATCCCACCGCGGTTGCCGTCGATGCCAGCGGAAATGTGTGGACCTCCAGCGAAGGCTGGACAAATGCCCCCAGCGGGTCGGTCTCCGAGTTCTCCAGCACCGGCCAGCCGCTTTCTCCCACTAACTATGTCACCGTATCCGGCTTCTCAGTCCCCACCGGTTTCACCGATGGCTCGCTCTGGGAGAACTTCGGCCTGGCCATCGATGTTGCCGGAAATATCTGGGTGACTAACGAGCAGAACTCAGGCGTCAACAATAACAATGGCAGCGTCTCGGAGTTGAATTCCTCCGGTCAGATCGTCTCCGCGGCGGGAGGTTTCTACCAGGGCGGCGTCTTCTTCCCCATGGCCGTGGCCACCGATACGGATGGCAGCGTATGGACCGCGAATCAGGGCGACAGCACGGTCTCCAAACTCTCCAGCAGCGGCGCCGCGCTCTCCGCCAGCGGCGGTTGGGGCGCGGGTGAAGGAGTTGCAGGCCCGGTGGCAGTGGCCATTGATGCAAGCCACAATGCCTGGGTCGCCAACGTGGAAGCCGATACCGGTTCCGTCTCCGTTGTCTCGCGGGATGGAAGCAAGATTTCTACCATCGACTGCGGCGGCTCAGACACCATCGCCCTCGCCACTGACTCCGTCGGCGTCTCGACAGACGCATCCAAAGGGCATCTCTGGGCCTCCAACTACACATCCAGTTCCGTCAGTGAATTGCTGTTGAATAGCGACGGCACGGTAACTGTGGCCTCCACCGGATACACAGGCGGCGGGCTTTCTTATCCGCATGGCATTGCCGTCGATGGCGCTGGCAACGTCTGGGTGGCAAACCATGGCGGCAACACAATCACAGAATTGCAGGGCGCCAACGGCTCCAATCCCGGCCAGGCCATCTCTTCATCCAGCGGCTTCGGCAAGGACGCCAACCTGCGCGAACCCTATGGGATCGCTCTCGACGCCAGCGGCGATGTGTGGGTAGCCAACTTTGGATTGAGCACCATCACTGAGTTTCTCGGCGCGGGTACTCCGGTAAAGACTCCGCTCGTCGGCACCGCGCAACTGCCTTGAGCGCTTGTAGCAATCATCGAGTTTTGAAAGCGCGCAACTTCGCAGGCTGCGTAAAAACTCAATCCGGAGGGAGACGGGGGTTTTAACCCCCGTGTAAGGCTCATGGAATGAGTGCGGCTTTACAGGTTGCGTAAAAACTCATTGCGAGGCAACTCTCGAAGGCTTTGTAACCAGGGCACGACTTTAGTCGGGCCGATAAAGCCAATCACATCAACGTTGGGCTTTACAGGTTGCGAAAATACTCAATTGGATGAAGGGTACGGGCTTTAGCCCGTACATAACCACTGCTTTATCAACGCCGGCTTTAGCCGCCGAGGGAATTATCAGCCATTTCTGTCGATAAACTGCCCTTTTTCCGCAGCCTCTTTAGCCCCTGCAACGCTCAATCGCGATTGCAACTTCCGAATAGCCCTTATTCCACAGTGCTCTTTCCCGAACATCATTTCAAGACCGAGCGCCTTTTTGCAGATAATTATCCCTTCCTCGCGCACGATAGAAACAGAAGCAAACCCGAGGCCCAAATGATCGCCATCCAATCTTCAATCAGCGCAATTCTACTCCCTGCTCCCTGTTCCGTATTCCCTATTTTTACGCCCTAAATTCCCCTCTTGTTCGCCATAAATTGCGCGTACCCCACCCCCCCTCCCCTGTGAAGCCCCATTTTAGATCCTTACGTTGCTATTAACTTACAATAAATAAATGACTTACATTTTTACACTGTTAACTAATAAGTAACTTAAAATCTTGTCTTTTGCCCATACTTGCCCTTATAAATGCCTGTTTTAGCCCGAAAACCTTACTTTTTGAGCTTTTTTGAGAGCTTCGCATTGCTCCGTCCATGAGAGCCTTCTTACCCGTACAAATTACCTCGGTTAGCTGAGTCACATGCAGCATCCGACCAACCAACCCGATAGAGAAAGGAGAGAGAATCAAAGGCCCCTGCGCGATTCCGCGGCACCGCCTTTTTGTGAAAGGCTCATCTTGGCAAGCTTTATAAGAACCCGCTCATACTCGCGTCCGAGTCTCCCAACTGGCCGGAACCCCAAACACCGCCGCGCATGGCTGAAGCCGCTCCTCATCTCGGTCCTGGCGGCGTCGTTTGCCCTCTCGACGGCTCTACCAGCCAGCGCGCAAAATCTCGGCGCGGAGCCTTCAGCGACCGCTGCCTCGCCCGCAATGGCGAACTTGATTCGATGGACAGGAACCTTGCCGGACGCGGCTGGGCGGGCAGTGGAAATATCATTTTCGCTCTATCAGGATTCGGAGGGAGGGCTTGCGCTCTGGAGCGAAAAGCAGACGGTAAAAGTTGGCGCCGACGGGCGCTATGCCGTTCTATTGGGTGCAAGCAGCGTGGAAGGGCTTCCGCGGGCATTGTTTCAAGCTGGCGAAGCGCGCTGGATCGAGGCTCGCCCAATCAATTCCCAACTCGTCGCAGCCTCGGACCGCGTGGATGCCGCAGCCGAAGTTGCCAACGCGGCGCAGCTTTCTCGAAGCTTGCTTGCCGCCGTGCCTTATGCCATCAAGTCAACCGATGCGGATACCTTGGCTGGGCGTGCGGCGGAGGATTACGTAACACGAGAGGATCTGACCGCAACCATAACCGGCCAGCTCCAGGCTCTCTCCAGCGCGGCAACATCTGGTCCTGCGCCAAGCGCCCCAACCGGAGCGGGAACCTCCGGTTATCTGCCAGTGTGGACCGCATCGGCGGCGCTGGGCACTTCGATCGTCTCCGAATCCGGAACCAGTATCGGTATCGGTACCAGCACTCCAGCCACAACGCTGGACGTGAATGGAGCAAGCACGATGCGCGGAACAGTTAGCTTGCTCGCTCCCGCCGCCACTCTTTCAGCCGGCGTCAATTCGCCGCCCTTGCAGCTGGGCGCCAGCACTTTTTCAAGCGCCAGCAAAGCGCCCGTACCGCAGAACTTCGTCTGGCAGGCGGCTAGCTCAGCCAACAATACGGCCAATCCAACGGCGAATTTGAAGCTGCTTTTTGGGTCGGGAACATCCACGCCCGCGCCTACTGGCCTTGCCATCGCCCCCAATGGTCTGATCACCTTCGCGCCGGGCCAAACCTTTCCAGCCTCGACCAGTTCAACCGCGTCCAGCGGCATCACTGCTGTCACGGCAGGCCCCGGCCTGAGCGGCGGTGGTTCAACCGGAAACGTCACACTAGCCCTGGCGGGGCCTATTTCGACGGTCAACGGTGGAACAGGAGCCACCACGCCGGCTGCGGCGCTGGCAAGCTTGGGCGGCATCTCGTCGCTGCAAACCGCCCCGCAGACAATGGCCGGCCCGCTGATTGGGGCCAGCATCAGCGCGAAATTCCTGAACGGAATCCCACAAGCCGATCAATTCGATGGCGCGGACTTTTGCGTGAAACTGCGCGCCGCAAACCTGTGGGCGCTGGCCAATAGTTATGCGCTCGTCGATGCCACGCATTTTCCTTCTGCGGTGACCTGTTCCATTGATCCGCTAGGTTCTTTGAGATCGCCTGGCGCAACCGCGCCCCTGACTATCGAACTGCCAGCGTCATGGATCTCATCGTCTGTTCCCTGGAAGATTAACAATAGCAGCCTGAAACTCAGCGGGAAAGGACCAGGGCAGACAATCCTCGCCTATACCGGATCATCGGTAGTCCCGGGCGTTCTCACCCTGGGCGGATCGGTTGCAAACGCATATTATTCCAATGATAATGTCGTCTCTGGAATGTCGGTGATAGGGGGGAATGCCAACGCTGCGGATGGAGTTTTAGCGATTGCTGCGGGAGGCTGGAAGCTAGAGGATATTAGTACTTGGGGAATTACCGGATGCGGCATCCATACAAGAAATGCTGTAACTGTTACACTAATCAGGCCGCATACATGGAGCGATGAGGCGAATAGAAATGGATATTCTGGCGCTAAATATTCTCAGCCGGCTTCTGGTTTGTGCTTCGACCAGTCCACCCCCGGTGCCACTACCACGGACGGAACGGTAGTGGATCCTGTAGCCGGTGGTGTCAGCGGAGTTGGTTTTAACTATATTGCCGTGCAAGGCATGACCATGACATCCGGAACGTCAGAGGGCAATGGCTCCGGGTTACTTCTTCAGTTCAACACTGTTTACAACACCTTCATTAATACGGATATTGAGGCCAACGCCTCTGGCTTGCCGGGAGTCGATATAAATGATTCCGGGTACCAGAATCGCTATATCAATGTTCTGGCTCTCTCTCCTTGCTCATCTTGCAATTCCGTAATTCTCAATAATGGAAGTTACTTTGACGGCGGACGGGCCGCTACCGGAGTGGGTGGCGATATCCCCTACTCGTCGCAGGGTAGCAACTTCTATAATCAGTTGTTTGCGGAGAATGATTCGACTAGCTCTTCGACTCCATTTGTAATATACACGCCCAACATTACTTCGGGATTTGCTGGGATGTGCATTGGTCCAAACAGATACTGCGGCGGAGATGATGGAGCAATTAGTCTTTATCCAGGGTGGAAGATGACGATGGGCATGTCGGCTGGACCTCGGATGAGCATCGACTCAACCGGCAATGTAATAGCACCGGCATCCGTCACATCGCCTATATTGGCCTCCAGTGCGGCAACGGGAACTCCGCCCTTGTCTGTCGCCTCAACAACGCCAGTCACCAATCTGACGCTGGCCAAGCCCTCTCAAGTCCCGTCACTTCCCGAGTCGCAAATCGTCAACCTCACCGCGGATTTGGCAGCTCGAGTCTCTGCCGCATCGCCAACCTTTACTGGGACGGTCACGCAAACTTATGAGGATGCAACACGAAGCGCAAATTACATCATGCAGGTAATTCGCAAGTTTGGCATCGCGGCCGGAAGCGCCTCCACGGGCTCGGCTATATGGGATCTGGGAGATCCATCATGGCCATCCGGCGAGCATGGAACAGAAATTGAAAGCAACTCTTCTAGTGCCGGTCCGTTTCGCTTTGGAACCAATGGTGATTCAAATATCGTAAACAAGTCAGGCGCTGCGGTTAACATTGTAGTTGGCAACACTCCTGCTGTAGCTGTAAGGATTTCTTCTTCGGGGGTGGCGAACTTTAATAATGGAATTCTCTCGACGGCGTATAGTACGGCATCTATTTGCTCGAGTACAGCCTCACCGGCACCCTGCGGCTCTGCGGCAGCCGGAAAGGTGCAGATCCAGCCATCCGCCAAATCGCTTGAAATAGACAGCACGGCTATCACGGCGAACTCTGGCTGCTGGTTTACCTATGACACGGATGGGCTTGCTTTGCCCAAGAATATGTCGAATATGATTCCTCCGTTTATCAGCGCGAAAATGCCAGGAAAAGGAATTGTAATCAGCGTGCCAGTGCCGCCTCTCGCGAATCCCGTAAATCTGCAATTTGGCTGCGTCAACTAAGCCGCCGGTAGATTACTCTCCAATTGGCATATGCCTTCTCGTTTAAGATTAGGCATCTACTGAAATCGCTGGCTAAATTCACTGAAGTCAACGTTCACAAGAAAATCTTGACATTCATCCTTTAATTCCTTGTATATTTCGGACTTTGGCAAATTAGTGTGAGGCCTCTCTACCCAGAAAAACATCGGAACGAATCGCGACCCTCGAGTAGTGAAATCTATGATTTTTCTAAAGTGAAAGTTGACTCCGCTCTCGCTTTTTGGAACTGTGAGACAGTGCGAAGGATTGCAGTACGTGTTTCCTGCCAGCTTGTCCGTAATTCCATCGCTATAATACGCCGTATCAAAAGATACGGATCTACCGTCGGCCGTGATAAAGTTCTGACTGCCGCGCATTTCTGCCGACTCGCCCCGAATCATCCAACTGTAGTGAATATTATGCTCCCTCGGCAATAGCCAAATGCCGACAGTGACTTCGTTGAATGGTAATGCCAAGTAAGCGGCGCTCTCCAAAGATGTTTGGCCGTCAAGTTGCTCTTGCCAGGTACGCACGCGAGTATAGCCGCCTAGTCGAAGCGGAAGACGGTCGTCCAGTTTCTTTGACGCTTGGTCGTCATCGTGGAGAGACGCAACCAAGCTCTCGGTATGGTTTCGAATGCTGTGCACCGCAAAAATGCAGGCAATCATCGCCAATATAGCAAAAGCCCAAACCTTCCAATAAATAGACCGCCGCCGATCAATGCTTGTCATCGCCGCAGTGTACAGTTGTGAGAGTCCATCGTCTGCGCCTATGCCCTCGTTTTTTCTGAGTGCAACCAAGAGAAAAAGAACTGCAGCCGCCACGAATAGGCAGCCTCCAATCGCATAATCAGCCTGCTTCGCTATATGTTCAAGACTGGGATGCCCCACGGCGATTCGGTAATAGAGAACAAGAGTGCAAAGCCGTATCAAATTAAAAAGATGCCCCAAAAGCACGGCGCCCAAAACATACAGAGACCATCGCAGTATAGAAACACGCTTTAAATAACCAATAATTAAAGCAACATATCCCAATGTGACCGCGCCGCGCATGCCATCGCAGCCAGGGGCGATAAACATCCCGAAATCCGGCGTAAACATCAACCTCAGCAACTCCCGATTCGCCGGTGGAAAACCAATCAATAAAGCGAAGAAACGCGCTATATGCGCTGAAAGGCCTTGAAGCGGCAAATCTAGGAAAACAACAATCGACTCTGGAACTGGCTGCGCAAATAATAGTAATGCCAGTGGAAACCAGGCCTTCAGGAAGACGCGAATTCCTCCAAATAGTAGAATGAATCCGCAGGCATAGAGATAGATAGGTAGCGCAAAGGGCAAAACAAATACCGTCATAAATCCGACGACCCATGAGAACGTCAAATCCCAAGAATAAATAATCGGGCAAAATGCAATAAAAACCAATATAAGTCCCCACCACGTGCCGCACAGTTCCCAATTCAGTTGTCGCCACGCGCGCAAAACCAGCACAATGCTTGCAGGCACGATCAGCATTCCGATCGACCGTAATGGATCCGTCGTCCAAATACCCCATAAAGTAATTAGTTGCGGTGAAACACCCAACCATCCTATAAAAGCCAACAATGCAAGGCAAACCCATAAATGCATCCTGTGGGTGTGCGGCTTTGGCCGATCAAATTCCGGACAACTATTCCGCGGCGTATAAAAATGCTCGAAAAACAAATCGAGAGTATTCGAGACATGCTGAAAGTCAATGCGAGTATTCATAGCTGGGACTCTCATTCTGTTTAGAAAACAAAATCTGTAAGCAGCATATTATCCGAATTGTTAAAAACGATATCGTTGCAGAGCCAACTGTATTCAACGAGAAAAACAAAGAAATATTGCGAAAGAAACAAAATGAAATGTCGAGATTATCGTTTAGTGCGCCAAATTGTGATACAGGTTAGGGTTCGGGAGCTTTAGCTTCAGAGATATTCCAGCTAGCAACGGAGGAATACAGCAAACTGGCGGGAAGAAGTTCTCGCGAGGCTTTAATAAACGAGTCGAACTGTCGAAATGTGCTATCTGGTGAATATTTTACTTCGGCAGCCATTCTTGCCCTTGCACCCATTTCTCGCAGCTGTTGCCGATTCCCTCTCGCTTCCAAAATCGCACGCACTGTCTGATCCACTGACCCAGGTTCGACAACCCATCCGATTTTCTCCTCATGGACTATCCTGGCGACTTCCGACGATTCCGAAACAAGCGCGATTATCGGCTTGCTTGCGGCCATTAGGTTGTAGGTCCTGCTCGGAACGGCCAATCCCAGCATTCCCGGAACGAGCGA
>Ga0181516_10000073_pt1 | contig 101609 bp, 92 predicted proteins | sample PEATcosm2014_Bin_25_FD_121104 | JGI IMG/M metagenome (GOLD analysis project Ga0181516, IMG submission 121104) | Peatland microbial communities from MTU Mesocosm Facility, Houghton, MI, USA - PEATcosm2014_Bin01_10_metaG | ecosystem: Environmental > Terrestrial > Soil > Wetlands > Peat | place...
AACCTCGACCTGCTGAGTAATGCCTGCGTGGGCGATGCTTGTTGGGGCAACGTTTGAATTAGTCTTTGCCACTGTTGTAGATGGAACATTCCCTGTAGACTGGGCTGCCACTTCGGTCGAAGCATCCACAGTTGCCGCCGATTCGTCGAAGCTCCGCTGCACTGGGGCGGTGCTCGATTGAAAAGCTACCGGCTGAGCGATGCTCGTTTGGACCGCGATTGTTTGGGAGACTTCTGTCTGGACAACGCTCGACCTGGTCGCCGCCACCCCTGCTGCTCTGACATTCCGGGTAGGCTTTCCAGTCAATCCAGCCGAAGTGTCCGGAGTTGTAGCGGTCCCGCTGGGGGGCCGCTGCGATGGTGTGATGCTCGATGGAACTGCGGCCGGTTGGACGATGCTTGTCTGGGCCGCGCTTGTCTGGGAGATTCCTGTCTGGGCGACGTTCGACCCGGTCCCCGTCATCCCTGTCGCTCCGGCATTGCGTGTAGGCTTTCCAGCCATGCTGCTCGAAGTGCCGGGAGTTGCCGCCACCCCATTGAGGGTCCGCAGCCATGCGGCGACGCTCGCATAGACTCCTTGCGTTGGCTGGGAGGCAATTGACGAGGGAACACTGCGGCCGGTAGAAACCGAGCCTTGGGCTTGCGATTCGTTCAGAGTAGATCTCTGCCGGCGTCCAGCGTTGTTATAGTTGTTGCTTGTGCCGGCAGTCTCCAAGAACGTCTTTGATGCCGCAAGAAGTGACTCGCTGAACCCCTGGGATGGCTGCTCTGAGGTTAGCGCCGCTGTGCGAGTAGCCCCTGGCGTCAAAGTGAACATATCGAGGATGGATTTTGCGATCACGCCTCTATAGTGGCACTTGATGGGCCAAATGGAATTTGCCAAGATCGTGACGACACGAGTCGTCTTCTTTATTAGAATCAATATCTTGGCTGAACCTTTGTCGGCCGCTTCGCAAGCATCCGAACCAACCCGGCAACATTTGCCGAATCGTGCATAGGCAAACGCTGCCGGGTTGCAGTGCGTGTGGGAGTTCAATGAGGCGTTGGAACTGAATAATGGCGCCGATTGCCGCTGTAAGTTACAAGGGATTTCTCCGCTCGCCCCGAGCAGGGCGGTGCAGTCTCGACAGTGGCAATTGGAGGGATTCTTTGGTTGGCAGAATAAGCCGCGGCCAGGTGCGGAACAATCCGATAAACCTATGCAGGTTTCTTCTAGAACAATCCTTTGTAAGCCAGCTCGGCCACAGGGCACTCACCGGATCCAGCTTTTGCGCTTATAGCAACCATTGAAGCCATGTTGGGCCCAAAAGTCAGATGCGGCCTCGCCGCGCAATGTAGTTGTCGTCAACAGCCTTCTGTTCCAGGCGGGCAAGATCTGACTCATACGCGCTGCGCTTCTCCTCGTGCATTTCGGTAAGCATCTCGCGATCTCGCCGTGCCTTCTCGTAAATCACGAGCTGTCTGTCGCGCAGTTGCTCCAGCTTTTCAAGCTGCTCTTCAAGATTCTTCTTATTTTGCTTGAGTTCCTTTATCTCTTCGTACACGGCATGAAGGTTGCGTCCGATGGAGGGTTTGAAGAGATTGGCCTGGCGCGAAGCGTCCGCTTCCGCAATCGCAGCCTCCGTCCGAGCAACCGCCTCGCGTGTCTGCGCGATCTCGCACAGTATCTTTTGCAGCATGCGTTCTTCCTGTTCTTCAAGAATTCCGCGAACCCGCAACACCGTAGCTAGTGAAAAGTGAAAGGACATATCAGCACGCTATCTCAAGAAGGGATTTAACCGCACTAGGAAAAGTGACTATCTGTTCGGGGCGCTGGTGCAGGAATGCATTCAGTTGCGGCAGTATTTCAACCGCCCGGTCAAGTGTCGGATCGGCGCCTTTCTGGTATGCGCCAATGCGAATCAAATCTTCAGATCGCTCGTACGAAGCCATAAGCAGGCGAAGAGCCTTGGCCCTCTGGATATGCTCTTCTGACGTAATGTTCGGCATCAACCGGCTGAGGCTCTCAAGCACCGAGATAGGCGGATAATGGTTCCGCATGGCCAGGTTTCTGTCGAGGATCACGTGCCCATCCAACAACGATCGCACCGTATCGGCCACCGGGTCCTGCTGATCGTCGCCTTCCATCAGAACCGTGTAAAAGGCCGTGATGCTGCCGTTCTTGAAGCAGCCAACACGCTCTACGAGCCGAGCAAGCATGTTAAGCACCGAGGGCGTATATCCTTTCGCTGTCGGCGGCTCGCCGGCCGACAGGCCGATCTCGCGCTGTGCCATTGCAAATCGAGTGAGGGAGTCGACCACCAGCAGCACGTTCTTCCCTGTGCTGGCGAAATACTCTGCGATGGCCGTTGCCGACAAAGCGGCGCGCAGCCGCAGAAGAGGGGACTGATCGGAGGTCGAGACGACCACGACGCAGCGCTTTCGTCCTTCATTGCCGATTACTTCGAGAAACTCTCCAACCTCACGGCCGCGTTCCCCAACCAGCGCCAGCACAGTCATATCGGCGCTTGTCCCGCGGGCCATCATGCCCAGCAGCGTGCTCTTGCCCACTCCGCTGCCTCCAAAAATGCCAATGCGCTGGCCGCGCCCGCAGGTTACAAATGCATCGAGAGCGCGGATGCCGCAGCCCAGTGCTTCGCGAATAGGTACACGATCGAGTGGAAGTGGCGCAGACCCATCCACCCACACGGCGCGCTCTCCTCGATACTCACCCTTCGAATCGAGTGGTGCGCCGGTAGCATCAATCACTCGCCCCAGCAGATCGCTGCCAACCCGGATTGAAGCCCGAGTTCCCCAGGCAACGATGCGGTCGCCGAAGCGGATGCCCTGCGGATTCTCAACTGCCATTGAGAGCAGTGTTGATCCGCGAAAGCCGATCACTTCGCCGGAATACTTCTTGCCGCTAGCGTTGGTGATTTCGCAACATTCCCCGATGGAACAGAACGGCCCTTCGGACTCGATCAGGTTGCCGACCACCTGCAGCACTCTTCCTCGCCACCGAAGGGTCGATCCCCGATCGAGGCGGTCGAAGTACGGAGCAAGTGTGCGTGAACTATTCACTTGATTGCGGGCCTCTGCGCGAGAAGGTCGAAGAATCCCTGCTCAACCTCTTTCAGTTGAGCGTCGATGCTGAAGTTTGCCGAGCCAAGATCAGTTTCGAGAATGCACTCATCGGGGCTCAGGTTACCATCCTCTATGAAAGCTATGGTTGAGCCATTCACAGGGTTGGCCAGATATTCGCGCCACTTCTCCGCGTTCACCGGCGAGGAACGCACCGACACACTTGATCCGTCGTGAAGCTTCTCGACAGCGACCCGGACTAATGCCACTACCAGCAGCGGGTCAACCTGGGCCTCGCGATGCAGAATCTTAGCTGCGATGGCCAAAGCCAGGTGAACCACCTCGGACTCAACCCGCGAGAAATAGCTCTTTCGTTCAGCCGCGAACAGATCGAGTGCCTGACGGATCTTAGTCGCCTCTCTCGCTGACCTTGCCTCATACTCTTCACGCAGTCGCTTCTCGGTCTCGGCCACTGCCTCAAGACGAGCGCGATTCAGCCGATCTTTTATCTCCTGCGCTGACTGTCCCGGTGACGCCTGCTGTTCCTTTTCTTGTCCCGCGCCACAGTCTGCCAGTTTTGATTCCTTCACCGGCGTCGCAACTGGGGCGCCCATATCCCGGTACAGGTACGACGTAACCGGAGCAGGGAATGCATGCTTTGCTGCTTCGTTAAACGAGATACTCATCACTTCCATCGCCCTTCAATACAATTCTTCCCTCGGCCTCAAGTTGCCGGGCAATCGTGACAATCTCAGTCTGCGCCTTGACTACGTCCTTGCTGCGAACCGGGCCCAGCAACTCCATGTCTTCTTTGAGCATTTCCACGGCCCTCGTCGACATGGTTCGGAAAAAGTGATTCTTCAACTCTTCTGCTGTCCCCTTGAGGGCCGTTGCCAGGGTTCTCTTCTCAATGGCTCCCGCAAGTTCGCGAATGTGCGATTCTCCAACATGCAGAAGATCTTCAAAAGTAAACATGAGATCGCGAATGCTGATGGCAAGCGTCGGCTCTTCGTTCTCAATGTTTTCCAGGATCTCCTGCGCTACGGTCGTGTCGATGCAGTTCATAATGTCGGCTACGCTCTGGAAGCCTGAATACGTGCGCTTGCCCTGTTCTCCGACCGCTTTCAGACGCTGGCTCAACAGGGCCGATACCTTCTCCGCCATCTCAGGCGAGAAGCGGCGAAGATTCGCCAGTCTCTTGACTGCCTGGGCCCGAGTGTCGTTCGGAAGACTCATCAGCAGGGCCGATGCCTGACGATCGCCGAGTTGGCCCAGGATAAGGGCGATCGTCTGCGGATGCTCGCCTTCCAAAAACCTCGCCAGCTTCTGCGGATCAGCGCGCTGTAACGACTCCAGGGGCTTCAGTTCGCGAGCCTTGGTCAGCCGTTGCAGAATGCCCTCCGCCTCAGTTTCCCCAAACGCTTTGATGAGCAGGCGCCGGGCAAGGTCATAACCGCCCTGGATCAGGTAATCCTGAGCCTGGGTCATACGCTGGTACTCTTCAATAACCTGAAGAGACAATTCCGTTGGAACGGTTCCAAGACTTGCGACTTCGTCGGCCACGCGTTGCAGATCTTCTTTGTTCAAGTCGCGAAAAACGGTCGCTGCAACGTCCTCGCCGAGAACTGTCAGTAGGATTGCGGCCTTGCGGGCGCCGCTCAGGTTGACTCTTTCCATCGACGGTGTCATGGAGCCTCTTCCCGCAGCCAGGCGCGCACGGCGACTGTGCTGCTCTCAGGCTCAGCCTTGACAAACTCGGCGAGCTGCTTTTTAAGAACCAGCGAACGCTGCGCAAGAATGGACGCGGAATCAAGAGCCGGTTCTTCCTCTGGTTCCGTGCGTACGGGGTTTCGGTTTGCCGCCATCAGTGCATGTGAGGCCGACATGACTCGTTTTTGAATCGGCCGTATCGTCAGCAGATACACAAGAACAAACAGGGCCAGAAGCACTCCATAACGAATGATCTGCGAATAGTCGCTCATGCCCTTCCGAGCCTGGTCGACGAAAGTGACGGGTGCGAGGTCGGCCGCTTCTGGGCGGTCGAACGAGAGGTTCTTTACGCTGACCACGTCGCCGCGAACGCTGTTGAATCCGATGGCTGCCTGTGCCAGTTCGCCGATCAGCCCAAGCTCTTCGGGCGACCTCTTGTGACGGGTCTCGACCCACTTGCCGTTTTGCAGCTTCCGCTCGACCGCATCGTCGAGTACCACCGCGGCAGTGATCCGCCGAATTCCACCTGCCGGTTCAACCACATGGCGGGTCGTTCTATTTACGCCATAGGTATTGTTATCCGTTTTTGAAGATTGGCCGGAGTCTTTGGCAATGGGTTTGGGCGCTCCATCCTTGGAGTTCGGCACATTGCTTGAAGCACCTGGAACTCCGCCGGCGACTGCGCCCGGACCGGTGGCTTCTTCGGAGTGCTGCATCGTAAGCGTTGCGCTTACTGCCGGATCGTATTTCTCGTCGTTCTCTTCGCTGCTGCCGGTTTCATACTCCACATTGACGGTGGCGCGAATCCGGTCGGCTCCGACAACGGGCGCAAGGGTCGCCATCAGCCTACGGTTTAATTCCTGCTCGAGGTTGTCGCCTCCAACACCGGAACCGGTGCTCGGTCCGAGCGACTCATTGGAATCCGCGTCCACAATGGCGATGTCCGACGGCTTGAGTTCATCCACTGCTCCCGCCACGAGTCGCGCGATGGCCGAAGAATCCTCTCGCGACAGACTTCCACGGCGAAGGCGCAGCGTGACTGAAGCTTTTGCGCCGCGCTCTCTGTCCAGGAATACCGAGTCGTTCGCCATCACGAGGTGTACCCGGGCGCTCTTCACATTGCTCATGGTCTGAATCGTTCGTTCAAGTTCGCCTTCGAGCGCGCGCTGGTAATTTACCTTCTCGTCGAACTCCGTTTGTCCCCATGAAACCTTGTCGAAGATCTCGAAGCCGATGCGCCCGCTGTGAGGTGAATCATGAGATGCAACTTCCAGCCGGGCAGCGTCCAACTGATCAGCCGGAACGCTGATCGAAGTGCCGTCCGGACTGACAATGCAGGCGATCTTCTTGGCCGTCAACTGCGATGAGATTGATTGTGCGTCGGCTGGTTCCAGCCCGTTCATCAGCGGCTTGTAGTCGGGCGTTGAGATCATTTTCACAAAGAAGATAACCACCGCCACAGTGACGGCGAGGCCAACGCCAAAGTAGATCTGCTGCTGCGGACGAAGACTTGCCCAGTAGAGCCGGACGCGCTCGGCGACCTGGTCGAGGCCCGGCGCTTGTTTCGTGGTCGCTAATTGATTTTTGCCCGCCATAGGTCCCTGATCCCGCCTGATTCCCAAACCGCATGTCCACTACCGCATCTCTAGCGCGGCTTTCCTGTGTGCGTGCCTTTCGAGCCGCATACTCTAGAACTGCATCTTCTCGATGTCCTGATAAGCGCTCACAATCTTGTTGCGAACCTGCATCATGAGCTGAAAGGCCACGTCTGCTTTTTCAACCGCAATCATCACTGAGCTCATGTCCGCGTTGCCGCCCTTCAGCAGGTTGCCAATTTGTTGTTCAGCGCCGCCGTTCAACTGGTTCACCTGGTTAAGCACATTGCTGAGTACGCCGCTGAAACCTCCCTCTGAAGAGGTTGGCGCGAGTGGTGTCATTTTAGGGAGGCTGCCGATGGCGCCAATGGCGCCGAGACTTGAAATGGGGCTGCTCATCTTCGAATCTCCTGCTTAGCTCTTGAGGATGTCGATGGATTGCTGGATCATCTGCTTGGCCGCGGTCACTGCCGAGGCATTGAGTTGATAGGAACGCACAGAGCTCATCAGATCTGCCATCTCCAAAACTGGATTGATCGCCGGATAGGCAACGAAGCCATCCTTGTTTGCGTCCGGGTTGTTTGGCTCATAACGCATTACCGGGGGGGTCGGATCGTCGACCACATCGGAGATTTGCACGCTGCCAACCGACGGCCCGCTAAGGCTGCCCGTGTTGGCAAGAGCCAGACGGAAATTGGATCCGCCGGACGACTGGAAAACGACTTCCTTGCGCCGGTAAGGTCCGCCGGCTTGAGTGTGGGTTGTTTCGGCATTGGCCATGTTCGCGGCGACAATCTCTGAGCGCTGACGTTCAGCCGCCAGAGCAGATCCACTGATCGTTAAAGAGTCGAAAAGATTCATTACTGGCCTCCGCCGTTGATGGCGCTTAGTATCTGGTGAAACTGGTGCTTCACCAATTGAATGCCTATCTGATACTGCAACTGCGTCTCGGCCATGAGAAGTCCCTCGCGGTCAAGGTTCACATTGTTGCCGTCCGGGCGCTCCATGAGTCCCGGGACTTCCTGAACGACTGGATTCATTTGCACAGTCTCAGCGCCGTCCTCGGATTGACTCAAGACCCCATTCATGGCTCTCTTCAACTCGCCGTTGAAGTCGATGTCCCGCGTGTGGTAGCCGGGTGTATCGACATTTGCCATGTTCGCCGAGATCGCCTGTTCACGGCTGGAGGTAAGTCTCAAGTAGCTCTCGAGCGTTGGTAGTAAGGGTAGTGTTGACATCACGCATATCTCCTTGGAGGGAGCCCATACTCCCTGATTTTGTTGCGCATTGTGCGCAGGCTGATCCCCAGCATTTCAGCTGCATGGGTCCGGTTCCCATTCGCCAGCGCCAGCGTATTCTCGAGGTGCAGTTTTTCGATAACGGAAATTGGTGTGCCCGGCGCCGGCAGTGCGTGCAATGCGTTTTGCATTTTTCCCATGGGATGAAATTCCCTGTGGAAGCACTCCGCATCGATTTCGCGGCCCTGATTCAGGGAAAGTACGCGCCGCATGAAATTCGCTAATTCTCGTACGTTTCCAGGCCAGCTATACGCCTGAAGCCTCTCGATAAAACTCGGATCCAGCTCCGCCACTGCACTATCTGTTTCGATAGCGAATTTCTCGGCAAAGTGTTTGGCCAGCGCCGGAATGTCCTCCAGACGGTCGCGAAGACCGGGGATTGAAAGAGGAATAACATTCAGCCGATAGTACAAATCGGAACGGAAGCGGCCTTGCTCCACCATCGAAGCCAGAGAAGCGTTGGTTGTGGCAATGACGCGAATGTCGACATGAATCGACCGTGTCTCGCCCAGCCTCTCGAGCTCGCGCTCCTGAAGAATCCGCAGAAGCTTGGGCTGCAGGTTCAGCGGCATCTCGCCGATCTCGTCGAGGAGAAGTGTGCCGCCGTCCGCCATTTCAAACTTCCCGGCCTTGGCTGCATTTGCTCCGGTAAAGGCTCCTTTGGCGTGTCCGAAGAGTTCGCTTTCGAGCAGGTGTTCAGGAACGGCCGCGCAGTTAATGGCAACAAAGGGTTTGCGGCTTCGATCGCTTGATTGATGAATGAACTTCGCCATCAACTCCTTGCCGGTGCCGCTTTCGGCCTCGATCAGCACATCGGCGTCAGTGCTCGCGGCTGCCCGTGCGCGCTGCAATGCTTGCAGCAACGCGGGAGAGCGGCCGATGATTCCAGGACTCACGATGTCCCCGCTTACGAGCTTGTTTGGAACTTTTACCGAAGCTGTCTTCTCGTTAATTCGCTCCATTACGCGAGCGGCCGCGGCTTGGAGTTGTTCAAACGAGACTGGCTTGGTGAGATAATCGAACGCCCCGCTGCGCATTGACTCCACTGCCTCTGGAACGCTCCCAAAAGCGGTTAGCAAAATAACGGCAGTGGTCGGCGAACTCTTCTGCACCGAGCACATTACTTCAAAGCCGTCGCCATCCCGCATGCGAATGTCGCTCACTACCAGATCGAAGCTCGTCAGTTCGAAGGCCCGTGCTGCGTCGCGAACACCGTTTGCCGTTTCAACCCGCCACCCGTGGCGCAGGAAGTTGGCCCGCAACGCTGTGCGCATGCCTGGCTCGTCGTCAACGACGAGTACTGAAGAGTTGCTGCTGTTGGTGTCCATGCTGTTCATGCCGTGGCCAAGTCCATCTGATGTACTGGGAAATGAAGCGTGAATCGAGCGCCTGAATGAAGGCAATTCGCGGCGGAGATCCGTCCGCCGTGCTGTTTCATGATTCGCTCGCAAACAGCCAGGCCCAGTCCGGAAGTGTCGCCACTCCCGCTGAAGCCAGGCTCAAAGATGCGGTCAATTTGGTCCGGCCGTATGCCGCAGCCGGTGTCGGAGAATTCTGCGATGACCTGCCCCGCATCCTCCGTGTGCTCCTTGCTCTTTGCGCCGCGTTGTCCAGTCCAGAGCGACACCTTGACGCTGCCGCCCGCCGGAGTATGGCGAATGGCATTTGAAACCAGGTTCAGTACGACCTGTTGAAGTGCGCTTTCGTTGCCCATCACCCGAATCTCGTCTTGATCGGCAAACCATTCCAACGAGACAGATGCCTGATCCGCAACCGGCTGAATAAACTGGATCGCATTCCCAATCACTCTCGATAACGCCACAGGCGCGAGCGTCAGTGAACCGGAACCATGGAAGCTCAGGACATTATTCACGGTGCCCGAGAGCGAACGGATGCCGGCGCGCAAATGAGAGATCCATTCGCCACGGCGCTCGCCGTCCTGGTCAATCAATTCGGCAAAGAGTTCCAGGCTCGCTAATGGGTTTCTAATTTCATGAGCAAGTGTGGTTGTAATCTCTGCAAGGGCCATTGCTTTGCGTCCGGCCTCGCGCTCTTGCTCGGCGCGCTTCTGAGCGGTTATGTCGCGCAGAATCAAGATCGTCTTGTCAGCCACGCGAGCGTTGCCCAATTGGCGGTACAGCCGCCGATTGCGAACCTCGACCCAACGCTTGCCCGCAGTCTCGCGAACGCAGAATTCCTGTTCCGTGTCGCTGCTTGTGGCGCTTTCATACCATGCTTCAAGACTGACGCCGCTCCAGGCCGAGAGCTGCCGCAGAGTCATCTTGGATTCTACGTTGAATGCTGATTTGTCCAGTCCAAGCAGCCGGCGGCTCTCCGGATTGATCATCAGGATTTGCCCATCGCAATCCAGCACCAGCACGCCGCAGGGCATCGAATCCACAATCTGCTGAAGCGCCAGCCGCATCCGCTCATTTTCCGCCAGGCTGGTCTTCAGTTCCGCATTCCGTTCCGACAGCTCGAGACCCAGCTGGGACACTTCATCTTGCAGTGCGCGATAGGAGTTCTCCAGGCGCGCCGCCGCCGCGATAAACTCGGAGAACTCGCCGGCCAAAAGCACGGCGCTTCTGGCTTGCATCTCGATATCGTCTCTCGATGCGTCTCGCTGGTAACCGGCGTCATCCATCCGCAGAAGGTTGCCTTGCCTGCGGGTCTGGACTTCGCTCGGGTCATCGAGGAGCGGGTCATTTATTGGCGCGAGATGAGAACTAGGCAGCATCTGCCTATTTGCTATGCACGACGATGGCCAACTTGAATGATACTTTTGGAGTAGCGACCTGTAACCGCCCCAGATCGCGTCAATATATATGTATGTTGTCCCGACCGGCGCTTAAACGCCCGAGCGATAGTTAGAACATAATGTGACGGGCCAGGATCTCCCTTTCGTTACCGACAACGATGCTCGATCGCTCGATTACGTTTCGCAACTCGCGGACGTTCCCGGGCCAATCGTGATGCCGGAGTGCATCGACCGCATCCGCGCTCATGGTGACACCAGGACAGAACCTGCCCAGAAAAGCCTCGGCAAGCTGTTCGACGTCCCCATTGCGATCCCGCAGGGGCGGCAGCTTGATCGGAAAAATCGCGAGGCGATAGTATAGGTCCTCGCGAAACAAGCTCTGCTTGACGCGGCTCGGGAGGTCGGCGTTGGTCGCGGCCACCACCCTCACATCCACCTTCAGATTGTCATTGCCGCCGATCCTCTGCACTTCGCCTTGCTCAAGAAAACGAAGAATCTTGCTCTGAAGAGAGAGCGGCATGTCGCCAATTTCGTCAAGGAAAAGCGTTCCCCCATGCGCCGCATGGATGCGGCCTATGCGCGACTGCACCGCTCCGGTGAAGGACCCTTTCACATATCCGAACAGCTCTGCTTCAAGCAGCGGCTCAGGGATCGCTGCACAATTGATCACCACCAGGGGTTGCTTCTGGCGCAGGCTTATCAGATGGATTGCTTGGGCAACCAGATCCTTTCCCGTGCCGCTCTCCCCGGTCACAAGAACAGTAGTATCCCGGCGAGCAACCATGTGGGTGAGCTGATAAACCTGCTGCATCGGTTCCGAGTCTCCGATCATCCCGCGAATGCCGACTCGTCCGTCGTTCTGAGACCGCATTCGGTGCAACTGCTCGGGGGAAATGGAGTTGGCCGGCGCATTCCCACCGCTATAAAGCAGTGCCGTCAACTGGGCCGACAAGATGGTCGGCGATGAAGTGCCTAGAACAAGTTGCCCGGTATGCGAATTGACCGAGAGAATCTGGATATTGGGGAACTGCTCACGAACCATGCCGCTGAATTCGCCGGACTCCAGATCGGGGAGAAGGGGATCGAGCAGGAGAATATCGCTGACACTTTCGTGTAGGCACTCTAACGCCTCTGCGCCACTCGCGGCTTCGGTCAAATTCCAGCGGCCCTGGCGAAGCTTCTCCCGCAGCGCCAGGCGAATCCTGCTGTTCGGGCTCACCAGCAACACGCTGATTACGGCACTTTCATCCGCTCGAAACTTCGGAAATGGAGATGCGCCCATAGACTTGCCTTTCGCCATTCTCATGGCTTCAATCGGGTTCGAATGACTCTATTGGACCAGGTCTTAGCAGTAATGCACGAGTGGCGCCCCGTGCAGATCTATTTGCACGCTGAAAGGATGCAGGCTCCAGGAAAAATCAGCCTGCTGGCTTCGAATATTCGCTTCGGCAAAGGCCATGCTGAGGCGCGTTTCTGCATTCATTACATCGACATGCGAGGTTAAATTTCGCACTACCACTCGAACCGCGTCTGCGGAAGGGGACGACGCAATCAACTCAACGGTGTCCCGAGGACGCGAAACCGCGTGGGCAATCAGCAGCACGGTCGATAAGGCCTGAAGCGTCCGTGCCCGGTTGATCAGAACAGGGTGACACCCGTCGGACAAGGTCGAGCGGAGAAAGATCCCGTCCTCCTCGAATAAGAGGTTCACTCCGTCGGCCACATGCGCAAGAAGGGGCAGAATCGGCGTCTCGGATAAGAGAGGTTTTGTGCTTTCTGTACTTACGAGTTGCTGAAGGCAGTTGAAGAGCGTACATACCCGCTCAACCTCCACGGCCGAGCTTGCTGCAAGTTCCCGGAGTTCCTCAATACTCATCTGATCCACACGGCTGTTGCCAAGGCTGGCCCGAAGAATGGCGAGCGGCTGCGCTGTGGCATGTAAACACTGCGACAGATTGAAGCAAAGTGTCTCTGATGTGGACTTCGGCACTGACGAATCCCCCGGGCTCATTCTTCCTAATCGTTGTTTAAGACGTACCCAACGCCACGAACGGTGCGGATCAATTTGACTTCTCCATCGATATCAATCTTGTCGCGCAGATACTTCATATACACGTCGACGATATTGGTTGCAGACTCCAGAGTGGTGTTCCAAACTTCTCGCATGATGGTTGTGCGAGACACAGCCTTGCCCGCGTTGCTCATCAAGTACTCAAGCAGGGCAAATTCGCGCGCCGTCAGGTCGATTCGCCGATCGCCGCGCAGCACCCAGTGTTCCTCGCGGTTGATGGTCAAATTGCCGACCTTCGATGAGCTCATCGCGGGGGCGGATTTGCGGCGCAGCAGACCACGGACTCGCGCCAGCAACTCCAGGAAAGAGAATGGCTTGATCAGGCAATCGTCGGCTCCTTGTTCAAGCGCCAGCACCAGATCCTGCGTGTGATTCCTCGCCGTCAACACCAATATGGGTAGCTGGGGATCGCTCAGGCGAACCTGCTTCAGGACCGCCATACCATCTATTTTGGGCAGGTTGAGATCGAGAATGACAAGGTCGTAATTGGATGCCTGTATGTCGTCGCGAGCCGCCTCGCCATCGTGGCGCATCTCAACACAAAAGCCTCTGCGCTTGAGTTCGCGACTAAGGAATTTGCCGAGAGGGACATCGTCGTCAACGACCAGGATCTTGGGTCCGGTCGGCATTGACTCTTCTGGGAGGGGTCTGTCTGCTTTCGACGCTGCTGTTGAGCCGTCTGATTGCACACCAGTTTCCACAGAGTGCGGGGAAATTTGCTCAGAACTCATATCTTAGAATTAAGAATTTATCATCAAATTCTCATTTGCACAATAGTACTTTCTCCCAATTGTAACCATTGATTGTAAGGGGGATATACGCCATTATCGGCCGGCAGTGGTATGTCTACGGCGCATTTCCGCCACGTTGAGCTCCCCAGTCTGCCCGCCGTCGGCCAAGCCACCAGGCTTTCTTAGAGGCTTCACAAGTATCCGGCTGACTCATCGGCGGTTCGCGACCAGCGAGCCCTCATCAAACCGCCGCAGGCGATTTCTTCCTGCGCCGCTCGGTAGAACGCCGTCGAAGCCAATGTTTTAACTGCGCTTTCCTCGTCACAACTCTTCGCCGGATCTTCGATCTCCGCCTCTATCGCAGTCTCGTCTGGCTTCAAGGCTGCTACTATATCAACCAGTGCCTCGGGGCCATAATAAGAGGCATTCGGTCGCAGAATGGGCGCGCCTCGGATGGAATACTGAAACTCCGGGACACTTCAGCCGATAGGTACGATGAGCCATCTGGCCGGCATGTTCGTCCTGCCTCCAGAACCGGGAGGGGTCCGCAGGAATGACAGACCTGAAGAGCGTGCGCAAATTTGAATACAGGCCCTGTCGCATCACGACGGGCTTTGACGTTGACTTTGTGGTTGGAGGGTTGACGCTCAGTGGAATTTGCCGCGATGTCAGCGATACAGGCATTCGAGTGAAGCTGGAGGGATCTGTCGCTGTCGGCGACTCCGGGCTGCTCATTCTTCACCATCCGACGGGCATGCTAAGGCTTGAAGCGCATGTCGCCTATATAGATAAATGTCATGTTGGCTTGGTATTCGCATTCGAGACGCCATGGGAACGCACAATCGCAATCGAATATATGGCCACTATTGCAAACCGCAATGTTGATTCGATGGTCGTTCGATTCCCATAGTCAAGCCTGACGCTGAGTCTCCGTTTTCGGGATCTCGATAGTTCTGCCAGTTCCGCGCTCGTCCAGCTAGTTGATTGGCGGCAGGGCGCCGGTGCTGATGATCGCTGGAGGCTGGGCGGGACTGGGGAGGTATTGAATGATCAATGTAACCCTCCGGTTAGAGGCATCCAGAGGTGCCTTAGGCTTGCGGAGTTTACGATCCGCGAAACCACGCACCTGCAAAACCTGGTCGGGGCGCACGCCGCTACTCTCCATCAAGCGCCTGGCAGTATTTGCTCGATCTGTCGACAGCTCCCAGTTTCCATAGGCCTTGAGTCCGGAATAGGGCTTGGAATCGGTGTGGCCCTCAATGGAAAGTGGATTCGGCAACTTGCCTACTTCAGGAGCCAGAACCTTTAGCAGGTTCTGCAGAATCGGGCTTGGTTCTGCGCTTCCCAACTCGAAGAAGGTTCCGTGGGGATCCTCCATCAATTCGATCTGTAATCCCTCAGGTGTGACCGTAATCTCTATAAGATTCTTGATCTTATCGTAGTTAGCCATTTTCTCAATGGTTTTCATCAGATTATCCTTCAGCTTGGCCATATCTTGTTTCTTCACGGCGGTGGCATCGCCAGTCCCGTTCAGTTGCGAGCCTTTCTTCTGGCCTGTCCCGTTCGGGTCGCGGAAGTATCCCCCCACCGCATCTTGAACGGGCTTGCTGCTGTTCATGAGCCACATCACGATAAACAAAGACATCAGGGCGGTCACAAAGTCGGCATATGCCACTTTCCACGCACCTCCGTGGGACCCGCCATGGCCGGCCTTCTTCCTTACGATGATGACTTGCTCGTCGGCTACCATGATGTCGTAACCCTATGCGGCTTCAAATTCTGCCTCGGGCTGCTCAACTTTCTCTCTGCACGCCTTTTCCACCTCGAAGAAGTCGGGGCGAGAGTGCTCGGGAATTGCCCTGCGCCCCATTTCAACCGCCAAAATGGGAGAAGTTCCTTTGATGAAGGCGAGCATCATGACGCGGAGGACATGGTAGTAGCTCTGTTCTTCGTCTACGATCTTCGACATGTTCGAGGCGACCGGCCCTACCAGTCCGTAGCACATTAGAATTCCGAGAAAAGTGCCAACGAGCGCCGCGGCCACCTTGCGTCCGATCTCCTCTGGAGGGCCGCCGAGTGCCTGCATCGTCACCACCACGCCCAGAACTGCGGCGACGATTCCCAGCCCGGGCATCGCGTCGGCCATGGTAGACAGAGCCTGGCTCGGTTGGTTCGCTGTGAGATGGTGCACTTCCATGTCCAGTTCCATCATCTGGTCCACGTCAAACGCGCCCACGCCACCCGTGATGGCCATGCGCATCGTATCGCACACAAACTCACGAGCGTGATGATCGTTGAGAAAGACGGGATACCGTGAGAAGATCGGGCTGTTTACCGGTTCTTCAATATCGTTCTCAATGGCAATTGCCCCCTCCTTGCGCGATTTGGCGAGGAGGTCGAACATCATTTTGAGCGTGTCCACATACCGCTTTTTAGAATATGGCGATCCCTTGACTACGCCGATGAGTCCAGTGCCGATCCTCTTCAGGATGTGCATCGGGTTGGCCGTCAACACGGTTCCAACCGCTGCGCCGCCGATAATAATCAGCTCAGCCGGCTGGAGGAGGACCGCCATCTGCCCTTTTTCCATGAGGTATCCGGCGACTACGCAGGCGAAGACGATCAGGATTCCACCGATTTGAAACATGCTCTATTCCATCCCGTCTGCAACGCTCTTTCCACCCAGTCCCGATAAGAAAGCGAGCCCGCGGAGAAGGCGGCTATGAACACCTCGTTCGCTTCATCTCCATCGGCAGAACCTTAAGTCTCGTTCAACGGTCGGGGCAGGGAATTGCCGGTGCGGCGAACTGCGCATCACATTCGGCGCGGCCGGCAACTGACTTCCGCGTTTGGGGTTTGGCCAGGTCCATGCAGCCCATCGCTCCCGCCCGCTAACTTGCTAACTCGCTCCCCCCGCAGCAAGGCTAACTTGCTGCATTCGTTCGATCATTCTAGTCGGTGCCTTGAAAAAGCCTGACTTTAGACTGAGCCCTGAGCCTGCCGAAGGAGGCCGCAAGTGCAGCAAAATCAACAGGGCTTCAGCCTCGGAGGAACAATTTGTCGCTGGGAGAGCGTGAGCGTAGGTTCCCTAAAGCGCAGGCGACGGAGGGATATCCATCGATGAATCCAATAGCTGGCGAACCTTCCTCAACAACTCGTCTTGCGTGAATGGTTTGCTAAGAAATGCGTGGTTCCTTCCGGGCACGTCCAAAGGAACAATCGAGACGTCGTTGTATCCCGATACGAAGAGCACCTTGCTTTCCGGTCGAATCTGGTTAACTCTCTCGGCAAGATCCGTACCGCTGAACCCAGGCAGAACCACATCCGTAATCGTCAGCGCAATTGGCCCGTCATGCTCCGCCGCGATGCAAAGGGCTGCGGTTGGGTCGCCCGAATCAAGCACAGTGTATCCGCTGTCTTCGAGATTCCGTCGTATAAGTCCCCGCAGGGAAGCAGAATCGTCAACCAGGAGAATTGTCTCCGCGCGCTTGGCAACGGTCTCCGCCTTCACCGGCCTCTTGGCTTCCTGGCCTCGATCAGAACGGGGGAAGTGGATCTTGAATGTTGCCCCCGCGCCTGGCTGGCTGTTCACGGCGATTGCCCCGCCGCTCTGCTCCACGATGCTCAATACCGTAGAAAGACCCAACCCAGTACCTCGCCCGAATGGCTTGGTGGTGAAGAAAGGCTCGAAGATGCGTGCTTGAGTGTCAAGGTCCATCCCCGTCCCCGTATCGCTCACGCTCAGCATCACATACCGTCCGGGCCGCAATGAAGGGTTCTGCTCGGCATTGGTTTCATCGATCTCGGCGTTTGCTGTCTCAATTACGATTCTGCCGCCCTTCGGCATGGCGTCGCGAGCATTGATCGTCAGGTTCATCAGTACCTGTTCAAGCTGACTCGGGGCGGCATGGACGCGTCCCACGCCTTCGCAGAGCAAGCTAACAAGTTCAATGTCGTGGCCGATCATCCGGCGTAACATCTTCTCCGTATTGCTTATGATGTCGTTCAAGTCCAGGTCCACGCGCTGCACCACTTGCCCGCGGTTAAATGCGAGCAAGCGTTGCGCGAGGCTCTTGGCGGAGGTTCCAGCACTGTGAATCTCCACGATCAACTTGCGGCTTGCTTCGGGCAACGCCGCATCGGCTTCCAGAATCGCGCAATATCCCAGAATGACCCCCAGAAGGTTATTGAGGTCGTGAGCAAGACCGGCGGCAAACTGGCCAATCGGTTCCATCTTCTGAGTTTGTCTGATACGCTGTTCCGTAAGCTCTGCTTCATCCCTCTGGCTAAGCCCGCGAATGCTGCACTGGACGACTTTGTTTCCACTTATCTGATGAACCTTACCAATAACTTCTATGCCGATGGTGCGCCCATCCTTCGTCATAAGAGAAAGATTGTCGTAGCTAAGATAGCCTTTATTTATTTGATCTTGAAACGATTGTTGGGACGCTTCCTCCTCCTTGGGAATGCCTATCTCCCAGAGTGTCTTACCAAGCAAGCCCTCGGGGGCGTAACTCATCATGTTTGCCAGCAACGAATCCACATCCAGGATGACTCCCGTCTGTGCGTCGAGAATCAGAATCCCATGCTGTGCGGCCTTTTCAGATCGCCGGTTTCCAGCTTCAGTGTCCATAAACTTCTCTTCCGAGGGCATACGTTCATTCGTGCTTCCCTGCATTCAGCAGCGCAATTCGGCTGCATTGGCACAGGACTGATCCAGACGACTCTCGAACTTACCAAGGCCGGCTGTCACGCCCCAGGCGCCGTCAGATGAGTTTCAAGCACCTCAAGAAACTTGGCAAGCCACACCGGTTGGGCCGTCCAGGCCGGACCTGTGACCAGCTTTCCGTCCACCACTGCGTCGGAGAAGTCCACAGGAACAAAGGTTCCGCCGGCCAGCTCCACCTCTGGCGCACACGCCGGGTAGGCGTTCAGCTTGCGGCCCTTCAGCACGCCCGCCGCGGCCAGCAGTTGCGGCCCGTGGCACAGAGCGGCGATTGGCTTGTTGGCTTTGTCGAAGTGCCGCACAATGTCCAGCACTTTGGCATTGAGCCGCAGGTACTCCGGCGCGCGCCCGCCCGGAATCACTAGAGCATCGTAATCGGCTGGGTCGATCTCATCGAAAGTCGCGCTCAGCGTGAAGTTGTGGCCGCGCTTCTCGGAGTAGGTTTGATCGCCCTCGAAGTCGTGGATCGCCGTGCGGATTTGCTCGCCCTTCTTCTTGCAGGGGCACACTGCATCGACCTTGTGACCCACCATCTGCAGCGCCTGGAATGGAACCATGATCTCGTAGTCCTCAACGTAATCGCCCGCCAGCAGCAACAGTTTTGCGGATTTCATCGCATATTCCTCCGTAATTTCTTGCCACGCGCCTGGAACCGCGCGCTGAATTCGTCAAATATTGATAGACTGTTGAATGTAGCGAGCGGGAGTAGTTCAGTGGCAGAACGTCAGCTTCCCAAGCTGAATGTCGCCGGTTCGATCCCGGTCTCCCGCTCCAAAAGAATCAACAGTTTACGTCGAAGCGACTCGATCCTCGATTCGTTTTTTGCCTTGATTGCTGGTGCCCTCCCCTTCGGCGGGAGCCCCAGGTTTCACCCTCGAGACTTGCGATTCCAAAGCTGGACCACCGACCACTGTCCTCTGATAGGCTACCGGCTGAAGATCACATACCGGCGTCCTGCGTAGAGCCGGAAACCTCCGCCCGCCTGGTCAGCCGTTACTTGCAGCGGCATGGGCCGCTTGAGCCCGGCATCCTCGCCCGAGTTCACCGTCAGTACGTCATGCGCGCCCACATCCGTGACCACTAATTTGTCGCCGACAAACCCCACGCCATAGACGCCTGCGGGCAGGTTTTCGCCACCCAGCTTGATGGGAACCTCGGCGATGAAGTAGGCCTGATACTTCGCCTGCACATCGGTGGAGTAGCCGCTGGTGTCCACCAGTGTGGCCAGCACGAAGAACCCATCGGCAAACTTCACGCCTCCGGAGTTCCGCAACTGCGTGGTGGCTGCCTGTCCGCGGTAATAGACGCTGGCTGGTAGCAACTTTTGTATATCCGCCGGCTTCAGCACCGTATCGCTTCCCTGGGCCATGCTCGCGATCGGCGTCGCCATCATCGTCACGGCAAGCACACCGACCGCCGCCCACTTCAAAATTGCACTTGAACGCATCGTGAAACCTCCTGTTTTCTGCTGCGTAGTGGAGTATATCGCACCCTTCACCGCACTGGCTGGCCTCATTTCTCTGTGGAGAGCACATCAAAGAAGTAATTGATGAATACGCGTTTTACCGGCGCCGGGAACTTTGGCAATGGCATTGTCCGCTCCAACGTTGTCGACCCGGTAATATTGGCGTGCCCCAACAACATTACCTTGCCATCGGCAAACTCCAGGTAAATGGGCACCAGCATCTTAAAGGTGGGTGAAACTCCTGATTGCTTGAGAGTGAAATGGAGGCTGAACACATCTCCGTTCTGGGTCACCTGGCCCTGGAAGCGGTAATCCGGCAACTCCGTTCCGTACACATACTCATTGAAGAACCAATCCATCCGGTGATTGCCGTCCAGATCCATCCCCTGACTCATGTGTTTTTCCACCATTGCCTTAAAGTCTTCCGTGGTGGCGGCTCGCAGCCGATAGGTATCCACGAATTCGTGCATCGTGGCCTTGAACCGGTCGTCCCCGTCCTTGGGCGACCACATCATCATTCGCACCATGTGCAGGATGTACGCGCCCTTGGGATAGACAAGATTCTGATAGATATCCCATCCGGCCTTGGGCGAACTGAGCCGAATTCCCATCGTTACCGGGCCGACGTCGATGGGACGAAAGCCTTCTGCGTTCTTTTCCGTGAGCAGCTTGCGCTGCTGCTTCCAGAACTCAAGAAACTCGTCAGGTTTGGGCCGCGTAGCCTGTAGAAAGATAGTGGCTGAGGTATTTGCAAACCCCTCGCTCATCCACTGGTCGCGATAACTGCGAAATCCCACTGTCTGTCCCCACCATTGGTGTGCCACCTCGTGAGGGGTGACGATCTTCCAGTACTGATCGTCCCCGCCGGTCACAATGAAGTGCCGCTGTGTGTCGTCGAAGAAACCGCAGATGGGCAGATAAACAAGCATTGGCCAACTTTGGCCGTAGTTGCAGGCCGATTGCTGTGTCAGGGAAATATGTGCGAAGGGCAATGCGCCGAAGTAATTGGTATAAACCTGCGCGGCGACTTCGCCTTGGTTGAGCTCGGTGGCTAGCATCGGAGTTGTGTTCAGCGTCCCCATGCTCACGTCATTCGCGGATAGGTTGGCTACGACACTGGTGACAAAGTTCGGCGGTTGCTTGTTGGCGTAGGCATCGATAATTAGATCGCCTCCAGAGGGATTCGCGAATTTTGCTTCCTTACTCAAAAACTCACCCAGGCTGAAACCCGCCACCGGCAGCGGTACTTCTGTCTTCCACTCTGAGGTCGTGATGCCGCCGTCGGTGCTTTCGCTCACTTTGGTTCCCGTGGCAATCAACTGCAGCCCCTTGGGTATATGAAAGAGCATCCGGTAGGTGGCATAGTCACCAAATCCCTGACCCGAGTTCGGATACCAATCCTCACGTGCAATGGGGTAGTAATTTCCGGCGCCTTCGTTGATGACCACATCTTTGCCTGCGTAAGTAATCTTCAGCGTCGCGGTCTCACCCTTCTTGAGGGGCTGTGCCAGCACCACACCGAAGTCAGGATCTTCGTCCTTCTTCTCTTGCACAAAATCCAATGCTTCGCCTATTCCGCTCTCCACCGTGCTCACGCGCAGTGTTGGGTAAAGATCGAGCGGAACCACCGCCACACCGTCCTGCTCCGCGCGCACCTCTACCGTAGCAACGCTGGAAAGAAGGCCGCTCTTCTCGATCGAAGTATCCAGATTTTCGCTCAGGATTTTGTAAGCCGCATTGTGCTCGTTTCCGCTGGCCGTACCGTTGGCGTACTCGGCGGTGCGGTGGAATGCGAGCGGGTAGGTCTCGCCCCAGTCGCTCCAATTCAATAGCGCTACTTCCTCCGGCGTCACATCGGGAACTCCTTGCGGATCGATCGTAAAGAGCAAATGCGGACTCTTCTTGCCGTGAATTGCGGCCAGAAAATATCCGCCTGGAGTTGGACTCAGCACGTCCTGAAGCAGGCGCAGATCAAGGTTCTCCTTCAGGTGATGTCGTGCAAAGCTTTGCAGGTCCCCCGCCTCTTTTGTGTAGGCCGAGTCTGGCTCACTCTTGCCCGCGGCGGCCTTGCGCAGCTCCGTCGCGGTCGAGTCGGTGAAGCGCAGCACAACTTTGTCGAAATCCTCATCGAATTCCTCGGTTTGATCCAAGATAGACTCGGTTTTCTTAAAGATGGAAAGGCTATGCCGCTCCTGGGCGGTGGGCGGGGTAATGTGGAGGTGGCCGTCGCCCTTGAAGACCGCGCCTGTTACTTTGCCGTTGACCTCGCCATAAAAGGCGAAATCGCCGTGGCGAAAGGTGAACGTGGCCGCATCCCGGCGCAACTCCAGATTATTCACCGCGATGACTTCGCTGCCTGGCAAAAGGCTGCGCAAGTGCTGGTAGATTGCGTTGCTGTTGCCGGGATGCTGGGCATAGAGTGCCGCAAAGCAATGTGCAAAGAGAAGGACGAGAACGGCGAAAGACGCGCGAATACACAACGGCACAGGACAGCTCCCAATTGGATCGATTTCGTGGCATTATTATGAACGACCGAAGCGAATTTATACAGTAGTCGTCGCAAATCGACCAGAGTTTCGCTTCCTCGCCGTTGCGTTCAATCCAGAGTAAGTGCGCACCTGCTTCCCCAACAGGCCCGCCTGGTGCGACAATCTTGGCGTCGAGGCAGTCGATCCACAACCTGCTCTCTGTCCAAAGGAGAATCATCGCCATGAAGCAACTTTTGGTCTGTACGGGCCTTCTCATTGCCGCCACTGCCGTATTCGCTCAACCGGCGCCGCCGAAAAGTCCGGCTGCCACCGAGTCGGCGACCATCGCTGGCAAGGCCATCACCGTCACATACAGCTCGCCCGGAGTAAAAGGCCGCGCCGGCCACATCTTCGCCAAGGACGGCCTTATCGGCCACGATCCCACCTATCCGGTCTGGCGCGCTGGCGCCAATGCCGCCACCAAGCTGCACACCGACGCCGATCTGACCCTGGGCGGCTTGAAGGTTCCTCAGGGCGACTATAGCCTCTACGTCGATATCTCCGATCCTGACAACTGGGTGCTTGTCGTGAACAAGCAAACCGGCCAGTGGGGCACTAAGTACGACAAGTCGCAGGATCTGGGCCGGGTGAAGATGACCATGAGCAAGCCGCTTGCCCCGGTCGAGGATCTGAAGTACTCCATTGCGGATTTGGGCGGAACAACCGGCAAGCTCAGCCTTGAATGGGAGAACCACTCCGCATCTGTTCTCATCGCAGTCCATTGAGGCCTGTGCAAAGCGCACTGTCGGGTGGGGCGGCCTGTTTTGAAAGCCTGGTGCCGCCCTGCCGATACAATAGGCATAGTGGGATCTACTCCCGAAGAGGTAAATGACTTTGCCGTTGTATGCGTATCGATGTACCCAGTGTGGCTACCGCTTTGAAAAGATTCAGAACTTCAGCTCCGCGCAGGAGCTGGTCTGCCCCAAGTGCCAGGGTTTGCTTGAGCGCCCGCTAACCGCACCGCGCCTCCAATTCAAGGGAGCCGGCTGGTATGTCAACGACTACGCAGCCAAGACCAGCGAGCCCGTCTCTGAATCCGGGTCGGAATCCGGCTCCACAGCCGCTTCCGAATCCGGAAAGGCCGCCGCCTCGGTGGAGGCAAAAACGTCTTCAACGAGCAACGAAAGACCCTCCACAGCCGTAGCTCCCGCTCCCGCGCCCAGCGCGACGCCAAGCCCCGCCACGCCGGCCTCAAGCTCTTGAAATCGAAAGAATTGTATGTGCCCATATCAGGGCTGGCTGCCCCAGATATGGTTAGCGCAAAATGACTGGGTGCCCCAGGTCCCTCGCTTTTGGGGACCTGGGATCCCGCGCCAGCCTTCCGTTATCTCCCCGGCCCGCTAAGATAGTTCCTGGGTATGCCCCTTCTCGATCCCATTCCGTCTCCCGTTGAATACGTCGACTATGCCGCCTTGGAGTGGGAGCCGCTACTAGCCCTCGTTGCCGGTTTTGCCGCCTCGCCCGTCGGCCGCCACGCCATCCTCGCTCTGAAACCCTCCACCGACGAAGCCTGGATCGCTCGCCAGCATCAGCTCACCGGCGAACTGCGCCTGCTCCTGAGCGAACAGGTTTCCATCCCCCTCGGCGGTCTCTTTGACCCCACTCAGCTAGCCGCGAAAGCTCAAATCCCCGGCGCGGCCCTCGAAGCTAACGAACTGCAAGCCGTTGCCCGGCTGGCCAACGACGTAGCCTCCTGGCAATCGCTCCTCCAGTCGCCCCCCGCGCGTCTCGTCGGAAAGATCCCCGGCCTCTCCGCTCTTTCGGCGTCCCTCACCACCAGCCTTCGTCCGTTAGCCGAATCCATTGAGCGCACCATTCAGCCCGACGGCTCGCTAGCCGACAACGCCTCGCCCGAACTGGGCCGCATTCGCCGCGACCAGGAGCGCCAGCAGCGCCTCATCGAAGAGTCCCTCCGCGCCGCCCTGCGCAAGCTCTCCAGCGACGGCGCAACCCAGGAAGACCTCATCACCATCCGTGGCGACCGCTTTGTCATTCCCGTCCGCGCGGAACTGAAGCGCCGCATTAGCGGCGTGGTCCACGGAGCCAGCTCTTCCGGTCAGACGGTCTACGTGGAGCCCCTCGAAACCATCGAGCAAAACAACGAGCTTGTTCGCCTGCTCGAAGAAGAGCAAGCCGAGATTCACCGCATCTTTGTCGCCCTCACACGGCAGGTTGGCGGCTACGCCCTTGGCCTGGTGGAAGGCGCGCGCGTCCTCGCCCTGGTCGATAGCCTGCAAGCTCGCGCTCGTTTTGCCCGCGACTACGACTGCGTCGCCCCGTCGATTGCGCCCGACCTTCTCCGCTTGGAAGCCGCACGTCACCCGTTGCTTGAGAAGCGCTTTCGCTCCACCGGCGCACGCGCCAACACGAGTGTCGTCCCTCTCGCGCTCGAACTCACGGCCTTGTCGCGGCAGATGATCATCAGCGGTCCCAACACCGGCGGCAAGACCGTAACCCTCAAGACCACCGCTCTCCTGGCCATGATGGCCCAAGCCGGCCTGCCCATCCCCGCCGCGGCTGCCACCTTTCCCATCTTCACGGCGTTCCTTGCCGACATCGGCGACGCTCAATCCATCGAGGCGGCACTCTCCACATTTTCCGCGCACATCACCAACCTCGACCGTCTCTCTCGCCTCGCCGACGCGCACTCCCTCGTCCTGCTCGATGAGCTTGGCTCCTCCACCGATCCCGAGGAAGGCTCCGCGCTCGCCGTCGCCATTGCCAGCCACTTTCTCACGGCGGGCGCGTGGTCGCTCATCTCCACACACCACACCTCGCTCAAGGTCTTCGCCGCCAACACCCCCGGCGTGCTCAACGCAGCCGCCGGCGTTGACGAAGTCACCCTCGCGCCCAACTACCAGTTGCGCCTCGGCGTCCCCGGCGCTTCGGCCGGCATTCAAACAGCAGCCCGCCTCGGCCTCAACCCCGCCATCGTCGCCGCCGCCCGCCAGCGCCTCGGCTCGCAACAGGTAGACATCGCCCGCTTCCTCGACAAACTGCATAACGAGCTTACCCAACTTGAAGCCGACCGCAAAGCAACCCGCGAGCAGCAGTACGCCCTCAATCAGGAGCGCGCCAGGCTTGCCCGCGAAGGCGACGTCGAACTGCGCAACCGCACTCGCGATCTCGAAACCAAGCTCGCCTCTCTCCTCAAGGACTTCGAGTTCCAGATGCGCGAGACCGTGCGCGCCATCGAAGATCGCGCCGGGCAGCAAAAGTTATCCAAGGAAGCCGAACGCCGCATCCTCCGCCTGCGCCGCGAGTTTCAGGAGAGCTTCAACCAGACCGTCGTCGCTCACCGCACCGGCGCCGACGTCGGCGACGCCAACGCCCAGCCGCACCTGCTCAAACACATTGCGGCAGGCGACCAGGTTCTTATCAAGTCGATGAACAAGGTTGCCATCGTGCAGCGCGAAGTCGAGAAAGACATCTTCGAAGTCGCTCTCGGCCCCATCAAGATGCGCGTCAAGCGCGACGAACTCTCCGAGCCTTCGCGTTCTGAAGCATCCGCCTCAAAGGCCAACCCGCTCGCCGCCGCCCGCCAACAGAAGAACGTCCACGTCACCGTCACCAGCGCCAACACCGACGACATGCGCATGGAGATCAACCTCATCGGCCGCACCGTCGACGAAGCCACCGAGGAGCTGGAAAAGTATCTCGACCGCGCCTTCCTCGCCGGCCTTCCCCGCGTCCGCATCATTCACGGCCACGGAGCAGGTATCCTCCGCCGCGGCGTCCGCGAGTTCCTCAAGTCCCATCCCCATGTAGCCACGTTAGCCGAAGCCCCCCAAAACGAAGGCGGCCAAGGCGCAACCCTTGTCGAGCTTCGCCAGTAGTTGACAAATAGCTACGATGTAGCTACGTTAAATTAACGGCAGGCATCGGACCTTCGAATTCCTCGTGGATACCTAAAGCAGGGATATTCTTAAGGGTCGAAGGTGACCGGAAACATTGGATCGTAGAGATTCCTGACCTCTTCTCTCTGAGGAGAATAATCAAGGCCTCGACAACAAGATAGGGTTCAGCTAATGCTGACATGTCAATGATTGTTGGAGAGACCGTGGACAATTTGAATTTTGATTGGGACGATTCAAACATCGGCCATATTTCAGAGCACGACGTAACGCCGGAAGAAGCTGAAGAGGTGCTTCTCGGCGACCCGCTCGATGCCGGGTTTGATGTAGTCGACGGCGAAGACCGTTGGGCTTATATCGGCGAAACAAACGAGGGGCGAATCCTGCGGGTCGTGATTGCTGTGCGAGGCGAGCGAATGCGGGTGGTCACTGCCTTCGAGCCTGAGAAGTATTGGAAAGCGTTCTACCTCGAACAACGAGGAGGCCTGGAATGATTGAGACAAAAACCGCAAAGAGCGATTTGAAGATTCCCAAATTCGCAACCGAAGCCGAAGAGGCGAAGTGGTGGTTTGAGAATGACGGCAAGATCTTCGAAGAGTTCAAGAAACTTGCAAAGGAAGGCCGTCTGGGGCGCGGTGGCGTCAGGCGTCTTTTCGCGGAAAAGGGCATCCCCTTCCAAGAACCGCAAAAGGTGCCCGCGCCCACTCCGACCACCACTATCCGCCTCGACCCCGAAGACATCGCCAAAGCTCGCGTGCAAGCCGCCGAGCGCGGCCTGCGCTACCAGACCTACCTCAAAATGATTATCCACGAGGCACTGAGGACCGCGGAAGTTGGGCAGCAAGCCGTGAATTCCTGAAAGGCCATCCCACGTAGCCACATTAGCCGAAGCCTCTCAAAACGAAGGCGGCCAAGGCGCAACGCCGGTCGAGCTTAGGCAATAGGCTTTCAGTCAGGCCGCAAAAGCAACAATAATCCGCATCGGCTTTAGCCCCGTGCACGTTCCTTCCGAGTTCCGCGCATTGATTTGTCGGGACTGAATACCAGTTCTCCCATAACGCGACCTTCGCTGAATGCGGCTCTCCTCCTCTTTTCGATCCCGGATGGATGCGCCTTTATGATTCTCCGGTTCTCCGTGCCACTTCAGTCAAGTTGTTTGGATTCAATGGAAAACCATGCCCGGTATGCTGCTCCAAAGCGCGACCTGAGCGGCAATCTGAACATCCCGGCCGTTCAGCCGATAATTAAAGGTTGGCAGAACCCCGAGGATGTACAGGATGATCTCGTTCGATTGGAATAGCAATTATTCGGTAGGCGTCAAAGACCTGGACAAGCAGCATCAAGACATCATGGTCGGTCTGAACGAGTTGCATGAAGAGATGATGAACGGCAAGGTAAATGAGGCTGTGGCTCCTCTGATAAATCATCTTGTCTCGCTCGCTGGGGAACACTTCGCCTTTGAAGAGAAGCTCATGGAGTCCACCCAGTTTCCGGGGTTGGCCGATCACCGCGCCTACCATCAAGCACTCTCCAGGAAGGTTGGGGAGTTCATCGCCCGTCATGACATGGGAGACCGGGCCGCATACTGCCAGTTTATGTATGTCTTGCGCGACTCCATGACCAAGCATATGGAGACGCTTGACCAGGAATACGTCCCGTGGCTGGCGGAGCACAACATAAATTAGCTTGGCGGTCCAGCAGGACCGATGGCTGCTACGCTGCCTGTCTCAACTGGCGTCACCCAGCACAATTCAGTCTCAAAACCTTCACCGCTGCGCAGGCGGCAGATCGCAGCGCCCCCGCCCCTCGCGTTCAAGTCCCTACAATATTTGCAGCCGCCGTTCGTCTACAGGACTGGATGGATGAGCCATGAGCGTAGCCGCGATGATCGAGCAAGATCGTCAAATCTCTGAAGTCGTCGCGGAACAACGCTCCCGGCTGCGCAATTTCATCCGCAAGCGTGTGCCAAACGAATCCGACGTAGAAGACCTTCTCCAGGAGGTCTTCTACGAACTGGTCGAAGCCAATCGCCTGCTGATGCCGATTGACTACGTGACCGGCTGGCTCTTTCGCGTAGCGCGCAACCGCATCACCGACCTCTTCCGCAAGAAGAGGCCGGAGAACTTCACCGGCGCAGCAAGCGTGGACGATGACGGCGAGCTGCTGCGGATCGAAGATCTGTTGCCATCGCCCGATGCCGGACCGGACGCGCTCTATGCCCGCAACGTGCTTCTCGATGAGTTGGAACTTGCGCTCGGCGAACTGCCTCGCGAACAGCGCGAAGTATTCGTCGCGCACGAACTCGATGGGCGCAGCTTCAAGGAGTTATCTGCGGAAAGCGGCGTGAGCGTCAACACGCTGCTCTCGCGCAAGCATTACGCGGTGCTTCATCTCCGCCGGCGGTTGCAGAACATTCACGACGAGTTAACGAAGAAATGAGGAATGCAATATGGCAAACAAGTGGATCATGAGAAACAAGTGGATCTTTTTTGTGGGACCGCTGGCGCTCGCGGTATTCATCGCGATCGGCGGTGAAGTGGTGATGCATCTGTGGAACTGGCTGCTGCCGGCGTTGTTCGGATGGCGTCAGGTTACCTTCTGGCAGGCTCTCGGACTGCTGGCTCTCTGCCGGATCCTCTTCGGAGGCTTTGGTGGCCATGGCCATCATAGTTCCAAATCGCGGCGGAGAATGGCCGAGCACTGGGAGCAAATGACGCCCGAAGAGCGCGAGAAGTTCCGCCAGGGGATGCGCGGCCGTTGGTGCGGATCGGGAACGCCAGCCGGCGAAACCAAAGAGCCGGCCTGATGGTGGCTCTCCTTTGGAAGAAGCACTGTACCCCGCAAAGCAATTCTGACTAGAATTGTCCCAGTTGTGGAACACGCGAATTGGGCAAGCGAGTGTTCCCGGCGAATTCATACAACAGGGGGACGAGTATGACCACAGGGGCTGGAGAGCGGCGTCAACGCTGGGCCGCATTTTCGGTGCGGGCGCATCGCGACTTGGGATCGCTCGCGACAGATATTCTCCTCTATGACCGAATCATCCTGCCGGTGCCCGAGGACGAACCGGAATATGAGCGATGGATACGAGAGAATTGGAACCCCGATGACATTGCGCCGCGCGTAGTGCAAGTGGCAGGGCGGATCATTCCAGTGCCATGGACCGCGCGGCTCCGGGCAGAGTGGGAGAATCGCTGGGACGCTCTTCGCGCATTGGGAGGTGAGGTTGGATACGGGCTTACCGGCGTCGTTTATGCTTCGTATCCGCCTGCATGGGACGAGATTGCCGCGAGTGTGGCGCCGGACCAACTCCCCAAAAGAAAGCCGGCAGTCCTTGCGGGATTCCAATCGGCCGAGGAAGCGAAGGCGGAACTGGGCCTGGTGCCGGCAAACGGAGTGCGGGAATCGACAGGGAAGCCTATTGACAATATTCCCGGCGCGCGTCCGGTCGATCTTGTCGTCGCCCTGCACGTCCGACGCCTGGTCCACGAGCCCAACATTAAAGACCCGAAGGAGGCCTTCGAAACGGCCGTCTCGCTTGCAGAGAATCCTCGGTTTCAGTGTGCGCGACGCAATCTCTTTGATTGGGAAGACAACCTATTTGTCGATGGATGGGAGCCGGGAGAAGCCGAAAAGGAATTGTCTGGGCTTGAAGAGGAATACCGCGACGCTGTCCGTGCAACAGCCCGGCAAACCCGTCTGCGCTTGGCGGCAACGCTTATTCCCAAGGCCGCGGGATGGGCAGTCGCAGCTGCGGGCCATCCTCATGCCAAGAGGGTTGTTACTAAATCTCTCTCATTTCTGGCAGGATATTTTGTCGCAATACCGCCACCGATGTACGGACCTGTCGACCCGGAAGCACATCCAGGCGCCGCCCTGGACATGATTCGCGCTGCCTATCGGAACGAGCATCCAGAGCCCGCGGGAGAGAGGCTTGAAAGCGACGGTGGAATAGTCGACTGAACATTTTCTGCCTCCGGAGTCCGCGGGGGAGCAGCTCAGCTCAAAGACTCGTGAACACAGCTGCCCTTACGCCATCGCCTCCCTCCCCATCGGCTCAAAGTGCAACTGGTTCGTCTTGCGATCCACCTCGATCCGCACATGCGCCCCATGCAGCACCTCGCCGTTGAGAATCTTGATCGCCAGCGGATCCTGCACCATGCGCTGCAACGCCCTCTTCAGCGGACGCGCCCCATACGCCGCATCCGATCCCGCGGCCAGAATCAGTTGCCGCGCCGGTTCGGTGAGCTCCAGCGAAATCTGCCGGTCTTCAAGCAGCTTGCCCACCTCGTTTAACCGCAGATCGAGGATCTGGCTCATCTGCGCCGCCGCAAGCGAATGGAAGATCACTATATCGTCCACGCGGTTCAGGAACTCCGGACGGAAATGCTCGCGCAGCACGCGCATCACGGATTCCCGCGCCATATCGAAATCGTGCTCAGTCTTCAACGTGTCGCCTGTCAGCAGCGCCGCGCCCAGATTCGAGGTCATGATGAGCACCGTATTCTTGAAGTCCACCGTGCGGCCCTTGGCGTCGGTAAGCCTCCCGTCGTCCATCACCTGCAAAAGGATGTTGAACACATCCGGGTGCGCCTTCTCGATCTCATCGAAGAGAATCACCGAGTACGGCCTGCGATGCACGGCCTCAGTCAGTTGCCCGCCTTCGTCGTAGCCCACGTACCCCGGCGGCGCACCGATCAGCCTCGCCACGGCGTGCTTTTCCATGTACTCGCTCATATCGATGCGAATCATGGACTGTTCATCGTCGAAGAGAAACTCGGCCAGCGCCCGCGCGGTCTCCGTCTTGCCCACGCCCGTGGGGCCGAGAAAAATAAAGCTGCCAATCGGCCGGCGGGGATCGCTCAAGCCGGCGCGGGAACGCCGAATAGCATTCGCGACAATGGTAAGCGCCGCATCCTGTCCGATCACACGCTCACGCAGCCGCTCCTCCATTTGGACCAGCTTCTTCACCTCTCCCTCAAGCATCCGCGAGACGGGAATCCCCGTCCACTTGCTGACGATCCCGGCGATATCCTCTTCGTCAACCTCTTCCTTCAACATGCGCGCAACGCCGGCGTTCCCTTCCTGCGCCGCGCTCAGCTTCTTCAGCTCCGTTTCCAGCTTCGGCAACTCGCCATACTGAATCTGCGCGGCGCGGTCGAGCATACCCTTGCGCGTCTGCTCCTCGGCCTCAAAGCGCAGCGCCTCGATCCGCTTCTTCAACTCGCTGATGCGGCTGATGGCCTCGCGCTCTTTGGTCCAGCGCGCGCGCAGGGCAGTGATCTGCTCTGTCAGTGTTGCAACCTCGCTCTCCACTTCTTGCCGTCGCTCGACGCTGTTGGCGTCGGTCTCGCGCTTCAGAGCCTCGCGTTCAATCTCGAGCGAAGTTCTCTCGCGCTCCAGTTGATCGATCTCCGTGGGTACCGACCCAATCTGAATGGCCAACGAGGCCGCGGCCTCATCCACCAGGTCGATGGCCTTGTCTGGCAAAAAACGGTCGCTGATGTAGCGATGCGAGAGGGTGGCCGCCGCAACGATCGCCGAGTCCTTGATGCGCACATTGTGGTGCGCCTCATAGCGATCCTTGAGGCCGCGCAAAATGGCGATCGTGTCCTCGACGTTCGGCTCGCCCACATAGACGATCTGGAAGCGTCGCTCCAGCGCCTTGTCCTTTTCAATGTACTTGCGGTACTCGTTCAGCGTGGTTGCGCCGATGGCCCGCAGTTCGCCGCGCGCCAGAGCTGGCTTGAGCATGTTACTGGCGTCGATGGCGCCCTCGGCCGCGCCCGCGCCAACAAGTGTATGCAGCTCGTCGATGAAGAGTACGATCTCGCCGTTCGATTCTTCGATCTCCTTGAGCACTGCCTTGAGCCGGTCCTCGAACTCGCCGCGATATTTCGCTCCGGCCAGCATCGAACCCAGGTCGAGCGAGATCACGCGCTTGTCCTTCAGGCTCTCCGGCACGTCGCCGGAGATGATGCGTCGCGCAAGGCCCTCGACGATGGCCGTTTTACCCACTCCGGGCTCGCCGATCAGCACAGGATTGTTCTTGGTGCGTCGGCTCAGCACCTGGATCACGCGGCGAATCTCCTCGTCGCGCCCGATCACCGGGTCCAGTTTGCCGCGACGGGCCAGTTCAGTCAGATCCTTGGCATACTTTTCGAGTGCCTGAAACTTGCCCTCGGGGTTCTGGTCCGTCACCCGCTGCGACCCTCGCACGGCGGTCAGCGCCTTCAGGATCGCCTCATGCGTGGCGCCAAGAGCCACCAGCGCATCGCGCGCCGCGTCGCCCTTCAAGTGAGCCGCGCCCAGCAACAGGTGTTCCGTGGACACGTACTCATCTTTGAAGTTCGCAGCCTCGCGAAAAGCCTGCTCTAGCGCCTTGTTGAGCGCCTGGCTAACGCCGGGTTGGCTCGCTGACCCCGCCACGCGAGGTAGCTTCTCTTCGATCTGGTGCAGATCGTGTTCCAGCCGCTCGGTGGGAACGCCAATCTTTTCGAGCACCGAGGGAACCACGCCCTCCCGGTCTTCGACCAGTGCCAGCAGCAGATGCACGGGCTGGACCTCTGGATTGCCGAGTTCAGTTGCATGCGTCTGCGCTTGCGCCATCGCTTCTTGCGACTTGACGGTAAGTTTTTCCCAACGAATAGCCATGTTTGCTCCAGTGGTCAGTGAACAGTGGTCAGTCCGTTGCGGCTCCCGCCACCGATCAAGAATCAGTATCCATCTGAAAACGGCCGGGGGAAAGTTTGTGCCTCCGCCCGGCCATAGTCAAACTGACCACTGTTCTCTGATCGCTGCCCACTTGCCGCCGCCTTCAGGCGGCTACATTGATTTTGATCTGCTTCGGCTGAGCTTCTGGCTTCTTCTGGAGCTCAAGCTTCAGCACCCCAGCATTGTAGCTGGCCTGCACGTTCTCCGTATCGACTGAATTGGGCAGCGTGAACGCGCGGAAGAAGCTTCCGTAGCGCCGCTCGATGCGGTGGAAGTTCTGCTCCTTCTCTTCAGCCTCGAACTTGCGCTCGCCCTTGACGGTCAGCGTGTGGTTCTCGACGCGGATGTCCAGGTCCTTCTGGTCGATACCCGGAGCCTCCAGCTTGAGCACGACCTTCTGTGCGTCTTCATAAATATCGACCGCCGGCACAAAGCTGGTGGCCGCTACTGGGTCTTCTCCGTCGTTCAAATCGCGAAAGAGGGAGTTGACGCGGTTCTGCAAAGAGACAACCTCCCGAAACGGGTCCCAACGAGTGATTGCCATGAGTGTATCCTCCTGATGGAATTCGGAATTTGCGGGGCAGGGACCATGAGTCCAAGCCGCTCAACAAATCTGATAACACTATAACACAAACGATTCATAAAATATGCGCGCTATATGCTCATATTTATAGAAATACGATATCTCATTCAATTTCAATAACATACACCATAGAAACGCGGCAGTGACCCTCGTTTTCTCGCTCAGGTGCGGACTTCTACCTCAATGAAACCTGTCCGTCTCCCCGGATTACCGTCCAAAGCCCCACAAGGACAATCTCTTACAATATGTGCTGGATGATTGCCATTACCGCACTCCTCACCCACATCGACTGGCACTGGCTTTGGCTCATCGTGGCCTCGTTTCTGGCCGGGGTGCTCAACGCCGTAGCCGGGGGCGGCTCCTTTCTCTCCTTCCCAGCGATGTTGGGGATGAGGGTTCTACCGGTTCAGGCCAACGCCACCAATACGGTGGCTCTCTGGCCCGGCCAACTCACCTCGGTCGCCGCCTATCGCGACGACATCCGCAAAAATCCGCGGCTTGCCCTGCTCATGTGTCTGGCTGGCCTCATCGGCGGCACGGTCGGCGCCTTCGTCCTGCTCAACACGCCGCAGCGGACCTTTCTTCATTTAGTTCCTTGGCTGTTGCTCGTCTCAGCGTCGATTTTTGCCGTCAGCGGTCCCGTCTCACGCTGGCTCGAAACCCGCCAGGCCGCTCTTGCCGCCCATCCCCTTCCGCCACGCCGCTTCCCAGTCTTTCTCGCCACAACCGCGGTCTGCTTCTACATCGGTTACTTCGGCGCAGGAGCAGGCTTCTTGCTCATCACCCTGTTTTCGCTCTTCGGCCACCAGGACCTGCACGAGATCAACGCCCTCAAAGTCTCGGCAACGACTCCGGCCAACGGCATCGCCTGCATCATCTTCGCCGCCGGCGGCCAGGTCATCTGGCGCTATTGCCTGCTGTCCATGGTGGTCTGCGCCATCGGCGGATACGCCTCCGCCCGCCTCGCCCGCCGCGTCCCACAAGCCTTCCTCCGCTGGCTGGTCGTCTTCATCGGCCTTTCCATGGCCGCATGGTTCTTCTGGAGAAATCCCTAAAAATGGCCTTCCTCAACCTGCCTCCACGCTGGGCGCTGGACTGGATCGGCTCGACAGCCGCCGTCTGCACAACTCTTTCCTTCCTGCCGCAGCTTGCCAGAGTGTGGCGGCGCAAGAGCGCCCGCGACATTTCGCTTACGATGTTCCTGCTATTCAGTTTTGGCGTGGCATGTTGGCTGGTCTACGGCCTCGGCATAGGCTCCGGACCTATCACCGCCGCGAACGCCGTCACGCTGGCGCTTGCTTTGGCGATCCTGGTGCTCAAGCTGCGCTACGACCGGCGGCAGTAGCCGGTGATTCCTGATCTCCGATCGTTGACCTCTGTAAAATGGAGCTATGAGTCACGAAGGTATTCGCTTTGTCTCCAAGGACCATGAAACACGGGAGGCCGAAGAAAATCGTCCGCTGCCCCGCATCGCCGTTACTCCGGAGAAGGTCCGAGTGCTGCTGACCGAGGGCAAGGGACTGGAGATCGATTGGGTTGATGGCCACCGCAGCGCCTGGAGCTTTGCCTGGCTGCGCGAGGCATGCCCCTGCGCCACCTGCATCGAGGAGCGCAAGCTCGAAGGCCGCAAACCCGGCCAGCCCAAAGCCAAGCCCGCCGCTGTTCTGCCCATGTATGCTCCACCGCCCAAGCCTGCAAGCGCCCACGCCGTGGGCCGCTACGCTATTCAGTTCAACTGGCAAGACGGTCACTCCGGCGGCATCTACTCGTGGGATTACCTGCGCCGCGTCTGCCAGTGCCGTGAATGCACCTTCGCCGCCGCAGAAACCTCAGGCGCACCCAATTGATGCGTCTGGGGACGGCATCCCTTCCAACGCCTCTACGCTCGCGCAATTGAGAATGGACCGGCGGCCCATCGAGGCTTCAGAGCCTGCAGGGGCGTTGTCCGTCACCTATCAGCGTGCCTTTTCATGTGCGCCGATTCCGTGATATGGCTTTCACGCCCATCTCTTGGTTCGGGCATACGGCTCTAAGTGCTTTGTGCGCGCTATGATTATGTTTGTTCATCGGCAAACTACTTTAATGACCTGCATCGGCGACAGGGCAATCTGCGCCGTAAGCCCTAAAGTTGCAAGCAGGCTGCTCTGCGTGGCAATGCATACGAGATTCTGAGGAGGTATCTGCGAGTGAAAAAGATGTTTGTCAGCAAACCCAGAATCATGATGATCATCTTCGTTGTCGCATTTCTTGTCAGGCTCCTGGCTGTGCTGGCGCTTCGCGACATTCATTCCGGGCCGACAATGGCGTTTGGGGCTGACGGAATCGAATTCAACGAACTGGCGCATCAGGTTGCCCTCGGGCATGGATACGAATTGCAGCCGGGCCACCCAACCGCGTTTCGGGCGCCGGGATTTCCACTTTTTCTTGCGGGTATTTATTTCCTGGCTGGACAACGATATCCGCTGGCGTACTTAGTGTTTTGCGCGCTGGGAGCAACCGCCTGCGTACTAACTTTCCTGGTGGCATCGGAGCTTCTCGAACCTCCTCTTGCCGTCCTCGCCGCATTCTTTTCAATCATATATACGAGCAGCGTTTACGATGCCACAGTCTTTGCGTCTGAGAATCTGTTCGTGGTCTGTCTGGGGTTGAGCATTTGGCTGTTTCTGCGCTATCTCAGGCGCGGCAGCTTCTTGGATTTGTTCCTTTCCGCGGTCTCAATTGGATGGGGGATATTGACCAGGCCGTTTGCTTTGCTTCTCATTCCATTATTCGTTTCTGTTCTCTTATTCAGAATGTGGAAAAGCAAGAGAATCCACCTCTTACCGGCGGTACTGTGCGTCGTGATTCCCCTGGCCATGCTTGCCCCTTGGACGATCAGGAACTACGAAGTGTTCCATCGGTTTGATCTGGAAGCAAACAACGGTGGGAGCACGTTTTACGGTGGCAACAACGATCGCGTCCTTCATGACCCTCATTACTATGGTGGATGGATCAGCACAACGGAATTGCCTTACCGGGATCTAATCGATGCCACTCCAAACGAAATTGCTCATGATAAAGAGGAGTGGCATCTCGGTATTCAATGGGTTGAAAGCAACGCGCGATCGATGCCGTTGTTATGCTCATACAAATTGGTTCGTTTGTGGCTCCCCGACATTGCATCGGATAACAGAAAATATGTCGTGCTGCAGCTGATCGGCACCACGCCATTGATCGTTTTGACCCTGATCGGATTGTTTCGATGCTTGAGTTCCAGGCGCTACTGGACCCAAAACTGGGTTGTAGCTCACGGAGTCATGGCTGCAACAGTTCTGACTGCCCTGATTTTTTGGGGAAGCCCGCGTTTCAGGGATGCAAACCTTCCGGTGCTGATGGTCTATGCGGCGGTCGGAGTGCGAACGATACTGCCCCGGAAGGCGATGATTTCCAGCACTCGACTTGGCGTCGAGATTGTGCCCACTGCTTCTCCAACAGCCAGGGAACTTAAGGCAGGATTCACTTTTGCCCTATCGGGGCGGGCAATGTCGCTGCAAAAGTCTAGTTTAGTTAGCGTCGCTTCTGTTTGGCGGCGCGCTGTGCACTTCCCGCCTCGGGGATAGGGCGGAAGGAATTATCAAGGCTGCAAAGAAAGTTGAACCAGAAGATATACCAAAGCGCCGCGATGCCGTCCTTCATCCCGATCTTCTTGCCCTGTTCATAAGTCCGTCCATGGTACGAAATTGGCACCTCGTAGATGGAGACTCCGAGCTTAGCGACCTTCGCCGTAACTTCGATCTCGAAACCGAATCCGTTGCTCGTGATCGTCATGTTACGGATAATCTCGCCGCGAAATGCCTTGTAACAGGTTTCGACATCGGTCATGTTGACGTTGGTGCACAGGTTGGAAAAAAACGTAAGCCCTTTGTTGGCGAGGTAGTGGTAGAAGTAGAGAACGCGCGACGCCTTGCGCACCAGAAAGCGCGAGCCGTAAACTACATCCGCATGACCTTCCACAATCGGCGCTATCACGTCGCCGATTTCTGCGGGGTCGTATTCCAAATCGGCATCCTGCACGATGACGATCTGGCCCGTCGTCAACGCAAAACCCGTCTTCAGAGCTTGGGTCTTGCCCGAGTTCACCGAATGGTGGGCGACTCTGATCCTCGGGTTCTCCGCCGCCAGCCGGTCGGCGATCGCCGCCGTCCTGTCGGTGGAGCAATCGTCGACAACTACGATCTCTTCCGCCTTCGGAACAGCCAACAAACGCGCGACGATCTCCAATAGCGTGGCTTCTTCGTTGTAGGCCGGAACAACAATGGAAAGCAGGGGCCGGCTCTCGGCTCGAGTATTCATTCAAGACTTCCTCTAACAATCTCGCTGGTGCAAACGTTCTGATATGACGCACTGACTGCTTTTTTCGTCGACATGGCGAAACTGCCGTTCACAACTGCAGTGCGCTATCGTTGAACCGGAATAGCCACCCTGGGTCACGGTTCAAGCACGCATTCATCGGTCAAATGAATTGGCGTTCCCATATCGACTACTTCAAAGTCCGTTACTTTCAGTGCCAACAAAGAGTGGGAATTGAAATCGAGGTCGGAATACTTTGCTTTTGTATCCTGGTCGCTCTGTGCCGTGAGGGCTATATTGCCGCCGTCGGATAAGAACATGCCATATTTCTGCATTGCTCGCGCGACGACTTGCGCTTCGGGCATCAATTGCGACACGTCGTACGACGCCTTCAGACGGAACCGCGCGCCTATCGGTGGAGCATTGACCGGCCCGCGCGGACCACCGGCGTGCGTCGCAGGATGCACGTAGAAGTGGGCGCGAATTCGCGGATTGGGCAGCACGAAGCGGATGGCGTGGTCGATGTGTCCGACAGCGATCTCGTCGGCATTGAAGAGCAGCGGAGCAATAGGGAAGCCGGCGGAGTCGGCGCTGGAGCACTGCTCTCCGCGTCCTGAAGGCGGATAGACACGGTTGAGGTTCCATATTGCAACAAATGCTGCTGTAATTGCATTCTCTGCAACATGGGCATTGAAGGATTCATAGAGCTTGCCGTGGCTGCGATCGACTACGATGATCTGGCAGTCGCCCTCACACGGGGCTGCAACGCCGCTTGCTGGGGGAAGAGGAAAGGTCGAGATGTTGTCGGAATCCGCCGCATAAAACTCCGGGCCCTTGCGAAAGGGAACAAACGGAGTCTTGGCATCTGCCTGCAGAACGCGAATTCCGAAGTCGATCTGGAATCTATTGTTGTTTCCCCAACCGCCCGCATCCGCGAGCCAGTTAATGATGGTGTCGGACTGGGGATCGATAGGCGCACGGCTAATATCTTGTGTCCAGATGGCGCCAGAAGGAAAGTAGGGCGCAGGAGAGACGATATGTTCCAGCCTTGCAGCCTTCACTTTAACGGCATAGTTGTGATACACGAAGCCCGCTACCAAGGCTCCGATTCCCAGTATGGCAATGAAAAGCGCTCGCTTACGGAAGGTCATGGCGATCGGATGCTCCTTTTCTGGTTGTGAATCACTATCGGAATTATCGCCGAGGTCAACAGTTGTGGCACAAGGGACGCGGGCCTGCGGAGCCAAGTTCTCCGTTTCCGGAGTTGAACCCCTAGCCGCAGTGTTACTCGAATTCCATATCTTCCAAAGCGGGCCGCGGGTCGCGAGAAACTTGTACAGTCCGACGACTGCTGCTGCATTGAGCACTAGCAGTGCACTGGCCGGAGCCGCGATGCGATTCAGCACTGCGTTCCTGGAGCGCAATCCGGCGATAGAAAGGGCCCAGCCCAATAGCTGAATAACTGCGAACGCCGCGAAGACGCGCGAACCTACGGAGAGTGCCAAACTGGAGATTAGCAGAAGAACCAGCAAGTAAGGCACGACGAGGCGGGCAACTTTGTGCGAGACAAGCCGAAAGAGAACTCGATTTTGCGGGGTCAACGTCCAGGGTGCGAGTTGGAAGAGCTGGAAGTTTCCCGCAAGCGTTCGCACCTTCCGATGAAACTCGCCGTCAACCTTCTCAGGCCACGTGTCGTAGACATAAGCGCGCGGATCAAGTACAGACCGGTAGCCCTGGCGGATGATCGAAAGCGGTTGAAACATGTCGTCGAGGATTATTCCAGCTGGCTGTAGCACCGCGAGCTCACGACGAATCGCGTAAAAGCCACCATAGACGCCGACTGGGGAGTCACTGATTGCCTCACACGTTCTGAGCCACTGTTCGTAACGCCAGTAAAAACCGCCGACCGCGGCAGAGGCTGCATCGTGGTCCTTCTGGCGCAGAGCGAGTTTGCCGGACACGCAGCCGACCTTAGGATCCGCGAAGTTACCAACCAGTTGCTGAATTGCGCCAGGGGCAATCTCAGGCCTAATGTCCACGAAGAGGATCACGTCTCCTGTAGCTTCCGCCATACCAGCGTTGACGGCTACGGCCTTCCCGCCGTGCTCTTCCAGCACGATAGCTTTCAGAGTCGGATACTGATGGCTCGCCAGCAACTGTGCGGTGCCGTCCGTTGAGCCATCTGAAACGATGATGATCTCTTGAATGTTGGGGTAATCGAGGTCAAGAAGATGGTGTATCTTTCGCCGCAGTAGCGCGGCTCCGTCATGCACCGCGAGTACGATGCTGACGCCGGGGGTGATCGGGGCAAACTTCCACGGCCGAGGCCGCAAGCGTGCCAGTATCCACATCGCAGCGGGGTATCCCGCATACGTGTAGAGAATACCGATCAGCGACAGCCAGAAAACGATCTTCACTGGGCGCCCCTCCGCAACACGATGGTCTTGATTGTCTCAAACATGATGAGCAGATCTAAACCAAGTGAAAGGTGCTTGACGTAGTAGAGATCGTATTCGAGTTTTTGCTTCGCTTCCTCCAGAGTGGCGCCGTATTGATAGCGCACCTGTGCCCAGCCTGTAATTCCGGGGCGGATCATATGCCGTAGCTCATAGAAAGGGATTTCGCTCGCGAGCCACTGCACAAACTCCGGGCGCTCCGGGCGAGGACCGACAAATCCCATTTCTCCGCGCAGAACGTTCCAAAGTTGCGGAATCTCATCGAGGCGGGTGTTGCGCATGAATCTGCCAAGCTTTGTGACGCGAGGGTCGTTCTTGGTCGCCCACACAGCTCCTTGTGCCTCAGCGTCTTGGCGCATCGTCCGAAATTTAATGACGGAAAAGGGACGCCCTCGTAGACCGACACGAGTCTGGCGGAAAAAAATGGGGCCCGGCGAAGAAAAGCGCACTGCAAGGATGATGAACGGAATGAATGGCAGGCATATTGCCAGTCCAACGAAAGAGACAGTCATGGAAACAAGACGCCGGAGAAGCTGCTGCGATGTCTTCACGTTAAAACCGTCAGTAAAGATGAGGGAGCTTGGATTGAGGCCGTCAAGCGGCAGCTTGCCCACAAGCCTTTCCATGACGGCGCCGGCATCCTCAATCACAACTCCTCTGAGCCGAAGGGCAAGGAGTTCACGAACCGGCATCGATCGGCGACGGTCTTCCATGGCAACGATGACGCGGTCAATGCAAATCTTCGGCTTGATGAAGGCCCGAAGGTCCGTCGCAAAACGCTCGAAATCACTATCGGGCGAGTCCTCGCCACTTCCGCCGACAACTTTCATGCCAACATCGCGCCGGGCGCGCAGAGTCTCGACGAGAGCATGTGCGCGCTTGCCGCTGCCCAGCACATAAACCCTTTCGCGGAACATCGAAAGGCCAATCATCCAGTCATAGGCCCATCGCCAAATGACCAGGGCGACAGCGAGGATTGTGGCGCCGAGGACGAGAACGTTGGGACCGATATCGATCTCGGGGAAGAAATAGACAAGCCCCGCAAGAAAAAACGACAGAACGCTCATGAGCAGGAGCAGCCGGAAGTAGATCTCCCAGCGTGCTGAGATGCGTTGCGGTTCATAAAGATCGAAGTAGTAAGAGAGAAGCAAGGTGAGAACGGTGATACCCGCAATCTTCAGGATACCGTTTTCGTAGACCAGCGCGATGTATGTATCCGGCCCGACGAGGTACGCAGTGGCCAGCAAAAAAGAGCCACTCACGAGGAGCGCTTCGCAAAGAAGCAGCACCAAGGTCCGGGTCGGATAATAGACATTGAGAAACCTGATCATCCCCGTCTTCCGTGGTCCTTTCGCTGCTTACCGGCGCCGCTGGGTTCATGTTCACCGTAGTAGTAGTAATAGGATCCGCGGCGTGGAGCGTCCTTGACGTCGTTGAGCACAAAACCGAGGATACGCGAATTGCTGAAGGTGGCCTGCGTGCGCTGTGCGACAGCATAAGGCGTTCTTGCTCCACGTGCGACGAGCAAAACGGCATCGGCAGCGCGGGCAAGTTCGACAGCATCGGTAACCGCCAGCACTGGCGGGGAGTCGATCAGTATCCAGTCGAAACACGGGGAAAGGGTTGCGACCAGTTCTTCGATTCGGTGATTGGCCACCAATTCGGACGAGTTATCGTCGCACTTGCCAGAAGGAATGAAGGTGAGGTTGGAAATGCTCCGCTGGCTGGCATCCATAGCGGATTCCGCACGGAGGTCTCGCTGCATGATTGCATCCAATTCCGCTGTACCTGCTAAATAGTCCGATAGGCCAGGCACGTTGGGGGCGCCCAGCAGTTTGTGAAGCGTAGGACGGCGCAGATCGGCGTCAATGAGCAAAATGTTATTAACGCTGTTGCGCGCCAGGCTCATGGCCAGATTCGCCGTGACAAAACTCTTGCCTTCCGAAGGCATACCGCTTGAGACAAGAATAGTCTTGACGGGCGCCTCATAGCGCGCCTGGTAGATACGCGAGCGCAGGCTCCGAAACTGCTCGACGCCAGCGCCGCGCTCCGCGAGCGTGGGAAAGGAGGCGATAGATGGCCGCCACGGATACTGCGCTATATTTTCAAGGACGATATCGTCCTTGGCCGGTGGCTGCTCCTCGATATCGGCTGCAATCTCCGGCTCGACAAACTGCTCGACTCCCGATCCTTCCGCGACTTTCCGTTCCCGATCTGCTCTCTGCAGTGCTTCGTATATACGGCTCATATCTCACGTTCCTTCAGGGAATCCTTGGCATCTACGACTGGCTTGCCGGTATTGAACATAGCAGTTGGCAAAGCATTCTCCGGAAAACCCGAAAGTGCCATCGGCGAAATCAGAAAGGGCTGCTGGTGCAGGTCGAGTTCGGCGCAAACCGACTCGACGATGCACGCCGGAATGGGCTTCATCTGCTCTACATATGCAGTGATCATCGCATGTTCGCAGATCAAATTGATCAGGCGAGGAATTCCCTTCGAGAATTGATGAACCAGCTGCACTGCATCGGGCGACAACACGGGTTGGCTTGCACCCGCAATGCGCAGCCTTTCGGCGATGTAGGCCTTCGTCTCCTCACCAGTCAGGGGCCGCGTTTTGCACCATACTGAAACGCGCTGGCGAAGCTGGCGAACGCACGGGTCGCGAAGTTTCTCTTCGAGTTCAGGCTGTCCGGAAAGCACAATCTGAAGCAGCTTTTCGGAGGAGGTTTCCAAATTGGTCAACAAGCGTATCTCTTCGAGAAGCTCCCAGGAAAGATTCTGCGCTTCATCGACGGCAATGACACACAGTCCACGCTCGCGGAAGCGCTCGATCAGCCAACGATTGAGCTGTAGCAACATGCTGGACTTGGTGCGCGTCTTAGGCGGAATGCCGAAGTCGGTAAGTACAAATTCAAGAAAGTCAAGCACATCGAGACGCGGATTGAAGACGAAAGCCGAAGAAACGCGATCCCTGGAGAACGTGCTGAGGACAGTCTTGAGAAGCGTCGTCTTTCCGGTGCCCACCTCTCCGGTCATGACGACAAAGCCCTTGCGTGTCGCGATGCCGTATTGCAGGCAAGCAAGCGCCTCCCGAATCTGCGGCATCAGGTATAGAAACCGCGGATCAGGGCTGGCTCCGAAAGGGAGGGCGCGAAGCCCGAAGTAAGACTTGTACATAGTTAACCGCCCGCACTTTCAATGGGCTTGGCCGCTCGCGAAAACATCTTCCAGCGGCCGCTTTCTACAACAAGATTCGGAAGACCGTCAATGTGGGACAGGACGGCCAAAGTTGGAAGCTTTGTGAAAGCCCAAATGTCCCTCTCATTGCGCAGGGAGGTATCGCGGTACTCGAGCATCGCCGCGATGAGCAATCCCAGAAACAGGCCACCCGCGAGCCCGCCAGCAGCGAAGACCTTGCGGTTCGGAGAGGTCGGAGAGTCAGGAAGATTTGGAGCATCCATGACGCGGAATTGTTCGCCTTGCTGGCGCTGTTCGAGAGCGGTCGCCATGGACGATTCGTTCATCTTTTTCAGCAGGGTATTGTAGAACTCCAAAGCCGTCTCATGGTCGCGAGTAACCTGCTTGTACTCTTCCTCAATCAGGGGGCTGGCCTCGATTCTCGACTCGTAGGTGCGAACCTGCTGCTGAATCCGAGCCTGTTCTTGCTTTGCTGCTACTATGGACTGCTGCACGCCGCGAAGTTGAAATTTGAGCTGCTGAAGCTGCGGCGGGTCTGGACGGTTTCCAGTGGAAGCTGCTGGCGTTGGATCAGCAGGGGCATGCGCAATCTCCGCTTGCAGGTCGGCAATCTTGCGCGAGATCGCCACCACGTCGGGGTAGTCTGGAGTGTAAAGGGCTGTCAACTCTTGCTTCTGCGAAATGAGGGTCTTCAGTTGCGCCCGGCGCTCATCCGTTGAAATGCCAGATCCCGACTCGGTGCTTTGCAGGTCATGCGTCTGCTGCGAGACGAGCGCCTGCAGGAATGTCTCATTCTGCTGCATTCTGCCAAGAGACTGCGTCACCGCATCAAGTTGGGTAGTAAGCGCCTGGAGCGTGCTTTCGTTGGGACTCCCCATGGCAAGGCTCATATCCCCGAGATGCATCGTTTGCCCCGGAAGCTTGCCAATATTCTTTTGCTCAAAGGCCGCGAGCTTGGCATCCTGGTCGTCAAGGTTTCTCTTCGAGTCGGCGAGTTGCTGCTTCAGGAAGTCGGTTGTGCCCTCGGCGGACTGCTCACGCGCACTCAAATTCTCGCTTACGAAAAGCGAAGTTATTTCACCGCATACCTGCTGTGCTGTGCGCGGATCCTGTGCTTTGAAAGTAATAAAGAAGCCAGGCATCCCGCCGCTCGCCGATGGAATTGGCTTTATCCCGATAGCTTTCTGCGTCATTGCGACGCGGTCGTCCATTGTAGTCTTCGTGCCCGAGTACAAGTTGAATCGCTCAATGATCGGCTCGATGCGCGACCGGCTAAGTATCTGCTCCTTCATCGACGCCAGGCGTTCGCCCAGATTCTCGTCAACGACAGGCTTTACATAGTCTTCCGGAACCTTTTGTTGCTCAATCAGCACAAGCGTCTGCGACTCGTACTGAGGCGGAATCAAATGGCTGACGCCTACGCCAACAGCGAGGAGAGTTATTGTGGAGATCAGAATCAGCCAGAATCGCCGTCTTAGAATGCCGGCGTAGTCTTCGATTGTTAGTTCACGATGCCCAAGCATACGGCTCCTTGAAAAGTTAGTGCCTGAGGTGTGTTTCCTGGGGCGAATACCCAATGCCGAAGCCAATCACTTGCGTCAGCCCACTGAGTGCGTTGGTGAAAAGCGTTGAGCTCGACGACTGGTCCATTGCCGTGTAATTTGCAAAGACGCTCATGTACCGGCCGAACCGCCTGCTGGCCTGAATTCCGCCATATTTTCCGTTGGTGACTCCGTTGTTATCCAACCCAGCGGTGCGCATGTAGCTGCCTGTAAATCCGACCGTCAGATTCTTGTCGAACTCCCGAGAATAATTTGCCCCTGCGGTATCGAACTCCGCTCCAAAAAGAGATCCCGCACCGCCGTTGATTCCGTGGCTGTAGATCAGGCTGGCTGACCCGAACCGCATTTGATAGTTGACTCCAGCATTCCCCGAAAACCTGGTCGAGTTTGGCACGCACGCGGTTGAGGAAGACGCACACGCGCTGTCGGAACTTTCGATCCACTCCGGTCCAGCGCCAACGTTTGTGCCAAGCCGCCGGGTCCACTGGCGGTTGTAGCTGAACAGCGCGGCATTGGTCCCAAAACTGACACCCCAGTCGGGGTAGCTGCTGTGAGAATACATATACTGACCCGAAAGTGAATTCCGTGCGTTAAGGCGCCGGGTGAGTCCCGCATGTGCCGTCAGCGAGTCTGTATCCAGGCCGTTACCGTCTGGGTAGCGCAGCAGACCCGAACTGGCTCCAACGCTTAAAGTGGTTGCTGAATCGAGGCTATGCCCGAGCTCTCCGTTGGCGGTGTTACTAACAGAGGGAGTCTTCAGCGTGAGGACCGACTGCGTGGATGGGGGTGAAGGGCTAGGAGTGCCGATCGGGTCTCCTACGCCGGGGATTCCCGAGAAGCCTGTGGTCGGAGCCTGTGGCAGATAGCTTACGTCGTCGCTGGCCATGACATTCCATTTACGCCAAACCACCCCTTGCGATAGCGAAAGGTGCTGAAAGAACCCGGTTGAGTAAGATGGCCCTGCGATGGTCCAGGAGTAGCCGCCGGAATAGTTCAGGCTGAACGGAAGACGCGCATTGCTGTTCGTATAACCGGCATCTGCGGAAGCGCTCGCCGTCTGCCAGTCGCCCAGTCCCCCACCGAACTCAGCGGTCTGCGAGTAGCGGACAGCATAGTGCAGATTGCCGCTGACTTGTGGCCCGCCCGGGCCCGTCGCTTCAGGCACAACCTGGGCATCTGTCGCCGCGCAAACGGTCAAGAGGAACATCGCGAGTTTGAAAGTCACTTTCATTTGTAGCCTTAAGGAACAACAATCGTGTCGCCGGGTTTCAGAACCAGATTAAGCGTGCTGTCACCCTTCAACGCCGCCTTGTATTGCACGGGAATCTTTTCGTGCTTGCCTGCTTCGTCGCGCAGGATATAAATCTTCTTCGCGTTAGCAAAATCCGTGAGTCCCCCCGCGCTGCCAATTGCTTCCAACAATGTCATGCCCGGCGTCATCTCAATTGGACCCTTCTTTCCAACCTCGCCGAGAAGGTAGACGACCTTGCTGTGGACTTGGCCAACAACCACGGAGACGTTCGGATTTTGGACGTACTTTTTCAGCTTTGTTTCGATCTGGTCTGCCAACTGCAGTGGTGTCAAGCCCGAGGCCTGAACATCGCCGAGCAGGGGCAGCGAGATCATGCCGTCAGGCCGGACGAGGAGGCTGCCCGAAAGGGTCGGCTCCTTCCACACATTGACGGTAATCTCATCGGATGCGCCGATGACATACGTGTCGGTCGCGGCTCCGGCGGCCAGGGCTGGCGGTGCGATGGCCGGAGCAGCAAGGCCTGAGGGCGCTTGCTCCACGGGCTTGTCGGATGGCTGTTTGTCCTGCGCAAGGGAGAAGAGAGCAGGCGAGAAGAATGCCAAAATGAATAGTTTCCCTGGTTTCATCGTTCGACTCCGTTTCGGTTAGACGCAGCCTGATCTTCAGTTCCAATCTGCTTGAGTTTGTACAGGAGGGCCTTGTAGCTGATGCGCAGTTCGTCGGCGGCGCGCTTGCGATTGCCGCCGGTCGCGACGAGAACCTCGGAGATCAACTGGCGCTCGACTTGGTTCGATGCCGCGCGCGTGGCATCCTTTAGAGACAGAAACTTGCGCCGCCCGTTCGATTGCCCCTTGGGGGCCGCAGCCTTGAGTGCGGCAAGGGAGATCGATTGGTCGCCGATCGCAACAAGCGTCTTAATGGCGGTCTGAAGTTCAGCTAAATTGTCAGGCCAGGTGTGCTCCATCAGAAACCCTACAATCCCCTCTCGCAGAACCGGCTTGGGACGGTCAAACTGCTTGGAGTATTGCGTCAAAAGTTCATCGGCGATGGAGAGGATTTCGGATTTCCTGCACCGCAGGGGCGAAACCCGGAGGGTAACGGACGAGACCAGATAGTAGAAATCCTCCCTCATACGCCAGGTTTTGACTTCCTCCAAAAGTTCGCGGCTTGTACCGCAAAGGAGACGGCTGCTTTGCGCCTGCTCGGAGTGGAAATAGGCTTTGACTACCAGTTCCTGCAGTTCAAGGCTCAGATCTCCGATTTCCGACAGATAAACCGTTCCCTTTGTGGAAAAAGCCGAAAGTATAGCCTGAGCATCGGTATCGGCGCTGTGAATCTCAGTATAGCTGTCGCGAGAGCGATGCGACTGCGCGTGGATCAGCGCGGCAACCGACCGCTTTCCTACGCCGTGTTCGCCTGCAATTAAGACCGGGCAGTCGCTTTCGGCGATGCGGGCAATCGCACGTTGAATTTGCGCCTCAATTGGGGCAGACGGCTTTGTTTGCCGCCTCGCGTTTTGGATGGTTGCACTGGTTGCCATGAAGTATCCTAGGTCTACAACATCAATTGCAATGCGGGTTCCAAACCGGGCGAAAGGACGTGGAATGGGCATTTATGTGGTGTATCAGCTCTTATGGGCGCTTCTTGGAGAGGTGATCGTCGAAGAAAAGGGAAAAGTTTGTCCCTTCCAGATGAGAATACTGGGAAATTGATTTCCATAAAAGATGGAAAGTTGTTTCCACTAACGCGGGAATCCGGTTTCCCAATACGGGCCAATTCAGGGGAATCCACTTGGATAGAGGCGTCCCAATTTAGGCATTCCGATTGCTAGGATGGGTGTGGCAGACTAGAATGCCGCAGGTTCATTTACGGAGAATATGGCCCAAGACATACAGACGCCAGCAGTTCCCAAGACCCCTTCGTGCTTGCGAAACGCTCATTTCGCCTGGGCTTCGGTGCTCATCGGTGCGCTCATGGCGGCGATTTACTACCATGTGCTGGCAAAACTGGTGATGGATTGGTGGCAAATTCCAGATTTTTCTCACGGCTTCCTGGTGCCTGTTTTTGCGGCATACCTGGTGTGGGTGAAGAAAGAAGTTCTTCTTGACATTGAACTTGCGCCCACCTGGAGCGGGATTGTGGTTGTTGCCCTAGGGCTGGTCGTTCTGCTTCTGGGGGTCTACGGAGCCGAGCTGTTCCTGTCACGGGCTTCGCTGGTGATCCTCCTGGCGGGTCTGGTGCTTTGTTTCGGCGGGCGACAACTCCTCAAGGAGCTGCGCTTCGTCTTGCTGGTTTTGCTCCTGGCGATCCCGATTCCCGCTATCATTTTCAACGAGATAACCCTTCCTCTGCAGATACTGGCTTCAAAGCTTGCCAGCGCTCTGCTGCCTTTGTTCGGCGTTCCAGTTCTGCGAGAGGGCAACGTTATCGAGCTTTCGGTCATGAAGCTGGAGGTGGCGGAGGCGTGTAGCGGCATCCGTTCCTTGATGAGCCTGTTCACGCTCTCGGTTTTCTATGGTTACTTCCTGGAGAAGTCCTTTCTGCGAAGGGCCGTGCTCGCGTTGGCCAGTATTCCAATCGCGATTGCTGCCAACGCAGTGCGTATTATGGGCACCGGGCTGTGCGTCCAGTACTGGGATCCAGACAAGGCTACGGGCTTCTTTCACGAGTTTTCCGGCTGGGTGATGTTTCTTGTTTCGCTTGGGTGCCTTTTCCTTGTCCATCGCGCCATGCGTTTGTTTCCAGCCAAAAGGAAGGGCGCATGAAGAGTCCTCGATTCTGGACGGTTTTCCTGCTGCTGGCTGGAACGCTGCTGCTCCTGCAGACCCGCGGTAGTATCGAACTTATTCCCGCGAGCGAACCCTTGTCGCAGGTTCCGCGCGAAATCGCAGGATTGACGGGAAGCGACGTGCCCATCGACCGGGAAACGCTCGATGTCCTTGGGGCAGGAGATTTTTTGTCGCGTGTTTATACCCAGAATGGAAGGTCTCCCATGATCGGCCTCTTTCTCGGCTATTTCCCGACACAGAAGACAGGCGTCACCATTCATTCGCCAAAGCACTGTCTGCCAGGCGCCGGCTGGGTTTTTGAATCGTCTCAGTATGTCGATCTCACCGACGCGAATAGCAAGCCGCATCGGGTCGGCGAGTACATCATTGCTAACGGGGACAACAGGCAGTTCGTCATCTACTGGTATCAGGCTCATGGGCGTAGCGTCGCCAATGAATACATGGCTAAAATCTATATGGTGATTGATGCGATGCGGCTGAATCGTACAGATGGGGCGCTGGTCCGGGTGATTACGCCGATCGATTCCCGAGCAGGCGCATCGGGGGCAAGGGCCCGGGCCGAGGCATTTGCTGCACAACTTGCGCCAATGCTTCCGAGGTTTATCCCAGACTGAGCGGATGGGATGGGCCTGCGATTGGGAACTAATGCAGCGAAGGATTTCGGGCTGTAGTCATACGAGAGGCAGCCAGCAAGGATGGAAGACAGTGAAGGATCCGTTAAGAACAATTCAAGCGTGTGTCGACGGCTGGTGGAGACCGATGAATCGGCGTGGATTTCTTGGCGCAGGCATGCTCCTTATCGCGATCACCCTATTGGCTGGGTGCCACCGCGATCCAAACGTGCGCAAGCATAAGTATCTGGAAAGCGGTAATCGATATAGCGCAGAGGGCAAATACAGGGAAGCCGCCATCCAATATTTGAACGCCCTGAAGGTCGACAAGAGCTATCCAGACGCTCATTATGCGCTGGCGCAGACCTACATGCACTTGGGTCAATTCTCCGCGGCTTATGGGGAACTTACTCGCACTGTTGACTTGCAGCCGGCGAACATCAGTGCGCGGATCGACCTTGGCAACCTGCTGCTTGCCGGTGGCAAGATCGACGACGCGCAAAAGCAGGCCGACGCAGTGATGGCAGTGCAACCGAACAATTCCAACCTTCACGCAATGCTTTCCGCAATAGCGCTCAGGCGAGGGCACAGAGATATAGCGCTTACCGAGCTTAACCGCGCAATGGAGTTGGAACCGAACCGGGCAGCATTCCATGAGGATCTCGCGCTCCTTCAATCCGCCGATCCGGCTAAGGCTTCTTCCGTTGAAGATGAATTGAAGAAGGCCGTCGCGCTCGATCCGAAATCGGTGAATGCCAAGCTGCTCCTGGCAGCTTTCTATTTCAGGAACAGCCGCTACCAAGAGGCCGAAAAGATCAACTGGGATGCCGTTGCCACGGATCCCAAGAGCCTTTCAGCCAGAGCAAGTCTTGCTCAGATCATCCTGAAGCAGGGCGATCAGCCGAGAGCCGAGGAGGTGCTTCGTCAAGCGTCAAAGGATCTTGCCGACAATCCGCAGGGAGTGCGAATGCTGGCGGACTACTACGATGGCTCCGGGCAGTTGGAAAAGGCCAAAGGAGAGTTCGCAAGTCTGGCAGCAAAGTATCCCAAGAACACCTCTGTGCAGAAGGGATACATTCGCGTCCTTCTTCAGGTGAAGGACTACGCGACCGCGCGAACCGTGGTTTCCGCGTTGTTGAAGAATGGCTCCAAAGATCCGGAAGTGTCGGCGTTGAACGGAATCGTGCTGCTCAACGATGGCAAGGCCAGCGACGCGGTAAGTGCGCTCATGGACGGTGCCAAGAATTACCCGAAGGATGCTTTCATCCAGTTCTGGCTGGCCAAGGCGGCGCAGGCAAAAGGCGATAATGCTCTGGCGGAAAAGAGTTTTCGTCAGGCAGCGGATCTGAATCCGTCCAGGTTGGAGGCAGAGGAGGAACTGGCGCGAATAGCGGTATTGCGCGGGGACATGCAGTTGCTTGAAGACGTGGCCAATAAGGCAATCGTCGCGGCGCCCCGCTTTCCGGGCGGCTACGTCTGGCGCGCCACCGTGGAAATGAACCATAACTCAGCGGACAAGGCTGAAGCTGACCTGAAGACCGCAATGAGCGTTGCCCCTCAAAGCCCGCAGGCCTATGTCCAGCTTGGAAAGATTCGGTTCGAGCAAAAGAAGTTCCCTGAGGGAGTTGCGCTGCTTGAACAGGCACTGCAAATCGACCCGAATTCCTTCGAGGCCCTTCGCCTGCTGGTCGGCTACGAGTTACTCCAGAAACATCCTGACAAAGCGCAGGCCCGGTTGAGAGCGCAAATCGACAAGAGTCCGAAGAATAGCAGCTTCTACGATCTCCTGGCGCAATTACAGATTCAGGATAAGAACCTGGATCAGGCTGCTGCTACCGCGCAGAAAGCCATCCAACTGAACCCTGGCGATGGCGAGGCGGTCATTCTCTTCGCGCAGATTCAGGTGCATCGGGGACAGGTGGCGAATGCTATTGGCGCCTGGGAGCAGTGGCTGACTGCGCATCCCAATGACGCCGGCGCCATTGCAATTCTCGGCACGCTCGAGGAATCGCGTGGAGATCTCGGCAAGGCCGAGGCCTACTACAAGAAATCCCTGCAGATTCAGCCGCAACAGCCTATTGCAGCCAACAATCTGGCCTATCGGATGCTGCAGAACGGCGAAAACCCGGATGTAGCCTTGACGCTCGCACAAACTGCCCGCCAGGCCATGCCGAACTCACCCAGCACAGCGGATACACTGGCGTGGGCCTACTACTATAAGGGTACCTACTCATTTGCCCGCGATCTTCTGGAGGAGGCGGTCAAGACCGACCCGAACGATCCCGCGATGCAATACCATTTGGGAATGGTGTACACCAAGCTGAAGGATAAGAACAACGCGGTGATTCACTTGAAGAAGGCCGTGTCGCTGGCGCCCGACTCGCCGGCGGCAAAGGACGCGCGGTCAGCGTTGCAAGGACTAGGCTAGGGAACCTCTGAACAAGTGCGCGCTTTGAAAGGGCACGACTTGAGTCGTGCCGCAACAGCAGATAAATCGACGTGGGCTTTAGCCACCGAGGGAATGCCTTCTAACAGCAAGGACTTGCTCAGAGGCTCCCTAGACTGCGAACATGGCTTGATGCTTGCCGGCAGCGCACCAGGCGCTGCCGGTTGTCTCTGCGCACCGACTGACTGAAACGCAACCGACTGTTTGCTCTATTCGCAGTGGATCCGAGCCGATTATCGATATGTCGAATACCAAGACAATTGCTAGGAATACCCACTGGTTCGGCTTTGAAACCGCAGTCAGTTTCATTATTACCTTATCCACTTCAATCGCGATTGCCCGTGACATGGGACCGACGAAGATGGGTTACATCACCTATGTTATCTGGATCGCATCGGTGGTCGGCAATCTGGGCGGAATGGGAATTCCGACAACGACGCGAAAGTACATGGCTGAGTTCTTAGGAGGTGGCGACCGGGGAACCGCAAGATTCATTTACTGCCGCACATTGCTGCTACAGGCGGGCCTGGCGACGCTGGCAACTGGCGGTCTCGTTTTCTGGGTGCTCGGAGATGCCGCCCCGGAGTACAAGCTCCCTGCGGTTCTCGTGGTGCTCAGCATCTGGCCGGGAATGGTCAACTCAATCTCGGCGCAGGCCAACGTTGCCACGGAGGAATTGTCCACCAATGTTCCTGCCTCTGTAATTTCGATCCTGGTCTATTCCATCTTGATTGCCGCAACGGTGATCCTGCATTGGGGCCTTGTTGGCTATGGCGCATCGGTTTTGGCCACGCGTCTCGTCGATTTTCTCGTTCGTTTGTTTCCGGCAATGAAACGCATCCTGGCATGGGATACGAAGCACATTTATCCGGTGGGACTGAACAAGCGCATGACAATCTTCGCGTGGCAGAGCGTCGCCAGCATGATCGTATCGCTGATCGTTTGGGACAGGTCGGAATTCATTCTGCTAAAGCGTTACTGCCCGGACATTCGCCAGGTTTCGTACTATTCGGTTGCTTTCAATATGGCGGAACGGCTTCTGGTGAGTTCGATGATCTTTGGTTCGGCAACGGGAGCTACCATCTTTGCTCAATTTGGCCGCGATAAGTCCAAGCTGCCGGGGCTGACGGCTTCCTCCTTTCGATATCTTGCCCTGACATCGACTCCGTTGCATCTTATCTCCGCCGCTTTGGCGGCGCCGGTGTTGCTTGTCCTTTACGGCAGCCAGTACAAGGACGCGGCCTTGGTGGTCACGCTCGCACCGCTGCTGTGCATGCCCAAAGCCTTCATCAGTCCAGTGTTGAGCCTCTTGCAGAGTACGGAACGGCAAGTCTATGTCATCTCTGCCACGGTGCTCGCGGGTATAGCCGACATGAGCGTTGCCTGGTTTTTGATATCGTCGGGTGGCGCATCGGGCGGCGCGGTCGGAGCCTGCATTGGTAGTGGTACGGCGCAGGTGATGGCCGTCGGAATGATGTGGGCCATTGGCATTCATCTTTACAAGATAAAACTTCCCTGGCTGCTGGTTGCAAAAGTTTCCCTTATTAGCGTGCTGGCCTCCCTCGCTGCACACTTCATCGCAGTGCGCCTCGTGCCTCTGGCGGCCATTCTATGCGGTGGAAGCGCGTCCCTGATTGTTTTCTTCGGGCTCTTATACCTGATGCGAGTCCTGGAGCCGGAAGACCACGACCGTTTTAACGTCTTGACTGGAATGCTGCCCAATCCCATCGCCGGAGTGGCAAATAAGCTTCTGTCGTTTCTGACCCGGCCTGAACCTAAGAGCGCAACTCCAACCAATGCCTGATGAGAAGACACGGCGATGAAAATGCAAGTATCGACATCCAGCGAAGAGTGGTTCGAGGGGTCATTCCGGTTGAACTGATTCAGTGAGGGGCTGGCACAATGTCCATTGCTTATTACATTCTCAAGATCAAACGCGCCGAAACTCCCGGCTATGCGCGCCTGAAGAGACTTGGAAGGGCGGTCATGACCTTCCAACTTCCCATCCCGCGAGCTCTAAACCCAATCTACTCGCTCATCCGGCATCTTCAGCTTCTAAGCTTCGAAGTTGAAGAGAGAATCAGTGTCTCGTGCTTTCGCTTTCCCGTTCTCCGCTCGATGTGCGTCTCTATCGGCAAGCGCTTGCAGATGGAATGCATCCCGGACATTTCGGGACCGGTGAAGATCTACATCGGGGATGATGTCCGGCTTTCCGGGCAGTCTACAATCTCAGGTGGCCGAGTTCTTCCAGATCCTGAATTCAGAATCGGAAACAGAACCTTCATTGGTGGCGGGTGCATGTTTGCAATTGCGAAGTCCATTATCGTCGGGGACGACGTACTGATCGCAGGAGCTTGCAACATATCCGACTACTCCGCTCACCCGCTCGATCCTGAGAAGCGGATTGCGGGAATGCAGGTCGATCCTGAAGACGTTCGTCCCGTGCGCATCGAGAACAAAGTGTGGCTGGGCCGAGGCGCCACGATACTTCCCGGCGTCACCATTGGCGAAGGCGCGGTGGTTGGGGCCGCCGCAGTGGTTACCAAGGATGTCCCCCCAGGAAATATCTGTGTCGGAAACCCCGGCAGGCTGCTTTCTCGCACGGTTTATGAACCCAGGCCGGAGCGCAACTCCACGGGAACCTGAAAACTAACCCTAATCCACGTCTAAGCTAGCACACCAGTTCACATGCAACCATCGGCAAGACCTGAAAAACATCAAGAGAGTCCATCCCGATGCAAGTGTATTTCGGCTAGAAGCACGATGGGGGAAGATCGAGCATGAAGATCAGTGTGGTTATTCCGGCTTACAACGCGGCAGTCTTTCTTCCTCGCTGCCTCGAGTCGGTCTTCGCGCAGACTCTGAAGCCGGACGAAGTCATCGTCGTAGATGACGGCTCGACAGACAATTCGGCGGCGTTGGCGGCGGGGCTTGGTGCTAAAGTCATCAGCCGCCGGAATGGCGGGCTTTCGGCCGCCAGAAATACCGGGATTCAGAATGCTTCGAGCGAATGGATCGCGCTGCTGGATGCCGACGACATGTGGGTTCCGACGAAACTGGAGCGCCAGGTTGCCTGTATCCGACCTGAGACCGTTCTCGTGTACACCGGCATCAGGATCTTCGATGACAGCGGCGTTCGTTGCGAACGGCCTGCGGTCGACGCAATCTCGGCGAGGAAGATGCTGCGGTATCGCAATTCGATTACGCCATCGACCGTGCTTGCGAGACGGGATATGCTCATGCGGGGTGAAGGATTCCGTGAGGACATTCGCGCCTGCGAGGACTGGGAGATGTGGGCGCGGCTGCGGATTGTGGGGGAGTTCGAGGCGGTAACCGATGCTCTTACTGGGTATTATGTTTATCCGAAGAGCCTCAGCGCGAATCCTCAAACTATGCTCCAGGCGCTGGATAGGATCATCGATACAACCCTGCTCGCCGATCTGCACGGCGTTCGTCGCTGGGTCTGGCGGCGCCGGATTCGCGCAGTCCAGTTGTGTAGCGCCGGCCTGATCGCAAGAGACAATGGACTCAAGGATGAGGTTCGGTACATGCTGCAGTCGCTGCGTGCATGGCCGTCTCCTTTCTGGGAGCCGCGACGGTTTGCCTTGTTTGTGGTAAGCGCAAGAAACAGTTTCCGCCGGCGCGAGGAAGCGCGATGAACAGAAAGCCCCGGATTCTGCTGATACCGAACGTTGCTTGGTGGGTCATTGGCGAAATGGGAAAGCAGATCGTTGCGCGCTTTGGGAACAAGTACGACTTTTACTACCTGCCCGAAGGGATACTGGAAAGGCGTACAGACATGCTTCGAGCTCTGATTCCGGCGGTCGACGCAGTCCACTGTCTCAATGAGTCTTCGATTGGGTTGTTCCGCGACTTTAACCAAAAGACACAGCTTCCGATCGCGACCTGGATTCATCACGTCACCACATGGTCGCCCGACCATCAGATGGCAATCGACCTGAGCTCGGCGTTGACGGTCTGCACCCCGGGATGGAAAGCGTATCTCGATGAGCGCGCGGCGGGAAGAATGTCTGTTACCGTCGTACCGCACGGAGTTGACGCAGAGTTTTTCCGACGCAAGAAGGTCAATCCAAAACGCTTTGGAATTCCACCAGGCTGCTTCGTGCTTGGCTTCGTTGGCAGCAAGGGCAGCGACCTCGACCGCGGCAGAAAGGGCACGGATGTTCTTCTCGATGTCGTTCGCAAGGCCGCGGCCCGTGTGCCCCATCTCCATGTCGTACTGGGCGGCCCGGGATGGGAGAAGGAACTCGCGGACCTCAGGGCGCTGGGCATTTCTGCCAGTGCAACCGGCTACATTCGTAAATCGGATCTTCCAGCTTTGTATTCGGCGCTCGACGTGTACCTGCTGACCTCCCGTGCAGAAGGCGGGCCCTGCACGGTCTTTGAGGCCATGGCATGTGAAACGGCTGTCGTTTCTACAAGGGTAGGCGCAGTGCCAGAGCTTATAGTTGATGGCGTCAATGGCTATAGCGCCGAAGTGGATGATGGCGAGTCGCTCCTGTCGGCGATCGTCGCCCTGGACAAGTTCCCGGAGAAGAGGCGCGAAATCGGGAAGAAGGCCAGGGAAACTGTGTCCATGCGTTCTTGGGGGGCTGTGCTGGGCCCGCTGGAAGACGTTTACGATGAGTTGATCCAGCGCGGGCGCAGAATTGGGTTGCCACTACCCGGCCCTGCGTGGATGAACGATTCTCAAGGACTCCTGCGGGCCAGTTGTGCCGCGGACGCCTTGGTGAATGTCATTCCACGCTTCAGGAACGGTTCCTTGAGCGCGCCCAAAGGCATTAGGCTATTGCAGGAGATGCTGAACAAGCAGTCGATCGTCGACATTGCAAAGGGAGTGGCTTTGGCTGCGGGATGGGGCTTCAAGACTGATCCCCAGCCGAAATATTGAACTCAACGGCCCCGATAGCCTCGCCTACAGGTATGGAACCGCGGAGAAACGAATTGATTGGAAAGGCAATTTCAGTGAATTCGGGTGAATTTGACCCATCCCACCCCTCGAACTCTGTCTCGGTCATCGTCCCCGTTTACAACGGTGAGACGTTCGTTGCGCAGACGCTCGACACAATCTTCGGGCAAACGGTTCCCCCTTTTGAAGTGATCGTCGTCAACGACGGCTCCACCGACGACACAGCAGCGGTTGTCGAGCGTTTTGGAGATATCGTCACTTTGACGAACACTGAGAATCGCGGCGCGCGCTCGGCACGGAACGCGGGCGTGTCCAAGGCGCACGGGAATTGGGTTGCGTTCTGCGATTCAGACGACCTCTGGCTTCCGACCAAACTCGAGAAGCAACTCCGTCTCGCAAACGAAGTGCCGGAAATTCACTGCGTATTGACCGACTATGCTGAGGTATCGAACGACGTCGTAGCAAGCCGAAGCCACTTTTCCTATGCCCCCAAGGACTTTTGGGTTCCGGAACAACACGCGGTCGGCTTCGTCGTCCGCGAGCCGATCACCGGCAAGTTGACGACCTTTCAGCCTGGCATTACCTCTACACCGATCGTTAAGAGGGATTTCTACAATAGCGCCGGCGGATTCGATATGGACTCTACACCATCGGCACATGACACCTGCTTTCACTTTCGCTGTTTGAGCGTTGTGCCTTTTGGCGTTGTGCCCGAGGTGCTTATGCACTATCGCCGCCGCCCAGGCTCATTAAGCGCGGATCCTCTCAAGCAGATGCGTGGCACTGTTCTCATTTGGAACTACATTCTCGCCAACTACCCGCAAGCGCAGCCCTACCGGGCTGAGCTGCTGAAGGGGCTGGAAACGATGCGCAAGGAAATTGCGGAAGCTGAGCGCCACCGGAGGCGCCAGAAGGTGAAGCGTCTGCTCGGGTTGAGTTGACCCGGTATGGCTAGGGCAAGAAGGAGATCACAGTTCATGGGAAGTCCCTGGGAAGCAATTATTCCGATACTCGAACAGCATGGAACATCGGCATCCGTGGAAGAATTCCACCGGCAGGTAAATATACATTTCCATGCGATGGAGTCTCGTGTTTACGACAAGGTTCATCGTGAAATGTGGGATAGTCTACCTCTCCAGTTTCAGTTACTGTCGCAAGACGTTCTCGTGTTGGATTCGCCAGCCCGGAACCTTCGTGTGCTTGACGTTGGCTGCGGGACGGGTTTGAGTGCCGACTTGCTGTTGAAAACCACGTTGGGAAAGCTGGTTACTGAAGTAATCCTGGTTGACACCTCACGGGAGATGCTCGACCGCGCTCTGGCGCGAAGCGCGGGATGGGGGGTGCGCGTGGAGGGGAGGCTCGGCACTATCTCAGATCTGCCTATCGAACAATTCGATGTCGTAATCGCTTGCTCAGTGCTGCACCACATCCCATTTCTCGGCGAATTTTTGGCAGAGATCGCGCGCCGCCAGGGTCCAGGAAGCGTGTTGTTGCATCTTCAAGATCCGAAAAGGGGCTACCAGGCCGATCCGCAATTCATCGCGCGATTCGAAGAGCTTCTCTGTGCGGAAGCAGCGAGCGCACCCGCAAAAGCGACTAAGCTGCTCCAGCGCTTGAACCCGATTCGTCTCGCCAATCGAATCATTGCAGGCCCCGAGGTTGACTACATTGCCGAAGTCAACCAGTCACTTATGGATGCGGGCATTTTGCGTTCGCCGATTAGTGAAGAACAGATGTGGACCATTACTGACATACACGATGCTCCGAACCAAAGTGCCGGGATATGCCTTAACGAGATGCGGGGATGGCTGGATTCGTATGACTCAGTTTCTGTGCGCAGCTACGGCTTTTTCGGAAGACTGGTCAGTCGACTCCCAAAGGAATTCGCGAGGCGAGAGGTGGCACTGTGTGAAAACAAAGCCCTCAACGGCCGTTTTCTCAGTGCTTCCTGGCGAAAGAAGGGTTAGCGCGAGGAACAATAGGGCAGATTGGGCCCTGAGTTGGTTTCTCTTTGGACCCGCAATAAGACGCGCCGCGAGGGATACAGCTGTCTTTGACAGGCCAGAGAAGCGTATTCGATACTCAGAGGTGCTTGCGCTGTTCTTGGCGCGCCGTCCACTGGCAGCAGCGATCCGCAAGAGGCAAATCGACTCGATGAAGCTCCCTCGACACGCAGAGATGTGGCTGATGCCATACCTGAAGGATCGTCTTCGGAAACGCATACGGCCGATAAAGCCGAAGCGTGCCTGGGTCGCCATTACCGATCACTACGAACCGCTGGGCATGGGCGCATCCGTTGAGACCGCGCTGGGCCGCGTGGCGCGGTGGCGCGACAAGTGGCCGCGCATTGCCGCCGATGCACCTAAGGATGCCGGAGGACAGTGCCCGCAGCACAGCTTCTTCTACCCGCAGGAGGAGTACCGGCGCGATTTACTCGACGGAATTGCGGAGATGGTGCGTCTTGGCGTTGGCGATGTCGAAGTACATCTCCATCACCATAACGAACAGCGCGATTCCTTTATTCACAAGGTAACGGAATACTGCCGCCGTCTGACGAACGACCACGGGCTTCTTCGCCAGCAAGACGGGCGTACGGTTTTCGGATTCATTCACGGCAATTGGGCGCTGGATAACTCGCGCCCCGACGGAAAGTTATGTGGCCTCAACGGCGAAATAGCCCTATTGCGCGATCTGGGCTGCTACGCCGACTTCACCATGCCGTCTCTGCCCTCTGCAACTCAAGGCCGCATCGTGAACCAAATCTACTGGTGTAAGAACGATCCCGGTAATCGTCCCAAGTCCTTCGATCGCGGGATCGAAGCCGCGGTGGGCGGCGGCAGACAGGGCGACCTGCTGATGATCACAGGGCCGCTTGGTGTGCGCTTTCGCGGTAGGGCGCTGCCGCGGTTGGAGACAGGAGAGATTGCCGGATACGACCTGCCGACGCCTTTGCGGGTACGCCAATGGTTCGATTTGGCGCCTACCATCGGCGGCGACCTGTTCTTGAAGCTTTACACGCACGGAGCGCCGGAAAGGAATCTCGAACCCTTGCTCGGCGGGGGACTCGCCAGCCTCTTCAGTTGGCTCGCGGAAGAGGGGGACCGAAGAGGTATAGAAATTCACTGGGCCACTGCCTGGCAGATGTACCAGGCCGCCGATGCTCTGATCCATGGCCGCGAGCCGTTTTTCGATGCGGCGGCCGCCGTTGCGAGAACCAGCCAATGACCACACTGAACGTCCTGCTGGTCACTTATTCGTTTCCTCCAGCCGGAGGCGTGGGTGTGCTGCGCGCAGCAAGCCTGGCGCGCTACTTGCCATCGGAAGGGATCCGGCTTGACGTACTCACAACGTGCAACGCTTCCGCCGTGGGCACTGACTCAACCCTCCTCAAAGAGATTCCCGAAGAAGTGAGGGTTCACCGTACTTTCACGCTCGACTTACCCTTTGGCATCAAGAAGGGAATCAAGAAGCTCATCCTGAGAGCCCAGCTGCGCGGCGGCCCCGCTGCCGCAGCTGCGGGCCCAGGCAAGCCGAACTTGCTCAAGAGAGTCCTGCAGGATGTTCTGCTGCCCGACCCGCAGGTAACGTGGCTCCCGGTGCTCAGCCGCGCTGCACGGCGCATCGTTAAGGAACGCAAGATCGATGTTGTTCTCATCACGGTACCCCCGTTCTCCAGCCTGCTTCTGGTGGCGAAGCTTCGGAAGGAGTTTCCGGGCCTGTCTATCGCGGTTGACTTCCGCGATGAATGGCTTTCGACCACGATTGACCTGGTAAGTTTCAGCCGCAGCAAACGCGCGCTGAGACTCGCCTCCGCTGCTGAAGCAGACGCCGTGTCAAACGCCACGGCAGTGGTTGCAGTGACCGAGGCCGCGCGCCGCGAGATTGGCTCCAGGTATCCTCACGAACCTGACGGCAAGTTCCAGCTCATCCCGAACGGATTTGACGCCACGAGGCTACGGCGCTCGTTTTCCGCCGCTTGTGTGCGGCCCAAAGAGAAGATTGTGGCCACGTACATCGGCAGCATTTATGGCTCAACCGAACCCACTACACTGGTTCAAGCCGTGAAATCGCTGCCGCTCGAAGTGAAGTCTCGATTCAAGCTCCGCTTTATAGGCCACATCGAAGAGCCTCGGTTTCGCGAGGCGCTTTTGGAACTGGGCGATATGGTGGAACTGACCGGCTTCCTGCCTCAAGATGAAGCCCTGGCCGCCATCAACGAGAGCGATTATGCACTGCTTATCTCCCACGACTCGCTCAACGTCTCGGCCAAGTTCTACGACTATATCGGCGCGGGCAAGCCCATTCTCGCCTTGGTTCATCCCGGGGGCGAAGTGCGGCGCTTGCTCGAGGAGCTTAGGGCTGGATGGTGGGTAGGCAGTCGGGATGTTGAAGACATCCGCCGGCTGTTCGTCGACGCTGCGGCGCGCGGCAATTCGCTGGGCAGTGAGTTTCAGCCCGATCTCGGAAAGATCGCGATGTACGAACGCAAAGTTCTCGCACAACGTTACGCCGTCCTGCTGCATTCTATTGCTTGCCGGCAACGCGAAGTCGATTCACAAGCAGCGGCTGCTCCGTATGCCGGATCGGGAGAATAACCTTGCTCAAGATCGCGGTCGTCACTCGTTATTTTCCCAGCTCGGCGGAGCCATGGCAAGGCCGGTCAGCCTATCAGACGCTGCGTATGCTTGCCCGCAATTCCGATGTGCGGGTCTTCTATCCAAATGCCGCGTATCCTTCTTTACTCAAGCCCCGGAGCCGGAGCTATGACAAGCTCGACCCCTCCTACAGCCCGCCGGATCTGAGGGTAAACTACTACGATTTTCCCGCCTTGCCGCTGCTTTCCAGGCCGATGAACGGCTGGATGGCTGCCCGTGTGCTGCTACCTCATGTCCGCCGATTTGCCCCCGATCTCATCTTCAGCTGTTTTATTTATCCCGACGGGTACGCGGCCCTCAAGATAGGGAAAGCCCTCTCTGTTCCGGTCGTTGCCATGAGCATCGGATCCGACATTAACAGGATTGGCGATCCTATATCCGCCTTGCACACGCGCACTGTTCTGCGCGCAGCCGATTTTGTGGTTACGGTCAGCAGCGACCTGCGCTTGAAGGCAGTGGCCATGGGCGCCTCGCCGGAAAAGACCCGCGCCATCCTCAACGGTTGCGACCCCTCTGTCTTCTATGTTCGGGATCGCGTTGAGGCGAGGCAGAGATTGCGCATCGACCCTGCCACGGAGGCCGTCGTTTACATTGGGCGCATGGACGTGAAAAAAGGCTTGCGTGAATTGGTCGAAGCGGCGGTTTTGCTACATTCCGAGCGCCCCAATCTGCATGTGTACCTGGTCGGCGAGGGGCCAGACAGGCCGATCGTCGAGAGCGCCATCCAGGCTCACGGCGCTGCCAGTTACATCCACGCGCTTCTGGGTTGCGCCTCCGACGACGTGGCCGTCTGGATGGCGGCTGCAAATTTGGTCGTTCTGCCCAGTTACATGGAGGGCTGTCCCAATTTGGTCTTGGAGGCGCTTGCCTGCGGCCGTCCAGTGGTCGCTACAAATGTCGGCGGCATCCCTGAGATCATGAGCGACCAGTGCGGACGGCTCGTTCCCCCTCGCGAGCCGGTTGCGCTGGCTCGGGCGCTCGCGTCAGTACTCGATACCTCGTGGGAAGCAGCGGCCATCTCCGCATGCGGAAGCCGTAGCTGGGGCGACGTTGCAGCAGAGTTGCTGGAAGTATTCGAATCGCTGAATGCTAACCGGATTGCCCGTTCTAATCGTCAGGCGGCTGCAAATGCCCGTTAACCGCCAGTTCCAACGTCAGGCCGCATTTTTCGTGCCGGCGTTGCAAATGGCTGGTCGATGGCTAAACAGACTGCTTGCGGCCATTGGATTCATCACCGTGATTGTGATGGCGACTCCAGTCGTCTCGTGGTGGGCATTGGCATACTCTGGCCCCATCGAGCAGCCCAAAGGCGACGTTTTGATTCTCCTCAGCGCCGCCAGTGACGACAAAGGCGGCATCTCCTTCTCATCCTACTGGCGTGCGCGCCATGCGTTGCTTGCCTGGCAGACCGGGGGTTTCACGAAGATCGTGATCAGCGGCGGCGGCGGGCCCGGCATTCTCAACTATCTCATCGCCGAAGGTATCCCCCGCGACGCCATGATTGCCGAGTGGCGGTCAACCAGCACCCGCCAGAGCGGAATTGAGACAGCCCGGTTGATCGGCAACATGCCCGGTAAGAAAGTCTTGCTCACGAGCGATTTTCATATGTGCCGGGCGATTCGCGTCTTTCACAAGCTTGGAATTGCAGTGACTCCCATGCCGGTCCCCGACGTGTTGCGTTCTGCCGAACACTGGAACGGCCGCTTTCCAGCCTTCGAGACCATGATGGTCGAATCCGCCAAGATCGCTTATTACAGTCTCCGTGGCTGGATTTAACACCTCTCCGCCGCGCTGCTTCAGTCGCATCCTGGGCCTGGCCATCTATTCCAGTGTTGCGTTGCGCATGATAGCCCTAATGCTAAGGTCGTTCCGCCACATTGTGTTTGCGATCAGTCGGATGTCGTTGTCGAAGACCGCGCTTTCGCCCGCCCGCCTGAAAATGCATCGATCTTCGATTCCTGGAGCTTATAGAGAAGCGATCTGTAGCTGATATTGAGCCATTTGGCCGTCTTCAGGCGACTCCGGCCATGGGCTTGCAGCACCTTCAACACGATCTCGCGCTCCAATTCACGCGTGGCTGCCTTGGTAATCTCCTTGAGCGAGATGGGCTTTGCAAGATCGATCTCGGGGATCAGGCTGGAGGGGGTAAACGGAATCAAGTCCGCCAATAACGATTCTTCGCTTCCGATCAGGACGTAGCTACGAATCATGTTCTCGAGTTGCCGTATGTTGCCAGGCCAGTTGTACCGCTTCATCAAGCGTATGGCGTCGGTCGAGAGCGGTTTTGGGGTGAGGCGATACGATTTCGAGTGCAGTTCGAGAAAGTGGTCGATCAAAACCGGTATGTCCGCAGCTCGCTGGCGCAACGGCGGCAGGTCAATGGTGACGGCATTGATACGGAAGAAAAAGTCCAGCCGGAAGCTTCCATCCTCGGTCTGCTGCCGCAGGTTTCCATTGGCCGCGCAAATGAGCCGGGTATTGACTCTTCTGGATTCTTGCGCTCCAACTCGCATGAAGCTGCCATCTTGCAGCACTTGCAACAACTTCGCCTGCACTGACATATCCAGGCTGCCCACTTCATCCAGAAACAGCGTTCCCAGGTGCGCCAGTTCCACCCGCCCGCGCTTGGTGGCGTACGCCCCGGTAAAGGCGCCCCTTTCGTAGCCAAAAAGCTCCGACTCGATAAGCGAGTGTGGAATGGCTGGGCAGGTTACCTTAACCCAGGCGGATTTTGCGCGATTGGAGCGCACATGCAACAGCTTGGCAAAGATATCTTTGCCCGTTCCGCTCTCGCCCTGCAGGAGAATCGGGACATTCGACTCGGCTGCCCGATCGAGTTTCTGCCGTGCGAGGGCCATCATCGATGACTGCCCGAAGATTACATTCATCGGAGGTAGATCGCGAATGTCGACAGATTCAGTTGCGCGGACGGGAGCCATCTTGTATCCAATCGAGAGCGAGGTTCTACCTCCTTGTAGCAATCGCGGGGCCAGACTCCAAGCCGCTGAAGACGATTGGGCAGAGCTCGACAGGGAGATGGCTCGGCGGGACACGATCCGGCCTGCCGGCCAGATTAGTCGGATCGGAGGACGATTCAGGGAAATCGGCTGCGATTCAGCTTCCGCCCTGGCTTGAAGACCGGGCGACGGCAGGGCTGATGATCTGCAGACTCTTGCGTAAAATGTGTAAATGTTTGCACATATAGAGAAATAATTTACCATTTTCTGGTGGGAGAACGGTTCCCATATGGCGTAGAATCAAGGTGTCTGGGCCCACGTTACAGCTCTTTCGGTAAGGAGTGAAGGAACCGGCGATGGTGAATAGGCAGCGTAAGGCACCGATGAAAGAGGGAAAACGCCGGCCTCACGTGGCAGCACTCGATGCAGACCCGGCAATCCTAAATTATCTTCAAGAAATTCTCTCGGACCGCTACACGGTAAATGCGTATTCCGAGGTTTCGGCACTGATTCTGGATCTGAAGGAATCCCCTGCGCCAGACCTCTTGTTGATGGACTGGCACATCGTCGCTGATGACGCCGAGGCGAACGCTCTGGGCCTGTTGAAGCGGATTCACACGTCGAAGCCGTCGCTCCCGATCATCGTGCTCTCCTGTTCCGCCGACCTCCAGGAAGTCGTGGGGGCGATTCGCATGGGGGCCACCGACGTAATCCTCAAGCCATTTAGAAAGAACGACATAGACCTTGCTCTGCAACAGTGCCTCAAGGAAACAGACAAGCAGCCGGAAGACGATGACTTCAAGGAAATTCCCCTCGATGAGAACACGTCCTTTGTCAGGAGCAGCAAGCGCATGAGGGAGATCGAGTCCCAGTGCGTCCTTGTCGCGCGAGCGGACATTCCGATCCTCATCCTCGGAGAGAGCGGTACTGGCAAGGAAGTCGTGGCCATGCTGATCCACAAGCTGTCGGCAAGGAGCAAGCGCACTTTCTTGAAGGTCAATTGCGCCGCGATGCCTGCGGATCTTCTTGAAAGTGAGCTCTTCGGTTATGAGCAGGGCGCTTTTACTGGTGCGGTCAAGTCCAAGCCGGGAAAGTTTGAGATCTGCAATAGCGGCACGATCTTGCTGGATGAGATTGGCGAAATGCCCAGTGCTTTGCAGGCGAAGCTGTTGCAGGTTCTCCAGGACGGGAGTTTCTCGCGCCTGGGCAGCCGGACCAGCGTTAAGGTGGATGTGCGCGTGATTGCCGCAACCAACATCGACATCAAAGCAGCTATCGCGCAAAAGTCATTTCGCGAGGATCTCTACTACCGACTGAATGGTTTTACCGTGAAGATGCCCCCTTTGCGAGAGCGGATTGACGAGATTCCGATTCTATCGCAGCACTTCATGAGCAAAGTCGCTACCAAGTACGAGTGCGATCCGTTGCCGCTTTCGCCTACGCTCCTGCAGGCACTGGCCAGCTACCCCTGGCCTGGAAATCTTCGTGAATTGGAAAACACGATCAAGCGTTACCTTGTCCTCGCCGACGAGCAGGCAATCATTGACGAATTAAGTCCTCAGGAAAGCGAGGATTCGCTGTCGCCCTTGGGTGAGGATGCGGGCGGCAATGGAGGCTTGAAGCATCTGGTGCGGAACTTGAAGGGCGGCGCCGAATCCGCTGCTATTGCGCAGTCGTTGGAGGAGACCGGATGGAATCGTAAGGCGGCCGCGAGCGATCTGCAAATCAGCTACAAGGCACTGTTGTACAAGATCAAACAGTACAATCTCAGTCCGCCGCAGAAGCAGCAGAATTTGGATCGGGCGCAGGGGGGATGAACCGGCTCATGATGGCGCGACTCGTCCAGGTTGGAAATGATTGTACTCGGGGCCGGAACCGGGACTGTTGACGGTTGATTGGAATCAACAGCGAAGATCGCAACGGAAGCGCCGCGGGGGCAGCGCTCCCGGCAATTCACCTCAACAAGGCGTGTCGACTTGAACCGGCTTTGCTGCACACAACGCCCGATCTGTGTCGTCCGCTTGTACAAGGTGTCCGCACACTAGGTACTCCAATTCTTGTTACCAACGTAGCAAGGGTCTGGCCCGAAACTGGGATTGGCCTCATTCCAGCCTATTTAGGATAATCAGGCGTTGTTGATTATCCGTCGAACGGCCTGCTTGCACTCAGTGAGGAAGTTAGCACATTCATGATCGACACGGTTGCAACCAACGCGGAAAAGATTGTGGTCCAGTTCGGCAACGGGACGCTCAAGGGCTACCTGGAGTCACCCGAATGGAATACCATCGAAGAGCTGCTGGATAACGCGCCCAATGGCTCGCCTGAGACCTTCCGTATTCGCCGTCTCGAATCGGATGTCGTCGAGGAGATTTCAATCAAGGACATCAAGGCCGTCTTCTACGTAAACAGCTTCAAAGGGGACTCGGAGCGCAACCATATCAATTTTCATACCAGGGCGCCTATCGTCCATGGCATCTGGATGCGTCTCAAATTCCTCGACGGCGAAGTCATGGAGGGTATCGTATACAACTCTATGCGTTATCTGGTCGACCCCGGATTCTTCCTTCTTCCAACCGATCCCGGCAGCAACAACAAGCTCGTTTATGTGGTGAAAAGTTGGATCGTTGATCACCGTGTTCTCGGCGTGCGCAAACTCTAAGCGGCGGTCATAGCCTCTCTGAGGATCGAATAACCGAGAATCTCCGCGCCTATTCCAGTCAAACTCTTCGATGCTTTATCCGTGCGAACCACCCGCCCCCTGCATTGAATCCGGCAAAAGGTAGATAGCGTAATTTCTGGAGGCAATTCGACCACAAAATCGAAATCCTGATAGTTCGGGATCTCGTCCGCGACCGCCAGAAAGAAGTACACTCCCGTGTTGCTCAAGTCCCTGGTAAACGCAGGAATCTCGAGGTCTCCGCTTCTCACCGTGAGAGGCGCATTGACGCTGAAGCGCTGCCTCTCCCGGCGGTCATTCGGAATTCTCAAGCTGGGATCCATGTGCTCCACTTCAAGGTACCGCAACCTGCTCGGGTGTGCGACTGGTGGCCTCCTTGGTAAATCTTCCAAGTCTGGAAGGCCCACAGAATCGTTGCGCGAGGATACCATTGCAGCCTTGGCTGTTGAATACTTTATTACTATTGCAATCCCATCGCCGAACGGCTCTCGTGATTCTGTTGAGCTTAGGAATTCTCCAGGTTACGAAAGTGCAAATTTATGCACACCGTTTGGGTAGAATTTGGACACTCCGTCCTGCGCGGGGCAGCGAACTGAATAGACGTTCATGACCGGGCTCGGGGCCTTTTTTCCCCGAGGATTACTGGAACATCAGCACCAAGAACCACGCATTCAATCCGGCGATCAGAGCCGCCACAAACCAGGACAGCCCTTGAAGCCAGCGAGCGTTCACAAACTCGCCCATGGTCTTGCGGCTGCCGGTGAAGAGCACCAGCGGAACGACGGCGAAGCTCAACTGAAGAGACAAAATCACTTGGCTCAGCAGAAGCAGCTTCTCGGTGCCCCTCTCGCCGGTGAAGGCCACCACGATAATTGTGGGAATGATGGCCAGGGAGCGGGTGATCAGGCGTCGCAGCCACGGCGAGAGCTTGATGTGGATGAAGCCCTCCATGACCACCTGCCCGGCCAGTGTTCCGGTGATGGATGAGTTCTGGCCCGAAGCCAGCAGCGCGATGGCGAAGAGGGTGCTTGCGCCGGCCGCTCCCACCAGCGGGCTGAGCAGCTTGTAGGCATCCTGAATGGCCGCAACTTCAAAGTGTCCGCTGCGGTGGAAGACCGCTGCCGCCACAACCAGAATCGCTGCGTTCACAAACAACGCCACGGTGAGCGCCAGCGCGGAGTCCACGTTGGCCATGAAGATGGCTTCGCGCTTGCCTTCGGGGGTGCGCTTATAGCGTCGGCTCTGCACAATCGAGGAATGCAGGTAGAGATTGTGGGGCATCACCGTGGCGCCCAACATGCCGATGGCGATATAGAGCATGTCCGGGTTCGTAATGATTGTGGATGAGGGGATGAGAAGGTTCTTGAACACCGGCCAGTACTCCGGCCGGGAGAGCAATAACTGCACGCCGAACATCGCAATGATGGTGCCGATGAGCGCAATCACCAGCGCCTCCACATAACGGAAGCCCCAGCGCTGCATCATGAGGATCAGCAGCACGTCCAGGCCGGTGATCAGCACGCCGTAAAAGAGCGGGATGTGAAAGAGCAGGTTGAGAGCGATGGCCGAGCCGATCACCTCGGCCAGGTCGCAGGCGGCGATGGCTATCTCCGCGCCCACCCAAAGCCCAAAGCTTACCCAGCGTCCGTATCTTTCATGGCATAGTTGGGCCAGATCGCGTTCCGTCGCCACGCCCAGCTTGAGCGACAGGCTCTGCAACAGAACGGCCATCAGGTTGGAGGCCATGATGACGAAGAGCAGCGTGTAACCGAAGCGAGAACCGCCGGCAATGTCGGTGGCCCAGTTGCCGGGGTCCATGTAGCCCACTGAGATCAGGAATCCCGGCCCAAGAAAGCCCAGCAATCGGCGCCAGTAGATCGGCGAACGCGAGACACGCACGCTGGAATGCACCTCCGGCAGGGAAGGCTCAGGGAGCGCGATGGACTCAAGAAGTTCGGAAGCCATGGATTCTTGGGGAAAAGCTGAAATTACCCTTCAGCCCAAGTATGCCACAGGTCATTAAGTATGGTTAACCTTTTTTCTTATATTTAATTACGATGAAGATTCAGGACACAGCCAGACCGCCTCCGCAGCCGGTCTTCCCAAGATTGAATGCCCTGTAGGCATATCAATCGAAACGGTTTGGTCGTAGTTCTGGCTTACGACGCGCAGGCTCTGGCCGGGGCCGATGCCAGCCCGGTGCAGAAACAACAGCAGCTTGTGGTCGCGCTCGTGGAGACTCGTGACGACGTAGCGCTGGCCCTCGACGGCCTCGGAAAGGGGCATCTCGCCGCGCTGCTTGCGCTGGGCAGGGCTCTCCGGCAGCACCTGGTTGCCATGCGGACACGCGCCGCCCTCGCCCAGCTTCTCCCTCAGTTTTTCCTCGAAAGACGGGGAGACGGCGTGCTCCAGCCGCTCGGCCTCTTCGTGGATCTCGTACCACTCCATGCCGAAGATCTCGCTCAACATGCGCTCGATGAGGTGGTGGCGCAGGGCGGTGCGGTAGGCTGTCTCGCGGCCGGTCGCGGTGAGCCGCACAATGCCGTCCGCGCCTACCTCGACGTAGCCGTCGCGCTTGAGCCGCTTGAGCGCCATGGTCACGGCCGGCGCCGAGACCTCGAGCCAATGCGCCAGCATGGCCGGAATAACCTGATTGCCCTCGGCTTCGGCCTCCAGAATGGCCTTGAGGTAGTTCTCTTTCGAAACGTAGATGGCGTCTTTCATTGCGTTTCAGCCTTTAGCTACTAGAGCGTGTTTCAATAACCAGCTTTGTGTCAGTCGTCCACCAGCTTCGCCGGCCCGCGTGAAGATAAACCCGCCCACGCGAGAAAATAAAACCGCCTACGCGATAAGATGAACCCGCCCACGCGAGAAGATAGAACTGCGTACGTTTTTCTCCCGTAGGGGGAATGGATACTAGCCCAGGACCAGCGCAGCGCAGTCCTGGGTGAGCATCCATATAGGCCTTACAGTCCCGTAGGGACTGTGCGAAATCCCCCCAAGCAGCACGTTTCAACACCATCGACAACTTGCAATCCGCACGGGGCACGAGGTCAATCGTGCCGTAGAGAGCCTGAAAAGCATGGGGTTTTAACCCCTGAGAAATTCCAAACGATACCCCGCAAACGTTCTTGCAACACACTCCAGTCTTTAGCTTAAAGCCAAAAACTGAGGCGTTTGGCGAAAAGCGCCGGTCCTAAGATTGCGTTGCTGGGACTATTCGGCTTCCGCTGCGAAGAATCTCCGGATGCGAGGTCCGCAACGGTAGAACCATCCGGCGGCCAGAAGCCACAGCGCGATGCGGAGTATGTTCGCGAGCAGATACATCATGTAATCGCTGAAGAGATACGACAAGCGCAACTCCTGAAACAGGCTCATTCCCATTTGTGTGGATTCGTAGTGGTAGTGCAGCACGGCGAAGAGTTCGCGGGGCAGTTCGGTAATGTCGTCGACGACCCAGAAGAGAAGGAAGGCGGCGAATAAGCGGCTAGCGAGGAGGATAGCTTGATCGCGGTCGATGCTCTGTGAAGCGCTTGGATCTGACATGGTTTCCGATACTACTCCAAGATTTGCTTTTGCAGCAATTACGCCAGTTCCCAGCGGTGATCGCGCGTAGCCCAGGTCTGAAAATCCAGACCTGGGGCACCCACACATTTGGGGCGTATTGTGATGCGGGTCACCCGCGAAATCATCTGCTCCTTCGCATTCCATCTCAGGTCCCCCTCTGCACAAAAAAGTTTCCAACCCACCGAACGTTTTCCCGCTTCCATGCTCTTTACTGGTAGCAGGCAAATGCAGACAGCTTTCTTCCTGGTAAGCGCGGAGGATCCCATGCCCGAGCCGGACGGCGACGAGCCGCCGCAAGCGGGCTCCTTCGACGAACTCGTCGAGCAGCACACACGCGTGCTTTTCCGCATCGCATTGGGCGTTCTGCGCCGTTCTGCCGATGCTGAAGACGCCGTGCAGGAGGCATTTCTTGAGGTCTACCGCAACAGCCGCTGGGAGCACATCGACCATCCCCGCGCCTATCTCGCGCAGATGGTCTGGCGCATTGCCATCCGCCGGCAAAGCGCCCGCCGCCGCGAGCAGGAGCTCACGGTCGATATTCGCAGCGGCAGACCTGGGCCCGAGCAGCAGGCCATCGGCCGCCAGCTCGACGCCTGGCTCCATGCCGAGATCGACGCGCTGCCCGACAAGCTCCGCCACCCGCTGGTGCTCACGGCTGCCGGGGATTTGAATCAGAAAGAGATCGCCCGGCTGCTCGGCCTGCCGGAGGGCACCGTTCGCCGGCGCATGCACGAGGCGCGAGCCCGCCTGCGGCAAAGGCTGGAAGCGCGGAAAGGAGAGGAAGATGGACGAGAAGACTGAGAATCCGCTCGACGAATCCCGCGCAGCGCATGACTGGGACGCGGAGACCGCCCATCTCGACGCGAGCAATCTCGTTAAGCTGATTGACAACGCACTGGCCACCTACATCGCCGGCGAGCCTCCGCTCGATCTCTCCGCGCGCATCCTCAGCGCCGCCCATGCTCTTGAGCCGCGCAAGCGGCCTGGCCTCCAGCTTGGCTCAACACGTCCCTGGGCCTTTGCCGCCGCTGGCTGGCTTGCCGCCGCTGCCATGCTGCTGGTCTGGATCAACGCGCACAATCTCCAGATCGTGGTCCAGCCCCGCCCCGCCGCCACTCAACTGGCGCTCAGTGCGCCGCCCACGCTTTCGCCCTCACCGGCCCCTGCCGCTGCCTCCTTCAAGTCCGCGCCGGAACAGCCCGCGCCACGCAGGCCACACGTCCAGCCGGCAATCCGCGCCGCCGTCGCCAGCAAGCATGACCAACTCTCAGGTCGGGATCCTATCCTCCGGCCCATCGCCTTTGCACCCATCGTCATCGCCCCGATCGGCAGCGGGGAAGGGAACTAGAAGATGCCTATGTTGAGCGTGCGCATTCCACTTCTTTGTCTTCTGCTCGCGGCTGCGGTTGCCAGCGCGCAGCAGCTCCAGCCCGGCACGGTCCAACCCGCGCACGCCGCCGCATTGCCACGAGCAGCAGCGCACAAAGCTCGGCCCTCGGTCCCGCAGTCCTACCAAATCTCCATCGCCTTCAAGCGTAACTATCACGGCAAGCTACGGACCGACAAAACCTATACCCTGCTGGCAACCGTCGGTGAAATCCTGCCCGCCATTCGCGACGACGCTCATTTCCGCACGGATGCCGCATCGAGCAGCACCATCGAAGGCGCAACCGACGTCGACATCCTCGCGCTCAAGCCGCAGGGCAAGCTCATCACCGTCGCGCTCAAAATCTCCATGCAAACCATCGGCGTCGACACGCCCGAGTATCTGCCCAAGCTCCCGGCCGCAGGCACACATCAATACCTTGTGACTCCCACCGTGCTCATCGGCAAGCGCATCACTGTCTACTCGAGTACCGATGCCCTCAACAACACCACGGTCGAAGTGGAGCTGCTGATCCAGCCCTTCGATCCCAACCAGCCCAACGTACCTGAGGCGCAGCACTAAGCAAACCTCAACGAACCAAGTCGCGCGGCAAGTTTCTGGGCCGCTCGCAACAAGCCACTCACCAGCCAGTCTTGAAGGAGTGAATCATGCGTCGCATCTCATCTCTATTCTTTGTCGCACTCGTCTTTGCCCTGTTAGTGCCCATGCGGGGATTCGCCGCGAAGAATCCAGCCGACTATCCTCTCCGTGTTCACATCTTCAGCCATGACAGCTTCTCGCATTACTCCGGCTATGGCGGCATACGGTCGCTCAACGATGTCGATGGCGAGGGCCGCGCCAACCTCTACGAAAACTCCCAGCCTCGCGGCTTCGACTTTAAGTATGTCTGCGATGAGCGTCTCATGAACTCCATGGGCTACGAGACCTACCCGGCGCGCTGGAAGAAACCCAATGTGGAGCTGGAACTCCTGCTGCCGGTTTCCGGCAAGACCTGTAGGTTCCAAGTCGCCATGAAGGACGGGATCGCCTATTACAAGCACGACGGAAACTTCGGCGAGGAACCGGCCGAAAAATTCAAGGCCTGGATGACCAAATACCAATACGATCCCGAGCACGGCCAGAACACGATTACCAAGCCCATAGAAGTCGCGGCCAGCAGCCTGAACCCCGCCGACTTTCCGCTCCGCATCCACATCTTTGTCCATAACGGCGTTTCGCACTACGCCACACCGCAGCAGACCGGTCCAGAACTGGTGGAGGGGGAAGGCCGCGCCAACCTTTACGAAGGAAGCCAGCCCCGTGGCCTCGACTTCAGCTACCGCTGCGAGACCCGCCTGATGGATTCCATTGGCTACGAGACCTACCTGGCCCGCTGGAAGACGCACGACAAGGAACTGGAGATCATGCAGCCCGCCGTCGACAAGACCTGCGTCATCAATGTAGCCATGAAGGAGCACGTCGCCTACAGCAACGAAAATGGCCAAGTCCAACTAGAGTCCGCCACCGACTTTAAGCAGTGGATGGACAAAAACCAGTACGACCCCGAGCACGGCAAAGATCTGCCCGCGAAACCGACTGGCGGCGCGCAGTAGCAGCACGCGTAACTCATTCACTGGGTGAGTCGGATGCCCCAGGTCTCGGTTTTAGACCTGGGAGTTCCGCAGGATGTGCGGTCCTCTCGCCTTTGCGGCCAGGGATGTAGGATCTAGGAGAGATAGAAGGCGCCGCGAGGGGAATAAGTACGGTGAAGTGGGGGCCCTTTCAGCACGACGGAAAAACCTTCGATTTGACGCACCTGCATCCGCGCACCTTCCGATTTGAGCGGCCTGGGTAAGGGAAACTGACTTGAGCGCGCGGCTGGGCATACCGTTGCACGTGCTCCCTGTCGCAGAGGGGGAACAGGAATCCGGGCCCGAAGGTCGCGTTCTCTTGCTCTCATTCAGGGGGGTGAAGTTCATAGTGTGAATCTGACGAAGAAAACGCAGGTCCTTCGACTCCCTTCGCTTCGCTGCGGTCGCTCAGGATGACAGCAGTGATGAAATGAACTTCAGAAGGGATACTCGAAACCGGTAGCTAGAATCCGCACTTCTACTTCACGCGCACCTTGGGCTCGACTGACAGGCCTGGGCGGAGAAGGTGATTCGGGTCTTCGTTTTTGAGGTCGGTGAAGTCAATGCGGACCGGGACGCGCTGCACCACTTTGACGTAGTTGCCGGTGGCGTTCTCCGGCGGGAAGAGCGAAAGCACCGAGCCTGTTGCCCCGCCGATCTGCGTCACCTTGCCGTGATATTTCTTGCCGGTAGCGTCTACAGAGATCTCGACAGGCTGTTCGGCGGACATGTGGCGCAGCTGGGTCTCTTTGAAGTTGGCGGTGATCCACAAGTCTTCGAGCGAGACCAGCGTGAGCAGGTTCTGGCCGGAGGAGACGTTCTGATTGATCTCGACGCTCTTGCGGGTGATGATGCCCGCCGCCGGAGCGACAATTTTTGTATAGCTCAGGTTGAGTTTCGCCTGGTCGAGCTGCGCCTGGGCTTGCTGGACCTGAGCCTGGGCCTGCTTGGCGCGGGCACTCTGCGCGACTACCTGCTGCGGGCCGGTCTCGGCGGATTTCAACTGGGCCTGGGCCTGCGACTTGCGCTCGGTGGCCACCTTCACGCCGTCGCTGGCAGCCCGTTCGGTGGCGCGCGCGTCGGCGAGAGCGGCCTTGGCAGCGTCGGCGGCGGCCACGGCGGCGTCAAACTGCTGCTTGCTGATGACGTCTTTCTCGACCAGCGGCTTGTAGCGCTCCAGATCGGCCTGCGCCTTGACGTCGTTGGCCTTGGCCTGGCTCACGCGGTCGTGCGCGGCCTCCAACTGGTTCTGGGCCTGTTCTACCGCGGCCTGCGTGCCGCTTACGTCGGCGCCGGCGGAACTAATACTGCTGCCGGTGTTGATGGTGGTGATGGGCACATTCACGTTGGCCGCGGCGGCGTTAGCCTGCGCGCTGGCGAGCATGCCCTCGGCGTTCTCGACCGCAACCTGATAGTCGGCGGGGTCCAGCTCAGCGATGGTGTCGCCCGCCTTGACCAACTGGTTCTCTGCCACGTCGACCTTGAGGACTTGCCCGCTGATGCGCGAACTGATCTGAATCAGGTGGCCGTTGACCTGCGCGTCGTCGGTGTCCTCGCTGAAGGTTCCGTGCCACCAGAGCGCCACCGCGACCACCACGAGGACCGCAACCACGACTACGACGATGACTCGGCGGCGCGTTTGCGGCTGGGGTATCTCGTTGTCTTCGTTCGGCTCTGATTGATCTGGTGTTCGAGTTGAATCCGCCACGTCTACTTTCCTCCCAGATAGTTCTTGTAGTTATCCGCAGCGCCCAGGGCACGAGCCAGGCTGAGCTTGGCTACATTGTGCCTGTAGAGGCTGGCTACGTATTGATCGTTGGCCTGGGCGACGGATTGCTCCGCCTGACTCACGGCCAGATTGTCGCTGACGCCGTTGGCATAGCGCTGCTGGGCCTCGCTGAGAGCCTCGCCGGCCAGCTCGACGCTGGAGTGGGCGACCTCAACCTGCTTCTGCGCCGAGGCAATGTCCAGCAGGGCGTCGCGAATATCGGCGTCCACCTGCGCATTTTTGTCGCTCAACTGGGCTTGCGCGGTATCCAGTTGCGCCTGGGCGATCTGCGCTTCGCCGCGCAGCTCAAACTCCTTGAAGAGAGGAACGCTCAGCGTACCCGTGGCGTCGCCGGTGCCGTGCGAGTGAGACAGGGTTGTGCCGATATCGCCGTAGTCGCCATCGAATTTGAGCGTTGGCAGCCGGTCGGCGGTGGCCGATTTGCGCTGCTCCTGGGCTGCCTTGGTCTGCTCAACCATGGCCGCAAGGTCTTTGCGATTCAGATGAGCTTGGTGAATGGCCGCATCCACGTCGAGCTGGTCGAAGGCCGCGTAGGGAGCTGTGTCGGTGAGCGTAAAGCTCTGCGCCAGAGGAAGGCCAATCGCCCGTGCCAAGGCCAGCTTGTCCTTCTCCAGAGCGTTTTTGGCGACGATCAGTTGCTGATCGAGCGATTGAGAATCCACGCGGGAGCGCAACTCATCGAGGAGCGGCGCCGTGCCGGCCTGGTGATTGGCGATTGTCTGGTCGAGCGAGATCTTTGCCGTGGCTGCTTGCGCTTCCACGCTGGCAACCTGAGTTTCATCGGCGAGTACAAGCAGATAGGCATTGCCGACGGTGAGCACCACCAGGTCGCGCGCGTCCTGCGCGGAGAGCTGGGCGGCGGCAAAGTTGTGGCGCGCGGCGAGGTAGTTGTGCAGCGATGCCAGGTCCACCAGGGACCAACTGAGCGAGGCTCGCACATCCGTGAAGCCGAACGGCCCAATGACCTTGGGAAAGCCGGGAATGCGCAACCCCTCGGCGGGCAGGTCAACCTGCATCACGGTTTCCTTGGCGCTGGCATCCACAGAGGGCAGCAAAGACTGCAACTGGCTGAGCCGCTGTCCGCGCGCCGAAGCCGTTTGCGTGCCGCTCAGGATGATTCCCAGGTTTGTCTTCAGCCCGCGCTGGATGGCGTCGTCGAGGGAAAGAGCGATGGGCTGCGAGGATGCTTCACCCGTGGCGACGCTGCCCTGGAAGCTGGACGCGGTGGGCTGGGTAGGCTGGCCGCCGGGCAGGCCTGGGATTGCCTGCGCGGCCACCGCCCAGGGCGACCAAACCGCAAGGCCCAGCACCAGGGCGCAGACGCAGGGGCCGATCGTGTTCTTACATGAGTATTCGGACGAAATCAAGGTTATTCAACTCACAATGAAGCGCTACGGCGCGAAAAAGGTTCCCCTTTATGGATGCGAAGCAAGGGTGGCAGGGTTCTTAAATCCAGTGTATCGAACGGGGCGCCAAGCGTGTTCCGCGGCGCTTCGCCAAAGGCGGAGGCAGTATGCTGGCAGCGCAATGCTGCACTCAGCGTGTCGTTGAGGCTTGAATCAGCAATGTGGCCAGCGAGCAGAGCGCCTGGCGGCAAAACTCGCGTACGGCATTCTCGGTCCATCCCGCAGCCCGGGGGCCGCCGTGGGTCGCAAGCAGTCCGGCGGTTTCCGCAGGGGTGAACCCGGCCACCGCACGCAACACAAAGATTGTCCGCAGCAAGGTTGGCAGACTGGCCAGCCAGCTCCTTACGCGGTCACGGTCCGGGCCGGCAAGCATCCTCAACAGTTCCTCGCCGGATTCGCCGGCAGCGTTGAGATCATCGTCGTCGATGCAGGTAGAGGCAGGCTTCAGGTTCTCGGGCGCGGCCAAGCTACCGGGATCGCGCTTCTCGATCAGGTCCAGGGCTGCGGCACATAGCGCCCTGCGGCTGCTCTTGCGGGCCTCTATTGGGTCGTGGCAGGCAGAAACCTCGGCGTTGGCGATGGCGGTCTCGACCGCCCGTATGCTGTCTTCGCCTTCACCCAGCAGCATCGAAGCCATGCTGTAGAGCCCCGCGGCGATCAGATCGAACATGCTGTCCATGCCGTCCAGGGCCTTGGCGACAGTCGCATCGTCCTTGGGCTGGCCGTCCATCAGGCAATGAATCTTTTGTGAAAAGGCCTTGGCGTCGTCCGGAATCGGCCTGGGAGGGATCAAGCTGTCGTTCGAAATCGCTGGTTCCTGCGCCATTGACGCAACTCCTCTTTGGGGTTCCAATACTGGCTGCCCCTGCCTTTATCCTCAACCCGCCGGGCCGGGGAGTCAATTCGGACTCGGCGCGGAATGGGATACGGCTTCCGTGTTTCCAGTTAACCGCCCGGAGCCAACGGCGACAGACGCCGGGGACTTTATCCTGCCAGATCTCCTGTAGCAATCAATTTCTATTCTTCATGCTAAGTGGTAGATTTAGGGATAGTTACACATGAACTTGGCCTCCGGGCGTACAACCCCAAAACATTCAATGCGATGCGGATAGTCCCGTTGCGCATTTAGAACTTATCCGTAAATTGCGCATCTGAGTAGCGCCGCTCCCCAGAGCGGCTGTACTGGCGGCCTCCACGCCGCCGGAATCGCCGTGCGGGCCAGGAGGCCCACACGACAGCCGACCCGGAGGTCGGCGCTACTTATATGCGGATAAGCTCTTAGCCGTCAGGACTTGCAACGGCTGAATCGCTCACATCTAGTTGCTGCGGACAGCTCAGTGAGAGAGAACTGGATATCGAGCCGAATTCCTCACGCCGCCCGTATCGCTTGCGAGTGAGAGACTGAAATGAGTGTCTTGTGCACGCTTCCTTGGGCTGGGTATCGTTATGAAACGGCTTGAGCAAATTCTGGAAAGAGATTCATGGACGTTCTAAAGCGGCTTTTCGAGCAGCATTACCGGTTGCCGGCCGAAGACGTGAGGCCGCTTCAGGGCCAGCTCGGTGGCTCGGGGCGCGCCATCGCGCGCATTATCGGCGGAGGATTCAGCGCCATCGGCATTTTGTATCCCGTGCGGGAGGAGAATGTCGCGTTCCTTGAGTTCTCCAGGCATTTTCAGCGGCATGGATTGCCCGTACCGGCGATATTTGCGGAGGACTTGAGCCAGGGCGCTTACCTCGAAGAAGACCTGGGCGACATGACGCTCTTCGAGTTCCTTGGCAAGAATCGCGCGGGCGAGGCTGTCGGTCCGCAGGCGGTTGAAGCGTATCGCAAAGTGGTGGCCGTGCTGCCGCGTTTTCAGGTCGAGGCAGGCCGCGATTTTAACTACAAGGTGTGCTATCCGCGCTCGAGCTTCGATCGCCAATCTATCGCCTGGGATCTGAATTACTTCAAATACTATTTTCTGCGGCTCGCTGGAGTACCCTTCAACGAACAGGCGCTGGAGCTTGATTTTGGCCGTCTGACGAAGTTTCTGCTGGCCGCCAACCGCGACTATTTTCTGTATAGGGATTTCCAATCGCGAAACGTCATGCTGCGGGAGGGACAGCCATTCTTTCTGGACTACCAGGGCGGCCGCAAAGGCGCACTGCAATACGATATTGCTTCTCTCCTGTACGACGGCAAAGCCGATCTGCCGCCGGAGCTGCGCCAGGAACTGCTCGACAACTATCTCGACTGCCTTGGCGGTTTCATCTCGGTTGACCGCGACGCCTTCATGGAGCACTACTACGCCTACGTTTACGTCCGCATTCTACAGGCGCTTGGGGCTTACGGTTTCAGAGGGTTTTATGAGCGCAAGGCCCACTTTTTGCAGAGCGTGCCGTACGCGCTGAAGAACTTGCGCTGGCTGGCCGAAAACGTCAAACTGCCCATCGCTCTGCCCGCGCTGATGGATGCCCTGGAAGGCGTATCGGCATCGGAGAAGCTGCAGAGCCTGGCCTCTCCCACAGAGAGCTTGAAGGTTCGGATTTTCAGCTTCAGCTTTCACCGTCAAATGCCCACCGATGACTCCGGAAACGGCGGTGGATTTGTCTTCGATGCTCGGAGTCTTCCGAATCCGGGGCGTGAAGAGGAGTTCCGGGCGCTGAACGGCAAGGACGCGGCGGTGATCGATTATCTCAATCAACAAGAGAGCGTTCACCAATACCTGGCCAGCGCTCTGTCGCTTGTGGATGCAAGCGTGAGCAGCTACCAGCACCGCGGTTTCAAAAGCCTCATGGTATCGTTCGGCTGCACCGGCGGGCAGCACCGTTCGGTGTTTCTAGCGGAGCAGTTGGCGAAGCATTTGCGGGCCAGCAACGGGGTAGAAGTGGTTGTCCGGCATATCGAGCTGGAGAAGATGGGCAAATGAAGGCAATGATTCTGGCTGCCGGCCTGGGCACTCGCTTGCGGCCGCTCACCAACGACCGCCCGAAGGCGCTGGTCACCGTCGCCGGCCGCACCCTGCTGGAGATCGCTCTCTCCCGCTTGCGGGCCTTTGGTGTGCGCGAGGTGATTGTCAATGCGCATCATTACGCAGAGATGATCGTTGAGTACTTGAAAGTCAACAACAATTTCGGGATGCGCATTGAGGTCTCTCGCGAAGAGACATTGCTTGACACTGGTGGCGGCTTGAAGAACGTCGCCCATTTCTTTCTTGAAGGCAAAGAGAGACTGCAAGAACCATTCATTTTGCACAACGTAGATGTCATCAGCACAATCGATCTCGGGCGCATGTTGCAATTCCACACAGAACACGCGTCCCTGGCAACCTTGGCGGTTCAAGACCGCTTGACTTCGCGCTATCTGCTCTTCGACGAGCACGACCAGCTCTGCGGCCGTCGCACTGGGCGCACCGCCAAGGCAGAAGAGAGGATCGCGGAGGAAGATGGCGAAACTGAATTCGTTCGGCCGGCATCCGGGGTGCAGGCGCTGGCGTTTTCTGGCATTCACGTCATTTCTCCCGGCTTGTTCGCGAAAATGAGTGAGGAAGGCGCCTTTTCAATCATTACTGCCTATCTTCGTCTTGCGGGCCAGGGAGAAAAGATCCACGCATTTCGCACGGATGAATGCTACTGGCGCGATCTCGGCCGGCCGGAAAGCATTCTGCAAGCCGCCCAGGATTTGAGCGGCATGTAAGTGCAGCTGCCCTTTACACTTTTTGCGTGCCGTTAACATCAATTACCCGGTGCATCCTGTATGGATTGCGTAATGGGCATGTTTCTCTCGGGCGGCAATTTGTGTGCCGACTGCCAGAGGAATCTTGTAGACTGCCTACACGGCGCACTGGGCGGACAAATGGCCAGAATCACGAAGAAACAAAAGCTGTTTAACGGCCGGGACCATTCCTGGATGCAGTTCAACCGGCGTGTGCTTGAAGAGGCCGAGGATCCGACCAATCCGCTGCTGGAGCGGGTCAAGTTCCTGGCTATTACGGGCAATAACCTGGATGAATACGTTGAGGTGCGCCAAGCCGGGCTGATGCAGCGGATCGAGGACGGATACCGCGAACCAGGCTACGACGGTCTTCGCCCAGACGAGTCTCTGGCCCTGCTGACCGCCGACATTCACAGTTTTGTTGCCGCCCAATACCAATGCTGGAACCACAAGCTGCTTCCCGAGCTGCGCAAGCAGGGCATCCGGTTGCTGGAGTGGAAGGAACTGGACGACGAGGCTCAGGCATACGCGCAAGGGTACTTTCAGCGCGAAGTCGATCCGCTGCTGACCCCCATCTCGATCGATCCAGCGCACCCGTTTCCGCGAGTGCTCAACAAGGCTCTCTGTCTCGCGCTGCTGCTCAGGGCCAAACGCCGCAGCTCCGGGCCGCAGGTGCTGGGGGTGGTCACGGTGCCGCGCGCCCTGGCCCGCTTCGTGCGCCTGCCGGCTACCGGCGGCGGATTCGACTATCTGCTGCTCCAGGATCTTATCGCACAGAATTTGGCTGGCATGTACCGCGGGTACGAGGTTCTGGCTCATGCCGCTTTCCGCGTGACCCGCAATTCGAACCTCTACTTTGAAGAGGAAGAAGCGCGCTCGCTGCTGGAGTCCATCCGCGTGGAGCTGCACAATCGCCGCAAGGGGGATGCGGTTCGCCTCGAGATTGAGACCGGCGCCGACCCGGAGATCGTCGAGCGGCTGCGCGTCAACTTCGAGTTGGATGAGGATCAGGTCTTCCGTGGTGAAGGTCCTGTGAACCTCTCGCGCCTGATGTTCTTTTACGGCGACGTACAGCGGCCGGACCTCAAGTTTCCTTCCTTCACGCCCAGGCCTCTGCATCTGAGCCGCAAGTCGAACAATGTCTTCGACGAACTGCGGCAGCGCGATATTCTCCTCCACCACCCCTATGACTCCTACGACCCGGTGGTGGGGTTCGTCCAGCAGGGAGCGCAGGATCCGGCAGTGGTGAGCATGAAGCAGACGCTCTACCGCACCAGCCACGATTCGCCCATGTTCGAGGCGCTTATTGAGGCGGCCGCCACTAAGGAAGCCACGCTGGTTGTGGAATTGATGGCCCGTTTCGACGAGGCCTCGAACATTCGCTGGGCGCGCAGCATGGAGGATGCCGGGGTGCAGGTCTTCCACGGCGTGGTGGGGCTGAAAACTCATTGCAAGCTCGCCATGCTGGTGCGCCGCGACGAGGACGGCGTGACCCGCCGCTATTGCCATCTGGGCACCGGCAACTACAACCCCGTGACCGCGCGCTTCTATACCGATCTGAGTCTGCTGACAAGCGATCCGCAGATCACCGAGCGGGTCCACATGGTCTTCAACTACCTGACGGCCCACGCCGAAATCGACGACTACCGCCCGCTGCTCGTGGCGCCCCTGACCATGGCCGAGAGCTTTCTGGGCCTGATTCGCCGCGAACAGGAGCACGCCGAGGCTGGGCGTCCAGCCCACATTGTGGCCAAGATGAACGCCCTGCTCGAGCCCAGCGTAATCGACGCCCTCTACAAGGCATCCCAGGCCGGCGTCGAGGTGGACTTGATCGTCCGCGGGCTCTCCATTCTGCGTCCCGGCGTCTCGGGCTTGTCGGAACGGATTCGCGTGCGGTCGATCGTGGGCCGGTTCCTCGAGCACTCCCGCATCTTTCACTTTGCCAATGGCGGCAACGACGAAATCTACCTCGGTTCGGCAGACTGGATGCCGCGCAACCTCTTCGAGCGCTGCGAAGTGGTCTTTCCGGTTCGCGATCCGGCGGCACTGGCCCGCATCCACGACGAGATACTGCCCGCGTATATGGCCGATACGGTCAAGGCACGCTTGCAGCAGCCAGACGGCAGCTATGTACGCGCCAGCAAGGTGCTCAAAGACGCCCCTGCTTTCGCCAGCCAGGACTTTCTTATGCAAATGGCGGATGGGAAAGTGGAGCTGAGCGCCATCCCAAAGCCGGTTGCGGTAAAGAGGATTGGAAGGGTTGTGGGAACCAGAACTCGCGCGGCCGATTAACGAGCAAAGCGGCGGAAGACAATCCGCGCAAGCTTCAGCGCTTTGCCGTGGCAGCGAACTTCTTGACCATGGTCAAGAGCAGTCTGCGGTCGCTCTCGTTCAGGTTGGAGGAGTAGCGCCGGATCTGGGTGAGGAAGCGCATCTCATCGTCGGAAAGCTTTTGCGAGTTGAGTTGCCGGCCCACCGATTCGTCCGCGAAGAACTGGGAAATTGGCAGGTCGAGGGCCTGGGCAATCTTCGACAGCGTGTCAAGCGAGGGCACAGTGTGGCCGTTTTCCACACGCGACAGATAGCAGCGCAGCAGACCGGTCTTCTTTTCGATATCTCCTTGCGAGAGCCCTTTCTGCAGCCGCTGAGTGCGAATGGTAGTGCCAATCTTCATGGGAAAAAGTCCTGTCCGATGCCTACCTGAGTTTACTTGCATGGTAGCAATCAAAATGCTATTGACTTAATGGTTAACATGTCGCGGACAAGAATGCAAGCCCCATTGTCACGAGTCTTCGGTCACCGCGGTCTTGAGCCGAGCTGCTTGATCCAAACCGGCCGAGGGAACTCGAGGCAACCGGGTGACCAGGCCGTCAATGGCCAAGAGTCGCCGCGAAGAAGCGGTCAACGCGGGCAAGCGCGTCGGCAGCGTCGTCGGGGCGGAAACCGGTCGCATTGTTGGGATTCTCAAAGGCGTGACCAGCCTGCGGATAGATCTTGGCGTCCACGGGCTTGCCCAGCGACTGCATCGCGGCCTCAAAGGCGTGAACCGCGTCTGGCGGAATGCCGTGATCCTGGCCGCCGAAGTTTCCGAGAACTGCGGCGTGAATCTGGCTTAGCGCAGCCTTGTCGGTGGCCAGCGAGCCGTAGTTGATGGCCACAGCCCTCAGCGACGGCGAGGCGATGGCCAATTGCAGCGCAAATCCTCCACCCATGCACCAGCCCACTGCACCGATGCGGTCGCGCTTCACGTCCTTGCGGCTCTCAAGATAGGTTACGGCAGCAGTCAAATCGCGCACTCCCTGATCCTGAGGAAGTCCGCGGGAGAGCTCGTGGGCCAGGTCAGGGGTGGCCGCCACCTTGCCACGATAGAGATCGACGGCTAGCGTTACGTAGCCCTTGGCCGCATAGCCCGCAGCCTCCTGTTTGATCCAGTCGTTCAGGCCCCACCACTCGTGAACCAGGATCAGCGCCGGATGGGGGCCGGCGCCCTGCGGCAGATAGAGCAGCGCCTGGGCTGTCGAGTCGCCGCTAGGGAAGGTGACCGGCTGTTGGGCGTTGAGATTGACGGCAATAAGGGCAAGCGTCACGGAGATTGCGCAGAGGAAATTGCGAAGAGACTTCATGGGAAGACCTCGGTTTTCAGATGCTTGTTCAAGTCTGTTCGAATCTGTTCGATCCGGGAAGGAAAACATCACAGATTCCCGACACAGTGGGCTCATGCTTCCACAGGATTGTCATTGTAGGACGTGCGGGGTGCGGAAGTCAGCAGCGGTAAACTTTAGCGGCATGGCAAGCGTCTCACTGAGTACGAGCGCGCGATGACGGGGAGTGTGAATGCGGCGAGCGGAATTATGTGCAATTTGGGTGGGGATGGTTGCGGCTGGCTGCCTTGCTACATGGGCGCAGGCGCCGGCCGGCTCGCCGCCTGCGCCTCCTGGATCGCCTGCGGCCGCGCCCCTCGTCCCAGTTGACGAAGCTCAGCCAGTTCCGGTGGCGGCGGGCGGCAGGCTGCATGGCGTGGTGAAGAGCGGCAACACGCCTCTCCCGGGCGTGACTGTAACCGCCCAGAACACGCTCACCGGCAAGCGCTTCTCCACCACGACGGACCTTACCGGCGCCTGGTCGATGACCATTCCGCAGAATGGCCGCTATGTCGTCCGCACACAGTTCGCGGCCTTTGCGCCAGGATCGCAGGAGTCGGTGCTCAATGCCGCCAGCCACGACCAGACTTTGAATTTTGAGTTAATGTTAGCCTCGCGGGCGGCGGTGCAGGAGCGGCAGCAGGAACAAGGATCGCAGGTGGACCAAGCGGCGCAAGCCATCCGTCAACTGGCGGGGAATGGCGCGCAAAACCTGAGCCTGATGAGCGCACTGGCGGCCGATACTGAAACGCAAGGCGGCGCGGCGGGAGCGAGTGGGGCGGCGCTGCCCTCCGTCGCGAGCAACGCGGACTTTGGCGGGGATTCTGTGGCTATCAGCGGGCAGACGGGTCAAGTGAGTCCCCTGGCCGGCCTGGATATGGATCGAATCCGCGATGCGATCGAGACGGTTCGGGCCCAGGGCGGTTTACCCGGCGGACAAAGCGATGCCGGCGGCTTGTTCGGCGGCGGGCTGGGTGGGGGCGGATTTGGCGGTGGGGGTGGAGGCTTCGGCGGGGAAGGATTTGGTGGAGGCGGTTTCAGGGTCGGCGGCGGTGGAAGGGGGAACTTCCGAGGTTTCAATCCCGGTCAGCCGCACGGGGCCATCTTCTGGATCGGCAGCAACTCGGCGCTCAACGCAGAACCGTTCAGCCTGAGTGGCCAGCCACAGCAGCAGCCAGCGTCGGGAACCAATCGCTTCGGCATCACCTTCATGAGCGCGCCGTATATTCCGCATCTGACCAAGCCGAGCGGGAAGGATACAGTGTTTCTCACTCTTTCCGGGACGCGGAGCTCGAGTCCGTTGGATGAGTATGCGACGGTGCCGACGGATGCAGAGCGGTCGGGCGATTTTTCCGCCGCGGGTCTACCGGCGATCTACGATCCGACGACCCTCCAGCAGTTTGTCTCCAGTGGCGGCGTTGCCAACGTTATTCCATCAACGCGCATCGCGTCGCAGGCTACAGCGTTGCTAAAGTACTATCCAGAACCGAACCTGACCGGCAGCACCGCGATCAATGGCTATAACTACCACCTCCTGACCACTGCGCAGTCGAACGCGACACAGGCCGGCGTTCGCTACCTGCGCGGCCTGGGCAAGAACGCCTCGCTTCCTACCAGTCCCCGCGCCGTCGTGCGCAGGAACCAGAATCAGGGGCTGCGGCAGAGCATCAACTTCAACTACAACTGGAGCGATTCGGCCTCGGACAACGTGAACATGTTCCCGCAATTGGGTGGCAAGAGCCGCTCGAGTTCGAACAGCTTGCAGGCCGGGTACACGGTGGGTTACCACAAAGTAACCAATGTCTTCAACGCCAACTGGAACCGCAGCAACAGCCATACGACGAATTTCTTTACCAATGGCACCGATAACATCGCTAACGACCTTGGCATCTATGGGCCGACTCCCAGTGGGACGGGCAACAATCCCCTGAATGCGAGCGCACTGAACTATGGTCTACCCAACGTCCAGGTGGGGTCGATTGCCGGGCTCAACCAGCAGCAGCCGAACTTCTCTCTGTCGCAGACAATCTCATTCACGGAGACGCTGAGCTGGATTCACGGTAAGCACAATCTGCGCTTCGGTGGCGACTACCGCCGCGTGCATCGCGACTTTCTTGGTGGATCGAACTCAACCGGAACTTTTACGTTCAGCGGCAAGTTCACCGAGGATCCGGCAAAGGACGCATCGACGGGCACAGCTTTAGCGGATTTTCTGCTGGGACTTCCTCAGGAGACGACCATCGACGTAGCCGCTTCAAAGAGCTATCTGCGCGACAACGTGATGGATATTTATGCCCAGGACGATTGGAGAGCGCGGTCCAATCTGACGCTAAGCTATGGCCTGCGCTACGAGTTTTACGCGCCATACACGGAAAAATATGGACACCTGGCATTCGTGGATACGAATCCTACGGGAAATTTCACAACGGTAACCGAAGCCCAGGCCGGTGGTAGTTTCCCAGATTCGCTGGTCAGTCCATATCGGCTGGCTCTGGCGCCACGAGTGGGTGTGGCGCTGCGTCTGCCCAAGCAGACCGTTGTGCGGACTGGCTTCGGAATGAACTACACCGTTGGTTCGTACGGCAGCTTTGCTTCAATGATGGCGCGTGAGCCGATGGTGAACCAGCCGGCGTTTGTGAACGAGCAAACCAACGAAGCGGCAACACCGGGACAGCTCAGCTTTGCCAACGGATTTCCCGCGCCGGCCACGGTCGGCAACTACGCGCTCGATCCGCACTACCAACTCCCCTACGTCGAGGTGTGGAACCTCGATGTTCAGAAGACGCTGCCCTGGGGAGTCGTGCTGAATGCAGGCTACAACGGTTCGAAGGGCAACAATCTGGACATCAAGAGCGCGCCGCGCGCCAGTGTCAGCAGCCCCGGCACAGACCCCTCGGGTCAGATCTTTACCTATGAGCAGGCTGCCGCCTTCTCCAGGTTTAACGCGGGAACGCTGCGGGTGAACAAGCGTCTCTCTAGCGGCATCGCGCTGGGCGCGAACTATCAGTACTCGCACTCGATCGACGACGCTAGCGGGGTGGGCGGAACCTCGACGGTGGTGGCGCAGAACTGGCAGGATCTGGCTGCCGAGGAAGGGAACTCGAGCTTCGATGTGCGGCATAAGGTCAGCGGGACTTATCTCTATGAGTTACCCTTCGGCAAGGATAAGGTTTGGTTTACCAGTGGAGCGGCGTCGCATATTCTAGAGGGTTTTTCGGCTTCCGGAAGCTTCACTTTCGCGACTGGTACGCCACTTACGCCGAGTTATCCGGCCGCGGTGTCGGATGTGGCGCACGGTACGGCCGGCACATTGCGCCCAAATCGCGTACCCGGCGTCTCGATCACCGCTGGAGGCGGCTCGCAGAAGCAGTGGTTCAATACCGCCGCCTTTGCTCAGCCAGCGGCTGACGCATTTGGCAATGCATTCGGCAACGCTTCGCGCAATTCGATTGCAGGGCCGGGGACGATCCAGAACAACATGGCGCTGTCGAAGACGGTGCAAATGGGCGATACGCGCAGCATGGAGATTCGCGCCACAATCAACAATGTCTTCAATACCGTTCAATACTCCGGCGTGGATACAAATCTGACCTCGCCCACAGCAGGACAAGTGACCTCGGCTGGCGCAATGCGGTCGTTTCAATTTACGGCGAGATTCAGGTTCTAGCGTTGCATTGAGTTAACAAGTTAGACAGTGAATGGCGGAAGGGAAGTCATGACGGGTTGGGTGCAGCGGTTCGGCGTAGGAGTTGCGGTGCTGGCGCTGGTGTTGCCGGGCGTGCAGCCTGCGCTCGCGCAAAGCTCCGGGCAGGATTCGAGCGGCCAGCCTTCGAGTGCGCAGGTTTCCTCTACCCCTCAAGGCGGCTTTGTTCTGAAGATGAACGGCGAGCTGGTGTTGACCAACGTGGTGGCTCGCGACGCCAAAACCGGCGAGGTGGTACAGGGGCTCAAACAGAGTGACTTCAGCATCTACGAAAACGGCAAGCAGCAAAATATCGATACGTTCGACTTTGAAAGCGTGGACAAGGCGACGCCGCTGAATGAGGCCACCGTGAGCGGACTGGCCGCGGGGGCCACTGGCAATGGCTCAAAGGCCGTCGTGGTTGCGAAGCCCGAGGACCTGCGCAATCACCGGCTGATCGTGATGTTCTTCGACCTGACCTCAATGCAGCCCGAAGACCTGGATCGCAGCGTGCTGGCGGCCCAGGATTTCCTCAAGAAGAAGATGCAGCCAGCCGATCTTGTGGCTTTGGTTTCGCTCGGCGAAACGCTCAAGGTGGACCAGGATTTTACCGCCGACAAGAATGCGCTGATCAACGAAGTGGCCGTTTACAACGGTACCGAGGGACAGGGGTTTGCCGAGGGCGCCACGGCGAATTCGAATCAGGTGGAGGACACCACAGGCTACACGCCCGACGAAAGCGAATACAACGACCTCAATACCGATCGCGAGCTCTTCGCGTTGCGTGCGGTGGCCAAGTCGCTCGAAAAGATTACGGAGAAGAAGTCGCTGCTTTACTTTTCCGGCGGCATCTCGCGCGACGGGATTGAGAATCAGGCCTCTCTGCGGGCAGCCATCAACTCCGCGGTGCGCGCCAACCTTGCAATCTATAGCGTAGACACGCGCGGCCTGCAGGCGATTTCACCTTTAGGCGATGCCTCCACCGGTAGCTTGCGTGGAAGCGGCGCATACAACGGCGGCGCACTGACGAACAACATGAATGCCAACTTCGCCACGCAGGAGGTGATGGCGACGCTCTCGACTGACACGGGCGGCAAGGCGTTCTTCGATTCCAACGATTTTGCACCGGCTTTTGCTCAGGTGGAGCGGGATACTTCGGCGTATTACGCAATTGGCTTTCATAGCACGAATCCGCTGCGCGACGGCCGCTATCGCAAGCTGACAATCAAAATCAATCGCCCCGGCGTGAAGCTCGAATACCGACCCGGCTACTATGCGCCGGCGGACTTCAAGCACTCGGGGCGCGAGGACCGCGAGCAGGAACTGGAAGAGCAGTTGGCCAGCGATCTGCCGGCCACCGACATGGCCGTCTATATGGACGCGATGTACTTCCGTCTGGACGAGAACCGCTTCTTTGTGCCAGTTTCGTTGATCGTGCCCGGCTCGCAAATTCCTTTTGTGAAGGGCGGCGACAAGGACAAGGCGACGCTGGACATTATCGGCGCAGTGATCGACGAGGCTAAACGTCCCATCGGCCATGCGCGCGAGACTGTAAAGCTGAACCTTGACCCGAGCTTGCAGGCGCGGCAAAAAAACATCCAGTACACCACCAGCTTCAACCTGCCGCCTGGTAAATATCGGCTGAAGTTCGTTGTGCGCGAAAACCAAACCGGCCGCATGGGCTCGTTTGAAGCGGAGATCACCCTGCCGGAGATGAAGAAGGCTCCGCTCAAGATGAGTTCCATCGTGCTGGCCTCGATGCGGCAGCCAAGCAAGAAGGACACCCCTCTCGTCCGCGGCGGACAGGAGTACGTGCCCAACATCAGCCATGTCTTCCGCCAGGACCAGCACCTGTTCCTTCTGTACGAGATCTACAGCCCCACACGCGAGAAGGCAGCGGCCGATGCGCCCAAAGGAGCCAAGCCGGGCATCAGCCTATTGAGCAGCCTTGAACTTATTCAGGGAGCTACAAAGGTCTATGAGACGCCGTTGGTGCAGGCCAAGGCGATCAATGTAGAGGGCCGCGACGCGGTTGCGATTGAGCTGGATGTGCCGCTGGCTGGACTCAAGCCGGGCCAATATTTATGCCAGTTGAACGTGATCGACGACGCAGGCGGCAGCTTTGCCTTTCCACGCTTCGCTGTGCTGGTGCGCGAGGCGACGCCAGCAGCGCCGACGCTGCCGGCTGGAAGTCAGCCTTCCGTGGGCAGCGTTTCGCTTGGATCTGCCGGGGCCTCAGCACCCGCGAATCCATAGGGACAGTGCCGGCATCCCGAGCCGCAGCAAGATCCGCGCTTGAGGTGATAGGCCGCGGTGAAGACCAGATTCGGCCCCTCCATGTAGTAGTCGCCGGGTTCAAGCGCGGACGGCGACTGAGGCCCGGAGGCGGGTGAAATGCGATCCATTCACCTATTCTCTCTTGAACCGTCGCGTCTTGCGGTACCCAATCGAAAGCAATGGGTAAAATTGAAGCATGACACTTTCAGCGCAAGATCGCGCCCGCAAGATCAAGATCATTCTTTTTGACGTAGATGGAGTCCTGACAGACGGAACCATTTGGATTTATCCCATGCCGGTGGCATTGCTCGACGGCTCGATCGGCACCAAGATGGTGGAGGCCAAGGGGTATTGCGCTCACGACGGCGCGGGGATGACACTCGCTCGCCTGGGCGGCATGAAGCTAGGCATCATCACCAAGCGGATCAGCGAGACGGTTGCCATGCGCGCACGCGACTTGAAGCTCGAATTTGTGTACCAGGGCCAGGCCTTCAAGATGAAGGCTGTGCGCGAGATCATGGTAAAGGAAGGAGTGACCCTGGACGAGATCGCCTATGTTGGCGACGACGTTGTGGATCTGCCGGCGATGCGCGAGGTGGGCTTTGCCGTTGCCGTAGCCGACTCCCGCGAGCAGGTGAAGGCCGAAGCGCACTACATTACGCCAAACAAGGGCGGCGACGGCGCCGGGCGCGATGCGATCGAGTTTATTCTCGAAGCCAAGGGATTGCTCAAGCAGTGCATTGAGGCCTCTATCGACGAGGGCAACCCACTCCCGCCTTCGATGGACATCGGCAAGGGCGGCGACCTGAAGTAAGCAGGCCAAATCATGGAGATGAAAACGAAAAAAGCTGTGGTGCTGCTGAGCGGCGGGCTGGATTCGGCCACCGTGCTGGCGATTGCCCGCAGCCAGGGCTACGAGCTCTATGCGCTCTCGTTCTCCTATGGCCAACGCCACATTATTGAGTTGGAAGCAGCCAGCCGCGTGGCCGCGTCGATCGGCGTAGCGGCGCATCGCATCGCGGCCATCGATCTTCGAGTCTTCGGCGGGTCCGCGCTCACCGGAGATATCGAAGTGCCCAAGGGACGCACGGCGGACGAGATGTCGCAAGGCATTCCCATCACCTACGTGCCGGCGCGCAACACAATCTTTCTGTCCTTCGCGCTTGCCTGGGCTGAAGTGCTGGGATCGAGCGATATTTTCATTGGGGTGAACGCGCTTGACTACAGCGGATACCCCGACTGCCGTCCCGAGTTTATTGAGGCTTTCGAGAAGATGGCCAACCTGGCGACCAAGGCTGGGGTCGAGGGCCGTCAGTTGCTCAAGATTCACACTCCGTTGATTGCTCTGACCAAGGCCGAGATCATCCGGAAGGGAAGGGAACTTGGTGTGGACTACGGCCTCACCAGCAGTTGTTACGATCCGTCTTTGGCAGGCCAACCGTGCGGACAATGCGACTCGTGCCTCCTGAGGCAGAAGGGCTTCAGGGAAAACGGGATCGACGACCCGTTACCGTACCGGGATGCACGGGATCAGGCTTCCAATACTCAGGAATCCCAATGAGCTATGCCGTAAAGGAAATCTTCTACACCCTCCAGGGGGAAGGCGCACAGGCAGGCCGCGCGGCGGTTTTCTGCCGTTTCGCCGGGTGCAATTTGTGGTCGGGGCATGAGGCGGACCGGGCTACAGCGATCTGCAAGTTTTGCGATACAGAATTCGTGGGCGTCGATGGAGCCGGCGGCGGAAAGTTTGAATCGGCTCAAACTTTGGCGGCGGCAATCGAGCAGACATGGCCGAGCGAGTCCTCGTTGGGCAAGCGATTCGTTGTCTGCACCGGCGGAGAGCCTCTGCTGCAACTTGATGCAAGCCTGATCGAGGCGCTGCATTCCTGCGATTTTGAGATTGCCGTCGAGACGAATGGGACGATTGCCGCGCCGCCTGACCTGGATTGGATCTGCGTCAGCCCCAAGGCGGGGACAGAGTTGGCGCAGAGAAGCGGCGACGAACTGAAGCTGGTCTATCCTCAAGCCGGGGCCGATCCCAGAGGATTTGAAACCCTCTCCTTCAGGCATTTCTTTTTGCAGCCGATGGATGGGCCAGATCGCGCACTCAACACAGAGCGAGCGTTGCGATACTGCCTTGATCGTCCACAGTGGCGATTGAGCCTGCAAACGCACAAGTTTCTTGGCATTCCGTAAGAGAATCGATAGAGATATTCAAGGCGTTCGCGCGCCACCGGTTCTGGTTGGCCTCCAGTCGTGATCGAGTCTTGATGATGTTGGGATTCCAGGCGGTATGCCGAAGAGTTATCGGGCAATATCTCGCGAAGATATGCAAAGAATCCAATACTAAACCTCGATCTATCGTTTAGAAGGCCTCATAGCCTCGGTTTCCTTTCGCTCCATGATACGCACGCCGTGGTCGTCCTCTACGACTTTATAGTGCGATTCGAGATAGGGTTCAAGAATGTAATCGTCGATGCTCTTTGGCTGCGAACCCGGGAGGATCGTTGAAGAGGCCTTGGAGATGAACGTCGTATCCCAAATCACATATCTAACGCGTTGTTGATCCAAAATCCTCACAACGTCTTGAAACTGCTCGCGAGAATTGTAGTTGTAAAGCAGAATGCTGTAGCGGGTCGGATTCGTGGTGGCGGTAAGGAAGTAATACGCGGTGGCATATGGGTAAACTAGGATATCTTCTCCAGGTAAAGAATGTTCATTCAGAAACTTAAGTACGCGATCCGACTGAAGCATAGCGACGGTCCCCACGCGCGTATCCGCGGAACGAGCCCCCGCCGCAACGATTAGGAAATTGACGCCTGAAAGGCACACGGCGCTAATCGCAAGAAACCGCACCGAAAAATGCACGAGCTTTCTCCGGCTCTCGGCCAGAAGATGAAAGCACAAAACAATCAGCAGTGGGGATCCGAAAACTAGATGATACATATCTCGCCGATGAAACTCGGATAACCATAAGGCCCATCCGGCGAGCCAAAAAAGTAGAACTTCGGGCGTTATGGACTGCCACCTGCATCGGATGCCTAAGACTAGCAAGAGCACTGGCAGTGCGGCAACAAAGGCAAAGGGTGCCATCAGGATTGCTGCTACTGGAAAGGACCAAATCGAGCCGCCCATTGCTTTTACCCAAAGTATCCAGAATTCCTTGATCCCTTGCGCATAAGGTACGACATTTACTCCGGTGTAGTGCCGTGACGGGTAGATGAAATTCGCGTAGGCAAGGCAGCCTAGCGCCCCCCTGCTCCAGAAATAGGTAAGCATAACCCCGACGATGCAAAAGTAGCCCCCCGTCATCAAACCAAGCGAGGACAAAGCACTTGGCAAATTCCGCCGCTGGAGCCAGAGCCAAACCAAGAGAGCACAAAACAGGAGAACGCCCTTTTGTTGGTGGATGCAGGTCGTTATCCCAGCGAGAGAACCCGCAGCGATCAATAAGGTATTCTTGCGCTGGGTATTCCAGAGAAGCAGGCTAGCGACCGAGAGGAGTGCGGCGAAAGTTCCATCGATATGATGGCTTATGGCCACCAAGAATGTTCCAAGGTAGGTTCCGACTCCTGCCAGAATGAGGCAGGGGAGAATCTGGTATTGTTGGCATATTCGACGGGATAGAAAATACATCGTTAGGAGCATCCCCGACAATGAAACGAACAAGCACAATCGTGCCGCCAGGAACGTAACGCCAAAAACGTTAAAGAAAGCCGCTAACCAATAGTAAGTTCCTGGCCCCATCATCTCAAAGAAGTCACACGCAAATACCTGGCCATGAACGATCCGTGCAGCGCCATTTAAGAATATGCCTTCGTCCGATGTTAACGATATGAGCCGCAAGAATGGAAGCAAGAACAAGCTGGCGCATACCCAAAAGACGAGATAGCTCGCCGATGGCATGCGCGCTTGCTTTGCAAGTTGGGGTGTTGTTCCAGAGATGGAAGGAGCACTCATGCCGTTATCTTAGCGCCTGGAACCGTTTCGTTGTTCTGGAATCGGGTAAGGAGAAACCGTGGCCGGGAACGAATCCGGCTCGACTAGCCAGACCTTGCGGTCTTTGTAGTAATCGATGAGTTCGCGATTATTCGCGGCATCCATCTCCCGTGCCCACACGACGCTCGAACCATCGATGTCCGCAGTGTTGTAAACCCACTCATCGAATGGATTGTGCCGGGATGAGTAGCGTACGATTGCAAGTTGTTCCCCCGCGCCATGTTTCAGTTGCTCTTCCACACGCAATCGCTCGGTGCCGAAATGGTCTGGCCCATACCACGTGAAATTCCATGCGGCCGCGGGGTACTGGGGCAGAGCAATATGGAGCGGCCCTGCAAAGAGCCGCAACCCAGACATAACAAGGCAAACGGCTATCATCAGCCGGACCAACGCCAAACCGACAGGCTGATTCTGAGGCCTCCATAGCCGGAGGTGGCGCATGGCCTGCAAACCGATTGCATAGAAGGCCACCGTGAAAGGCGCCAGGTAATGTGGAAGCAGAAACACCTGTATCGCCATGCCGGCCATCATAACCAGAACGCACAGGACCAGAAAGCGGATTCGCCTATCCATCAACGTGTGGCGCAGCATGATCAGCGGAGGAAGAAGAATGATGCCGGTATAGAACAGTAGCGACCCCGTTGCCAACAGAAGTTTCATGAAGAGGTAACCAGACAACGATCGGGTTTTCGAGGATATGTTGAGTTCAGTCAGGTAGTAGTAATTCCGCAGAACTTCGTGCCTGTAGATAGGCTCCGGCCGAGGCGTCTGCCAGACGAAATAAGGCGCCATGGCATAGGTGGCGCGACCGACAGTGTAAGGAAGGGTAAGAGGACTTCCGAATGCGCGGTAGTCGTAGTAGCCTAACCAGGCAATGGCCGCAATGATCAACGCCAGCGGGAAGGCGGTACACCGAATCAGCGCTGAAGTTGCCAGCCGATTCTTGCCGAAGAACGCCCAGCGGCCCAGCACCACCGACACAGGCAGGCAAAGCAGCAAGCCTTCGTAGGGGCGTGAGAGAACCAGGATTGCGATGCCGATCGCTATCAGCATGCCGTAGTGAAGCCGAGCTGTTTTCATCAACCGCGGTAGGGCGCCCAGCATCAGCGCTCCTCCCAGCGCTGCAATCGCCCCTGCATGATAGGTGTTGATCCAATAACTGAAGAGGCCTAGATGCACAACTGCTAACATGCCTCCAAGAAAAGCCCACGTGGCTGGTATCCACGCCTGCAGCATCCAGCAGATTGCGGCGCACATCAGCGCGCTCGTAATCAAGAGGCCATACCATGGATTTCCCAGGAGAACCTTGCCCGCTGCAAGAACGAGTCCCTGACCGGGAAAGTACATGGACATATACGTCGGCTGCATGGTGATGTGGATGCTCTCAAAATGAGTCCACATCGCCGGAGTCGGATTGGTCAGCCGTCCGTGCGCGAAGGTGTCCGCTGAAAGCAGAAAACTGAAATCGTCTGGAACAAAGGGAATAGGAATAGGGCAGACGGGCAAAATGGCTAGACGCAAAAGGAGGCCTGCAAGACCGACCGTCGTAACCGCTAAGCCCCGCTTTCGCGCCAGCGGCACGAAAAATCGCTCAATTCGCGCGAAGAACGAGGAACCAAGGCTCGGCCAACCGAGCACCACAAAAATGGCTATCGCGGTGAGTGCGAATTCAAGCACCATCGGCAAAATGGTATTGCTCGGTCCAGAAGGTGCTGTCATATCAGAAAGTCAACTCTCTAGCGATGCAAGGCGGTGCCTGTAAATGAACCTCACACCCCGCGCTCACCGGGGGAATAGTATTTTTCAGTCACTTTCCTTCCACTTTTCGCGTATCTCGGTGAACGAACGATTCCCATCTTATTCGCGACGAAGCTCGCAGTGGTTTCCAGCACTTCCAATCCGTACTTCACACTGCGCTTGAAGTTGATGGATGACGCTTCCTCAAAATACTTCGTGGGGCAGGAGATCTCTCCAATGCTGAAGCCGAACATCACGGCCTGAGCGATCATTTGGTTATCGAAGACGAAATCGTCGGAATTTTCGAGCAAAGGGAGAGTCTCGAGCAAGTGCCGCGAAAAGGCGCGGAATCCCGTGTGGTATTCCGAGAGCTTGACCCCGAGGAACAGGTTTTGAAATGCAGTGAGGAGCCGATTAGCGACGTATTTATAGAACGGCATTCCGCCTTTCAACGCACCCGCACCAAGAATCCGCGATCCCAGAACCATGTCATAGACCCCGCTGGCGACCATGCCGGCCATGGCCGGGACCAGGGAGGGCGTGTACTGGTAGTCGGGATGAACCATGACCACAATGTCGGCGCCCGCGGCGAGAGCCTCGCGGTAGCACGTCTGCTGATTGCGGCCATACCCGTAATTGGCGTCGTGAACAAAGGTCTGTACGCCGAGTTCCTTCGAAAGAAGCGCAGTCCGGTCCTTGCTGGAGTCATCCACAAGGATCTTGATGTCCACAAGGTCGGAAAGTTCGCGGACTGTTCTTTCTAGTGTTTTCTCGGCGTTATATGCCGGCATCACAACCGCAATTCGCTTTCCGTTGATCATGGGCTTGGTCTCTTAGAGTTCATTCTTTCATGCTGGAAGTCGGCTGTCTATTTAGTGCTGAGCACCAGTTGCTGGAGGTTGCGGCTGATAGGGAGACACCGTCGGCGGCAGCGAGTCCGGCTGCACCAGCCAGACCTTCCTGTCTGGGTAATAGTGAATTAACTCCAGATTGTTGGCGGCATCCATCTCTCTTGCCCAGATGACTTTGGAGCCGTCGATATCCGCGGCGTTGTAGACCCACTCTTCATACGGGTAGTGTTCGTGAGAATACCGGACGATCACGAGCTGCTTTCCGGGGAAGCTTTCGAGTTCAGTTTCGATTCGGGAACGCTCGGTGCCGAAGTGACCTGGGCCATACCATGACCAAAGCCATTCGCTGGGTGGCCATTTGGGAGGAGTGAGATGGAGAGGGTCGGCGAATACGCGCAATCCCGCCAGAGCAACGCACAGTGCTACTGTGAGACGCACCCACGTCAAGCCAAATGTGCGGCCCTCCGGTTTCCAGACCCGGAGGTGGCGCATGGCTTGCAAGCCGATTGCATAGAACGCTGCAATGAACGGCGCCAGATAGTGGGGGATCAAATAAATCTCGATAGCCAATCCTGCGATCAGGATAAGGACGCACAAAACCAGGAAGCGGATGCGACGGTCGAGTAAGACGCGTCGCAGCATGATGAGGGGTGGAAGCAATGCCATACCGGCAAAAAAGAAGATCACTTCCTTTACTTTTGCCAACGATTGAGGGAAAAAGCCTGAGAGGGACTGGATTTTCGCGAGGTCCATAGGCTCAAAATCACAGTAGAATTCACGTAGAGTTTCGTGCCGGTAGGCGGGCGCTGGCCGCTTTGACTGCCAGATGTAATATGGTGCGACGGCGTAGGTTGCGCGATCGACGGTGTAGGGCAGGGTCAAAGGGCTACCGAAGGCACGATAGTCGTAGTAGGCCATCCAAGCGCCCACGGCCACGATCAAAGCCAGCGGAAGCGCAGCACAACGAATCAGTTCAACCTTTGCCGGCCGCTTCTTGCTGAACAAAGCCCAACGGATCAAGACGGCTGCTACCGGGAGAGATAGAAGCAGGCCTTCGTAGGGACGAGTTGTAAAGAGGAGCGCGATCCCAACCGCCATAAGCAGGCCATACCGAAGCCGGGGATCTTTTGTGAACCGCGGAAGGGCGCCCAGCACCAGCGCCCCGCCCAGAGCAGAGAGTGTGCTTGCGCCCGTGTAGGTGTTAATCCAATAACTGAAGAGTCCCAGACGCAAGACTGCCAGCATTCCACCCAACAATGCCCAGGTGGGCGGCAGCCATGCCTGCAGCATCCAGCAGATGGCTGCGCACATCAGGGCGCAGGAGATCAGGATGCCGTACCATGGGCGCCCGAACAGCAACCGGCTCAGTGCAAGGAGAAGCCCCTGCCCCGGAAAATACATCGACATATACGTGGGCAGCATGGTGATGTGAAGGCTTTCAAAATGAATCCACATCGTAGGCGTTAAGTTGGTCAGGCGTCCGTGTGCGAAAGTGTCAGCCGCAAGCAGAAAGCTGAAGTCATCTGGGATAAATGGGAGTGGTATTGGGAGAAATGGAAGAATAGCTAGGCGCATCAAGAGCGCCGAAAGGCCAACGGTCACGACCGCCAAGCGCTTTCTTCGCGCCAACCGGGCGAAAGCCCGCTCAGTCCGCGAAAAGAAAGAGGAACCAAGACGCGGCCAGCCAAATGCCACGGCGGCCACAAGAGCCGCAAGGCCGGCTTCAATCACAATCAGCTTTGGGTCACCCGCAGGCGGAGACGACATGAGCATAAGGATATTATGCTGCAACCCTGCGATGGGTGCAGTGGGGACGACCAAGGATCAGAGAAGCCATCCATGCTTCGACGAAGGGGCAGATCTCATTGGGAAGTAGCGCGGGAGTAAATCCGACCACAATTCGAAAGGCAAGGGAGGACCTCTCCGACAACTGATTCGGCTCGCAATTCTCTCTTGCCCGAAGAAAAGAGAGAATTGCCTTGTCCCGATTCCCTGCCAATAAGTATTAGATCGCGGGGAAATGTAAATTGGCGTATGCGTATAAAGAGAGGACTTGTGAGGCCAGATTTCCCACAGAGGCGACAGCTGCTATCGCAACCAGAAGTACAGTCAGGGCGTACTCGACCAAATCCTGACCTTCCTCCTGCATCAGGAGTCTTAGCAATCCGGAATTGATCTTCGAAAGGGCGGACCGCATACTGGTATCTCCTGGTATGGAACTATATCCCGGTCGCTGGCCGGGAAAAAGTGCTCGACACAGCAGTTTTGCGAAACTATCCGATGATCGATAAGAATCGGTTTTCGAAAAGCGCCACGCCTTGCTCTTGCCAGGACGGTTTCACTGGAACTACAGGTCGGCGCCAATTGCACTAAACACGCCAGTTATCTTGTGATCTAAACTGGTTAGCGATGCAACCGCAGCGATGGAAACCAAAACGATAACCAGCGCATACTCGACTAAATCCTGGCCATCTTCATTCACCGCCAGGGATTGCAGCTTAAAACGAATCGTCCACAAAAATGTCTGCATAAAAGTCTTCCCTGGATAAAGACACACAACGGAGGATCGTCGGCGGGAGAGAACACGCAATGCGTTTACTCTGCAATGCAGGTCTCCCCCGCTACGGACCGAAGCTGGTGGAGGAACGGGTTAGCGACAACTCAATATTGCTGCCGCAGGAATCAACTTGATCAGGGTTAGAGATCCTGGCCGATTGCAGAAAATACGCCAGTGATCTTGTTCGCAAGAGTGCCCAGCGAGGCGACAGCGGCGATGGAGACGAGGACGATGACGAGAGCATATTCGACCAGGTCCTGACCTTCTTCACGATCCTTCAGTTCCTGGAACTTCACGTACATCTTGATAAGCAGGTTGTTCATTTGGGTTCTCTCCGTAGATGGATTTTCCCAGCTTCAGGCCGGGGCACCCTGTTAACAGCAAGTGGCGTGCCATTCTTGACGATTGGCGTTCATGTCAATAAATCAATCACTTACGGTAAGATGGGTCTGTCGATCACTGGATTGAAGTGTAAACTCCTGTATACAGAGTGAGCCGAAGAGATCAGCCGCGTATACATGACACAAAGGTGTATGGCCCGACAAGGTGATGGGCTGAAGTCTGATTGGGAGCGAGGCACACGGGCGGTTGGGCTGGCGCCGCCGATATCGGGAAAAGGCGAAAGCACGAGCGTTGCTTTCTGTCATGGTCCGCTGTCCGCCGCATTCTCTCGATCATTGAGTTCTCAGGGGTCCGCACGAGTGCAACTGCTGATGTATTGTATGCTTTGAGGCGTTTCCTTGAGAAGCGCCTGACGCACTGGTGCGTCGTGAGGATTTCTGCAGCCCACAAATCGCAGGATGCGACCTTTCGCTAAACTTAGATCGGCGATTCTGGCTGGCCACGTGTGCTTCGCATTTCGAGGGGGAAAGTATCGACGGCGCGAACCAGAACGCTAGCCCAAAACAGCCGGGAAGAACTCTCATTCGTTGGCCGGACAAACTGCTTGGCCCCCCACCTGGAATGAAGGAGATCAATGCGGCCTGCTGGGCCCAGTTTATAGCTTTACTGTTTCTTTTCTTTCTTATATTGGGACCGCAAGTCAAGAACCGATCAGGAGTTTTTCACGGCTGGCATTGCGGTTTTATCTACTTTTACGGGATTGGTCAAATCGTAAACGAATATCCCGCCATACGGATCTACGATTACAGCCTCCAGCAGAAGATATTCAACGAGATCAATCCCGCTCCGGAAGGGTATTACGGACCAAGCCCTTATCCGCCCTTTGTGGCTCTGTTTTTCAGTTTGTACGCCCGTCTTCCTTTCAACCTGGCATACGTCCTTTGGGCGGGAACCTCGCTCACTCTCTATATCGCTGGAATTGGAGCTGCGCTCAGAGAAGTATTCCCCGGGGAACCACTCAAGCGCTCCTTGATCTTCTGCTTAGCGCTGGAATTCTGTCCGTTTATCATTTTCACTCTGGTAAATGGACAGCTTGCCTCGATCGCGGCGGCATCAGTCGGGCTAGCAATCTTTCAGGAGAGCCGTTCAAATCCGGTTCGAAGCGGGTTCGCACTTTCAATCCTTGCTTACAAACCAACGCTTCTGCTGCTCCTGATTCCCATGCTGCTCCTTACTCGAAGGTTCAGGACACTGTTCGGATTCTCAGCTGGAGTAGCTATTCTGATCGCGGTAGCGACGGCTTTCACCGGTATACAGATATGGCCGGCGTACGCGCATTTTGTGACCCTATTCGGGAAGGTCGCCGGAGTGAACGGCAACTCAGGACTCAACCTGGCGAGGTATATTGACTTCAGTTCATTTTCACACCTGGTACCTGGCGGTCGATCCGTGGTGGGATTGACGATTCTCATCTGCTTAATCAGCGCGGTTTCGTCAGGTCTCGCGCTATTGTTGTGGAGGTCGGCCAAAGGCAGCAAGTCCGCCCAATACTTAGCTTGGGCTGCGACGCTTACCTGGACTTTACTCTTGAATGTCTATGTTCCGATCTGGGACACTGTTCTGGCCGTAATCGCAATCATTTTAACGCTTGGAGCACTCAAAGACCTTAAACGGAGTGCCGCCACGGGCTGGATTGCATTCCTGTCTCTGCTCATCTTCGCGGTCTCCTGGGTAGCGGAAGCGTTTGCACATCGCTTTAGAATTGAGCCTTTGACTATCTTGATTGGATTCCTTGGATTGGCGCAGCTCTTCCTTTTACATCGGGCGATCCAGCGAGATTCGATGCAAACGGACACCGGGATTCTTGCGAAGTGAGAGATGCGCTTGCCAGCTTTCGGTAGCCGGGCGGTCACCTGGCGAGCATCCTCTGGTCTCAAGTTGTGAGGGGAACCTGGTCTTACTGATTCGGCCCATATAGATGAGACAATTTCATAGGTGCAAGCGTCTTTTGAATATGGAGAAGGCGGAAGCGCATAAACTACCCCGAGCCGTATTGAATGAACGCCGCCGCCGGGCGGTGAAGATGCGTTTGAGCGGTGCGACGATCGCCGAGACC